>WNFU01012518.1_pt1 | contig 15246 bp, 19 predicted proteins | sample 5400121 | NCBI WGS metagenome assembly WNFU01 (sample SAMN13153360, study PRJNA577476) | soil metagenome | isolation source: 100 cm soil or saprolite under grassland replicate 1 | place: USA:California | collected 2016-06-15
AGCGCTTGTCGCCGATGTACGGGTGGGTGGGGTTCAGGAGCACCAGTCCCCGGACCCGCTCGGGCGCCTGTCTCGCGATCGCGGGTCCGACCGCGGAGCCGATGTCGTGACCGACGATGACCGCATCCTCGAGCTCGATCGCGTCGAGCAGCTCGAGGATGTCGCGAGCGAAGGATTCCTCGTCGGCCGAATCCACCGGATCGCCGAAGGGGGGATCGGAGTCTCCGAACCCGAAGAAGTCCGGAGCGACGCAGCGACCAATCCGCGCCGCGAGGGGCAGGATCTCCCGGTAGTCGAACCACAGGCCCGGCCACCCGTGCAGCAGAACGATGCTTTCACGCCCCCGTCCAGCGCTCACGAAATGCATCCTGCCGCCCGTCAGGGGAGCGAAATCATGATTCGCACCGACCCTCGTCATCAAGCCTCCTCCGAGGGTTCCTCCTCACCGACGATTCTGACCCCGATCCCCTGCCGCGACGGATCGGCATGAACAGCCTTGCTGACCCACCTCATCCAGGGAGCGAATCCCATGAGGGCCAGGGCCACCCCCGTGAGCGCACCGGGCGGGAGGACAACCGAGCGTGGGACGCCGGTGCGTACGATCGCCTCTCCGAGCCGCAGCGCGCCTGGGGGCAGCGAGTGCTGGATCGCCTCGAGTTCCGGGGCGGCGAGACCGTCATGGACGCCGGCTGTGGCACCGGACGGCTCACCGCCCAGCTGCTGCAGCGTCTGCCGAACGGCCTAGTGATCGCCGTCGATCGGTCGGAGGCCATGCTCGCCCAGGCCCGATCGAACCTTGCGCGCTTCGGGGAGCGGGTTCTCTACCTCTGCGCCGACTTGCAGACGATCGCGCTTGGCCGGCTGGTGGATGCCGTGTTCAGCACGGCGGCGTTCCACTGGATCGCGGACCACCCACGTCCGTTCTGGGCCATCGCCGCGGTGCTCGTCCCCGGCGGAAGGCTGGAGGCGCAATGCGGGGGCGGGCCGAACCTGGCGCGGCTTCGCGCTGTCGTCCAGAACCTCGTCGAGGCCGAGCCGTACGCGGCCCACTTCGAAGGATGGCGAGAGCCGTGGGTGTTCTCCTGGCCCGGCGAGGCGGCCGAGCGTCTCGAGCGCGCCGGCTTCGTCGACGTCGCCGTGAGCCTCGAGCCCGCCCCTACACGCTTCCGCTCCCCCGACGCGCTCCGGCCGTTCCTTGAGAGCCGTTCTGTGGCCGCATCTCGCCCGACTCCCACCGTCGCTTCGCGGGCCGTTCCTGACCTCGGTTGTCGCCTGGGTGGCGGGGGACGATCCGCCGCTCGTACTGGACTATTGGCGTCTGAACCTGAGCGGCCGACGATCCGTTCACGCCTAGCTCGGTTAGGCAGACATCTTCCTGGCGCGAAGAGTCCCACAGCCGGGGATGGAACCACGCCCCCAGTCGACCGTGGCCTCCAAGGCTCGGTTCCTCGGGAGCTGCAAGATCGAGCCGTCCCCTCCTGCGCCAACCGTGCCCGCCTATCCGTTACCCAGGAGGAGCGTGTAATGCCGGTCAAGTCGTCGGATCGAGTTTCATATCCAGCAGGCACTCGGCAGTGACCGGCTCCGCGAGAGCCTCAGTCATCACCCGCCGGTGATCAACCTCGATCGGAAGCGGACGCTCCTGGACGGCTCTGGCCGGTTGCTCCAAGTCCTCCGCTTCGATGATGTAGACGAGCACCGGTCCAACTCGACCCTCGAGGAGATAGGCAAGCTCGTGGCGCACAGTCTCCTGCCGAAAGGTCTCCTGCACCTCCGCTTCTCGTTGGAGCAGCTCGGCCATCCACGCTCGGAGACGATCGAGCTTCTCGGGACGTACCCTGAAGAATCGGACCCGCACCACCGCCGCACGATGCTGGCGCGCGGCCACCCGCGGCCGGCACCGGCTCCGCCCCGCAGCTAACGTCTCCGTGGCGCAGGATCGTGTGATCGGGCCGAGGGACGCTGTAGATAACAACCCGCGATCGGTCCTAGCGTTGCGATCCCAGGGTACCTGCTGGCAAGGGCGTGATGGCCGGGGTTGGGTCAACTCTCAACTCGTGCCCCGTCATCGAACATGTGACCGTAGCCCCGCTACGGCCCGTTATTCACGCGGGGAGTCTCAACTCGTGGTTCGTTGCGTCCGTACACGGCTGCGCGAACGCGATCAAGAACCTCCGTCGCCCGGGACCGAACCCGGTTGGCGCCCGCTCTCAGGACGTCCTCGAGCTTCTCGTGATGAGTGAGGAGGGTGAGGTATCGATTGCGGGCCTCGCGGAAGGTCTCCACTACACAATCGATGAGTCGTCGCTTCGCCTCGGCGTAGCTCAGGCCTCCACGATCGTAGTCGTTGGCCATGCTTGCCGCCGCATCTGGCGGCGCGACCAGGCGGTAGATGCGAAAGATCGAGTCCTGCTCGGGATCCTTCGGCTCCTCGGGCCTCCGGGAGTCCGTCACGATCCGCATCACCGACGCACGAATTTCCTCCGGTGACCCCAGCACCGGGATTACGTTGTCGTAGCTCTTGCTCATCTTGCGACCGTCGGTGCCCGGGATCGTCATGACCCGCTCGTCGATGACCGCCTCGGGGAGGGTGACCACATCCCCGTAGACAGCGTTGAACGCCACGGCCACGTCCCGGGCGATCTCCACGTGCTGTCGCTGGTCGAGGCCCACGGGGACGAGATCCGCCCCCGGGAGGAGGATGTCCGCGGCCATGAGCACCGGATAGCCGTACAGCCCCGCGTTGACCCCGGAATCCGGGTCGCGGCCAGCGGCCTGGTTGGCCTGGACCGCGGCCTTGTAGGCGTGAGCTCGGTTCAGCAGGCCTTTCGGCGTGGCACACGACAGGATCCACGCCAGCTCGAACACCTCCAGGATGTCCGACTGTCGGTACAGGGCGGTGCGTGATGGATCGAGACCGAGGGCCACCCAGGTCGCCGCAACCCCGTAAGTGCTTTCCCGGAGGCGACGACCGTCGCGAACCGTGGTGAGGGCGTGCGCGTCGGCGATGAAGTAGTACGCCTCGGTTCGCGAGGCGATATCGAGGGCGGGACGGATCATCCCCAGGTAGTTGCCAAGGTGTGGAGTGCCCGTCGGCTTGATGCCTGTCACTGCCACCGCCATCGGGTTCTCCCTCCTCTGGAGGAGTCACCCCGAGACTGGACAAGCAAGAGCCGCCTTTCTCGAGGCGGCTCCCGCATCCTCACGCGGTTCAGCGGCGGCCGCCTACTCCGGCCACCACCACCCTTGGAAACCAAGACTGCCATTCACCGTCACACGATAACTCCGCACCGCGGCCCCCATCCAATCCCACATGCCGATGTGCGGCGACGAGCCGGCCACGTAGCGTCGCGCCGCCTTGTAGGCCGCCCCCTGCAGCCACCTGACTTCTCGGACAGGTTCCTCGAACTGATCGCTCGTGCCTGAGAGTAGAGAAACCGACGGGTCGCCTACATCACGAGAGCCCGTTCACCTCCGCCCCTCGCCCTCCCGAGAGGGAGCGGTCGTAGGGGGAACGGCGCCCAGTGCACGATCGAGGACGTCGTACGGCCGTGAGGGGTGAACCGGTCCAGGATCGGCTCCAGATCGTCGATGGATCGCAGATACAGCTTCATGAAGTAGCAGTCCTCGCCGGTATCCGGTAGCACTCCGTGACCTCCCGCACCTCGCGGCCGATGTCGGGAATGACATGGAGGTCCCTGGTGAGGGGGCTGAGCCGGACGAGGGCGCAGATCGTGAAGCCGAGCGCCCCGGGATCCACCTCGGCGTGGAATGAGAGGCCACCGCCGTCCGGAGCCGGCGCAGGCGCTCGGTCACCGGCGGGGGGAGAGGCCCGCCTGCCGGCCCAGTTCGGCGATCCGGAGCCTGGCGTTCCCTTGCAGTTGATCCGCCGGTCGAGGTCGCCCAGCGGTTCGAAGGTTGGGGACACAGAACGCATCCCGCCGCTTGACATCACGGTCGGATCCTCGCCCAGGTCCGCTCAGATCAGCCTCCCAGCTGGCGAGCCGGAGAGCCTTCGCTGCTCGGCTGCGGGAGGGATGATAGGTCGAATAAGGGTCCGTGGGATGCTGGATCGCTCCCCCGGGGGACGACCGCCGACGCGACGATGCCGTCTCAGGGACCGCGATCTCGACTGCACCGGCATACAGGAACCGTCCGGTCTCGTCGACAACCGGGGGTGTCGTATCCTCCGGTCGATGACCGCCTCGCACAGATCTGACCAAGACCTCGATCTCGACATTCGACTCTGGATCTATCGGCACCTTGCCGAGCATGGCTCGGCTCCGTCGGCACTGGACATCGCCGAGTCCTTCAGCATTGAACCGCCAGAGGTCGACGACTCGCTCTTACGTCTCGCCAAAGAGCATGACGCGCTCGTTCTTGTTCCCGGAACTACCTCCATCTGGATGGCGGAACCGTTCTCCGCTGTCCCGACCTGGTTCCGTGTCCACGGTGCCGATGACCGAAGGTGGTGGGGCAACTGCATCTGGGACGGGCTCGGGATCCTGGGGCTGCTCGGCGTCGACGGGTCGGTTGAGACAAGGTGTCCGGACTGCGGCTGGCCAATTCGTGTGCAGATCCAGAATGGCGGCCTTCAGGATGCCACCGGCGTCGTGCATTTCGCGGTCCGCGCAGCGAGGTGGTGGCGCGACATCGGCTTCACTTGAAGCACGATGCTGCTCTTCCGGGCGGAAGAACATGTGGATCGGTGGTGTGGGCAGCGTGGCGTACCGAAAGGCGCCGCCTTCCAACTCGCGGAGCTCTGGCGGCTTGCGCAGCACTGGTACGACGATCGCCTCGACCACGATTGGCGGCGGAAGAGTGTGGCAGAACGTCAGCGGATCCTCGATTCGATCGGGCTAACAGGTTCCTTCTGGCAGATCGACGGCGAGTGAATCCGAGTGACGCGAGGATGTGCACACGGCGAGATCCGAGATCGATGGCGAAGAGCACGTAGAGGGTGCGAAGCCGAGGGTATCGACGGTGAAGAAGTCGAACGTCGGGATCACGTGGGCTTGGGCCCTGAGGAACTCGCTCCAGGTTGGGACCGACCCGCCGGGGGAGCTGGGCCGAGCCCATTCGCGCGCAAGAGCGTGCGGATCTTCGTCGCCGAGACCCTGATTCCTCCGCACGTGCGGCCCCACCGCGGCCCCGCCCCAGCTCAGACGTGGTTACAGCGGACTCCAAGATCCGCTGGAGACCCCGGATCCCGGGCGGAGAGAATTCACCCCTGGCTAGGGACAATCGCGATTCGGTCGTCGAGTCTCGCCAGGCGGAAAAGGCGCGGTGACCAGCGGAAACGGGGTGGGGCGGGGTGGACTCGAACCACCGGCCTGCGGATTATGAGTCCGCTGACCCCGGTTTCGCTACCAGGGGAACAGGCGGGAAAGGGCCTCTGAGCAGCGGTTTTGCTACCGGTCGCGTTGGGTCATTTCTGGTCGTTTCCCGTGCACTCGCGGCCCCAATGCGGCCCCAGATTCCCCAACTCGGGCTGGCAGTTGGAGGGTCAGCTGGTTTGCGTCGTCGCTCCATAAGTACACGCGACCGTCACAGACGGTGCAAGGGGCTGATCCTGGCTGGCGGGGACGCGTTCACCCTCCAGAAGCTGTCGGGTCACACAACGCTTGCGATGGTCCGCCGAGACGTCGAACTTGCGGACGTCGACGTGAGGGGGCAGCAACGGCGATTCAGCCCAGCTGACTCCCTGCTTCGGAGGCCAGGGCCAAGAAGGCTTGCCGCGCGTCGAGTGGGGGTTTGAGTCGGAGGGCCGACCAGCACAAAATGCCACCCCGAGTGGAGGTTGCAGCCGTGGTTGGCTGAAGCTTGAGCCGTACCGAGCTCAAGTGCTCGGGTACGACAATGGAGCCCGTGAGGTTCGATGCTGGTCCACTAGGGGCATCTGCCAGGATTTGGGTATCCTCGGTTTGGCCTCTCAGAGTGGCATTCTCAGAGGGCCATATTTGTTTTGGTTCGAGTGGCCTAGTCCGAATTCGATAAGGCCCCGTCGATCTGCTTAGTTCGCGGATTGCTTGTCTTGCTCACGGCGCGGACCGTGCCCGTCGATAACTTGACTTCCGGGGAAGGTGTCCGCTTAGGTGCCCGCTCGGGACGCTTCCCCCCCAGCACCCATGATGAAACTTGAGCGCCTCGTATTGGGTCTGGCCCTGGTGGCCGCGGGAGTCATCGGCTCCCCAGCTTTCCAGCACCTTTCCAGTGTGTCCGGTCCGAACAAGCTTGGTCCGTTCGCCTCAATGAGAGTCCACTCATCGGCCTCTTCCGCCGAGTCCGGGGTGGCGGCAGAAGGCCAGGTCGAGGTGCAGAGCGCCTGCACCGACGGCGCCTACCGGTCGACCGGATACCGGTGGACCACCCGGCTCAACTGGCGATTCAAGGCAAGTTCCAGTCCGCTACCGGCACGGCCGCCGCTTTGGCCCGAGCCGCCAACAACATCACCAACGGACGCAACGACTGCGGCCTCCCCGACGCCATCAGCGCCACGAACTTGTATCGCGGGAAAACCAGCAGAGCCCCCAACATCGGCTCAGGAGGTGGATGCCGGGGCCGGGACGGGTACAACGTGGTCGGGTTCGGAACCCTCCCCTCTGGCTATCTCGCCCTGACCTGCTGGTGGACCTACAACGGTCGCATCGTTGAGGCCGACATCAAGCTGAACAAGGCTTATTACCATTGGTACATCAAGCGTCCCTCGGGCTGCACCCGCAAGTGGAGCGTCGAGGCGGCAGCGACCCACGAATTCGGCCACGCCTTCGGCATGGCCCACGTCTCTGAGAACCTCCATCCATCACTCACGATGAGCCCCGTGATCAAGGCTTGTCAGTCTTCCGAAAAGACGCTTGGGTGGGGGGACCTGAGGGGGCTCCAGGCCCTGTACTGATCAGGCACGCGAACGCGCAGTCTGGCTCTCAGTCAAGGGGCCTTCCCGTCCTCAAAAAGGAGAGACTCAGGTTTTCCTCAGCAGTACCCCGCTCCCTCCGTCTTCAGGCGCCTCCATTGCCGGTGGCATGCGCATCGCGGCAGCGTGTACCGGTTCACGGGGTCGTACAGGCCCAGCGGCTCCCCGGTCGGCGCACTCCAGGCCCTGGGCCAGGCACTGTTGCGTTGACCGAAGTCCGGTGGTGTAGGGCCACCTCCTGCCTGGCGACCGGTCAGATCACCAGCGCCAGCTCGGAGAAGGCGTCAGCCAAACGGAAGGCCGGATGCACATCGGTCCCGAGATCGTAGAAGCCGCGGCGGAGGTTCTGGACGAAGGCATGGCCGGCGACGATCGCCCTGGCGGTACGGTCTGTCTTCAGCCCTCGCATCGGACGGAGTCGAGCTTTCAGGCGCCCGTGGTCGGTCTCCATCGGGTTGTTGGCATAGGCCCCCGTGTCATGGAAAGCCGCCGGGAGCAGCTCGTCGAGCACTCGCGGGTAGACTCGGTACCGGTCGGTGATGACCTCCACGGGGGAGATCCGGGTCCGAGCGATCCCCTGGGCGAAGAACCGACGAGCTGCCTCGCCGTTCCGCCGTGACGAGAGGTACACGTCGATGACCTGGCCGAACTGGTCGATGGCCCGGAACAGGTACCGCCAGGTCCCTCCAACCTTCACGTAGGTCTCGTCAACGTGCCAGCGATCCCCCACGACGTGCTGACGGGCCCGAGCGGCCTGGGCGAACTCCGGCGCGAAACGCTGGACCCACCGGTAGATGCTGACGTGGTCGACCTCGATGCCGCGTTCGGCAAGGAGTTCCTCGACGTCTCGGTAGGAAAGACCGAACCGGAGGTACCACCGGACGGCCAGGGCGATGACCTCCGGCGGGAAGCGGTAGCCGGCGAAAGCCGAACGCGGGGCCGGGCAAGGGTGAGGGTATCGGTGCGATCTCATCGCGACAGTCTCTCCGACGGAAGCCGGGGCGACCAATGCAACAGTGCCCCGCCGGGGACGGGGAAGACGCACTTGAGCATCGCCTTGAGCGTGCAGGCGGCCCGACGCGGGTACCGGGTGGCGTTCGCCACCGCCCACGAGTGGGTGGGACGGCTCGGGGCGGCCAAGCGGGCGGGTCGCCTCGACGAAGAGCTGGAGCGCCTGCGGCGGATCCCGCTCGTGGTGGTCGACGAGGTGGGCTACATCCCGTTCGACCCCGAGGCCGCGGCGCTGTTCTTCGCCCTGGTCTCCTCCCGGTACGAGCGGGCTTCCCTGATCGTGAGCTCGAACAAGACGTTCTCCGCGTGGGCGGAGATCTTCGGCGATCCCGTGGCCGTGGCGGCCATGGTCGACCGGCTCGTGCACCATGCCGAGGTGATCGTGCTCAAGGGCGAGAGCTACCGGCTGCGGGGCCGTGGGAAGGAGGTGATCGCCGGGCAGGAGGCTTCAGGTGTGGAAAGGATTCGACCGGCGCTAACCGTCAAGGATTCGACCGGCGTTGACACACAAGAGACGTTGTGCGTCACTAGCTTGACTTGCCGCATTGCGTACGGGAGGTGCGGCAATCACTCCCTTTGTATTGCCTTCCTCCGCTTTGGTCCAGCGATCACAGGGTGGGGTGACTTCCTCCAGGGGGGTAGTCAGAGGACGACGAGCCCGTAGAACGGCAGGTTCGCCGGCCCACGACCGGGACGATCGGGGCAAGAATAGAGGGCCGAAGGCCCTATCCCGCGCGACGGTCGCCAACCATGCTCTCCGTGGGAGGAGGAAGGCCATGTCTGGACGAGGTCGGAGTGCCGCAAATTGGTCGTCCAGAACCGGCTTCCTCATCGGGATGGTCGTGCTGGGGGGTGTGCTGAGCGCAAGCTGCGGCCGAACTGCTGGTTCTGAACGGACGGCCAGCCCGGCCCAACAGACAGGATCGCCGGCGCCACAGCCGCTCGTGCTTGTGATGAATGAGTTCAGCTTCACCGTGGCGGGCTCCCCCCCGCCTCCCGGGTACCCGCCACGGACCCCTGCCCTGGGTGCCGGTAGTTCGGTCCTCGTGACACTGCGGAACGAGGGGCACATCGTGCACGAGTGGAGGGTCGGCCAAACCGTCCTGCCAGGGGGAGGCTATGAGGATGACCTGCTGGCGAGGATGGACCCGGAGGTCGTAAGCGGTCAGGGTTCGCTGGTGAACCCCGAAGGGGGCGGACTAGGCGGTGTGAAGGTGGAGGTTGCGCCCGGAGCCGCCGTCACCCTTCGCCTGACCGTCCCGGCCGAAGCCACTGGCACGTGGGAGATGGGCTGCTTCGTCCCTGGGCACTACCAGGCCGGGATGAAGGCAACGCTGCGGATCGAGTAGTCGGGGAGATCGATGCAACACGGTGTGAGGATCAAAGAGCGTCTGGTCAGCTCAAAACTGCTCTCGTGATAGCTCCAAGCCCGTCACAGGTGGGCGTTTCGCAACCTCTGGTCCCTTCCTGAAGCGCTCTACGTACCTTTGAGCCAAAGCCGAGGCGCCGGGAGGGATCCTTGGGGGACCCTCCTCCCGGCGCCTCCTCCGGCGAGGTCCCTGCCTCAGTGCACGAACGCGAACTCCGTCGTGAACTTGGAGGCTCGCTCGATTTGCTGTGAGATGGCCTCACCCACGGTCAGCCACTCCACCCGTAGGTGGCCCCGGCCTGCCTGGCCCGCGGCGCGGGTACGTCCACTTGAGCCGAACCAGCTCTCGGTTCCACCGGGAGCAGGGTTCGAGCGCTCGTGACGAACGCCTTCCTAGGCGCCCTCGGCAGGATCCGGCTCGCCGCCGTGAGCAGCATCCTGTCCCGCGTGCGGAACGGCGGCCCGCGAACTCCCCTCGAGAGCACCTGTACCTGATGTCGCAGGACCAGCAACTCGATCTCCCGCTCCAGGTCGCTCCGAGCTGACGGAGCCACTGCCCGGAGCAGACGACGAAGGACGAAGTAGACGACCGAGAGCAGCATGGGGGGCCCTTCCCAGGTCAACGCGTTCTTCTGCGCGCTGATCGAGGCCTCCCGCAACCACAAGGGCCACTGCCTGCCCACCTGGCGCCCCGAGCACTGGGTCCGCACCAGGTCCGGCGATATCAAGCCGGACGGGTTCGGCCGGTATCTGCACCCCGGCGGAGCCTGCGAGTTCTACCTGGAGTACGACCGCGGGACGGAGGCGTTCGGAGCCCTCTCGGCAAAGCTCGAGGGCTACCTTCGGCTGGCGTCGGGCTGGACCGAGGAGCACGACCTCACCGGCTTTCCGAACGTGCTGGAGGAGGTCGGCCTGTCAGGGGGGTGGCAGTTTTGTGGTGTCGGAGGGCCGTGCTGGTGGAGTTGAGTCCCCGACGGCTCACCCAGTCGCGTCGCCCGAGGACGGTCTCCACCGTCGATACACGGGCATCTCATCGTCCGAGTATTCCGTCGCCACCGCCTCCTCGATCGAGCACGCGTAGTGGACGAGCCCGTAAGGGGTCTGGCCGGGGCGCGCCACGACGGCGGGGTGGGACGGGGAGAGCTGTTCGAGCCATCCGCGCGCCATGAACTCGCCGTATTTTCCAGCGTGGTCCTCCCACGGCTGCGCCGTGTGCAACGCGTAGCGCGCGTCGCGCGCCACCTCGCGCATCTTCGGGCTCGTGTCGCGGAACGAGACGCACAGCAGCCCGTCCGCGAGCCAGGGAGAGACCGGGTGCACGCGCGGTCCGCCGTCGAGCCGGAGCGTCGCCTGGTATACGATCCGACCCTCCATCCGCTCCCGAGCGAAGGCGGCCAGATCCGGCTCGGCGTTCGCGAACTCAGCCCAGGTGGCCACGACCGACGTAGCCTACCCGGCATGATCAGGGCAACGGACAGAAATACGTTCATCCTGACGGCGACAGCGGCAACCGCGCTACCTGGGTAGCCCAGCTGGCCTCGCTGCCGCGGCATGGCTGGGCGCTGCAGACCCAGGAACCGTAGCTCTGCTCGAACTGCACGTCTGATCGGAGAGGCCTTCAGGAACTCGAACCGTGTCTTCTCGCCGACTCTGGCCGATGGCTGAGCGCCCGGCACTAGGCGCGCGTCGAGTCCCCTGGACACTGGCCGACACGAGTCCAGCGGCAGGGGCCCGCAGTGGGTTCTTGATGCACTGTAGGGCCGCCGGTAGCAGCCGCGGATCCGGTAGCAGCTGCAGTCCCGCTGAGACCAGCTGTCAGGATGGCAGCATGCGCCGGCTCAATTGGGAATACCGGCGCCCAGTTGGTCAGATATACGGAGGAGTGGCACTTGCGGGCTGGCGCAGTTACATAATCGTGACCGTTGGTACGGGGGCCTCGGCCTACACGCCCGCCCAGAATCTGCATTGCACACACTGGTGAGCTGGGCGTTTGATCACGACCGGTCCAGGGCCGTTCCGCGCGGAACTGGCGGAACTGGTCGGCATGGAGATGGTGCTGGCAATGAACGGACTAACGGCGATAGGCGCACGACCGAGCTGGCGACCGCAGAACGAGACTGAGCCGGGCGGCCTCCTACTCGCCCCTTCGAGTGCCAACGGCATCCGTGGCAGATGGTCGAGCGCGTCGCGAGCGGGCCCGCCGCTGGGCTCGACCGATGACGAAGGCGATCCGGCCTGCGACGAGGGCGGTTGCCGCGAAGCCCACCAAGGCGACGACCAGCACAACCGCGTCGGCCACGGCGTGCGGCCCCGATCCCAGTCGACCGGCCGCGGCCCACGCGGTGCCCAGGAAGAACACGGCCGCGGCGACGGCACCCCAGAACAGGACGACTGTTCGCTTCATCATCAGCCCATCTCGATATGGGAGGCGACCGGCTGGACGGCCGCGTAGATGATCAGGGCGATGATCGTGACCACGACCAGGCCAGCCACGATCATCATCGGCAGGCGCTTGCGCGGGCTCCGCTCCGGGCTCCGGTCCACGAACGGCACCATGAACAGGGCCAGGAAGATGGCGAGAGTGGCCCACAGGATCCCCGACACTCCGACCCAGTCCTCGATTGGGTAGACCCACAGCATCGGCCAGGGAGGCTTGGTGACCTCGATCCCCTCGATCGGCGCGGGCCCGTGGGCCGGCGGGGCGAGCACCGCGAGCATCGTGAAGATCCCGACCAGGACCAGGGCCAGCGCACCCAGCTCCGCGAGGTGCTTGGTGAAGGGGCGGGTGGGCTCGGGCTCGGGTCCCTTGCGAAATGGCGACGGAGCCATCCCGTGCCGCTTGACCAGGAGCAGGTGCATCGCCACCACCAGGGTGAACAGGGAGGGGAGCACCGCGATGTGCACCACGTAGAACCGGGTCAGGATGGGGATCCCCCCGAACGTCGGGGAGAACCAGAACCCGAACCGGCCCAGGATCTTGCCGATCTCGATGTTGTGCTCCAGGGCCTCCAGGGACTCCTGGTCCCACTTGAGCACGGTTCCGGTGAAGAACAGGGCAGCGGTGATCCCGGCCAGGATCACACCCATGATCCAGTTGGCCTCCCGGGGACGCTTGAAGGATCCGGAGACGAACACCCGGAGCAGGTGCAGGCCGATCAGGACGATCATGGCCATGGCCCCCCAGTAGTGGAAACCCCGGAGGAACTTCCCGAAGGAGACCGAGGTGATGATCCGCCGGACGCTGGCGTGGGCCAGGTTGGGGTCCGGGTTGTAGAACTGGGTCAGGTAGATCCCCGTGGCCACCATCAGGACGAAGGTGATCAGTGTGAGGCCCCCCAGAGAGTAGGCCAGCTTGTTGGCGTGCTCGGGGATGGGGTACTGCAGGCCTTTCAGCCCCAGGCGCTCGTCCAGGGCGTCCCAGAAGCGGCGTCGGGTGGCGGCGGCCTTCGGCTCGGCCGGCGCCGTTCCAACAGAGGCGGTCTGATCGCTCACCGGATCCTCCAGGCCAGCCCGAGCCCGGCCAGGATCAGCACGGCGCCAAGAGCGATGAACACCGGCTCCTCCGCGCCTCCCACCGGACTCCTATCGAGGGCAAGGAGATGCGCGGCCGGGCTTGGACACGGTGAGGACAAGGGCGGGGGAGTACGCGGGGCGTTCTCCGGCTCGATCACCGGTGCCCCCGGGCACACCCCGATCGATCGTTCGAGCAGGGTCAGCGCCTCCGACGTCTTTCCCGCTTCGAGTGCGGCATCGGCCTGCTTCACCAGGTCGATCCGCACGCCCCGCGTATCCTTCGACTCCGTCGCATCGTGGACCTTGTCCATTGCATGGTCCACCACCTCAGCTAGGGGGAAGGACCCGACGTGTTCGGCGAGGATGGCGATGGCCTCCTGGACGTCAGTGATGGCGGGGATACTCTCCTCCTCCTCGTGAGCGAGGGCGGAGGAAGCGAGAGCGAGCGTCAGGACGATCAGCGCGGCCAGGAAGACACCCAGCCGGCGCGCTCCCCGGGCCACCAAAGGACCCATCTCAGCTGCTCGCACGTCTCGCAGTTTCATCGCCAGCCTCGCCTTGCGCCAGCACCCGCCACTCTCGTGCCCGGTACACGCTTGGACGTCGGTGCAGGCATTGAATCATCCTGACCAGTGGTCGTGCATCCACCGCATGTCGGCCCAGTGGCCACGCATCCACCATGACATCGAGCTCCAGTGCTGCTGCATCCAGGACCACTGGCCGGCGTTGCCCGACATCCACTGTTGCATCTCAGGGAACCTTCCGGCCATCGGCATGGAACCCATCATGCCCGAACCGCCCATCATGCCCGGGTGATCGTGGAGCCAGGCCATTCCGCTCCAGTGCTCGTGCATCCACTGCATGTCTGACCAGTGCTCGCGCATCCATGTCCACTCCCCGTGGTGGTCGCGTAACCAGGTCGCGACCTCCGGGTGAGACTGCATCCAGGAAGTGACGTTGGCGGGAGTGACCCGGGAGCCAGGCGATCCCCCCCTCGTGCCGAAGCCGATGGCAACGCCCGCCGCGGCCACCACCGCGACCAGCACGCCGCCAATCACCCGGCGCTTCAGGATTCGACGGGCCGGCGGCGAAGGTGGTTGGATCGCTGGGTTCGAAATCAAGATCCCTCCTCTCCTTCAGAAGCCTGCCGCCATCTCAGGCCGGTCCAGATGGGCCATCCGGCCCGGAGTGCCTGGGACCCCTGGACCGCTTGACGCCCGCCCCCCTCTCGTCCGTTCTCGTTGAGTCAGACCCGCTCCGCGTAGCCGTGGGGCGCCTGGTTGAACTTGTCGCGGCAGGACTGCGAGCAAAAGTAGTACGTCTCGCCCTCGTATTCCTGGCTCGCTGCGGCGCTAGAGGGATCGACATCCATCCCGCACACAGGGTCTTTCCCCATCGCCATCTGTCTCTCCTGTAGCTCCCCGGGCTCCCTGACCTCCACCACCGGCGTGACCGGTTCCCCCGAGGGTTCGACGTCCGCCATCGGAGGGGGCCGGAACCGCCGCAGTCGGTTGGCGTTTCCCACCACCGACAGAGAAGAGAGCGCCATGGCCCCGGCCGCGATCATCGGGCTCAACAACAGCCCGATGACCGGGAACAGCACCCCTGCTGCGACGGGGATGCCCAACGTGTTGTAGCCGAAGGCCCAGAACAGGTTCTGGCGAATGTTTCGCATGGTGGCCCGGGACAACGCGATGGCCGTGACCACGCCGTCGAGGTCTCCCGAGATCAGGGTGATGTCGGAGGACTCGATGGCCACGTCGGTCCCGGTCCCGATGGCGATCCCTACGTCGGCCTGGGCGAGGGCCGGGGCGTCGTTAGTGCCGTCGCCCACCATGGCCACGAGCTTGCCCTCGTCCTGGAGCCTGCGGACCTCAAGCGACTTTTCCTCGGGGAGCACCTCGGCCAGGACCCGCCCGATGCCCACCTGCCGCGCCACTGCCTCGGCGGTCCGGCGGTTGTCTCCGGTGATCATGACCACCTCGAGGCCGGCCCGTCGCATGGCCCCGACAGCCCGCCCAGAGCCCTCCTTCAGGGTGTCGGCCTCCGCCACTACGCCGGCAGGCTGGCCGTCCACGGCCACATAGATCGCCGTCTTCCCCTCGGCGGCCAGGCGCTCGACCGTGTCGTCCAACGGCACGGCATCCACTCCCTGCGCCTACAGCAGGGTTCGGCGACCAACGACCACCTGCCGTCCGTGCAACGTGGCCCGGATCCCCTGGCCGGTGACGGAATCGAACCCCGAGGGATCCTCCAGCCGGACGCCCCGGTCCCGGGCCCCCAAGTGCGCGACCCTGACGGTGTGCGAACCATTCGCGCGGTCACAATCCGCCAGCCGGGGCTGTTGCATTGGTCGCGCCGGGTTCCGTCGGAGAGACGGGCGCGATGAGATCGCAGAGACACCCTCACCCCTTCCCAGCGCCGAGCTCCGCCTTCGCCG
>WNFU01013168.1_pt1 | contig 15233 bp, 18 predicted proteins | sample 5400121 | NCBI WGS metagenome assembly WNFU01 (sample SAMN13153360, study PRJNA577476) | soil metagenome | isolation source: 100 cm soil or saprolite under grassland replicate 1 | place: USA:California | collected 2016-06-15
CCATTCCGACGGCTTGCTTGATCAACCCGAACGCGCCCCCGAACGAGAACCCGGCCTTCGCCGCCAGCTCCTCGGTCGGTGTGGGCTCAGCAGGCGCCGTTGGCGGCTCTTCACGATCGCGGCCGCCGCGTCCCCGGCCCCCCCCCCGGCCGCCTCGCCCTCCCCGGCTGCTAGGCTTCTCGCTGGCTTCGCTCATCGCCGCGAGTGCGGGCTGCGCCGCCGCGTCTTGGTCCTGGGCGCCGAGGGCGATCTCGTACTGCCCGTTGTCGAGTCGGGTCAGCGTGATCAGGCCACGACGCGCGGCTTCGATCACGAACTTGCTGAACCGCGAGAACCCGGCGTCCTTCTCATCGAAGTTCGGGTCGATCTCCTGCATTACCTGCTTCAAGCGGTCGGAGCGCATGACGTCGTTATGCGCTGTCATTTGCTTCACTGCTTCGACCACCAGCTCCCAGGGGTCGCGCTTCACATACTCGACATCGCTCGTCTTCGTGAAGCCGGCCAGCTCGTTGTACGAGTAGTACTCGTCGCAATTCTGGATGAGGAGGTCGCTGGACGACTCGCGGATCCCGACGCCGATCACGTACTTGCCGTACTCCTTGAGCTTCAGCACGAGCGACGAGAAGTCCGAGTCCCCGGACAGGAGAATGAAGGTCCCAATCTCGGGCCGCGTGAAGACGAGCTCGAGCGCATCGATCGCCAGCCGGATGTCGGTGGCGTTCTTCTTATTGGCCCCGTGCGCAGGCGCGAAAATGAGATCGATAGAGGATTCCGACAGGGGAACGATGTACTGCGGGTAGCGGCGCCAGTCGGCGTAGGCGCGCTGCACGGCGACCTTGCCTCGGATGATCTCCGACTGGAGGAGGCGTTTCAGCTCGGTTTGGAGGTCCGACCGGATCGCCATCGTCACGTTGTCGAAGTCGATCATCAGTGCCGCATTGGGCGCGTGGGCGGGAGGCTCTTTGTGGATCGGCCGTGTTAAATGGTTGTGTTGCTGAGGAGATGGAGACTGCGGTGTCATAACTGACTCTGTTCCTGCCCTGGGGCCGGACAAGCGCGTCCCACGTTCCTCGATGCGAGGAACCGGACGACGCGTGTCTGCTGCGTCGGGCTCTTGGTAAAGGCGTATTGCGCCGTAGTTAAGGCTGGCTGGTGCGTGGGGAGGGTCGCCGAGTCACCGCGGCGCGCCCGTGCGCGCTACCTCGACCCATTGCCGAGGTCCGCAGGCGCCGCCTGATGGTTCGACCCCTCTACCGAGGGCACTGCCAGACGAATGAACGTTTCAACATAAACGATTGGCACTTCAGAAGCTAGGGTTTTGAGGCTAGGACCGCGGTTTTTCATGGTCGGTCAGCACGGGCAGGTATGGCACCCACGGCCCAACGTCGGCACGGTACTGCTTGGCCATTACCCTGGCGACCTGCGCGATATGTCCCAGATCGTGAACGACCCAGGCGGCCAGAAGCTGCCGCAACGTCACCGCGCCGAGGCTGGGGTGCTCTCCGAGCAGGTCGAGCTGTGCGTCGGTCAGGTGCCAGGACTGGAGCACCCGGAGGTTCTCGGCACGCAGGCGTGCGAACTCATCGAGCAAGGAATCGTGGGTGCGCTGCGCATTCCGTGCGCGGTGACGGAACCGATCATACGGCTCGAAGCGCCGGTTGGGACCCTGCGCGAGAATGATGCGCGCCCGGGGCATCCAATCGGTTTCCTCGCCATCGATCAGATGGCCGATGTTGTCGAACGGACTGAAGGTATCTGGCCCCTCTGTACCGCGCGCCCAGGGCGTACTGACCTCCCGCAGGAGCGCGCGCAGCGTTGCGGGCGTGCGTTCCAGAACCTCGATCGCCAGCTCGAGATCGAATTCCACGTCAGCGCGTCCCGGCTTCGAAATGGAATAGATGCGCGATGCGGTGAATCACTGGGACGAGGAATAGTCCCGCCACAACCAGAAAGACCACGCCCGCGTACAGGGCGAAGATCCCGGCAAACACCTTACCGCCGTTCGTGCGGAGCGGATCCACCGGCCCCATTCCTCCCAGCAGCATCGCGGTATTCAAAAACGCGTCGCGCCAGGGGAGGTGCTCGTAGTGCTCGTAGCCCCACATCCCTACCAGCAGCGACACGCCAACCAAGACGGCCGCCAACGCGACGTGATCGGCCATGCGCCGCACAAAACGTCTGCGGGGAAGCGGTGGGGTGTGGCGGTCTTCGTACATCGCTCTTCGCGTTACCGTCCTGGTGGTTTGGGAGGCTCCGGATCGCGTGGGATCCGCGCCGGCTCCCATGGCTCCGGTGGGCGCGGCTTGGGCGGTTCGGGCAGTTTGACTGGGCCCGGTTCCTTTCTGAGTGGTGGCAGCCCCATCGTTCCTCCTTGCTGGTCAGCGGCTCACTTCGGCCATTCGCGCTCGGACCAGCTTCTTGACGAGCCCCACCGGTATTGGTTTCGCGAGCGGCAGCCGGACCGTTCCCTTGGACATCTCGTACCCCTTCAGGGACGTGGCCAGCTTGCGCCGGATGGCACCAGTCATCGGATACAGACTGCAGTGGTTCTTGAACGCGGCATACCAGACGAGCGGCCGCCCCTTGAGTCGAAACGCCGGTATGCGGTAACTGAATGCCTCTTCGGCGCCAGGCGCCGCGGAACGAATGGCGGCGCGAATCTTTTTCAGGGCAGCCCGCGCCTTGGGGGATGTCGACGTGAAGTAGGACTGCACCTGCCGTTTTACACTTGTACGCATGCGGAATCCTCCACTGGGAACGTCAGCTCTATTTCCCCCACGTTTGCGTCCCATCGGCCCGGACGCACGCGAGAGTGGCTGGGCCGTCGTGGCCCTTCTTGAGCTGAATACGCATCTTCGACCTCTACGGCAAACTGTACGCCACATACGTATCGCTCGACTTCGATCCCAATTTACCGCCGGCGGCGGCAACCACGACATATTGCTTGCCGCCCACCGCAAACGTGCTCGGCGTAGCGTAACCGGGCGCAGGAAGCGTCGCCTCCCAGAGCAGTTGGCCGGTGTTCTTGTCGAACGCGCGAAACTTCGCGTCCTGGGTGGCGGCGATGAATACCAGCCCACCTCCTGTGACGATCGGCCCGCCGTATTGCTCCGTGCCGGTCACCGGGATGCCGCGCTTGGTAAGCGCCGCAAACTCTCCCAATGGAATCCGCCAGCGATATTCGCCGGTATTGAGATCGATGGCGCTTAGCGTTCCCCAGGGTGGCTTGATCGCGGGGTAGCCGCTCGTGTCCCGCCAACGTTCGTAGCCGGCGAATGCATACGGAGAAGTCGTCGCGGGCTGCGATATCCATCCTGCCGTGTCCGCCGGCGCGATCGTGTAGCCGAGGTATCCCATCACGGCGGCCTTCTGAGCCACCGGAAGACCGGCAAAGGACGGCATGAATCCCCGGCCGCGGTCGAGAATCTGATCAACGTCTCGGAACGAGAGACGAGTGCTGACACCAAGGAGCGATGGTGCGCGATCAAAGCCACGACGATTCGCACCGTGGCATTGGGCGCACGCGGCCGCGTACACGGCGTCGCCTGTTCGTAGGGCACGGACGCCGGGAGCGATGCGCGCGAGCTCGCGCATCGCGGCGATCCACGGCACGTCGCTGCCGTTCACGTACAGCGTGGCCGTTGCCGGATCGACCGCTGCCCCGCCCCACTCGCCGCCACCGTCGAAGCCGGGGAGCACGATGCTCCCTTCGCGGCTGGGCGGCGCGAAAAAGGCGCTTCGCAATGCACGAAAACGCTGGTGCTGCTCTGTCACGTCCGCCGCGCCAATCGTCTGACGCGCGAACGGCGCCGGCTTCACCGGGAACGGCTGCGTGGGCCAAGCGCGCTCCCCTCGGAGATCGGATGCCGGGACCGCGCGCTCTACGATGTCGAACAGCGGTTTCCCCGTCTGGCGGTCGAACACGAACACGAACCCGGTCTTCGCGATTTGCGCCACCGCGTCGACACGGGTGCCACCACGTGTCACCGTCACCAGATTCGGCGCGGCGGGGAGATCGCGGTCCCACATATCGTGGTGAATCGTCTGGAAGTGCCAGAGCCGCTTCCCCGTCGCGGCGTCGAGCGCGAGCAGTGAGTTAGCGAACAGATTCGCGCCGGTACGGGCACCGCCGTAGAAGTCAGGCGTCGCCGAGCCGGTCGGCACGTACGCGATGCCCCGCGCGGTGTCGACGGTCATGCCCGCCCAGCTGTTCGCGCCGCCCGCCGTTTGCCACGCGTCGGTCGGCCAAGTGTCGTAGCCGAACTCTCCGGGATGCGGAATCGTATGAAACGTCCAGCGAATCGCGCCGGTGCGGACGTCGTAGGCGCGCACGTCGCCCGGCGCCGACCCTTCATCCTCCCCGACGCGCATGCCCTGAATCAGCAGGTCCTTGTAGATCACTCCTGGACTCGTCGCGACGAGATAGGCGTCGCCGACATCGCGCGACAGGCCGGCGCCCAAGTCTATGGAGCCGGAATCGCCAAAAGTAGGAATCGGCCGGCCGGTGCGTGCGTCGAGCGCGTAGAGTCGGCGATCGACGGAGAAGAAAATCCGCCGGTCCTGTCCCTCAGCCCAGTACACGACGCCGCGATTGACGTGAGGCTGAGTGGGACGATTCGGAAACGCATCGAATCTCCACAGCAACGTGCCCTTGTCGGCCCGGAGTGCGATGACGGCAACTTTGGGAGTCGTCCCATAGACGACACCGTCTACGACGATCGGCGTCGCCTGGATCTCGCCGTGCCCGTCGGGAGGGAGATCGCCGGTGTGGTAGACCCACGCCACTCGCAGCTGCGCGACGGTCGTGGTATTGATCTGATCGAGTCCGGAGTATCGAGAGTTGCCCGGCTCACCGCCTGTCGTCGGCCAGCCGAACGTGCCGGTCTCACGCGTTGTGCAGCCTGCGACGATAAGAAGGAGGGGGAGCCCGCGCATTCAGAGTTGCGGCTTTTTCCAGAGATCGATGGGCTTCGCTACGCCCGTCGGTCGGAAGGGGAACTTGATCTTGCGGCCCTGTCCCGCCGACGCATACGCGGCGTAGAGGACTTCCTGCACCACTCGTCCCGTCTCGCCGTCCGCAATCGGTGTCTCCTTGCCGCGCACGCAGCGGGCGAAGTGCCGCATCTCCTGCGGGAAGCCGTAGTTCCAATGCTCCTCGAAGACGGGGTAGGTCCATCCCTTCGTTGTCGCCGCTTTCTCCACCGCGTAGCCGAACCCCACCTCGGAATAGGTCGGGAGCGCGTTGCCCATGAGCATATCGGCGTACGTCTGGCCCTTGTCGCCAAAGATCTCGATACAGTCGTCCATCCCGCCGGGGCGATTCCAACTGCTCTCGATCATGCCGACGGCACCATTGTCGAATTCGACGATCGTGATCGCTTCATCCTCGCCCTGCGTGCGATCGCGATGCACCTGCGTCGCCATCTGCGAGTACACGCTCTTGACCTTGGGTTTGCCGAGGAACCACCAGCAGAACGCGATGCCGTGACAGCCGAGGTCCATGACCGCGCCACCCCCCGACTGCTCGACATCCCAGAACCAGGGTGAGTGCGGGCCGGAGTGCTTCTCGCCCTGTTTCACCAGGTGCACCCGGCCAAAGGCGCCTTCGTCCGCCATCTGCTTCGCCTTGACGTATTTCGGCGCGAAGAACAACTCCTCCGCGTACAGCAAGAGGACACCTGCCTGGCGGCACGCGTCGATCATCGCATCGGCTTCCTCGAGCGTCATGCACAGCGGTTTTTCGCAGACGACGTGCTTGCCGGCCTTCGCTGCGTCGATCGTGATCTGTGCATGAAGACGGTTGGGGGCGGTGATCGAAATCATCTCGACTTGTGGGTCGCGTAGCAGGTCGCGGTAGTCGGTGTAGGCCTGGGGGATGCCGTGGCGCTTGGCAAAATCCGTCGCGTGGCCTTTGGTCGGCGACGCCACGGCAACAAGCTCCGCGTCTTCCGGCACCGCTGTCACGGCGCCCGCAATACAATCGGCCTGAAAGCGCGAGCCGACGATGCCGACTCTGACTTTGGACATAGGGTTCATCGCTGAGGATCCCATACGGCCACGCCGACCCGTGAGTCGGCCGTGCCGTAGTAGAGGTACCAGCGGCCCCGGAACGGGACCAACCCCTCCACAAACGTGGTGCCCGCCACGTACTGACCGGTTCGCTCGTAGCTCTCCGTCGGACGGATGAACGCGCTGTCCGACCGCCCGATCAGCTTGGTGGGATCACGCGCCTCAAACAGCGCCTGCCCAGCTGAATACGTGCGTGACGGCAGACTTCCCGCGTTGTACAGCACCACGATCCCGTTCGTCGTCAGCAGCGCGGGGGGACCTGCCTCCACCAGCCAGGAATCGAAGTATCCCGCGCGAGGAGACAACACGCTGACTGCGTTCCCCTCCACATCCTCGACCGGCACCCAGTCGAACAGGTCGTCGGACGTCGCGATCCGCAGATTGGGAACGCCGAAGTACATCCAGTATTTGCCGTTCACGCGCGTGGCGATGATCCGATCGCCCTCGATCCGGCTGAGAATCGCCCCTGACTTCGATTCCGTGCGCAGATACTTCCCGCCGGCCGCTCGCGCGAAGGCTGGGCCGTGCTTGGTCCACGAGATCAGATCACGCGACGTCGCGACCGCAAGGCGCGGCACGTCACGGTTCCACTGCGTGTAGGTGAGGACGTAGGTCCCGTCCTCCGACTCCACGATGCGAGCATCCTCGACGCCCCCCGGCCACTCGTTCTGCCGCTGCGCATCGGTGTCGGGATACAGCACGGGAGTGGCGCGTCGAGTGAAATGGAGGCCGTCACTGCTCTCCGCCAACCCGAGGCGCGACGTATGCCCGCCGATCTGTTGCGCGCCGCTCGCATCCTCGGCGCGGTAGAGCACGAAAACCTTGCCGTCTTTCACGACGGCGGCCGGATTGAACGTAGCATACGCCTCCCACGCGACGATGCTGTCGTTCATCGGTGAGCGAAAACGGGAGGCGGGATTGGGCGTGACGACGGGGTTGACCTGCGCCGGCTTCGTGAACGGGCCGAGCATCCATGACTGCTGGGACGGCCCGCCGTAGACGGCGAGGACCAGCGCGAGGCTAAGCACCAGAGCCTGGGGGTACCGACCGGCGTGACAGGAGCGCGGCGACCGCGACCGCGATCGCCGCCAGCAGGCAAGACGCCACCGGTACGGCGACGAACACGAACGCGCCGGTCGTTCTCGGGGGCCGCAAGACGCGCTGTACGTAGATCGCCAGCGACCCCACGGTGATCACCAGCGTCATCCAATGAAGAGCCGTTCGGGTGACGACCGACCACCGGACCGACATTCGGTCGGCCCAGGCGAGGGCGACGAAGGGGGCAAGGACCCAGAAGACGAAAAGCACGGTAACGAGGATGTGCTGATTCGCGCGGCCGGCGTAGAGCATCAACGCAACGGCCCCCACGGCGCCAACCACAGCCGCGACTTGTGCGGCGCCGTGCAAGCGGTCCTGCATTACTGGACGCCGAGGACGCGGAGCGCCAAGCCGGCCAAGCCTCCGCCAAGGAGTGGCCCCAGCACCGGGATCGACGCATAGCTCCAGTCCGAGGACGCTTTTCCGGCGACCGGCAGCAGCGCATGCGCGATGCGCGGGCCCAGGTCGCGCGCCGGATTGATGGCATAGCCGGTCGTGCCACCGAGCGAGAGTCCGATGCCCCAGACCAGGCTCCCCACGAGATATGCACCGAGGCCGGCGGCCGGACCGGTAACGGCAACGCTCTTCGAGAAGATCGCTCCGACAACGAAGACGAGGACGAACGTGCCGATGATCTCGCTCACCAGGTTGGGAATGAACTGACGGATGGCGGGCGCGGTACAGAAGCACGCGCGCTTGAGGTTGCCATCCGGGGTTTCCTTCCAATGTGGCAAATAATGCACCCACACCAGCGCGCCGCCGACGATCGCGCCCAGGAGCTGGGCTGCGACATAGGGCGCGACTTTCGAGAAGTCACCGGCGCGCGTCGCGAATCCCAATGTCACCGCGGGATTCAAGTGCGCATCGCTCGAGCCACACGCAATCGCGGTAAAGACGCCGGCCATCACCGCAAATGCCCACCCGGCCGTGATCACGATCCAGCCGCTTCCCTCCGCCTTGGACCCCTTCAACAGCACCCCGGCGACGACGCCATTGCCCAGCAGAATGAGGACCAGCGTGCCGAAAAATTCCCCCAGCAGTGGTGATGTCATGGAGTCCCTTTATCCGCTCTTGGACCGAGCATGATGAGCAACACGCCGCCAATGAACAGGATCACGACGACTGCGGCCAAGGCATAGGTGACAAGCCTGGACTTCGTCCCTGCCGATTGAGCCTCGGCGAACAATCCCAACCACACCGCGAACAGCACGAAATCGGCCGCGAGGAGGAGGAGTCCCCGTTTCTGCCACCGCCACGACGGCGGCGGGCCGGTACGCGGTGGCATGAGACGCGCCACGATCGCTTGCGCTTTGGCTACGTCGTCGTCATTGAGAACCGCCAGTCGTACCCGCCCCGGGACCCCCAGCGCCCCCCGATCGTGCTCGTCCAAGATGACGGCATGGATCCCCTCAGCTTCGAGCGTGATCCTGACGCCCTGGGCCCACGCGATCGAGTGAGTGTGGAGCAGGTTCTTCATCGACGGCGGACCCCGGGTCGGTCACGAATCTCGCACGCTTGCGCCATCGCGTGCGGACCCTCAAAGCAGCTGAGCAGCGAGTAGTACCCGTCCCGTTTGGCGCAGCCGCACTGACAGCGGATGCCGTCCACGACCTGCGGGATTTGACGCACCTCGTTAAAGGCGGCGATCACGTCCTTGCCTTTCAGTTGGTCCTCCGTCAGAACGTGAGACGCATCGATGCCGGGCCGCGGCTTGGGGTGAGGGCCGGCGCGCTGGAGCCATGGGCCCCTCGTGCCGGAGATCGCCAGCCAGCTCAGCGCCAAAAACTCGCGACGCGACAAGCGAGGCGCGATCATGCGCGAAGATATCCCGTCAGCCGCATAGCCGGAATGCCCCGATCCGCGTGGAGTAGGTCACCGCATCCTTCTTGAGATAATCACCCACATACCAGATCGTGCAGTCGTCACTGGGATCGATTGCCGTCTGGCTGTAATCCTCCCACCGCATCGTGTTGATCTGCGGGGCCTCACCGTCCGCGAGCACGGACTCGTGTAACGTGAGGACGCCGAGTGGATCACCGGCCCGGCGCGCGGCGAATCGCTGCCCCGCAAAATGGGGTGTGCCCCCGAACGAGTAGCCGATCCCAATGTTTCCCTGGCCGTCGATGGCCGGACTGGCCATCCAGCGATAGAAACCGTCCGGCGCGTATGTGCCCTGCTGCCGCAGGCGAAGACTGCGGTCCGATGCGATGGTGAACTCATACCACCGCACGCCGCCCCCGAACGCGGCGGTCGCCACCGAGTGCACGGCCACGACTGACTCGCGCCCGTTGACGTTCCGATAGACGACCCGCGCCATGAGCTTGTCGCCTTGTGCGTCGAGATGCTGGTCGGTTCCCGGTTGGCGCACGCACGTCGTGAGCTGGCCATCGCACAGGTAGTGGTACGGAGCGACCGCCAGCTTCTCGGGACCGGTGAGCCGCGTGTTCGCGGGATCGGTCCAATCCACCGAGAAGCGCCAGGCGTAGATGCCGTCGTCATCGAAGATACCGCGCAGCTGCGTACCCCCAGCGGCGAGGACCACGTTCGGCGCGCCCGGGGGCGGCAGCGTGCGGCCGTCGAGATCCGCGTTATTCAGGAAGTTCACACCATCGACGATCATACACTGCTCGGTCGCGGGCTCGCCGCGCAGCATGCGACGACGATCGACGACGCAGGTGTGCTTCTGGATGACGTCGTCACCGGTGCTGGTCGGTACGTAGTAACCGTCCGGCCACACCGCGGGGCGCGGATAGTCGGGGAACAGCGGCCGCAGGAATTCGTAGCGATAGTACGAGCCGAGCGGATCGGGGCTCGTGCTCATCGCGTAACACATCGAGAACGGACCCTTCTCTTCGGGCGGGCGCGGCGGCCGGACTCGCGGAGTCGTGTCGGGCCGCTCGGGCGGCGTCGGTGGCACGACCGGCGGCACGAAGAGCGGCGCCGCGGGACCCGGCTGATCCGGCACACCGGGCGGACTGATAGATGCACGATCGGACGCCTTCCACACCGGAGGCTGATCCGGCCGCTCTTTGCTCCGTGTGAAGATCGGCATCACGATGAGCCAGCGGTCAGCGAGTTGATCGTAGCGGACCACCGCGTCGCCGTTGTTGTGCGCTTCGCACGCGCCGCCAAAGCCCTTGAATAGGATGTTGGTCGGAACAGGACCGTAGACGATCTCACCGTTTTTCCGGAAGATCGCCATGCGCGTATTGACGATCTGGAACACGAAGTCTCGTCCGACGGCAATTGAGTTGTCAGAGGGATTGCGTGCCTCCCAGCGGCCGTGTGGCCCCTGGAGCCCGACACCAAGGCCGTCGAAGCTGGTGATGACTGCGGCGGGCGGCCGGCTCCCCTGCACTGTCTGTTCGACGGCGGCGCTGGGTGAGACGGTGGAATGAATCGCTCGGGCGCAGGCGACCCCGGCAACGAGGGCGGCCGCGAGGGCTGTACGTCTACGAAGCACAGGCCTCATCTCGAGGGCCGGAGCTTTCGGACCATCTGCATCACCGGCCTATACGCTTCTCCCTTGGTCAACCATGACACCGCGAACGCCGCGATGGCGATCGACTCTGGAAGGAATATCGGCGCGTGCGTCAACATGGAGCTGGCGGCCCACAGCACCCCCACAATCATGAGAATCCCGCAGGCGAGGCAGATGTCATCGCGCCACCGCTTGTCCGGCGGCCGGTCGCGGCGGAGCGGAACATTCGATTTTCGAAACAGCCAGATCGCGAAAATGATAAAAGAGACGAAGAGGACGATGGCCGACACGTAGTGGACGACCGCCATGCGCGGATGCCACCACGATGGCGCCGATAGGCCGGTGGGAGGCTTGGTTGGAAACAGCCCGACGGCGATGGCTGCCAAACCACCCAGTCGCCCCACAACGCGGTCCGCAGCGACCTCGCGATATCCCGGATACGTGAGCAGGAAGAGCGCGAGAGCGAAGAGCACACCGACAAAGAGGCTCACGGCGCCCGTGTAGTAGTAGGCGCTGACCGAGCTCAGGACTGTCCATCGGGGAAGCCCGATCGTGGGAAGCAGGCCCGCCAGGACGTAGATGAGTAGAGGGAGCAACAGCCCCAAAATGCCAATAAGCCGGCGATGAGCCCGTTGAGATAAGCTCTGCGGTGTGTACGTCACCCCGGCAGGCGCTGACGACACGCGAACTCCTGAAAGTGGTCGCTAGATGATAACCAAAATCGCCGTGAGCACGACCGCAACGATCACTGATTTCAGGTGGACGCCGCGAGACTGCCTTCGCACTTGCGCCAGCTCGGCGGTATCGGTGATCGGCTCAGAGCCGTCATCCATGTCGCGCAGACCGCGCGCCGCAAGCCGCACTCAGGTCTTGTCGCGGGCCTGAAAGACGCCGAGCGCGCCAATCCAGACGGGCACGAAGAGTATCATCCGCCAGCCGCGAGGCGCGTCAATAACAACGAGGACTACGGCGAGGAGAGCCGCGGCGCCGAGTGCAACAATCCCGAGTCGGAAACGGCGTCGCTGGCCGCGCGGCCCAATGTTGGGAATCGTCAGGAGTGCCCTAGTTGCTGGCGGTCACGTGCCTGCGCTAGCATGCGCTCGGTGAAGTCCAGGCGCTCCTCCAGCTCCGCAAGTTGTGCGGCCTGACGGGCCAATGTGGCCTGCGCCTCTTCCAGCGCGCTGGCCTGCGCGTCCAATTGCCCTTGGAGGCTGGCCGGCTCGCTTCTGCGGTCACCCGGAGTGAGACGCTGCGCCGCAAACGCGAACGCCAGTGCAAGCGTGACGTGAACGCCGGCGTGCCAGCCCTCTCCCGAGGCAATCGCAAACCCCGCGCCGGCGACGTTGAATACGCTCGCCACGATGGCAAGGCGGCGCCACATCAGAGTCGTCACGAGACCCTCACGCCTTTCACAAGGAGCCAGAGCGTCAATGCGCCCTCGCCCAGAATAGCCACGGGAACGATGAAAGGCGACAGATGCGCCCCAAGCCCCGGGGAGAGAAAGTTCGTGAACGAGTTGATGATGTAACTCGAGCCTCCGAGCAGCAGCAGCACGCCCAGGATCCGCGGAATCAACGTCGATCGCGTGATCAGATAGCCGATCGAGATGATCTGCGCACCGAAAAACACCATCGCGATGTAGAAGCCCTGAGCCGGCGGGTCGGACCGCACGAGCGAAACAATTGGTAGAGAAGGACCGTCACACCCAGATAACAGAGGCCGCTGAATAGATTGGCGGCAAACGCCAGACGGGGCTGCCCAGTCTGCGTGACGACGCTGACCACACCCCCAGCAATGACCACGAGCCACAGGATGCCGGCCAGCCTCGCGGTGCCGCGTGGGTCGTTCATCGCGTCTCCGGAGTTGCGACACCTTTGACGATCAGCCAGACCGCGACCACCAGCTCAAATACGGCCACTGGTATCCAGATGAGCTGGCTCGCCAGTCCCGTCAGGACTTCCGTTAACTGCAGCGGCAGGCCGACGACGAGCAGCGCGGCCCCCATGACGCCGACCCAGGCCAGCCAGACAGGGATCATCCTGCCGCGCAGCAGGAGCCAGGAGAACAGCGTGCTGCCAACGGCGAACAACCACGCGCCGATGAGCCAGGGCTGGTTGAGAACGAATGCACCGACTGCCCGGGCCGCGGCGGGGTCCGGTGCATTGGTCCCGACAGCCGTGGCGATCGCGAGGAGTCCCAGCGTCGTCGGGATGGAGGCCGCACCAGTTACGCCCTCGGCTACCCGGCACGTCAGGCCCAGCATGGCGAGATCGCGGTCTTGCTCACGCGTGAGCGCGTACAGCGTCACTGCGAGCGCGAGCGCGCAGAAGCAGCCGATCAACGACAGCACCGCGGCCAGCCGCACATCCGCAGCGTGCACTGCCACGTTCGCGAGCTTCGCGGCCATTCCATCACCGCTCGTGGCGCGGGCGTTCAGCACCATACTGGGGAATGCGGCCGCGATGTAAAGGAGGTAGGCGATGCCGGCGATCCGCGCGTTTGTCCTGCGAGTCATGACGGCTCCGGCTGAGGGGTACAGGCCATACGTGGGGCGATGTTGCGGGATTCAACAAAATGCCGCAAAACTAGGTCGATGAGAGAGGGAGACCTTACCCGCCGCGGTTTCGTAAAACAGTCGGCTCTGGCAGCGGTGACCACCCTGCCGCTGACATCCACGCCTGCCGAGCCCGACGCCCCCCTGAGAATCGTCTGTGTCGGCGCGCATCCAGACGATCCGGAATCGGGGTGCGGCGGCACGTTGGCACAGTACGCGGCGCTCGGCCACGCCGTGACCATCGCCTATCTCACACGCGGCGAGCGCGGCATCCCCGGAAAATCGCTGGATGAAGCGGCGCGGATTCGCAGCGCGGAGTCTCAGGCTGCCTGTCGCATCATCGGCGCGAATCCCGTCTACGTCGGCCAGATCGACGGCGCGACTGAAGTGAATCGGACACACGTCGATGCGATGAGCCGACTGCTCGCCGCCGAGAATCCCGACGTGGTGTTCACACACTGGCCGGTGGACACGCACATGGATCATCAAGTCGCGAGCATGCTCACGATTCGCGCCTGCATGAACCTGCGAACTCCCCGCCTCTACTTCTTCGAAGTGAACAGCGGCAGTCAAACCGAAGGCTTCCTGCCAAACACCTACGTGGACATCTCGTCAATTGTCGAACAGAAGAAGGCGGCCCTGTTCGCCCATGTGAGCCAGGACGGCCAGGGGATCTGGCGAGAGCACCACGAGATGATGGCGCAGTGGCGCGGGCGGGAAGCCGGTGTAGCCGCCGCCGAGGCGTTCGTGCATCTCAACCGCGATCACACCAGCAACCTGCCCGGCCTATGAAAAAATCCATCGGCGACAACATGATCCCGAAGGACTGGGGATTCGAACGCGGCCTCGAGCTCGTCAAACGCGCCGGATTCGATGGCATCGAGCTGTGGCTGGGCGACGTCCCCTGGTTTCAGATGACCACCACCGACGCCCAGGTCCGAGATCTGCGGCGCAAAGTCGAAAGCGCGGGGCTCGTCGTCTCCAACGTCTCGACCGGATTGCACTGGGCGGCGCCGCTCTCCGCCCGCGATCCCGCCGTGCGGGCCCAGGCCGCCCGCATCGTGGAGCGACAAATCGAGACCGCGGTGCTGCTCGGCTCCGACGCGATCCTGCTGGTGGCCGGGCTCGTGACCGACGAAGTGCCGTACAACGAGGTCTATCAGCGTTGCGTCGATGCCCTCAAGCCACTGGGTGAGAAAGCCGCGCGCGCCGGCGTCAAGATCGGCTGCGAGAATTGCAACTCCGAGCAACGCTTCCTCATCAGTCCGCGTGAGTTCTGGCAATTTCTCAACGATGTGAACAACGCCGCGGTCGGCATTCATCTCGATGTCGGCAACATCCACGACACCGGGTTTGCCGAGCAGTGGATCGAGATCCACGGGCCGAGGATCACGCGCATTCATCTCAAAGATGTCTTGAAGCATCGGGGGCGCTGCGGCGATCAGAGTGTCTACACGAACTTGTTTCTGGGCGACAACAACTGGCCCGCTATCCGCGCGGCGCTGACCAAGGTGGGGTACGACGGCTGGTTGATCGCGGAGATGGAGGCGCGCTACCGCTACGCGGCGGATCAGCAGTTCTACGACACCGCGCAGGCGATGGACCGGCTGATTGTGGGACGGCTCTGAGATGGTGATGAGCCGCCGGCAGTTCCTCGGCTGCGCCGCGGGCGCGATCACGATCGCGTTACCCACCGAAGGCTCGCCCGGCAACGAACCTTCTGTGGTGACCGTGCTCGACCTGAAGCAGCACTGTTCGTTGCGCGAGTCGATTGCGGGATACGAGCTCGCATCAGCCGGCGTCGTGTCCCGCCGACCGGTGCTGATCGTCCCGGCGGCACTCGCGCTCCCGGCGGCCGCGACCTACCAGATTGCGAAATCCCTGCGCGGCGGTGGGACGGTGCTCCTCGAGTCCGGCGCGGGCTTCGCTGGCGAATCGGGTTTTCGCATCCATCGCGACGCGCTGCGCAGCCAGTTACAGATCCGCGTAGCGGCCGCGCGGTTCAAGTCGCGGGGCGTGCCGTACGTCGAC
>WNFU01017612.1_pt1 | contig 15230 bp, 16 predicted proteins | sample 5400121 | NCBI WGS metagenome assembly WNFU01 (sample SAMN13153360, study PRJNA577476) | soil metagenome | isolation source: 100 cm soil or saprolite under grassland replicate 1 | place: USA:California | collected 2016-06-15
GGGGCTGAACAGCGGCAAGTACCCCAAGTTCGCCAAGCCCTACGCGAACCTCCGCGAGGACATCACGAAGGCCGTGCAGACCTTCGCCGCCGACGTGGAGGCCGGCTCGTTCCCCGACGAGGAGCATTCATACACGTAGACCAACCTTCCACGGGCTTCCCGGACCGCGTGATCGTCTGTGGCGTCGCCTTGCGCGTGTCGATCTGGAAGCCGGTGAGCGCGTCCGCTCGCAACGGACGGCCTGGACCCCCCTCTGTGAGCCAGTCGGACAGCGGGTTGCTCGATACCAGCACCCTGATCCTGCTCCCCCGGCTCACGGACCCGTCCGCCCTTCCGATGCGGCCGCTGATCTCCGCGGTCACGCTGGCGGAGCTCACGGTGGGTCCTCTCGTGGCGCGAACGGAAGCGGACCGAGCAGCACGCCAGGCGCAGGTGCAACAGCTTCGAGGGCATCGACGGGCTGACGGTCGTGCCGGTGACCCACTCGGATGCCATCTGATCCAACACGTCCCAGTCATACGAGCGGGGGCCCGGTTCCCATCCCGCTCGCGGTGACCCGCGGTCAGTGGGATAGTTGCAGGCGAACCGTCACCGTGGCCCGCGAGCAGCAAGGAGACGTCATGCGTGAGTACAAGCTGTTCATCGGCGGGGAGTTCGTGGACGCCGCCTCCGGGGAGACCATCGACACGCCGAACCCCTCCACCGGGGAGCCGGCCGGCCGGGTGGCCGTGGCCGGCGCCGAGGACGTGCAGCGAGCGGTCGGGGCCGCCCGGAAGGCCGCCGACGAGGGGCCGTGGCCCACCATGAAGCCGCAGGAGCGCTCCAGGATCATGCTCGACGCGTTCGAGAAGATCTTCGCCGCGTCCTCCGACATCAGCCAGATCGAGACCGAGGACGCCGGGCACACCGTCCGCATGTCGAACCTGTTCACGGTGCCCTACTCGAACGAGTTCTGGAAGTTCCTGTCGGACCTCGGCGGGCGGATCCCGTACACGGAGAAGGTCGAGCCGTACGGGTTCCCCACGGAGGCCTGGGAGTGGGTGGAGCGCGAGCCCTACGGCGTGGTCGGCGCGATCATCCCGTGGAACCTCCCCTACATGATGGCCATGTGGAAGATCCCGCCGGCCGTGGTCACCGGGAACGCCATCGTGGTGAAGCCGGCCCTGGAGACCCCCCTGTCCGCGCTGGCCCTGGCCGAGATCATCGCGGAGACGGACATCCCCCCGGGCGTCATCAACATCGTCCCCGGCCACGGGCCCACGGCCGGCGAGGCCCTGGTCACCGACCCCCGGGTGGACAAGCTCTCGTTCACCGGCTCCACGGAGGTGGGGCGGCGGATCATGCAGCTCGGCTCCGGAACCATCAAGCACGTCTCGCTCGAGCTGGGGGGCAAGGGGCCGAACATCCTGCTCGATGACGCCGACCTGGACATCGCGATCCCGGGCTCGCTGTGGGCGACGTACATGCACCAGGGGCAGTTCTGCACGTCGGGGACGCGGCTGTTCGCCCCGGCGTCGCTGTACGACGAGGTCACCGCGCGTCTGGTGGAGCTGGCCGAGTCGCTGACCGTGGGGAGCGCCGAGGACTTCTCCTCCGACATGGGCCCCGTCCTGAACCAGACGCAGTTCGGCACGATCGACCGCTATGTCCAGATCGGACAGGACGAGGGGGCCAAGCTCCTCACCGGCGGCAGCCGGATCACCGAGGGCGTCCCCGAGGGCGGCTACTACTACCAGCCCACGATCTTCGGCGACGTGGAGAACTCCATGGTCATCGCCCAGGAGGAGATCTTCGGGCCGGTGCTGTCGGTGATCCGGTACGAGGCCGTGGAGGACGCCATCCGGATGGCGAACGACACCGTGTACGGGCTGTCCGGGGGCGTGTGGTCCCGTGACATCCCCCGGGCCCTGGCCGTGGCCCGGCGGATCAAGGCCGGGTCCGTGTGGATCAACGACTGGCACCTCATCTCACCCGCGTCGCCACACGGCGGCTACAAGCAGTCCGGCCTGGGCCGCGAGCACGGCATCTGGGGCCTCAACCAGTACCTGGAGACGAAGTACATCCGCGTGGCCCAGGAGGCCACCAAGGACCAGAAGTTCTGGTACCAGGTCCTGGGGGTGTAGCGGGGGATGCGGGTCGAGGCCACCGAAGCGGCCGCCCGGACCGTCGAGCGCGTGGCCGCCGCGGGGCGCGAGGACCTGGTCATCGTGCTGGGGACCGGCTGCTGCGACTCCACCGCCCCGTTCCTGTACGACCACTACTACCCGGGCGCCGACGCCGTGCGGGTCGGGGAGGTGGCCGGGGTCCCCGTGCTCGCCCACGGGTGGCTGGCGAAGCTGTACGGAGAGGGCCGGGACCGGCTCGAGATCGACGTGGACCAGGACGTGGTGGCGGACTCGTTCTCACTGGAGACCGAGTACGGGTGCCGGTTCACGCTCCGGGTTCCACGAGGGCAAATCCCACCCCGGCGCCGAGTGCCTGGATAGACTGGCCCGGAGGGGGGCCGCGGTGCGCGGTCCGGCCCGGGAGGTCGACGTGACCGAGGGATCCGGCAGGACCATCACGCTCCTGATCTGCGACGACCACAAGCTGCTCACGGATTCGCTGGCCATGGTGGTCGCGGCGGAGCGCGACATCACGATGGTGAGCCAGCCGGTTGCCGACCCCGACCTGGCCGTCGAGCTGTGCCGGGCCCACCGCCCGGACGTCGTGCTGATGGACGTGGAGTTCCGGGGTCGGACGAACGGGTTCGAGGCCACCCGGCGGATCAAGGAGGGCTCCCCCTCGACCAACGTCATCATCATGACCGCCTCCGACGACGAATCCGCGCTGGTGTCCGGCGTGGAGGCCGGCGCGGCGGGGTTCCTCAACAAGACCGAGGCGGTGGACGAGGTCCTGGCCGCCGTGCGGGCGGCGAAGGAGGGCGAGGTGCTCATCGATCCTCGCCTGCTGGCCCGGGCCCTCCAGATGGTGGCCCGCGACCGGGAGACCCGCCGCCAGGCCGAGCTCCTCATCGGGCAGCTCACCGAACGCGAACTGGAGGTCCTCCGGCTGCTGGCCCAGGGGATACGCAACGACGGCATCGCCGGGCAGCTGTTCATCAGCCAGCAGACCGTGCAGACGCACGTCCGCAACATCCTGGCCAAGCTCCGGGTCCACTCGAAGCTCGAGGCCGTCTCCTTCGCCGTCAGGCACGGCGCCGTCCGGGTCTGAGGCCGGACTCGAGCGCCGTCCGGGTCTGAGACCCGGGTCCCGGGCCCCGCGTACCCGACTTCGGGTACAAGGGCCCCAGTCCTTCGGGTACGTCGAATTGGGCTTTCGGCCTATCAAGCGATCGGCCGGTTCCGTCGATGCATCCCCTGGACGGAAGCAACATCCCGCGACGGGCGGGGGGTGGACCACTCAGCAGGGCCCCTCCTGCTCATGCGTGGGTGGGAACAGCAGAACAACCAGGATTCCCGCGAGCGGCGCGGGACCGGACGCCGACCGGCGCGCGAGCCGAACGGAGAAGGAGACCAAGGATGAGCAGGGTGCGCGACTTGAGCCGTGGCAGGAAGATCCTGCTGACGGTCCTCGTGATCGGAACGGTGGGGGCAGTGGCCGGTATCGGCACCCTCTCCGCGTTCAGCAGCTCCACCTCGAACTCGGGCAACCAGTTCGACGCCGGCACCGTCTACCTGTCGGACAACGACTCCGGGTCGTTCATGTACCAGGTGTCGAACCGGAAGCCCGGCCAGTCGGTCGAGAAGTGCATCACGGTGACCTACGGCGGATCCCTGGCCGCGGACGTGAAGCTGTACACCAACTCCACGATCAACGCGCTCGGCCAGTACATCGACTTCACCATCGACAAGGGCACGGCCACCGGCGCGACGTTCCCGGGATGCGGCACGTACACGCAGGAGTCGCAGATCTTCAACGGCACCCTGTCGGGCTTCGCCTCCGCGAAGAACTCGTACGCGAACGGCGTGGCGGCCTTCCCGGGTTCGCAGACGGCGTGGAACAACGGCGACTCGATCGTCTACCGCTTCACGCTGACCCTTCAGGACAACAACAACGCCAACGGCGCCGGCTCCGGTGCCCTGACCAGCGGATCCCACGACTTCACGTGGGAGGCCCGCAACCAGTAGTCGGATCCGGGAGGCCGCGCCGCTCACGTGGTGTGCGGGGCGGCCTCCCGCTTCCCAACCGATCTACGGGGGTGGATCTCATGTTCAGCACGCACCGATGGGCCCGCGTCGCAGGTTTCGCGACCGGGCTCGCGGTCGTGGCCGCGCTCCTCGTCCACTGGGCCGTCCCGCGGGGGACCGGCACCCTTGGCGCGGACGTGACCTTCGTCGCCGGCCCCACCGGCGAGCTCGAGATCGCCTCGGGGGCCTTCGTCCGCGGGATCGCGATGCGGCCCGGGGCCGAGGCCGTCGGCTCGGTCGCCATCCGGAGCCGGGCCGGGCGGACACTCGTCGTGTCCGTTCGGGTGCTCCCCTCGATCGAGGACCTGGACTCCGTGATGCGGGTCCACGTGGAGGCCAGTTCGCGAGCGATCTACGACGGGACGCTCGGCGAGCTCCGGACATGGTCGTCGCCCTTCCGCCTCCGTTCGGGTCATCAGGCCACGCTGTCGGTCCGGGCGTGGCTGCCCGCCGGTGACGAGACCCGTTCCGCGGGTCGCATCGAGGACGTCTCGCTGGCCTTCCGGACCCAGGTCGTCGGAGACGCGGCATGAGCCGGACCATGAGCCGGAGCCGGAAGATCCTGCTGTCCCTCATCGCCGTGGGCGTCGTGGCGACGGCAGCCGGCGTGGGCAGCTACGCCGCGTTCTCCAGCTCCACCTCCAACGGGGGGAACTCATTCGCGTCGGGGACCGTGACCATCACCGACGACGACGCGAGTGGCGCCATGCTCACCCTGTCGAACGCCAAGCCGAACGACAGCTCCACCGGGTGCATCAATGTCACCTACTCGGGGTCCCTGGCGGCGAACGTGCACCTGTACGCGTCGACGACGGGGTCCCTGGCCCAGTACCTCAACCTCACCGTGACGAGGGGTACCGGCAGCACGTTCTCGGCGTCGCCCGCCTGCAACGGGTTCAGCGCCGACTCGGCGAACTACTTCGGCAACGGGGCCGGAGTCATCTACTCCGGGACGCTCTCCGCGTACCCCACCACGTTCGCCGCGGGGATCGTCGACCCCACGAACTGCGGCTCGCCGCCCTGCTCCGCCCAGACCTGGAGCGACACCGACAACCACGTCTACAAGTTCGTCGTCACGCTGGCCGACGACAACTCCGCCCAGGGGCTGTCGTCGACGGCGACCTTCACCTGGGAGGCCCGCAACACATGAGCACCACTTACGGATTCGGCGACGGATTCGGCTACGGAGGACGCCGCCTCGGGGGAGGGCCGGCGTCCGACGTCGTGACGTCGCCCACGGCGCGGGTCCTCGAGGACCACGCGGAGACTGCGGTGGTCGTTCCCGAGGAGGCACTCGTGCTCATCCCGGACGCGGCGGCGGTCCCGGACTCGGTCGCCAGGCCCCGGCACCGGCGGGTCAGGACTGCCCGCCGCGGTGCAGCACGACCTTCGGGACCGGTCTCCACGTCCCGGCGGACGGCCGGCGCCGCGTGGACGTTCGCCATGTCGGCGCTGTTCGGGATCGTGGCGGGGATCGCGCTGCTGTTCCTGGCGTCGATCCCGGCCGGATACCGCGAGATGACCGTGATGTCGGGGAGCATGGAGCCCACGCTCGACGTGGGCGACGTCGTGCTGGAGCGGCGCGCTTCCCCCACCGACGTCCGGATCGGCGACATCGTCACGTTCCGCGACCCCGACGACGACTCCGTCCTCATCACCCACCGGATCCGAAGCATCCGGATCCACGATGGGGTCGCCGACGTGATCACGAAGGGCGACGCGAACAACACGGTCGAACGGTGGAGCATCCCGACGTCCGGCACGGTCGGCGTGGTCCGGGCGGACGTGCCCCGGGTGGGGTTCGCCCTGGCCTGGGCGGCCACCCGCACCGGCCGGATCGCGCTCGTCGCGATCCCGGGCGTGCTGCTGGGCCTCCTCGAGCTGATGCGGATCTGGCGACCCCGCAGGGACGAGGAACCGTGAGCTCCCGGCCGCGGCTCCTCGGAGCCGCCGCCCTGCTCCTCGCGATCGGCTTCGCCATCGGTTCCGCCACCGGCGGGACCCTCGCGCTGTTCACCGGGACCACGTCGAACAGCGGGAACTCCTTCGCCGCCCAGCACATCTTCCCGGGGACCCGCACCACGTCGGCGTGGACGATCCGCGACGCGGCGGGCGGCAACACCGAGACGAACAGCGACGACGCTCTGTCGTACGCAGGGGACGGGAGGATCAAGTCGACCACGAACTGGACGACGACGTTCGCATCCACCCGCTACCAGGAGTTCGACTACCACGGCGTCAACCCGGCCGGGATCTCGGTGACCGAGGCCACGTTCAACTTCGACTTCCTCCCCAACGCCGGCAGTGAGACCGCCTGCATCTACTTCGAGGTCCGCGTCGCCTCGACCGGATCCATCCTCGGGACCCACGGCAGCTCGGGGAGCCCGCTCGCCTGCGCCACCGGCACGACGTACACGCAGACGTCCACGTCGATCCTCTCGGAGGTCACGAGCACCGACATCGCCAACGACCTCCGGATCCGCGTGTTCGGCAAGGAGAAGATCGATCGGGCCACCGTCACCGTCACCACGGCAAACACCACCCGCACGATGTACGAGAAGGTGTGGGCCGAGGCCGCCGACGGCAGCGCCGCCACGACGAACTGGGCCGTGGCCACCTCCGGCGACAGCGTGAACTACGCGACCGTCTCGAACTGGGCGACCACGTTCAACACCGCCCGGTACGTCAAGTTCGCGTTCCCCACGGACTGGATCCCGAGCGGCTCGACGATCACCGCCGTCACGTTCAAGAACTCCTACAAGGGGGCGAACTCCGGCGACACGGCGTGCTGGTACTTCGAGGTCTACGACGGGACCACCCTGATCGGGACGCACGGTTCGACGACCGTGCCGGTCTCGTGCAACGCCACCACCAGCTTCGTCACCGACTCGGTGACGCTGAACGAGGTCACGACGGCCTCGACGCTCGACAACCTGACCGTGAAGATGTTCCTGAAGAACTCCGGGAACCACAAGAGCAACCACGACCTCATCGAGCTCGACGCCACCTACTCGCTGAGCTGACCCACCCGCCGTGTCGGTTCCGGGCTCGCACGGCGGGACTCCCGCCGGAGGCCCTGACGGCGGCGATAATCGGCGGGTCATGCGGGCCGCCACCGTCACCTCTCCCGGCACTCCCCCGCCCCGCGCATCGCGGCTGGCGACGGTGGGGCTGGGCGGCGTCCTCATCGCGCTCTCGCTGTCCGTGCTGGCGGGGCTGTGGCTGAAGACCCAGCCCGACGTGCTGCACGGTTTCAACGCGAGGTGCGCGGAGGGCGCCTGGGACGGCCAGCAGTACTCCCACCTGTGCTACAGCGACATCGTGCCGCTCCTGTCCTCGGAGGAGCTGGCCGACTACGACCCCTCCACACCCGGAACCCAGGATCGGCTCCCCTACCTCGACCCCTGCAGGGGAGGCCAGACGTGCGACGAGTACCCGGTGCTGTCCATGTACCTCATGCGCCTGGCCTCGTGGACCTCCAATGGCTACGGCGGCTTCCTGCTGGCGAACGTGTTCTGGCTGGCCATCGCCGCCGGGATCACCGCCGTGTGCCTGTATCTCATGGCCGGGCCCCGGGCGCTGTGGTTCGCTCTCGCCCCCACCCTCATCATCTACGGGTTCATGAACTGGGACCTGCTGGCGGTGGTCCTGGCCACCGCCGGCACCCTGGCGTTCCTCCGGCGGCGCGACGTGACGAGCGGCGTGCTCCTGGGCCTGGGGGCCGCGGCGAAGCTGTATCCGGCCCTGCTGGTGATCCCCTTTGCGGCGCAACGATTCCGGGAGCGCGACCCGGACCGGGGGATCCACCTGACGTGGGCCGCGGCCGGGACATGGCTGGCGGTGAACGTGCCGTTCGCCGTGCTCGGCTTCGACGGCTGGAAGGAGTTCTTCCGGTTCAACGCGAGGCGGCCCGCCGACTTCGACAGCCTGTGGTACATCGGGTGCCATCTGGCCGGGCACGACGGATGCGTGAACGGCAAGCTGTTCCCGGGGAACTGGCCCCTGCTCGGGGGGGTCCAGGCCGCGGCGGCGTTCGCGGCGGCGGCGTTCGTGGTCGGGGTGGCCCTGGTGTGGCTCCTGCGGCGGCGGGTCCAGCCCGGCTTCTCCCGGTGGACCCTGGGGCTCCCGGTGCTGATCCTGTTCCTCGTGACGAACAAGGTGTACTCGCCGCAGTACGGGCTGTGGCTGCTCCCGTGGTTCGTCCTGGCCCTGCCGCCGCTCGGTCCCATTCGACCGCTGGCGCTGTTCGCGATGTTCGAGGCCACGGACGTCGCGGTGTTCGTGACCCGGTTCACGTGGTTCCACACGCTGCCTCCGTACTCCGGGTGGGGCGCGCCGTTCTGGACATTCGAGGTCGCGGTCCTGGCCCGGGCCTCGGTCCTCGTGCTGTGCCTGGTGGCGTGGGTCAGGGGTCCCGAGCCCGGGCTCGGCGGGCCCGCGATGCTGCCCGCGGGACCGGGCCGGGCGATGGGGGGGCTTGCCGGCGAACGGGCCGCGCTGCCGCCGGGACGGCCCGCGCTGGGCGGGGGCTCGCCGTGACGGACACCGGCGTGTCCGTCGGCGGGGGCTCGCCGTGAGGGACACCGGCGTGTCCGTGGGCCGGGGCCGCCACGCGGCCGCCCGGGGATCGCATGGAACGGCCCCGGGCTCGGGCACGGAGGCGGAGGGCGGCGACCGGGGAGACCTGCGGGAGGCCTTCCGGTACTCCCTCATGGTGTTCCTGGGGCTCCGCATCGGCCTGTCGATCCTCGCCGTGCTGGCGATCGGGCTCATGCCGCACGACCTGAAGCCCACCGACGTGCCCGGCTGGGCCGCCCCGCCGTTCACCACCGGGCCCCACCTGTTCGTGACCGTGTGGGAGCGGTCCGACGGCCTGTGGTTCCTGCGGATCGCGGACGGCGGCTACGGAGCGACGGACCACAGTGCGGTGTTCTTCCCCCTGTACCCGATGCTGGTGCGAGGGGTGTCGTGGGCCCTGGGCGGACATCCGCTGCCGGCCTCGCTGCTGGTGTCGAACCTGTCGTTCCTGGGCGCCCTGGTGGTGCTGTACCGGCTCACGGCCCGGGAGTGGGGTCGGCGTGTGGCCCGGAACAGCGTCCTGCTGATGGCGCTGTTCCCCACCTCGTTCTTCTACCTGGCCCCGTACAGCGAGTCGACGTTCCTGCTGTGCGCGGTGGGGGCGTTCGCCGCCGCCCGGTCCCGACGATGGCCCCTGGCCGGCGCGCTCGGCGCGTTGGCCGCCCTCACCCGGAACGTGGGCGTGGTGCTGGCGCCGGCCCTGGCGGTGGAGGCCATCCACCAGCACATCGAGTCCCGGCGGCGCTCCCGGGTCGCCGCGCCCGCCGACGGGCCCGGCCCCACGGCCGTCGGCCCGGGGGCGGACCGCACGGTGACCGGCGGCGCCGAGGCCGGGACGGATGTGCGCGGGGCGAACCGGCGCCTGGCGGTGGCCCTGTGGTCGTCGGCGCTCCCGGTGGCCGGCCTGGTCTCGTACCTCGTGTTCTGGGGGGTCCGGTACGGCCGCTGGCTGGAGCCGCTCACCGACCAGTCCGCGTGGCAGCGGAAGTTCCAGTTCCCCTGGATGACGATCGTCCACGCCACCCAGCAGGCCTTCAGCGACCTCGGGAGCTATCCCAACGGGGGCTACCACCTGCTGGACTGGCTGGTGATGGCCCCGGCCCTCGTGGTGGCCGTGTACGGGCTGTTCCGCCTTCGGCCGGGGTATTCCTTGTTCACGTGGGGGTGCCTGACGGCGGCGCTGGCGTTCCCGTGGGCGCCCCGGGCGTTCATGTCCGACTACCGGTTCGTGCTCCCGCTGTTCCCGATCGTGTGGATGGTGGCCCTGCTGATCGAACGGGGCCGGCTCCCCCGGACCGCGGTGATCGGCGTGTTCGCGGCCGGGCTGGGGCTCCTCACCGCGCTGTGGGTGAACTCGTACTACATCTTCTGACCGGGACGGCGCCGCCCCATCCCCCGTCCGGGGCCGGCCGAGCGCCCATGCGGAGGCGGAACCATCACCTGAGCACGCCGGCACTCGGCCATTTTGGCGATCGAATCGTTCAACTCCCGTGGTGTTCGTGCCGAACGTACTAACGTGATACAGGACACGATCGTTCTGAAGCGGCCCGTCAGCGTGGAGGAGAACCGCGTGACCATCAGGGTTGCCATCGCCGACGACCACTCCCTCGTCCGTCAGGGGCTGAGGCGGTATCTCGACACCGCCGGAGACATCGAGGTCGTGGGCGAGGCGTCCACCGGTGAGGAAGCCCTCTCCCTCGTGGACACCGAGAACCCGGACATCATCCTGCTCGACATCCGGATGCCGGAGATGGACGGCCTGGAGGCGGCCCGGAAGATCCGGGACAGGTTCCCCCGGGTCGGCGTGATCATGCTGACCGCCTACGACGACCGCCAGTTCGTGGTGGAAGCCGTGCGCGCGGGAGCCCGGGGCTACGTGCTGAAGGCGCGCGACGCCGAGCACCTCATCCAGACCGTTCGCCTGGTGGCCGGCGGGAACATGGTCATCGATCCCCAGCTGGTGGTGGCCCTGGCCGAGGAGCTGTCCACGGTCAAGGAGCGCGACCGCAAGGCCGACTCGCTGACGGCCCGGGAGATCGAGGTCCTCCAGCTGCTGGCCTTCGGCCACACCAACCGCGACATCGCCGAGAAGCTGTTCATCTCCCCCGACACGGTGAAGACCCACCTCGAGCACATCTTCGAGAAGCTCGGGGCCTCGGACCGCACCGCCGCCGTGGCGGAAGCGCTCCGGCGCCGCCTGATCGAGTGAGCCCCCGCCCGCGCACGACGCGGGCCACGCGACTCCGCTCCCCAATCGCTCCAGAGGACGGTCCGACGAGCCGATAGTCCTTTCGAGTCACTTGGTGTAGTCAGATCGGACTAGCGGGGAACCCCCGGGGCCCGAAGGGGAACCACCATTCGGATGATGCAACGGATCGCCGTGCCGGGACATAGCGAGAGGCCCATGGATCGCCCCCTCGCGCGCGATTCGGGCCCTTCGCTCGCGCTGCTGGCGTTCGGCGCCCTCATCATCGTCCTGGCCCACGTGCTCCAGCCCGCCGCCCTCGGCACCAGGGCCCTCGTGGTCCAGGGTTCCGGAACTGCCGCCGCCGCCATCGCCGCCGGGGTGATCCTGTGGTCGGCCCGCCGCCGGGACGCGTGGGACGCCACCCGACGCTACGGCATCGCGGTGTTCGCGCTGGCCCTGATCCAGGCCACGTTCCTGGCCATGGCCGCGGTCGTGCCGACGTCGAAGCCGTTCGGGGGCGACGGCCTCATCGACTTCGCCCTGCTGGCGGTGGGCGGGCTCCTGGCCCCGCTGTTCGCCTCCGAGCTTCGGGAGCACTTCGATCGCGAGGACTGGAAGGAGGTCCTGGCCGACGTGTTCCTGCTGGCCGCGGCCTCGGGCACCCTGGTGTACCTGGTGATCCGGCCGGAGGGCCTGCCGCTCTCGCTGGCTGCGGCCGGTGCGATCTGGGCCGGTGCGGTGATGATCGGGGTCATCGCCTGGGGGGCGCTGGCCCTGTGGCTCCCCTCCCCGGTCCACGTCGGTCTGGCCCTGGCCATGGCGGCATTCGGCGTGTCCGCCCTGAGCTTCGGTCACGACTGGTTCCGGGGCGCGTACCTCCCCGGCGATCCCTGGACGGACCTGCCGGCCGGGATCGGGGCCCTGTTCCTGGCCGCGCTGCTGCGGCTGGAGCCCCGACTGGTCCCGCCCGTGCCCGCCCGGCCCAACACGAAGTGGGGCCGGGGGGTGCTCACCGCGGTGGCGGTGGGTGCGGCGTGCGCCAGCCTGGCGTTCGTGGCGGTGTCCGCCCTGCACGGACAGGCCGGGACCGTGGAGTCGACGGTCCTCATCGGCCTGCTGGGCGGTTCGGTGGCGGCGCGGATCCTGTTCAACCAGGTGGCGTCGATCCGGTCCGCCGAGAAGGAGGCCCGGGCCCTGGAGGAGAAGGACGAGGCCCTCCAGGAGGCCGACGGCGCACTGATCCGCCTCCGGGAGGTCCACCGGTCCCTCTCCCAGTCCGAGGAACGCCTCCGGCTGCTGCTCGACGCGGCGGCCGACGGGATCGTGGAGCTGGACGGCCGCAGGGTCATCCGCAGGGCCAACGAAGCATTCTGCTCGATGCTCCGGCTCACCGCCGACGACGTGGTGGGGATCCGGTGGGCCGAGCTGGCCGAGAAGGTGGAGGGCGGCTCGTCGATCGCCGAGCTGCCGGAGACCGGCCGGGCCACGCTGGTCCGGCGATCCCAGGACCTCCACCTGGAGGCGCGTTCGTCGGAGCTCCCCGGATCGGGCGAGCTGCTGGTGGTCCGCGACGTCACCGCGGCCCGGGTGGCCGACCAGACGATCCGTTCGCTGCTGCAGTTCCTCCAGGACCGCGACGAGGATCGCACGCGGCTCCTCCAGCGGACCAACGCCGCCATCGAATCCGAACGCAACCGCATCGCCCGGGACCTCCACGACGGCCCGGTGCAGGGGGTGTCGGCGGCCTCGCTGTCGCTGGAGGCCGTGCTGATGATGATCCAGAACGGCCAGGTGGAGAAGGCCGCGGCGACGCTCGGGAAGATCCGCGAGGAGCTGGCCGGGGAGAACGAGAGCCTCCGGCGGCTGATGTCGGACATGCGCCCGCCGGTCCTCGACGAACGGGGGCTGGTGCCGGCGCTCCGGGAGATCCTGGCCCGGTTCGGGCGCGAGACCAACGTCAAGACCCGCTTCGCCAGCCGTTCGCTGGTGGACGTCCCCCCGGACCTCGAGACCCTGGCCTACCGGATCGTCCAGGAGGCCCTCACGAACGCCGGCAAGCACGCCCGGGCGGCCGAGGTGCACGTCTCGGTGGAGGCCGTGGCCGGCCAGCTCCGGATCGAGGTCAACGACGACGGGGTGGGCTTCGACGCGGCACTCAGCCGTGACTTCCTGCGAGCCGGGCGGGTCGGGCTGGCCTCCATGCGGGAGCGGACGGAGCTGGCCAATGGCTCGTTCATGGTCCGTTCGGCGCCGGGGCAGGGAACGACCATCGTGGCCACGCTCCCCCTCGACGTCTCGCTCCCCCGCAGCGAACCGGCCCTCGCCTAGCGCCCGAGTCAGCCGAGCCGTGGCGGCGGGCGGGCCGCCGACGGCGCCGAGGGGCTCGGGGAATCTCCGACATCCCCTGAGGTGCTCGTGGGGCTGGGGCTGTCGGTCGGGCTCGGCGGGGGCGAGCTGGTCGTGGCGATCGGCGTGGTGGGGATGGGAAGCGTCGGGCTGGGCAGGCTGGGGGGCGGCGACGGCGAGGGGCTCGGCGACGGGGACGGCGATGGCGACGGGGGGGCTGGGCGAGGGCTCCGGGGAGGGGATGGGACCCTCCTTGTCGTAGCCCTCGAAGCTCGGTTCGGGGAAGTCCGTGGGCGGGATGTTCCCGGCGGCCACCTCCATGAAGTCGTGCCAGATGGCCGCCGGGATGGTCCCGCCGAACACCTTGGAGACCCCCTCGATGTCCTGCATCGGCACGTTCCCGGACGGGTAGCCCACCCACACGCACGCCGCCAGCTGGGGGATGTAGCCGCAGAACCACGCGTTCGTCTCCTCGTTCGTGGTGCCGGTCTTGCCGGCCACCTCCCGGTCGGACAGGGCGGCCGCGGTCCCGGTGCCGTACCGGACCACCCGCTGCAGGATGAAGTTCACGATGTCCGCGTCGTTGCGGGGAAGGACCTCGGACCCCTCCGCGGGCTTGCCGATCACGTGCTTGTCCGAGTTCTTGACCACGCTGATCGGTGTGGCCTCGTGGCGGACCCCCCGGGCGGCGAGGGTGGCGTAGGCCTGGGTCATCTCGAGCGGGGACACGGATTGCGTCCCCAGGGTGATCGAGCACACCGAATGGAGCTTCGACTGGATGCCCATGCGGTGGGCCATGGCCACGACGTCGTCCGGGCCGTTCTCGAGCTTCGTGACCAGCTGGGCGAACACGGTGTTCACCGAGAACGCCGTGGCGTCCACCAGGTCGAACGTCCCGGACTCCTCGTCGTCGGCGTTCGAGAGCGTCCACGGCCCGTACTGCCCGGTGTCGGGGTCGGTGGTGTAGCACCGGCGGTCGTCGATCGTGATCTCGGACGGCCCGTGCCAGAAGGAGTTCAGCGGGTCGAACCTCTGGTGGATGGCCGCCGTCAGGGTGAACGGCTTGAACGCGCTCCCGGCCGGGCGGCGGGAGGGGGCCACGGCCAGATTCTGCTTGTTCGTGAGGATGTTCGGGTCGGGGCCGCCCACCATGGCCCGGATCTCCCCGGTCCGGGGGTCGATGGCCACCAGGGCCGCGGAGGGGTCGGTCTTCGCGGGGAGGTGCTCGGCCACCGCGTGCTCCGCCGCGAGCTGCATCCGGTAGTCCAGGCTGGTGGTGACCCGGAGCCCGCCGGAGTACGTGGCCTGGTCCGTGTACGCGTTCATGAGCCACAGCCGGGTGTAGTCGACGAAGTAGGCGGCCTTGGAGGAGGTCTGGCTCTGGGGCTTGACCCTGACCGGACGGGCCTTCAGCCGGTCCGCCAGCCCGGGGTCCAGGTGACCCTGGGCCACCATCCGGTCGAAGACGTAGTTCCGGCGGATACGGGCCGCGTCCGGGTGCTCGATGGGGTCGAACTGGCCCGGCGAGGCGATGAGCGCGGCCAGGGTGGCCGCCTGGGGCAGGGTGAGGTCGCGAGCGGACCGGCCGAAGTAGGTCTGGGAGGCGGCCTCCACGCCGTACGCGCCGTGGCCGAAATAGATCGTGTTCAGGTACTTCTCGAGGATCTGCTGCTTGGAGTACTTGTGTTCGAGCTTGATGGCCAGCAGCGCCTCCCTGACCTTGCGGAAGATCGAGCGCTCGGCGTTCGTGAAGACGACCTTCACGTACTGCTGGGTGATGGTGGAGCCCCCCTGGACCACCTTCTGGTGGATGAGGTCCTGCCAGGCCGCCCGGATGATCCCGGACACGCTGATCCCGCCGTGGTGGTAGAAGTCCTTGTCCTCGGTGTCGATCACGGCGTGCTGGAGGGTCGCCGGGATCTGGGCCA
>WNFU01005777.1_pt1 | contig 15228 bp, 12 predicted proteins | sample 5400121 | NCBI WGS metagenome assembly WNFU01 (sample SAMN13153360, study PRJNA577476) | soil metagenome | isolation source: 100 cm soil or saprolite under grassland replicate 1 | place: USA:California | collected 2016-06-15
TGAAGACGATGAACCCGAGCGTGCCGCCCACAGTGATGCGACCCACCAGCTGCTCGGCTTCGGTGATCCGCCCTTGGGCGTCGGGGCCAGCGGTGACCGCCAGCAGCCGCATCACCAGGCGCCCGCCAGCCCCCGCGGCCAGGATGCCGGCGACCAGGCCCGAGGTGACCGCCAGGGTGAGGTACCACAGGTAGCGGCGCACGACCAGGCTCACCGGCGGCGGCTCGGTCGGGTCAGCCGTGTGCAGCGCCGGGGCCGGCGGTGGCTGGACCGCCAGGCCGCCCCAGCGAACCACCGCGGCCAGCCCAGCCAGCACCAACACCACGCAGACGACGATCACTGCCATGACGGCAGTATGACCAACTCGACGTGCCAGGGCTTGGGGCCGTACCCATGAGGCCAGGTCGTCCCGGCGGCCGAGCGCTACGATTCTGCCGGCGTTCTGCCCAACCTGTCCGCACCGAGCCGGACGGACCCGGATCAACTCGGATGACAGGTCCGGCTCCACCCCTACTGAGCAGGGCGGTTGCGGCTCAGGCGGATCATTCCGGACGGACGCGGACCCGCACCATCGAAGGCGTCACGGGCTACGCGCAGCACATCTTCTACGCTCGACGCTGACCGGAGGTCGGCTCGGCGCCCCGCGGGCCAGGCCCGCGGGGCGCAGCCTTCTGCGTGGGCGCGGGTACGGTGGGTCGCCAAGGCGGACGAGAGGAGACAGATGCGACCCGTCGACGAGCAGGCCATCCTGGTCACCGGGGCGACCGACGGCCTCGGCCGGGCGCTGGCGCGCGAGCTCGCCTCGCGCGGCGCCACCGTCCTGGTGCACGGGCGGAGCCAGGCGCGCCTGGACGACACCGTGCGCGAGATCCGGGGGGCGACCGGCAACGACCGGCTCCGCCCCTCCCGCGCCGACCTCTCCTCGCTGGAGCAGGTCCGCCGGCTCGGCCGCGAGGTCGGCGCGGAGCAGCGGCTCGACGTCCTGGTCAACAACGCCGGGATCGCCGGCGGCGGCGACCGCCAGGAGAGCGCCGACGGCCACGAGCTCCGGTTCGCGGTGAACTACCTGGCGCCGTTCCTGCTCACCCGCCTGCTGCTGCCGCTGCTCCGGCGGTCGGCGCCGGCGCGGATCGTCAACGTCGCCTCGGTGGGGCAGGTGCCGATCGACTTCGACGACGTGATGCTCGAGCGGGGCTGGGAGGGGCTGCGCGCCTACCGCCAGAGCAAGCTGGCCCAGATCATGTTCACCTTCGAGCTCGCGGAGCGGCTGCGCGCCGCCGGCGAGACCGGGGTGACCGTCAACGCCCTGCACCCCGCGACGCTGATGAACACCAAGATGGCGATGGAGAGCTTCGGCTACACCATGAGCACCGTCGAGGAAGGGGTGGCCGCGACGCTGCGCCTGGCGGTCGCCCCGGAGGTCGACGGCGTCACCGGCCGCTACTTCGACGGGTTACGGGAGTCGCGGGCCAACGCGCAGGCCTACGACCCCGAGGCGTGCCGGCGCCTGTGGCGGCTGAGCGAGCAGCTCACGGACACGCCGACGGCGCCTCGTGACGAGGCGCCGTCGGTACGTCCGGCCCCCCCTGCCTGACGGCGGCGGCCGGTCACGCGGGCCGAAGGGCTAGCCGCCGGCTTCGACGCCGCGGAGCAGCTGGCGGACCTCCGTCTCCCGGTAGCGACGGTGGCCGCCGAGCGTCCGGATGCTCGACAGCTTCCCTGCCTTCGCCCATCGGGTCACGGTCTTGGGGTCGACACGGAACAGCGCGGCGACCTCCGCCGGGGTGAGCAGCGCCTCGGGTGCCGGCGCCGACTGAACACTACGACTGGCAGACATGGTTGCCACCCCTCACCTCGCACTTCCCCCGCCGAGTCAGGATTCTCGCGGAGGTCCTGAATATCCTAGAGGCGTCGAATGGGACAGACCATAGCAACTTAGGGCTATTTTCCGCCCCGCCTACTAGGACTATCGGCAACTGACCGCCAGACCTTTAGCAAAAGGTGCGGAGGACTCAATTGCTGGCTTCCCGTCCGCGCAGGGCCGACCAGCGCTCGCTCAGGCTCCGGTAGAGCTCGCTCGAGCGGTCGAGATCGCCTTCCTCCAACGCCTCCAGCGCCTCCCACACCTGCGCGGCCGAGTGATCCTCCGCCAGCTCCTGGAACGGGATCGCCCTCGTTAGCCCGCCATAGTCGAGCTGGACTAGGCTGTCGGAGTCGAAGTCGTGCAGCCAGCTCCGCAGCTCCTCGGCCGCCACCACCATCTCTGCATCCTCCATGAGCTGCTGCAGGATCGCCAGCGCCCGGGAGACACGGCCGCGGGCCTTGGCCATCGCCGTCTGGTAGGTGAGCCTGGCCGGCTGGCCGGCGCTGGCGTCGACCAGCCGGCGGTCGCCGTCCTCGAACAGCGCGAACCAGGGCAGCGGGACGTGCCAGGCGGCCTGCTGGATGTGGCTGCGCGAGCCGGGCCGCTCGCGGTCCCAACGCTCGAGGGTGCGGGCGGCGCGCTCGACGTCGCCCGCCGACACGAACGCGTCCGCCACCTCGTCGGGGACCGAGCTGTGGAAGGCGACCAGCGACTGCAGGGTCCGCAGCTCGGTGCGGAGCGGGCACAGGTAGACCACGTCCCCGACCCGTTCCACCAGGGCGTGCTCCCGCTCGGTGCCGACGGCGAGCCCGAGGGCGCGGGCCAGGCCGCGGCGCTCCTCCCGGCCGACCAGCAGGCTGGCGGGCAGGGCCTGGCCCGCCTCCACGTACGCGGCCCAGTCGGCCCGCTCACGCGGCGGGAAGGCGGCGAGGGGCTGGTAGACCCGCAGGTAGGCCGTGAAGGCATGCCCCTTCATGGTGAGGAGAGTATAGGTATGGGCGTGTGGTAGGTTGGCGATGCGGGTGGGTACCTCTCACCTGGCGTTGATCGCACGGCGGCGATCCCGCCGGGCCCGTCCAGGAGGTCACCTATGGGAGCTTTCGAGCTCATGGGTGGCGAGTTCGAGCAGGTCGTCTACAACCACGACCCGGCCTCTGGCCTCAGAGCCATCATCGCCATCCACTCGACCGCCCTCGGCCCGGCGCTCGGCGGCACTCGCTTCTACCCCTACCCGTCCGAGGACGACGCGCTCGCCGACGTCCTCCGGCTGGCCAGGGGGATGAGCTACAAGGCGGCCGCGGCCGGTCTCAACCTCGGCGGCGGCAAGGCGGTCATCATCGGCGATCCCAAACGGATCAAGTCCGAGTCCCTGCTCCGCGCGCATGGTCGCTTCGTCGAGAGCCTCGGCGGCCGCTACATCACCGCCGAGGACATCGGCACCTACACCGCCGACATGGACATCGTCGCGATGGAGACCCGCTTCGTGACCGGCCGGTCGGTCAGCCACGGTGGCGGCGGCGACCCATCCATCAACACCGCCTACGGCGTGCTGCAGGGCATGCGGGCGGTGGCCGAGGAGCTGTGGAAGGAAACGGACCTGGCCAACCGCCACGTCGTCGTCCAGGGCGTCGGCAAGGTCGGCTCCCACCTCTGCCGCCTGCTCCACGAGGCCGGCGCGCGGCTCACCGTCGCCGACGTCGACCTGGACAACGTGGCCAGAGCCGTCAAGGAGTTCGGCGTCGACACCGTCGAGCCCGACAAGGCCCACGCGGTCGGGTGCGACATCTTCGCCCCCTGCGCGCTCGGGGCGATCGTCAACGACGACACCCTGCCGGAGCTGAAGTGCGCGGCCGTCGCCGGGTCGGCCAACAACGTGCTGGCCCGTGACGAGCACGGCTACGCCCTGCGCCAGCTCGGCATCCTCTATGCGCCCGACTACGTGATCAACTCCGGCGGCCTCATCAACGTGGCCGACGAGCTGCAGGGCTACTCCGCGGAGCGGGCCACCGAGAAGGTCGAGGGCATCTTCGGCGCGCTGCGCTCGATCTTCCACCGCGCCAAGGCCGAGGGCATCCCGACCAGCGAGGCGGCCGACCGGCTCGCCAAGGACCGCATGCGCGAGGTCTCGCGGCTGCGGCTCATCCGGGTCCTGCCCGGGGCAGGCTAACCGGCCGCCGCCACCTCGCCCATCACCCAGGCGGGCAGCCCCCGCGCCCCCAGGAACGCTGCCGCCCGGTCGGCCTCGGCCGCGGGCAGCACCACCACCATCCCGACGCCCAGGTTGGTCGCCCTGGCCAGCTCCTCGTCGTCGACCGGGCCGAGCTCGCCGAGGAGCCGGAACAGCGGCGGCGGCGTCCACGCGGCGCGGTCCACCCGCGCGACCAGGCCGCCGGGCAGGCAGCGGGGCAGGTTGCCGGGCAGGCCACCGCCGGTGACGTGGCACAGGGCGTGCACCTCGACCCCCCCGGCGAGCAGGTCGACCAGGTCGGGGGCGTAGATGCGGGCCGGGGTGAGCAGCGCCTCCCCCACCGGGCCGCCGAGCTCCGGCACGACCCGGTCGTAGCCGACCCCGGCCCTTTCCAGGGCCCGGCGGGCCAGGCTGAAGCCGTTGGCGTGCAGCCCCGAGGACGCAAGGCCCAGCAGCACGTCGCCGGCGGCCACCCGCTCCGGGCCGAGCAGGCGGTCCCGCTGCGCCACCCCGACGGCGAACCCGGCAAGGTCGTAGGCGTTCGGCTCCATCGCGTCCGGGTGCTCGGCGGTCTCGCCGCCGAGCAGGGCGCAGCGGGCCAGCCGGCAGCCCTCGGCCACCCCGGCCACGATCGTCGCCACCCGCCGCGAGTCCAGCCGACCGACGGCCAGGTAGTCGAGGACGAACAGGGGCGTCGCGCCGGTGACGACGACGTCGTCGACCACCATCGCCACCAGGTCGATCCCGACCGTGTCATGGCGGTCCAGCGCCTGGGCGACCAGTAGCTTGGTGCCGACCCCGTCGGCGGCGGCGGCCAGCACCCCGCCGGCGCCGGGGTCCAGCGACCACAGCCCGGCGAAGCCACCGATGCCGTCGAGCACCCGCGGCCCGTGGGTGGCCTGGACCGCGGCGCGCATCAGGGCGACCGCCCGCTCGCCGGCGGCCACGTCGACCCCGGCCGCGGCGTAGGTCAGCGGGTCCCGGTCCCGATTCACGAGCGGGGGGCGACGCCCTCCAGCAGCGCCTTGCCCTGCGTGTGGCCCTCGACGGGGATCGGGTAGTCCCCGGTGAAGCAGGCCGTGCACAGGCCCTGGGGGCCGCCCGCGGCGGCCTCCGTCAGGGCCTCCAGCGACAGGTAGCCGAGCGAGTCGGCGCCGAGGTAGGCGGCCACCTCGTCGGACAACGAGGCTCGCGCATCACCAAGACCACGGGATCCCTGAAGGCGATCAGGGCGGGCGTCGCGGTGATGCGCGAGCCTCGTTGGCAGGTCGCTGGCGACCAGCTCGGCCCGGGTGGGCATGTCGATCCCGTAGAAGCACGGCCAGCGCACCGGCGGCGAGGTGATGCGGACGTGGACCTCGCGCGCGCCCGCCTCGCGGAGCATGCGCACGATCGCCTTGGTGGTGTTCCCGCGCACGATCGAGTCGTCCACCACCACCAGCCGGCGCCCGCGGATCGCCTCGCGCAGCGGGTTGAGCTTGATCCGGATGCCGAGCTGGCGCATGGTCTGGCTCGGCTGGATGAAGGTCCGGCCGACGTAGCGGTTCTTCATCAGCCCCTCGCCATAGGGGATGCCGCTGGCCTCGGCGTACCCGCCGGCGGCGCTCATGGCGGTGTCCGGCACGGGGATCACCAGGTCGGCCTCGGCCGGCGACTCCCTGGCCAGCGCGGCGCCGAGCGCGCGCCGGACCTGGTGGACGTTCCGCCCGGCCAGGGAGGAATCCGCCCTGGCCAGGTAGACGTGCTCGAACACGCAGAGGTTGGGGGTGGCGGGGGCGAAGCGGCGCGAGCGCAGGCCCTGCTCGTCGACGGCCACGACCTCCCCGGGGTCGACCTCGCGGACCAGGGTGGCGCCCACGATGTCCAGGGCGGCCGTCTCCGAGGCGATCACCCAGCCGCCCGGCAGCTTGCCGACGCACAGCGGCCGCACCCCGTGCGCGTCGCGGACCCCGTAGATGGTCTGCTCGTCCATGACCAGCAGCGAGAACGCCCCCTGGAGGCGGGGCATGGTGCGGACGATCGCCTCCTCCAGCGACAGGTCGGCCTCCCTGGCGAGCAGCTCGGCGATGACGTCGGTGTCGCTGCTGGCCCCGGCCCTGGTCCTGGCGCCGACCTCGGCGGCGAGCGCCGCGGTGTTGGTGAGGTTGCCGTTGTGGGCGAGGGCGATGCCCCCGCCGGCGGCGTTGGTCTTGAACGCCGGCTGGGCGTTCTCCCAGCGCGAGCCGCCGGTGGTGGAGTAGCGGGTGTGGCCGATGGCCAGGTGGCCCTGGAGGGTGGCGAGGGTCGGCTCGTCGAACACCTGGCTGACCAGGCCCATCTCCTTGTAGACGAGCACCCCGTGGCCATCGCCGACGGCCATGCCGGCGGACTCCTGGCCGCGGTGCTGGAGCGCGTACAACCCGTAGAACGTGAGGTTGGCTACCTGCTCACCGGGCGCCCACACTCCGAATACCCCGCACGCCTCGCGTGGATGGTCGGCGTCGAGCATGATCCTCCTGGCCGCTGGCCGAGCCGCTGCGGGGAAGCGCTCCGATCGTAGCACCCGACCCCGGCGATGCAGTGGCAGGCGGCCGCTGTACCGACCGAATCGCCCGTCTTCGCTGCTGAACAGGGGTCTGCGAGGGAACGGATGTTTGCAATGCCAAGCGCGCAACGGGTAGATTCCCGTCTGATCCCCCTGTACCACCAAGCCAGCCCGTCGCTTCCCCGGGGCCGTCCGATGAGCAGGAAGCCGTGTGCCTTCGGGCCCAGATACCGCCGAGGATCGGTCATGCTCCAAGCAGGCCGGCGGCGATGATGCGACGCGGCCCCCGACCGTTCGTCTACCTCGAGTCGAGCTCCCAGGCCGAGACGCAGAGGTCAGCACATGATCCGTAACATGCAGATCCGGTCCAAGCTGATCGCGATCCTCCTTACCCCGCTGATCGCGTTGACGGTGCTGGCGTTCCTCGGCATCGGCACGAGCATCGGCCGGGGCGTCCAGGCCGACCGCGTCGCCCAGGAGACGACCTTCGCCGTCAACCTCTCCCAGCTCGTCCACGTGCTGCAGCGGGAGCGCGACCTGTCGGTCGGCTGGGTCGCCAGCGACCGCAGCTACGGCGGCGTCGTCGCCCAGCGGGTGGCGGTGAACCAGGCCCTGGGCGACTTCCGCAGGGACGCCGCCGCCCTCGTCGACTTCGAGGGTGCGGACTCGCGGTTCCGGGAGCACGTCCAGCTCGCCCTCGGCGAGCTCGCCAAGCTGAACGACGAGCGCCTCCGCATCGAGAACGGGGAGCTGTCGGTCGCAGAGACCCTCGAGTTCTACTCGGAGGTCGTCGACCACCTGATCAGGGTCGACGGCGAGATCGCCTCGGCGACCGAGGACCGGACGCTGGTCCGCAACGTGTCCACCTTCGTCGCCCTCGCCAGGCTCAAGGAGGCGGCCAGCATCGAGCGCGGCTTCGTGTTCGCCGTGACCTCGGCCGGGGCGTTCAAGCGCGGCGAGTTCCAGCGCTTCGCCGGGATGCACGGCGCGCAGGACACCTGGCGCTCGCAGTTCGAGGCCACCGCCACCCCCGAGCAGGGCGAGACCCTCGCCCAGGCGCTGGACTCCAGCGACGCCCAGCGGGTGAGCGAGCTGCGCGACCAACTGCTCGCCACGAGCCCCCTTGGACGGGTCGAGCTCGACGCCAGGAGCTGGTACCGCTACGCGACCGCCAGGATCGACCTGCTCCGCGGGGTCGAGCAGGAGCTGGCCACGGACGTGTCCGCCGCCAGCTCCACCGCCCAGTCCAACGCCAACCGGCAGGCGCTGCTCTACACCATCATCCTCACGATCGTGCTGTGGTTCACGGTCGGCCTGTCGCTGCTGATGGCCCGCGTGATGGTCGGCCCGCTGCGGACGCTGACCCGGACGGCCAACGAGGTCGCCGACCAGCGCCTCCCCGGCCTGGTCGACCGGCTGCAGCAGAGCACCGACCTGCGCGACCTGGACGTCGTCCCCGAGCCGGTGCCGGTCGACTCCGGCGACGAGATCGGCCAGGTGTCGGCGGCGTTCAACTCGGTCCACCGGGTGGCCATCCAGGTCGCCACCGAGCAGGCCGCCCTGCGCAAGTCGATCGGCGACATGTTCCTGAACCTGGCGCGGCGCAGCCAGAGCCTCATCGACCGCCAGCTCGAGCTGATCGACGACCTGGAGCGGACCGAGGCCGACCCGGACGCGCTCGAGAACCTCTTCAAGCTCGACCACCTGGCGACCCGCATGCGGCGCAACTCCGAGGACCTGATCGTGCTGTCGGGCGCCGAGCCGGCCCGCCGCTGGACCCAGCCGGTCCCGCTGGTCGACGTGGTCCGGGCGGCGCTGGCCGAGATCGAGGACTACAACCGGGTCGAGCTGCTGCCGATCGACGACGTCGGGGTGGCCGGCCAGGCGGTCGCCGACGTCGTCCACCTGCTGGCCGAGCTGATCGAGAACGCCACCTCCTTCTCCCCGCCTGGCACCAAGGTCCAGGTGGCCGGCCAGCAGGTGAGCAACGGCTACGTGCTCGAGATCGAGGACCGCGGGCTCGGCATGAGCGACGAGGAGCTGGTCGAGGCCAACGAGCGGCTGGCCAACCCGCCGGTCGTGGACTTCGCGCTGTCCCGCATGCTCGGGCTGTACGTGGTCGCCCGGCTGGCCCAGCGCTACCGGATCAAGGTCCAGCTCCGCCACTCCTGGTACGGGGGGATCACCGCGCTGGTGCTGCTGCCGCCCACCGTCGTCGTCCGGACCGTCCTGGAGTCGCTGGAGGCCGGCCCCAGGCGCGGACGGGCGGAGCTGGTGCCGTCGACTCAGCCCGTCGAGCCCCCGGCGGCGCCTACCGGCGACCACCTGCCGATCTTCGAGGCGGCCAGGTCGGACTGGTTCGAGAGCGGCGCCCGCGGCGACCACCTGCCGCTGCGGCGCCACGCCGCCCAGCAGCCGAGCGGCAGGGCCGCCGAGCCCGCCGGCAACGGCGCGGGCAACCTGGCCAGCGCCGGCGGCGGCCGCGTGGTGACCCCAGGTCCGGGCCTCGACGGCGCCCCGGGCGCCGCGCCGGCCGGCCCGGCCGGCCACCCGCCCTGGGCCGACCCCGCCACACCCGTCACACCCGCTCCGCCCGTCACCGCCCCGGGAGGCGGCCCGGACCTACCCGAGCCGATCCGGGCCGAGGCGGACCACGCCAGCGCACCACCCAGCGACCCGCCGTGGATGGAGCCGACAGCCCCCTCGATGGCCAAGCCCCCGGCCGCCGGCCCACTCCCGACCAGGACGCCAGGGGCCTCCGTGCCACCGGCGGCGCCACCGCCCACGCCTCCGCCGCCGTCGCGGCGGACCCGCCCCGAGCGGGCGGCCGGTCAGCCGCCACCCACCCCGGTCGACATGCCAACGCCGGCACCGTCGCTCCAGACCACCTCGGTGCAGACGACCAAGGCCGGCCTTCCTCGGAGGGTCCCGCGGGCGAACCTGGCCCCGGGGATGGTCGCCGCGACGACCGCGACGACCGCGGCGGCCGTGAGGCCTGCCGACACCACCGGTCCCCAGGGCCCGACCTCCTCCGCCTCGCGATCCCCGGAGGAAGTCAGGAGCATGCTCTCGAGCTACCGCTCTGGCCTCGAGCGCGGCCGCATGATGGCAGCAGGCGAAGATGCCGTCACAGGCAGCGACGCCCCTTCGTCCGCTAGGAGCGACGATGACGCAACTCAGTAGGGAAGCGCAGAACCTCAACTGGCTCGTCTCCAACTTCGCCAGGAGCGTCCCAGGGGTCGCGCACGCGATCGTGGTCTCTGCCGACGGCCTGCTCATGGCGGTGTCCGAGCGGCTCGACCGCGCCAGGGCCGACCAGCTCGCCGCGGTCGCCTCGGGACTGGCCAGCCTGACCCAGGGAGCCGCCCGCTGCTTCGACGCGGGTATCGTCAACCAGACGATCGTCGAGATGGAAAAGGGCTTCCTGTTCGTGATGTCGGTCAGCGACGGCTCGTGCCTGGCGGTGCTCGCGTCACCGTCCTGCGACATCGGCCTGGTCGGCTACGAGATGGCGCTGCTCGTGGCCCGCACGGGGGACGTGCTCACGCCGGCCCTCCGGGCCGAGCTGCAAGCTGCGCTCCCGCGATGAGGGTGGTTTCTTGGGGGACCGGGTATGAGCACCGAGGACCAGCGGGACAACCGGCAGGAGCCGGGCCGGCTGGTCCGGCCCTACGCCATGACAGGCGGGCGGACGCGCCCCGCTCACGACGACCTCGAGCTGGAGACGCTCGTCTCCACGACCGCGCTCGGCGAGACGTCGGTGACCCTGAGCCTGGAACGGCGGTCGATCGCCCTGCTGTGCAGGGACATCCTTTCCGTCGCCGAGATCTCCGCGCGCCTGGACCTCCCGCTCGGCGTCGCCCGTGTCCTGGTCGGTGACATGGCCGAAGAAGGGCTGGTGACCGTGCATCGGCCCGCCAGCATCGGCGACCGCCCAGACCTCGCACTTCTCGAGAGGGTGCTCTATGGACTCCGGACAATTTAGACCGACTGCCCCCGGCGGCGAGGCGCGGGCGCCCACCCCGGTCAAGATCGTCATCGCCGGCGGCTTCGGCGTGGGCAAGACGACGTTCGTGGGCGCCGTCTCCGAGATCATCCCGTTGACCACCGAGGCGGCCATGACCACCGCGAGCGTGGGGGTGGACGACACCGGCCACATCCCGGGCAAGACCACCACCACGGTGGCGATGGACTTCGGCCGCATCACGCTGGACACCGACCTGATCCTGTACCTGTTCGGGACGCCGGGCCAGGACCGCTTCTGGTTCATGTGGGACGACCTGTGCCGGGGCGCGATCGGCGCGGTGGTGCTGGTCGACACCCGCCGGCTGGACGCCTGCTTCGCCGCCGTCGACTACTTCGAGCAGCGCGACCTGCCGTTCATCGTCGCGATCAACTGCTTCGACGGGGTGCTCCAGCACGCGGTCGAGGACGTCCGCGAGGCGCTGGTCATCGGTGAGGACACCCCGATCGTGGTCTGCGACGCCCGGGTCCGCGAGTCGGCCAAGGCGACCCTGATCGAGCTGGTCCAGCACGCCCTGGCCCGCGCCTCGGCAGTCCTCCGCTCACCCGCCGACACCCGCGGCGGAGTTCCCTCCGGCACCTCCTGATTCCGCCGCCCGCTCCTACCCGGCGCGGCGGCGGCGGGCGCGGCGGGCGACCACGGCCACGGCGAGGAGGCCGAGGACCAGGACCACCGTGGACAGCGTCCTCAGGGGGTCCGACCCGGCCGCGGGCTCGCGGCCGGCGGCGGCGGCCGGCTGGCCGACGGCGGCGGGGGCGCCGTCGGATGGGGCCGGGTCGCGGTCGAGGCGGACCCGCAGTACCCACAGGCCGCTGTTCATGTCGCTGGCGAGCACGAGGTCCTTCCACAGGTACACACCCCAGACCATGGGCATGCCCCGGTCGCCGTCCTGGGCGCTGGCCACGGTCTGCCGCACCGCCCCGCGCGGCGGGACGAACCAGGCCACTTCCCTGGGACGGCGCGGATCGGCCAGGTCGACCACGCGGACGCCGTCGGAATACCACGAGGCGTACTCGACGGTGCCCCGGACCACCGCGTTGTGGACCGAGTAGACGCCGTCGCGCCGCACCCGCCCGTCGCGGCCGGGGACCGCCGCCTCGGTGGCGAACGTCGACAGCAGGGCCGGGCGATCCAGCCGCCTGGTGTCGAAGACCCGCTGGAACGTCCAGGTGGTCGCGGTGCCGTCCCCGACCGCGTTCATCGCCTCGTCGTTCTGGACGAACAGGGTCTCGTCCTCGTTGAACCAGCCGGAGTGGGCGCCCCGGTAGCGGTCGTCGGCTCGGTAGCCGGTCTGGCCGACCAGCCTGGGCGCGCTCGGGTCGGAGATGTCCAGGAACTGCACGCCGGCCGACCAGAACGAGGCGAACAGCTTGCGGCCCCCGTCGAACGGCCACGCGCTGTGGCCGAAGACGTCCTGCCTGGCCGCGAGCTGGCCTCTGGTGGCCGCCGGCCCGTCCCTGCGGACGTCCCAGTCGGCGACCTGCCGCGGCCGGCGCGGGTCGGTCGCGTCGATGATGCGCAGGTCGCCCTGGCGCCCCTGGCTGAGCGGGAACGAGCCCACCACGGCGGCCACCACCAGCAGGCGGCCGTCGGCCCGCTGGACGACGCCAAGCTCGTGCACGCCGGCGGGCACCCCGGTGGCGAGCCGGCCGAGGAGCCGGGGCCTCCGCGGGTCGCTCACGTCGTAGAGCGCCAGGCCGGCGAAGCCCGGCGCCTGGCGGGCGCAGCGCTGGATGCCGACCGCGGCCAGGTCGCCGCTGAAGGCCGGGGTGCGGACCGTGCCCACCCACACGTCCTGGCCGTCGCTGCCTGGGAACTTGGCGAACGACGCCAGCGGCCGGGGCCTGGCCGGGTCGCGCAGGTCGATCGCCCACACCCCGCTCGGCGGGCGGCAGTCGCCGGAGCGGAGGCTGCCGAGGTAGGCGACGTCGCGGTGAGCCCAGACGTCGGCGAACGGGCCCGGCTGGCCGGGCGCGAGGTGGCCGACCAGCTCGGTGTTCCAGGTCCTCGGCGCCGCCGCCTGGGCGTCGACCGGCGCCAGCGGGGCCAGGGCGAGGGTCGCCAGCACGACCGCGGTGACCGCGCCTGGCCGCCGCCACCCACCCATCCCGTCCCCCAAGAGACGACATTCCTGTCGACACTCTGGCAGACGGGCATAAGACTCGGCTAAGAAACTGCGGTCAGGCCCGCTCGCCGAGGGCGCGGGGCAGGGCACCCTCGTAGGCGTCGCGCAGGCGCGCCAGCGGCAGGTCGAGCACGCCGGGCACGACCAGCCGGTCGCCGCCGGTGCCGCCGGCGCGGAACGCGGGCACGCCGGCCTCGCCGGCCAGCGCGAGCAGCTCGCCGCCGGCCTCCGGGGCGACGGCGACCAGGGCCCTGGACGCCGACTCGCTGGCCAGGGCGGCCAGCGGCGCAAGGCCACCGGGCAGCTCGACGGTGGCGCCGACGCCGGCCGCCAGCGCCGCCTCGACCAGGGCAACGGCCAGGCCGCCGTCGGACAGGTCGTGGGCGCTCGCCAGCAGGCCACGGCCGGCCAGCTCGACCAGCAGCCGCTGCAGGGCCAGCTCGGCGGCCAGGTCGAGGGCGGGCGGGCGCCCCTCCAGGCGCCCGCTGGCCAGCCGCTGCCAGGCGGAGCCGCCGAGCTCGGCCCGGGTCTCCCCGAGCAGCCAGACGTCCAGCCCGGGCCGGGGGAACCCGGCACGGACGGCGGCGGCCACGTCCTCGAGCAGGCCGAGCACCCCGACGATCGGGGTCGGGTGGATGGGCCGGCCGGAGGACTCGTTGTAGAAGCTCACGTTGCCGCCGGTGACCGGCAGGCCGAGGGCGCGGCACGCGGCGGCCATGCCCTCCACCGCCGCGCCGAACGCCCCCATCACCTCCGGCCGCTCGGGGCTGGCGAAGTTCAGGCAGTTGGTGACCGCGATCGGCGTGGCGCCGGTGCAGGCGACGTTGCGGGCCGCCTCGGCGACGGCCAGCGCGGCCCCGGCCGCCGGGTCGAGGGCGGCGTAGCGGCCGTTGCCGTCGGTGGCCAGGGCGACCGCCCGGCCGCCGCCGCCCGGGACGACGAGCACGGCGGCGTCGGCGCCCGGCCCGGCGACCGTGCCGTGGCCGACGAAGTGGTCGTACTGCTCCCACACCCAGCGCTTGGAGGCGCACGTCGGGTCGGCGGCGAGGGCGAGCACCGCCTCGGCCGGGTCGGCGTCCAGCGGCACCCACGCCTCCTCGGTCGGCGGCCGCGGCGGGGTCAGCGGGCGCTGGTAGGTGGGCCCCTCGTCGGCCAGGCTGCGGGCGGGCACGTCGGCCACCACCTCGCCGCCGGACCGCACCAGCAGCCGTCCCCCACTCACCATCTGGCCGAGCACGTTGGCCAGGACGCCCCAGCGCTCGCAGACCTCCAGCACCTCGGGCAGCCGCTCCGGGTCGACCAGGGCGAGCATCCGCTCCTGCGACTCGGAGACCAGCACCTCCCATGCCTCCATCGACGGCTCGCGCAGCGGCACCGCGTCCAGCTCGACCGTCATCCCCATCCCGGCCCTGGCCGCCACCTCCGCGACCGCGCAGCTGATGCCCGCGGCGCCGAGGTCCTGGAGGCCACGCAGCAGCCTCCGCTCCACCAGCTCCAGGCACGCCTCGATCAGCAGCTTCTCCTGGAACGGGTCGCCGACCTGGACGTTGGGACGCTTGGCCTCGTCGCCCTGCTCGAAGCTGGCCGACGCCAGCACGCTGGCCCCGCCGATCCCGTCCCGCCCGGTCTTGGCGCCCATGAGGACGGCGAGGTCGCCTGGCCGCTCGGCCCGGCCCGACAGTCGCCGCGACGCCGGCATGAACCCCACCGTCAGCGCGTTGACCAGCGGGTTGCCCTGGTAGCAGGGGTCGAAGGCGACCTCGCCGCCGACGGTGGCCACGCCGACGCAGTTGCCGTAGTGGCCGATCCCGGCCACCACCCCTTCGAGCAGCCGGCGCTGCAGCGGGTCGGCCGGGTCGCCGAAGCGCAACGAGTTCAGGCTGGCCGCCGGCCGGGCGCCCATGGCGAGGATGTCGCGGATGATCCCCCCGACCCCGGTGGCGGCCCCCTGGAACGGCTCCACGAACGACGGGTGGTTGTGCGACTCGATCTTGAACACCGCGGCCATGCCGTCGCCGACGTCCACCACCCCGGCGTTCTCGCCCGGGCCCTGGAGGACCCGCGGCCCCTCGGTCGGCAGCCGGCGCAGATGGACCTTGGACGACTTGTAGGAGCAGTGCTCCGACCACATCACCGAGTACATCGCCAGCTCGGGCCGGGACGGCTCCCGGCCAAGCACCGCCACGATGCGCTCGTGCTCCTCGTCGGTCAGGCCGAGCTGGCGGTGCGGAGGGGTCCGGGGAACCCCAGGGGGGTGCCCCGGTGAATCGGTCGGAGGGGTCCGGGGAACCCCAGGGGGGTGCCCCGGTGAATCGGGCCGCGGCGTGAGGCTAGACACGAGCGGCAGCCAGCAGCGACTCGAACAGGGCCCGGCCGCCGGTGGGGCCGAGGAGCGGGTCGACGGCGTGCTCGGGGTGCGGCATGAGGCCGACGACGTTGCCGGCGGGGTTGGACACCCCGGCGATGTCGTGGAGCGAGCCGTTGGGGTTCTGGCCGGGGGCGT
>WNFU01005778.1_pt1 | contig 15227 bp, 14 predicted proteins | sample 5400121 | NCBI WGS metagenome assembly WNFU01 (sample SAMN13153360, study PRJNA577476) | soil metagenome | isolation source: 100 cm soil or saprolite under grassland replicate 1 | place: USA:California | collected 2016-06-15
CGGCGGCGACCCTCAACCTCAGCAGCGCGGTCAAGGAGTACCATCCCAAGCTGTCGCTCGACTTCATCGCCCAACCCTCCCTCGCGGTCGCGGCCGATCGCTTCGGAACGTACATCGGCGGCGGGGCCACGCTGTACTGGAGCGACATGCTCGGCGACCACAATCTCGTCACGATGGCGCAGTTCCAGGGTCGCATCTCGGACTTCGCCGCGGCGACCGCATACCTCAACCGGAAGTCGCGCCTGACGTGGGCCGTAGGCGCCCAACAGATCCCGTACATCTTTGGGGGAGTGTACGCGTACCAGGATCCCAACACCGGCATCTTCGTAGAGGAAATCCAGCGCATCAAGCAGACCAATCGCGCACTGAACGGAGTCGCGGCGTACCCGTTCAACCGCTCGGATCGCTTCGAGGTATCGGGCGGGTTGCAGCAAATCTCGTACGATAACGAGCTGCAGAAGCACGGCTTCAATCAGGACGGCTCGGTCGCGTTCGATTCGACGATCCACTTCCCCGTTCCGCCGCCGGTGACGTTGGAGGCGACCAGCTTTGCGCTCGTGCACGACAACTCGTTCTATGGCGCCACGGGCCCCATTCTCGGTGATCGCTGGAGACTCGAAGCAGACCCGACATTCGGTGGCCTGCAGTTCTTCACGACGTATGTGGACTATCGGAAATACGTGATGCCGCTCCGTCCGTTCACGTTGGCCGTACGCGGGCTCCATATCGGCCGCTACGGCAGGGATGCTGAAGACCAGCGCATCTATCCGCTGTTCCTCGGCTATCCGAGTCTGGTGCGCGGTTACGACCGAGGAAGTTTCCAGGCAAGCGAGTGCACGGGCGGCTCGGCAACGTCTTGCCCCGTCTTCGATCAGCTCTGGGGCAGCCGGCTGCTCGTCGGCAATGTCGAGCTGCGATTCCCGCCGTTCGGGTTACTCGGCGCGGGCGGCGGGTACTACGGCATCCTGCCGATCGAAGCGGGCATTTTCTATGACGCCGGCGTGGCGTGGTCGCAGAGCGAGGGGGCGAGACTGTTCGGGGGCACGCGCAACTGGGTCCGCAGCGCCGGAGTATCGCTCCGCATGAATCTGCTGGGGTACGCGATCGGTCAGATGGACATTGTGCATCCCTTCGACCGGCCGGAGAAAAACTGGCTGGTACGGTTCAGTCTGACCGAAGGCTTCTAGGACTCGCACGGCCGTCAAGAAATGTAGGGGCGCAGCATGCTGCGCCCCTACATTTTTTTCAGCTCGTACATTTGTTTTCAGCGCACTGGCAATCCGCTCGGTACCGAAGCCGGTATGATGCCGGACAGATCGCGGGCGGCCGGGTCTGTGAGCGACTTGAGAAACTCCACCAGATCGGCGAGTTGCGCGTCCGTCAAATGCAATGGCTGCCGGACGCGCCCGTCCAGGCTCGCGAGTACGGCATCGATCGTGGCCGCATCACCGTGATAGCTGTCCCGGACGTTCGCGGGGAGCGTGGCCGGGTCGAACGCTTGCAGCGACGTCGGCACGTCGTTGTAGTGCTTCACGACGGCCTCCAACGTGGCAAACGAACCATTGTGGAAATACGGCGCCGTGAGCTCGACGTTGCGCAGCGGCGGAACCCGGAACGCAAACTGGTAGAATTGAAAGTCGACGAGCTCGCCGCGTCCTTTGTCGAGCGGTGCGCCCTGACCCACGCCGGGTCCGAGCTGCGGGACGCCCGTATTCGCGAAGTCCCGTCCGCCCAGGAACGGCCCGTTGTGACACGTCGAGCAGCGAGCGTCGCCGAAGAACAGCACGGCGCCACGTTTCGCTGCCGGAGACAACGCGGCGTTGTCCCGCGCCACGTAGCGGTCAAAGGGCGAACCCGTCTTCATCAACGCATCCATTTGAAATGCCGCTATCGCCAGGGCCGCATCCTGGAAGCGCAGGCTGGAGACGGGGACAGAGGGGAATGCGGCATTAAACATCGTCACGTATCCCGGCACGGCGACGAGACGCTGCATCACGCCCTGCCAGATCGCCGCCGGCTGGGTGTCTTCGAGCTGCGCGAGCTCGTTGGGTTTGCCGAAGACATCGACGTCACCTTTTTCGCCGCGCATCTCCCGGCGATTCAACACGGGGAGCATGGCCTGCGACACCAGCAGGCTGCCGGTATTCACCGGCAGGACGACGTCCACAACTGGCGGACCGAAGCGCCCCAGTCGGCCATCCCAGAAGACATACGGCATGCCGATCGCGCTGTTCAGCAGCGTGGGCGCGTTGCGCGGGACGAACGAGCGCCCCGCGCCGAGCGTGCGGGCGGGACCGGAGCCGGTGCCGCCGGTTCCCACTGCCAGGGCCAGGCCATCCCCGGCGTGCTGCGAGGGGTCGTGACAGGTGGCGCAGGCAATGTCGCGGTTGCCGCTCAAGATCTTATCGAACACCAGCGCCTGGCCGAGGGCCACGAGCGCGGGATCCTGTCGGCCGATATCGCCGATCGGGACGACACCCCATTGGTTGAACTGGCGGCGCAGCTGCGCGTCGATCGACTCGGGCAGGCCTTCAACCGGCATCTGCTCGTCGCATGCGGCTAGACCGAGGACGGCGAGGATGCACAGCGCTCTGACATGTCTGGTCATCGTGACTCTCCTTGCCGTTCAGCGCAGCGGCAGCGACAGCGAGATCTGATGAGTCGTCGTGTTGACGTCCGTGAGGTTGAGCGGTCCGCTGGGTGCCGCGAGGATCGTTCCGCCGGCTAACGCGACGTCCCGAAGTCCCCAAGGCACCGGCGTGAATTCCGACTGCGGGCGGCCCGCACCATGGGTGACGCTGCCACGGTAACGGATCTCAAATTCCGGGAAACGGAGGCTCAACCCCCAGGTGGGTGTCCACTCCATCCAGCCGGTCGTCAGCTGTCGCTGCAGCGCCTGCACGTTGTCCTGCTGGTTCAGGCTGTAGCGCACCGAGCGGAGCATGAGCCCGAGCTGCAGGCCGACGGCTTTTCCCATGCCTCTGAGCTCGATGTCCCGTCCGGCGCCGATGCGCAGCAGCGTATTGGAGAAGTGAAAGTGATTTTCGACGGTCTTTGCGCCCGCCGCGAGCGTGTCACCGGAGGCAGTGCTCATCGGCGCGACTGCATCGGCCCAGGTGTAGCTGCGGATCGGCTCGAACACGAAGTCCACGCCGAACGTCGACGCGCCGCGAACCTTGGACAGCCCAATGCCCATATCAAAGGCCGTCGAGTGTCCGGGGTCGCGAGGAATGGCGGGAACGTTCGCCAGCTCATAATTCGGAATCTTGGGGTGTGACGACTGATTCACGGTGGCGATCCAGCCGATCCGCCACCCCGCGACGTTGACGGGAAACGCGTACTTGAGATGCATTCCCCACGTATGGGTCCGGTCGAGGTTCTGCTCGACACGCGCGCGCTGGAGAAACGACTCGGTGGCCGGGTCCCAGACGTTGTCGACGTAGGTCACCGTGTGTGTGGCGGCAAAATCGTTGTGGAGGATCAGCGCTTCCAGCGAACGCGCACCCCACTGCCCCGGCCATGCTTTCACGGCACCGACTCGGAGATCGAGTGCATGGCCACGTTGCACGACGCGCCGGCTTCCGGCATACAGCAGGTCGACGCCGTCGAGCGCGTGGAGTCCGGTCCAGAGCGCGCTCGCGCCGATCGAGATGTTGCTCCCCGACAGATCACGACCGACCATCGCGAACGCGTACTCGTTGCCGTGCGCTCGAGTGTCGGGTTGGGGGATGGGGGGATCGACCGCGACGAGGCGGACATCGTTCGGAGTGAGGACGCCGACAAACTGCTCGGGCCCGGGTGGGCGACTGGGGTCCACCTGTTGCAAGGCCAGCGCCAAGCCACCGTACCACGCGGCCCTGCGCGCCAGCACGGCGAGCGGCAACGACCTGCCCCCGCCAGCGTTCCGCGAGACGTTGTACACGGTCGGCGAGCTGAAGAAGCGGGCACCAACGACGCGGGTTCCCGTGGCCGGATTCACGAATGGATCGTTCAGAGAATCCGCGAGCGCGATCGAGACGCTCCCCATGCCGAGATTGTTTGCAGGGAAGAGCTGAAATTGATCGCCCTGGGCGATGGGGATTGTCTTGATCGGGATCAGCTGCGCGCGTACGGGAGCGGCGAGACAGAGGAGTGGAACGACGAGACGAACGGCCCGGAGGCCGGAGGGCGCCATAGATACCTCGACGGAAAAGGGTCCCTTTCGAAAAGGATACCAAGGCAGACCCCCGTCGCGTCACGTGGACGCCCTTAACGTCATATTGCATCCACGCAACAGCACCGGAATTCGGAGGAGTCATGAACGAGCGCAAACTAGGCGATCAGGGCCCTCGGGTATCCGCCTTGGGCCTCGGATGCATGGGGATGTCGGACTTCTATGGCAGCCGGGATGACGCAGAGTCCATCGCGACGATTCACCGGGCCCTGGATCTGGACATCAATTTCCTCGATACGGCTGATGTCTACGGCCCTTTCACCAACGAGGTGCTGGTCGGGAAGGCGATCAAGGGGAGGCGCCAGGGGATCATCCTGGCCACGAAATTCGGCAACGTGCGGGCTCCCGACGGCAAGTTCATCGGGCAAAACGGCCGGCCCGAATACGTAAAGGCCGCGTGCGATGCCTCGCTGGGACGCCTCGGCGTCGATCACATCGACCTGTACTATCAGCACCGCGTCGATCGCGCCGTGCCAATCGAGGAGACTGTTGGGGCGATGGCGGATCTGGTGCGTGCAGGGAAGGTGCGGTTTCTCGGGCTGTCCGAGGCGTCCGCCCAAACGGTGCGGCGCGCACACGCGGTGCATCCGATCACCGCCCTCCAGACGGAGTACTCGCTGTGGAGCCGCGACGTGGAGGACGAGATCCTGCCCACCGTGCGCGAGCTCGGGATCGGCTTCGTCGCCTACAGTCCGCTCGGCCGGGGATTCCTCACAGGCCAAATAAAGGGTCCCGAAGACATCGCCGACGGCGACTGGCGCAAGAACCATCCACGCTTTCAGGGCGAGAACTTCCAGAAGAACCTGGATCTCGTGCGTCGCGTCGAAGCGCTCGCCCGTCAGAAGCGGTGCACGCCCGGCCAGCTCGCACTGGCATGGCTGCTCGACAAGGGGGAAGACATCGTCCCCATTCCCGGGACCAAACACCGCAAATACGTGGAGGAAAACGTCGGCGCCCTCACCGTGTCGGTGTCGGGCGCCGAGCTTGCGCAGATCGAAGGCCTGGGTCGCGCCGCGGGCGCGCGTTACCCCGAGGGCGGGATGCGGACCGTCAACGGCTGACGGGCACCTCGTCTTCGCCCGCCTGCTCGAGTTTGGCGACATCGAGCTTCTTCATTTGCAGCAGCGCTTGCATCACGCGATTGGACTTCTGCGGGTCTTTCTGGCTCATGAGCTTTCCCATCTGTTTGGGAACGATCTGCCACGAGAAGCCGAACTTGTCCTTGAGCCATCCGCACATGCTTTCCTCGCCACCGTCCGACGTGAGCTTGCGCCAGTATTCGTCGATTTCCGCCTGGTTGTCACAGCTCACCACGAATGAGAACGCTTCGCTGAACTTGAAGCGTGGGCCGCCGTTCAGCGCGGTGACGTCCATGCCCGCGATCTGGAATTTGACGACCATCACGGAGCCCTTTGGTCCGGGTCCCGCGTCGCCGTAACGACTGGTCTCGAGGATCTTCGAATCCTTGAAGATCGAGGTGTAGAACTGTGCCGCCGCTTCGGCCTGATTATCGAACCAGAGAAAGGGCGCAATCTTTTGAGTAGCCATTAGTGTTTCTCCTCCGTTAGCAGATTATCCAGCCGTTCGTAGCCAGCTTCCATCCCGGTCGTCATGCCCGTCTTCAGGGCGGCGTCCCGGGCTTCCCGCGACGAGTAGCGAACCGTGGTCGTGAGCGTCGTCTCGCCGCCCTGCTCCACCAGGTCGGTGGTGACGACGGTTTCGCCGCCGGTCCAATCTTCGTCGAACAACTGCGTAATCACGATTCGCGACGGTCTGGCGATTTCCGTGAACCTCCCCCCCACGCCCATGCGTTTGCCGCTGCCGTGTTCCCACACATAGCGATACTTGCCGCCCACCCGGAGGTCGATCTCGCACACGGGCATCGTCCAACCCGGTGGACCGAGGAGCCAGCGTCGCACCAGCTCTGGCGTGGTGTGGGCATCGAACACCATACCGCGCGGCGCGGCGAACACGCGCGTCACGACGACTTCCCGGTCGTTCGGGGTCGTAACCTGCAACGGGGCGGTCTTGCTCATTTGGGTTTCCTCTTCTTCGACCTGGATTTGACGTCCTCGAGCAGCGCGTCCACGGCCTTCCGTTGCCTGCCCTTCAGCTCTTCGAGTACGGCATCGAGGCGTTTGTAGTTCGCCTCCCAGATCCTGCGGTAGCGCTCGATCCAGTCGGTTGCCTCGGCGAGCGGGCGCGGCTCCAGGCGCCGCGGGCGGCGCTGCGCCTCACGGCCGCGCGAAATCAGCCCGGCGCGCTCCAGCACCTTCAGGTGCTTCGAGATGGCGGGCTGGGTCATGTCGAACGGCTCGGCCAGCTCGGCGACCGACGCCTCGCCGGTGGCGAGGCGGGCCAGGATGGCCCGGCGTGTCGGATCGGCGAGGGCCGCGAAGGTGGCGTCGAGAATATCACTAGTTGGTTTCATAACCTACTGGTAATATAAGACGCGTCCCGTCCGGCCGTCAAGGCCTTATCGTTCGGGGGTGAAAATCGCCACCTGGAACGTCAACGGGATTCGCGCGCGGGCGGCGCAGCTGTGCGAATGGCTCCAGCGCGACCGCCCCGATGTGGTCTGCCTGCAGGAGTTGAAGGCCACAACCGCGCAGATCCCCGCTGAATGCAAGCTCGCGGACTATCACGCGTACTGGCACACCCTGAAAGGCTATTCCGGGGTGTCGTTACACGTCCGCAAAGACCTGTTCGCCGTCGATCCGGTCTTCAGCCGTCCGCCGTTCGATATGGAATCGCGCATCGTCCAGGTGGAGCACGGCAATCTCGTGATCGCATCGGTCTACGTGCCGAACGGCGGCAAGGACTATCCCGCCAAGCTCGACTTCGTGACCAAGCTCGCCGAGTGGACGAGACGACTGCACGGGGAAGGACGCGACCTGGTGTTGTGCGGAGACATGAACATCGCGCGCACAGAAATGGACGTGCATCCCAAGGAGCGGAAACCCAACGCGGTGGGACAGCGCCCCGAAGAGCGCGCCCTGTTCGAAACACTCCTCGGCGCGCATCTCGTGGATCTGGGACGGCGGTTCGATCCCGACAATCCAAATCTGTTTACGTGGTGGGCGCCGTGGCGGAATCTCCGCGCCCGCAACATCGGCTGGCGACTCGACTACGTGCTCGCCTCCCCGGCGCTCGCCGAACGGGCGGCCAGCTGCGTCGTGCAGGCGGACGTCGGAACGAGCGATCACGCACCGGTGATGATGACGGCCTGAACCGGGCACCCGCGCGCCAAACGTCATAATCTGTCGTGCAAATCGGAACGGCAGTCACTATCGTATTGCCCATGTCTCCGGTGCGCGTTTACGGAAAAGCAGCGCCGCAGCCCGCGGAGGGTTCGCCGCTTCTGGCCGGCCTGCTCGTCTCCATTGTGATCGTGGTGGTGTGGGTGGGTTTGGCCTACGTGACGCACCACGCCGTCGGCGTCGCTGCGTGGGGAGTAGGGGGTTTGTTGGGTATCGTGGTCGCCAAAGTCGCCAAGCCACCCACGAAAGCGACTGGAGCGCTGGCGGCGGTGCTGACCCTCGTGACGGCCCTTCTGGCAAAAGTGGTGCTGGTCGTGGCTGCCCTGCAGCCGATGATCCGGCAGGAGCTCGCCAACGATCCAGGATCGTTGACCGCGCTGTTCCTGGTCGAAAAGATCCAACACAAGTCCTTCTCGCCCCAACTGCAGGCGACCATCGACACGCGCCCCGACCTCGTCGCCGATTCGACCTTCTTCGGCCCGGGACATGAATTGCGAGAGCAGATGCTCGAGGAAGCGGGCGCAGCCGCGAAAGCCTCATCGTTCGCGGAACGCGACCGGCTCGTGCACGTGCACTTTGACAGGTTCATTGACAAGCTGGGATTCTGGGTCTTGCTGTGGACCACGTTCGGACTGCTGGACGTCCTGTGGATTGGCCTCGGAATTTCGACGGCCTGGACTCTGGGACAGGGACGGATCTGAGCTAGGTCCCGGGCCCCTTCCCCATCTCGCGCTCCTCGCGCTCGCGCTGTTCTCGCGCCAGCCGGACGCGCTCCTGGCGCTCCTTCGCGGCAGCTTCAGCGGCGGCCTCCCGCTCACGCGCCTGCGCATCAAAATCGGTAGTGGCGGCGGCTTCTTCCCTGGCCCGGCTGACCCGCTGCTGGCGCTCGCGCATACTGTCTTTCTGCCGCTGTTCTCGTTCGACCTCGCGCTGGGCCTTATTCTTGAGGTGCGCCCACCACATCACGAGGAACAGACCAAACTGGGCGGGCAACACAAAGATGAAGGACGCCGGGAAGAGCTGATCGACGGTGATCGTGACCGCGATACTCGCTACGGCCCATTTCCAGCCGCTCAGGTGCTCGTAGTCCGCGGCAAAGTAGAAGAGCGCCGCGAACGTGAAGAGCCCACCACCGAGCCCGAGCATACGTTAAATATGTGAAACCAGGTTTGGGGATGCAATATTTTCTGCCGTGGATACCTATTCAGGAGGGTGACAGAATGCCCCGCATTGTCTGGATCATCCTGATAATTGTGATCTTCGGCGCGGCGGTGTTTTTCCTGCGGCGGTACATGGAGCGTTGATGTGTTGACGGTGTTTCTGCTGTCCCCCGCCAGCTGCGCCGGCAGGCGCGCGCAGATGTTGCTCACGAGTCAGACCAGCCCGCTGACCGCGCGGCTCGCGAATGGCGCCGCGCCGCTCGGCGAGGTCTTCACCTTCATGAGCAGTCTGTATTTCCGCGGCAAGCTCGCGTATGCAAATACGTTCGGGCGGGCATACGTCATCGCCCCGGGGCGCGGGCTCCTGCCGGCCGATCTGCTGATCCGAGTCGAGGATCTGCGGAACATGGCAACGGTGCCGGTGGATGAAGCCGAGCCCGCGTTTCGCGACCCCCTGGTGCGCGATGCGACCGCGCTGCACCGCGGACTGGCTCCAGATGACCGCATTGTGTTGCTCGGCAGCGTCGCCACCGACAAGTACGTGGGCCCGCTCCTCGACGTCTTTGGCGACCGTCTGCTCTTCCCTGCCACGTTCGCCGGCCGCGGCGACATGAGCCGGGGCGGCCTGCTCCTGCGGTGCGCGCAGACCGGGACGTCGCTCGAGTGCGTACCCGTGCGTGGCGCCGTCCGGCACGGGCCCAAGCCCCCCAAGCTGCCGCGACTCAAGTAGACCGCCGGCTCCGGCGCAGGCGGGTCTCACGCCGTAAGTTCAACCCCGGTATGGCGGCTCCTCCCGACCTCCTGATGGAGCGTCTGCGGCTGGCGGTGGCGCCCGACTACCGGGTGGAGAGCAGGCTCGGCGGTGGGGGCATGGGCGTCGTTTACCTCGCGCACGAGGCACTGCTGAACCGGGACGTCGCCATCAAGGTGCTGCGGCCCGAGCTGTACACCGCTACCGCCGCCGAGTCGTTCCTGCGCGAGGCGCAGATCCTCGCGGGCGTCACACACCCCAACGTCATCGTCATCTTTCGCGCCGACTCAAAGCTCGGCCTCCACTTCTATATCATGGAGCTGATAAAGGGACCGACGCTCGAGGCGCGGCTCGGGGCGGGTCCGATGCCGATTGACGATGTCGTTCGACTCGGCATCGATCTGCTCCTGGGGTTGGAGGCGGTGCACCGACTCGGGCTGGTGCATCGTGACGTGAAGCCGAGCAACGTCTTCGTCTTGTCGGATGGCGCGAAACTCGGCGACTTCGGGATCGCGAGAACGTCTTCCCCTGGGGAGGGCGAATCGCCCCGTGGGGAGGGGACGCCAGACTACATGGCGCCCGAGCAAGTGCTCGGCAAACCGTTCACGCCACGCGGTGACATCTACGCGGTTGGGGTCGTGCTGTACGAGGCAGTAACGGGGCGCGGGTTCGCCGAGCAGGGCAAGAACGTTGACTGGAGCCGCGTGTCCGGCGGCCTGGCGCGAGCGTTGCGACGGGCGGTTGCGGAGAACCCGGACGAACGCTGGCAGGATGCCGCGGCATTTCGGAAGGCGCTGGAGCGTACGCAGGCTCCCGGCCTCATGCCGTGGGTCGCCACATTCGTCGGTGGTAGCCTGATGGTGGGCGCGGTGATTCTGGTAATCAAGAAACCGTGGTACCACCCACCACCACCTGCGAATGCGCATGCGCCGACTGTTGCGTTCAACCAGATCGAATACACCGGTCCAGCAGACCGTCGCCCCATGGCGGATGCGCTCGTCGCCATGGTGCACTCGGACCTCGGGCCGCACATCACCTTCGACTCCGGGTCTCAGGCGCTCGTCGTCCGGGCGCGGATGACGGTGACCGGCGGCGATGTGGGTCTGCGCCTCACGGGGGGAATTCCGGTCTCGGAGTTCCAGGTCCCGATTGAGAGCTGGTCCGCGTTGCGCGACTCGATCGGTTATCAGATCGTGCTCGGCGTCTGGGCCGACCGCAGCCCGCTTGCGGCATCACTGCCTACGCGCGCACTGCCCCACACCTGGGACGGACTGATTCGTTTTCTGGAAGCCGAGCAAATCGTCGCGCAGTCACAGTGGGAGCGAGCGGACACTGCCTACCGGCGGGCTGAAGCAACCGATACCACGTGCTGGATCTGCTCGTGGCGCATACTCGAAATCGGACGGTGGTTGAGTCGCCAGCCGGATCCCGCGCGCGTGCGTCGCGTTCAGGTCCACGCCGACTCGCTCCCGCCGCTGTACCGAAGCTTCATTCACGCCGCGCAGCTGCCGCTCCGCGATCGCTTGGACACGCTGCGCGCGGTGGCAGAAGGCTCGCGCGATTCCTTCCTGGGGTGGTTCCAGCTGGGCGAGGAGTTATTCCATCGTGGCCCGCTCGCGGGACATCGGCGCTCGGAAGCCATCCCCGCGTTCGAGCGGGCCGCGCGGCTGCGACCCGACTTTCGGCCGTCGTGGGAGCACCTCGCGTGGGCGGCCACCGCCGAAGGCGACTCCGGTACCGCGGCCAACGCGCTCGATTCGCTGGAGAGTCGTGGTGTTACACCCGACGCATTCTCACTCGAGCACCGCGCGCTCCTCTACACCGGCTTCGCCTGGCGGTTTCTGCCCGAGAGCGCGGCAGTCCGCCTCACCACCGAGATCATCGGCCAGGCTGGCGTGCGGAGCAATGCCGATTTCGGCGCCGGGCCGCGGCTGCTGCCGACATTCGATGTGCCACGAGGAGCGATCGCGTTAGGCGAGATGCTCGAGAAGGGGTCGTCACCCGATCTGCGCCGCTCCGGACTGATTGCCCAAACACTCGGCGCGGTGGCACTCGGCCGGATGGAACGAATACGCGATCTGGCGCGCCGGCTCACAGAAGTCGCGCCGGAGACGGAATTGGCGCTCTTCAACGACGAGCTGCCGGCGGCACTCGCCTACGTCGACCGGGGCAGCATCCGTACCATCGACGCGCTCGACGGTCTGAGCTCCTGGATCGCGAGCAGCGGTGTCGATCCGTTGCGCGACCGTGCGATCTGGATGAGCACTTTGCTCCGTCACCACACGATCCCCCGCGCCGGCGCCCCGGCCGCGTTCGAGCTGTTCATCGCCGCCGATTCCTTAGCCGGCGCCGGCCACCCGCGCGCGGCGCTCGTGCTGCTCGATCCGATCGACGTCGACGCAGTCGCCAGACGTGTAGATCCGTTCTTTCGCGCCATCGTCCATCTCCAACGCGCCGCGTGGCGCGCCAGGATCGGTGACATCGAAGCCGCCAGAAGCGAGCTGCTGTGGCACGAGCATCTGGATGTCGTGGGTCTGCCGACCGGCCTCCCGCAAGCGGCGGAGGTCGATTGGGCATTTGGCACGCTGGCGCGCTGGCGCCTCGCGCGCCTGCTCGACCGCACCGGGCGCGCGGAGCGTGGCGAAGCGTGTGAGGCCTACACGGCCGTGGTGCGGCATTGGTCGCAGGCACCGGCACCGTTCGGCGCGCGCGCGGATACCGCCCGCGCGCGGGCGCGTGCGCTCAATTGCGCCACGACCCGATGATTCGCTTCCAGACATTGGGGACGCTCGAAGTCACGATGGACGGGGCGGAAGCGCCTGCCGAGCTGCTCTGGAAGAAAAACATCGCATTGCTGCTCTACCTCGCGCGATCACCAAAGCGGCGCTGCACCCGCGAGCAGCTGATCGGCTTGCTGTGGCCGGACAAGGACGACACCGCCGCGCGCCAGTCGGTTCGTGAGGCCATTCGCATGGTCCGCCACTACATTGGCGACCGGTTCACGGCCAAGGGCGATGTGATCCAGCTGCTGGACGGTGCGGTCGAGCTCGACACGGACCAGCTCGAGAAGCTGGTGAAGCAACGCGACTGGGCACACGCGACGCCGCTGATCAACGGCCCGTTCCTGTACGGCTTCAAGATCCCCGACTCCTCGAGCTTCGAGGATTGGCTGACGGTAGAGCGGTCGCACTGGGATGGGCTGTGCATCGATACGCTGCTCCGTCATGCCGAGGAGCGCCTCGATGCGGGCGACGAGCTGAGTGCTGCCGAGCCGATCACCAAGGCCCGCAAGCTTGACCCGCTCTCGCAGCGCGCGGTCCGCACGGAGATGCGGCGTTTGGCCGCCACGGACAACCGGTCCGAAGCGCTCCACGTCTTGGATGATTTTGTGAAGCAGTCGCAACGCGAGGGGGGGATGGCGGTCGAACCCGAGACCAAGGCGCTGGTCGACCGTCTCCGCAGCGGGCGCGCGTGGCACCTGCCGAAGGACGTCGCATCGCGCCGCGTACCGCTCCTCGGCAGGGACCGCGAGCTCGCCGCCGCACTCGCGCAGTGGCGCCACGCGCGCGGCGGGCGACTGGCGCTCCTCGTGATCGAAGCCGAATCCGGTGGCGGCAAGACGCGCTTCCTCGAGGAGCTCGCGACGCGCGCCGCGGTGGACGGTGGAGTCGTGATCGGCATGCGGGCGGTTCCAGCCGATCTCGATCATCCAGCGAGCGCGATTGTGAGTCTCGCGCGGGGCGGGTTGGTCGGCGTCCCGGGCGTTGCCGGCGCCAATCCCGGCGCGCTCGCCGCGCTCGCCGCCCAGGCGAGCGAATGGGCCGAGCGGTTTCCGCAACGAAGTGTCGGGGCGAACCCGTGGACCCTGGATGCGGCAGTCGCCGAGGTGCTGCGCGTGACGACGGCCGAGCAACCGCATCTCCTGGTCTTCGACGACGCGCAGTGGATCGATCCGACGTCATATCAAATGGTCGAGCAGTTCGCCCGCAACCTGGCGCGCGCACCCATGCTCATGGTGCTCGCGACGACGCCGGAACCCGCTCCGCCCAAGCTTGCCGAGCTACGGGCTCGCATCGGACGCGATATCCCCGGCGCCGCGATTTCGCTGGGCAAGTTGGACCACGACGCGATCCCGCGTCTGATCCAATGGGCCCTGCCGGCCTACCAAGGCGACGCCGCTGATCGCCTGGCGCGGCGCATCACGGCCGATTCCGGGGGGCTGCCGCTTCTCGCCGTCGAAATCTGTCACGCGATGGCGCAAGGCCTCGATCTCGAATCGACGAACGGCGCGTGGCCGCATCCGTTGCGGACGCTTGATTCCACGTTCCCGGGCGATCTGCCCGACACGATCGTCGCCGCGATTCGCGTGAACTTCCGTTGTCTCACGCGGCCGGCGCAACAGGCGCTGGTCGCCACCGCGATCCTGGGCGAGCGCGTGGCGGCTCCGCGGATCGGCTGTGCCACGGAGCTCGAGGGAAACGCGCTGCACGCAGCACTCGACGAGCTGGAGTGGCGCCGCTGGCTGGTCGCCGAGTCGCGGGGATACGTGTTCGTCGCGCGCATCGTGCGTGACGTCGTCGCGCGCGACATGGTCACACAGGGTGAACGGCAGCGCATTCTCGCAAAGAACTGTTAGGTTCAGTCATGAGACAATCCCGTAGGTACGTGTTCCTCGCCGCAACATTGCTTCTTCTGCCCTGCGCCGCGTGGGGACAGGGCGGCTATCGCGGCGGCGGTCAGAGTGGCCGGTACGGACCGCCCGCGCCAAAGCTTCCGGGCGTCGAGCTGGTTGGACCGCTCGATACAGCACTCGCGCGCTCGACGCTCACCCTGACTCCCGATCAAGCGACGCGCTACCAGCAGGTGTACGACTCGTTCATGGTTGCGACCCGTCCCCAGCGTGACAGCGCGAATGCGGCGATCGCGAAAATGAACGAGCGGCTCGACGACGGCGATCGCGCGGCCGCGATGCTCTACGTCGAGCAGCTTCAGGATCTCGGCAAGAATCTGAAGGACCGGCAGGACCGGTTCGAGGGCGATCTGCGCCGGTTCCTGAACGGCGATCAGGTCAAAGCGTACAAGAAGTGGCGTGAGGACCAGGACCAGGCCGCCGACAGAAAACGCCGCGAAAATCAGCGGCGATGGGACGAAGCGGGCTTCCGCGGGGAGTTCGTCGCGCCCGGAGCAGCCGCTCCCGAGATCAAAACGGCCCTCCCCACACCGCCGGGCGTGGCGGCGCCGGCGGTTGGCTCGCCCTCCGTGCGAGTTGGACGAGCCGTCTACGTCACGGGCCAGCTCGGCGTGGACAGTACGGGCACGCTCGTCGGCTCCGATCTGCGCGCGCAGGCTGAACGCGCGTTCGCGAATCTCCGCACGGTCCTTCAGAGCGCGGGGGCGTCGCTGCGTGACGTGACGACGCTCACCATTTACGTCGTCAACTATCGGCCCACGGATCTCGAGACGATTCGCACGGCCGGCGCCGCGTACTTGAGCGCGAACGCCCCCATCGCCACGGTGGTCGGCGTGCAGTCGTTGGGCCGCGATGGCGCGCTGATTTCGATCGGCGCGACGGCTTCCGCGCACTGATACGATAACGCGCGCGCGCAGTTATCATACTGCGCATGAATTCGAAACATCTGCCGCTCCTCGCGGCCCTCGTCGCCGTCGTCCTCTGGGCCGCGGCCTTCGTCGGTATCCGGGCCGCCGGTCGTTCGTTTTCGCCCGGTCCACTCGCGCTGGGTCGTCTCGCGATCGGGAGCGTGCTGCTCGGCGCGGTGGTACTCTCGCGCCCCACGATCCGTCCGACGAAACGCGAGCTCGCGCTCCTCGTGCTCGCCGGCCTG
>WNFU01005780.1_pt1 | contig 15224 bp, 10 predicted proteins | sample 5400121 | NCBI WGS metagenome assembly WNFU01 (sample SAMN13153360, study PRJNA577476) | soil metagenome | isolation source: 100 cm soil or saprolite under grassland replicate 1 | place: USA:California | collected 2016-06-15
CGGGCAGCAGACGCGAGCCGCCCTCGCCCGTCTGGTCATCGCCGATCCGGACCTGCTCCTCCTCGACGAGCCGACCAATCACCTGGATCTCGATGCACTCGAGTGGCTCGAGGAGCATCTCCGGCGCCGGGCCGGCTCACTCGTCGTTGCGTCGCACGACCGTGCGTTCCTGGACGCCACCGTCATCCGCGTCTGGGAGCTGCGCGACCGCCGCCTGACCGCCTTCCGGGGCAACTACTCGGCCTATCACCGCCAGCGCGAGGAGCGCGACGCGAGGGCCACCAAGGATGTCGAGACCCAGGCGGCGGCGATCGCCCGCGAGCGCGAGCTCGTGCAGCGCTACCGGAGCCACCGCAAGTTCAGCAAGATGCACGAGCACGAGGCCAGGCTCGAGCGCCTGCAGGGCGAGCGGGTCGAGGCGCCAATCAAGCGGCGGCGGGTGCGCCTCGCGGCCACGCCCCCTGGCGGCGCCCGGGCGGCCCGGTCGGGCGAGCTCGCCGTCCGCATGGAGGAGCTCGTGGCCGGCTACCTTCCGGCGCGGGACCCCGGGGCCGCCAATGGACGAACGCCCCCCGGCGAGCCGGTCGCCGTCGTCCGGGCGCCATGGCTGGTGGCTCGGCGGGGCGAGCGCATCGGCATCGTCGGACCGAACGGCTCCGGCAAGACGACGCTGCTTCGGACCATCGCTGGGGACCTCCCGCCGCTGGACGGCAGCCTGGCGTTCGGCAACGCGATCCAGGTCGGGTATCTGACCCAGCTGCGCGAGGCGGCGATCCCCGGCGTCACGGTGCTGGACGCCCTGCTCGAGGCGATGCCCGTGACCCCGGGCGAGGCGCGCGGCTACCTGGCGCGCTTCCTGTTTCGAGGCGACGACGTCTTCAAGGAGGTGCGCTTGCTGTCCGGCGGCGAGCGATCGCGCCTGGAGCTGGCGTTGCTGGGGATCATGCCCTCCAACCTCCTGCTCCTCGACGAGCCGACGAACCACCTGGACATCCCTGCCCGCGAGGCGATCGAGGCGTTCCTGGCGGAGACCCCCGCCACGATCCTCGTCGTGTCACACGACCGCCGCCTACTCGAGACGATCTGCGACAGGCTGTGGGTCGTCGAGGACGGACTGGCCGTGCCATTCGAGGGAGGTTACCGGACGTGGCGGGCGGCGCTGGCCGATGGGTGGACCGTGACGTCGGCGGCCGCGGCGGAGGCGGAGCGGCTCCGCCCGGATCGGCCGCCTGGCTCGGCGCTGGGCGCGGCGCCGCCGGCCACCGGCGTCCGGCCGATGCCCGCCCCGGCGCAGTCCCAGCCTGGGGCGGTCGCGACGGTCGTGGCCAGCCCCGCCCCGGCAGCCCGCCGCCAGAAGCTTTCCAAGGACGCCTACCGGCGCCAGGCGGCGGTCGTGGAGGCCGAGCTGACCCGCCTGGGGCTGCGCCGCAACCACCTGGAGCTGGCGCTCGGCGACCCCTCCGTCCACGCCAATTTCGTCGAGCTGCGGCGGATCACGAGCGAGCTGGCCGACGTGGAGTCGGCATTGGTGGCCGCCGAGGAAGCCTGGCTCGAGCTCGAGGAACGCGCCCCGTGACGGGGCGGGCGGCGCTGCACATCGGCCTCACGGGGCCCATCGGCTGCGGCAAGTCCACGGTTGCCGGTTGGCTGGCGGCCCGCGGCGCCACCGTGATCGACGCCGATGCGATCGCGCGCCTGGTGACGGAGCCCGGCAAACCGGCGACCGAGGCGATCCTGGGCCGCTTCGGAGATTCCTATCGTGCGCCCGACGGCGGTCTGGACCGTCCGGCCATCGCGAGCCTCGTCTTTCGCGACGAGGACGCGCTCCGCGACCTGGAGGCGATTGTCCATCCGGCGGTCAGGCCGGAGATCCTGTCCCGGATCGCGGCGGCAGAGGCGGCCGGGGCGCCGGCGGTCGTCGTGGAGGCCATCAAGCTCGTCGAGGGCGGGCTCGCCGCGATCTGCGACGAGGTCTGGCTCGTCACGTGCCCGGCTGATGTCCAGCGGCAACGGCTGCGGAAGCGCGGCTCGCCCGAGGCCGACGCCGCGCGCCGCATGGCCGCACAGGCCGGGCTGTCCGACCGGCTCCGGCCCGCGGCGACGCGTGTCATCGACACGGCCGGTTCCCCGGACGCGACCAGAGCGCTGGTGAATGCGGCCTACGACAGCGCCCGCGACGCGGTCACGCTGGGTCGCGGAGCTGCGACTCGCGGTGGGGGTGGTGGCGGAGCCGCGAGCCGCGGTGGCGGAGCGCCGACCCGCGGTGGCGGAGCGCCGACCCGCTCCGGCTCATGACGCGGCCGCCCGGCCCGGGGCGGACCGGGCCGGGCGGCCGGGGAGGCGCGCCGGGTCAGCGGCGCAGGAGATGGCGAGATCGCCCCGCGCCGTCCTCGCCTGCTAGGGCTTGGACGACGCCGACGGGGACGGGGCGGCCGACGAGCGTGGGCTCGCCGTTGGGAAGGGGGTGGGCACCGGCCCGGTCTGGACGCCCTTGCCGGCGGGGTAGGACTGCGGGATGGGCAGCCCGTAGCGCTGGATGATGAGGTTGGTCGTCTCGCCCAGCTTGCTGGCGTCGACCGGGCGCGTGTCCTCGTCGGGCCGGAGGGCGAGGCTGAACTGTGCCGTCGCACTTGCCTGGAGATGGGAGATCTCCTCGGCGACTGGCTCCGAGACCTTCAGCACGTACAGGCTTCCGGATTTGGCCAGGATCAGGACGTTCTGGTACGTCAGCTTGGTCGACTTGTCCGTGTAGTAGCGACCCAGGTCGAGCTGGTCCTGCGGCACGTTGACCGTCGCCGTGACGAATACGTCCACGGTCGCGTTGGCCGACACCAGCCCACCCACGGCTCGCTCGTCGGGCACCGTGATCGAGACCGCCCGCCAGAACTCGGATCCGGGTCCGATCGCCTCGCCCGGAGCGACGATGGAGAACTGCCCGCCGGTGGCCGCGGAGGCCATGAGGTTGGTCGTCACCATCTGGCCTTCGAGCACGGAAACCGCGAGGATCCGCCCGACGACCTGCGTCGGGTCGCTGATCACGCCCTGCTCGTTGGTCTTGTCGATGGGCACGTCGCGGACCGCGACATCGTCGGCCTCGACCGGCTTCCGCGCCGGGATGACCCGGGTGGCCACGACGATCGGCACCTTCTGGGCCGAGCCCGACCCCGCATTCGCCTGGGCCTGGTTGATGAGGTAGAAGGCCGCTCCACCTGCGATGAGGGCGAGGATGACGCCGAGCACGATGATGAACTTGCCGCGCTTGGCCGGATCCCGGTATTCCATCTCCATGTGATTGCCTCCCGGAGCGGGTCGGCGCGATCTCGCGCCGCCCGAAAGTGGTGAGTGCCGTGCCCGCCGGCTAGTTCCAGGGCACCAGCTTCGGAACCTGACCGTGCCGAAGCCGGGGGTCATTGGGGTCCGGGACCAGCGGCGTGATCGCGTAACCGCTGACGTAGTTCGGGCTCTGCATGCCGACGATCCGGAAGACCGCCCAGCCCATGATGTCGACGTAGTTGAGGCTGGTCGAACCGGTCGCGACGTAGAACTTGATGGGGACCAGATGGGTGACGGGCAGCCCGTCGAGGTTCGTGCCGGTCGCCCGCACGACCAGGTCGTACACGCCAGGAGCCAGGCTTCCGCCGTTGACGCTCACGGTCACGTCCTGGCTGGTGAACGGGTTGCTGTTGGTCAGGGTGATGGACGACGGGGTAACGCTGGTCGCCCCGATGCCCGTCGGCAGGACGCCACCGCTTGCGACGCTGCCTTCCACGCTCAAGTTGACCGTGCCCCGGAACGCCGTGGTGGATTGGTGCGTCGTCGCGAAGGTCACGACCTGGGTTGCGGTAAGGCCGGTGCTGGCGATGCTCATGGACTGGGCCGCGATGCTGCCGACGGTCGGGACGCCGAAGTCGCGCACGACGCCGCCGATGTTGATGGCCGTCGGGTAATAGTGGTCGGTCAGGTACGGGCTGGACGAGCTGCCCTGGATCCAGACCGTGTAGATGCCGACCGGGGCGCCCGTCGTCTGGAACGTCGTCCAGGTGACGGACGTGTCGGGCGTGGCCGGCTGGGGAGAGAACGTCAGCGGCGCGAGGGTCCCGGCCAGCGTCGGGGTCGCCGGATCGCCCGGGTCGGCATGGGCAGATGTCGTCACGGTCCCGGCGAACGCGGTGTTCTTCTGCACGAGCATCGAGACCAGGCCGTTGCGATTCTGGGTCGTCCCGATGGAGACCACGGGCGGCACCACCAAGGTGAAGTCCGGGATCGTCATGACGACGCCCGAGTAGACGGCGCAGGTGACCTCGTCGCCCGGCTTGTAACGCGTGATCATCTCGTCCACGACGAGGCCGGCCGAGTTGCCGTCGAGGATCCCGACCTGATCCATGGGATCCGGGGGCGTCGTCGCCGCCGGGAAGGCCGGCCCGGGATAACCGGCCACGATGTAGGCCCCCTCGATGCCCTTGAGCTCAACCGCCCCGGTGCTCGCCGTCACGCCGTTGTAGAAGACGTTGGACGTGGCGGTCGAGAAGTTGCGGATGTCGAGGACGATGAAGCCGCGGAAGTTCGCCGCGTTGCCGGGTGCCGCACCCTGGCCGACGAGGGACTGGATCGGACCGTGGTAGGTCGGGTCGTCGTCGGGGGTCGAGGCGTTGAAGGCCGCCCCCTCGGACGGCTCGAGGCGGAGGGAGGCGTCGGTCTGCGTGCCGAGGCACGATGTGTAGGAGGTCGCCATGTAGTCGGTGAAACCACTGCCGTCGCCCGGGCAGGGCGTGATCGCGCCGACGTTCGGCCCGGGCCCATTGACGTAGTGACGGACGGCGATCGGCAGCATGTCGGCCTGAAGGCGGGCGCGGGCCTGGCCACCGATCGTGTTCGTCTCGAAGCCCGCGACCCGCCCGAACGTCCAGTCGACTGGGTTCTGGATCGAGACGCGGACGTCGCCGCCGTTGATCAGGATGCCGTTCGTGAGGTAGACCGGGTCCCCGGCGTGTCCCGATGCGTAGACGGGAACGTCGGGCGGCAGGGCGGCCGCCTTTCCGGTCGGATCGGACAGATAGTTCCGGGTGAGGATGGCCTTGGCCTCGGCCTTCGCCTCGGCGTCCGTCCGGCCGCGCGACAGCGCGTTGGCGGCCGCGAGCGCGGCCGCGTCGGCGGCGTTCTGGAGGAACCGCTTCTCGCTGTAGAACCTGCCGATGTCGAAGGCCAGGCCGGCGAAGGACAGCAGCACGACGATCGAGAGCGCGAACAGGATGAGGATCTGCCCGCGATCGCGCCGGCCGTCTGGCCGCCGCAGCCCGAACGCCATCCAGCGGGCGCTCATCAGTTGATCACCATCGTCACGGTGCCGGCCAGGCCCAGGCGCCCCTGTGCATCCTTCGGCAGCAGGTTGGAGATCAGGGGAACGATGAGGTCCTGATGGTAGGTGGCGGAGACCGTGACCTGCTGGCCGGCCCGCGGATCGCTGTCGGAGAGTCCTGCCGGGATCGTGTACGTAACCACGAGGTCGCCGTTGGTGAACGTCGTGCCGCTCGACGTCCAGGTGGCTCCGACCGTGAACTGGGGAGCGGTCTTGGAAAGCAGATTCATGGAGTCGGTCAGGGCGGTCTTGATCGCGTTGTTACGAGCCGTGTCGTTCTGGGATTTGGAGAGATTCTGGTCGTAGATGTAGATCGTTCCCGTCCGTGCACCCTCGCGAGCGGCGTTGGTCATCGTCACGTAGGAGTTGAAGATGAGGCCGAACTGGACGATTCCCAGGATGAGGAGGAACATCGGCATCAACACGAGCGCGAACTCGACGAGGCTCTGCCCTCGGTCGAGCCTGGTGGTCGCCGACCGGCGGCCACCCTCGTGTCGTCGCATGCCGAATTGCATCGTGGGGCGCGGACCTCCGTTCCAAAGGACTGGACGGCTCCAGTCTCGGGATTCGGGGGTCACCCTGAAATGGCCCCATGGTCACGGTCGGAGTACCCCACTCGGCCGAATGGGCCCGGACGTGAGTAGAACGGCCGTTCGAATGGTGCCGGCCGGCGTGATATCCTGCGGACGTGCCCGACTTCCAGCTCGTCGCCGATTTCCAGCCGACGGGGGACCAGCCCGCTGCCATCGACCGTCTCTCTGACGGGCTGGGCCGCGGCCTCCGGCATCAGACCCTGCTGGGCGTCACCGGATCCGGCAAGACCTTCACCCTGTCGCAGGTAATCGCCCGCCACAACAAGCCAACGCTGGTCCTGGCCCACAACAAGACGCTGGCCGCGCAGCTGTACAGCGAGTTCCGGGAGTTCTTTCCGAACAACGCCGTCGAGTACTTCGTCAGCTACTTCGACTACTACCAGCCGGAGGCGTACCTGCCCCGGAGTGACACGTACATCGAGAAGGACTCCAGCCGCAACGACGAGATCGACAAGCTGCGCCATGCGGCGACCCATGCCCTGTTCGAGCGGCGCGACGTCATCATCGTCGCCTCCGTCAGCTGCATCTACGGCCTGGGGGCGCCGGTCGACTACGGCGCGACCGTCCTCCGCCTACGCGTCGGCGGCCAGTACCGGCGGGACGCCGTGCTGCGCCACCTCGTCGATCTCCAGTACCAGCGCAACGACGCGGCCATCCAGCGCGCCCGGTTCCGCGTCCGGGGCGACACCCTGGAGCTCCAGCCGGCCTCCGAGGACCGGCTCGTCCGAGTGGAGTTCTTCGGGGACGAGGTGGAGCGGATCACCGAGCTCGATCCGCTGACCGGGGAGGTCCTGGCCGAACGCAAGGAGACCAACGTCTACCCCGCATCGCACTTCGTGACGCCGGCCGACAAGCTGCGGGCGGCCCTCGTCGACATCGAGGCGGAGATGGAGGAGCGGGTCGGCCAGATGGAGGCCGAGGGCCGCGTGCTCGAGGCGGCCCGGCTGCGCCAGCGGACCACGTTCGACCTGGAGATGATGCGCGAGCTCGGCTATTGCTCCGGCGTCGAGAACTACTCCCGCCATCTCAGCCGGCGGGCGGCCGGCTCGCGGCCGTGGACGCTGCTCGACTACTTCCCGCCGGACTGGCTGCTCGTCGTCGACGAGAGCCACATGACGATCCCGCAGGTCGTGGGCATGTACAAGAACGACCGGACGCGGAAAGAGATCCTCGTCGACTTCGGGTTCCGGCTGCCGTCCGCGCTCGACAACCGGCCGCTCACGTTCGAGGAGTTCGAGACGAGTATCAACCAGGCGGTGTACATGAGTGCGACGCCCGGACCGTACGAGCTGGAGCGGAGCGAGCGCATCGCGGAGCAGCTCATCCGGCCGACGGGCATCGTGGACCCGCAGATCAGCGTCCGGCCGACCGAGGGGCAGATCGACGACCTGCTCGAGGAGATCAGGAAGCGCGTCGAGCGCGGCGAGCGCGCCCTGGTGACGACGCTGACCAAGAAGATGGCGGAGGACCTGGCCGACTACCTCCGTGAGCTCGGCGTGAAGGTCCAGTACCTCCACAGCGAGGTCGACACGCTGGAGCGTGTCCAGATCCTGCGCGACCTGCGGCTGGGCGTGTTCGACGTGCTGGTCGGGATCAACCTCCTGCGCGAGGGCATCGACCTGCCCGAGGTCACCCTCGTCGCGATCATCGACGCCGACAAGGAGGGCTTCCTGCGCAGCGCCTGGTCGCTCATCCAGATGATCGGCCGGGCGGCCCGCAACGTCGGCGGCGAGGTCGTCATGTACGCCGACACGATCACCGAGTCGATGCGGGCCGCGATCGACGAGACCAACCGCCGCCGGACCGTCCAGGAGGAGTACAACCGGCAGCGCGGGATCGAGCCGACAACGATCGTCAAGGAGATCCACGACATCAACGAGCGCCTGCGCTCCGTCGCGGAGACGACCGGGATGTACGTCGGCGCCGCGGGCGCCCGTCGGCCGGGCGAGCTGCCGGCCACGACCAAGGCCCAGGTGGAGCGGCTGATCGCCCAGATGGAGGCCGAGATGAAGTCGGCCGCCAAGCAGCTCGAGTTCGAGCGAGCGGCCGCGCTCCGCGACGAGGTCCAGGCGATCCGGCTGCGGGTCCTGGAGGAGGACGCCTCGGCGATCGTGGCCCGGGCCGCCGAGGCGGCGGCCGGCGCTCCCGCACGCGAGCCGGTGGCTGCCGGAGCCGGCCAGGCTCAGGGGCGTCCCCGCGGCCGTGGTCGCGGTCGGGACCGCGAGCGGAGCCGGGAGAGCACGATGGAGATCACGACCGTGACGGTCCTGCCCGCCGGTGAGGAGCCGTCTTCGGCGCCGGGCCTGGACGAGGATGCAGCCGCGGCCACGGCCTCGGATTGGCTGCCCGGCATCCGGGACGAGCACGACGACGACGGCGGCTGGCAGGCTCGCTGGCTCGACCGGCCCACCTGGGACCACACGGTGACACCGAACGTCATCCGCCGCACCGGCGCCAGGCCCCCGCGCCGGGGCGGCCGGCGGCGCTGAGACCGGCGATTCCCTGAGGAGGCAGCCGCGCTCCGCGACTGGATCGGGCCCGTTCGCGTCACGCCACGGTTCCGCTCGCCGCTCGAGCGCGAGCTAGGCGGCTGACGAGCCCCGAGGCCGGCCGCGTCACCACCGGTGTACGCCGCCCGTCAAAGGCCCGACTTCCCTCCATAGGAGACATGCTGACGAGATGCGCACCGGCAACCGAAGCGTTGCGCCGCCGTGGACTGCGATGGCTCTTCTCCTGGCACTGTCCCTCGTCCTGGCGATCGCCGCCTGCTCCCCGTCCGCGCCGGCCGTTCCGCCGGCGAGCGTCGTCGCGACGGTTCCGCCAGTGGTCGCCTCGCCTACCGACTCGCCGGCCGAGTCTCCGGGCGCCTCGGTCGCCCCGGCGACCCCGAGCGCATCCACGGACCCGCGTCTCGGGATGGCGATCGGCACGACTCCCTACGCTGGCGCGTTCGCGCCGCACGGGGTGGCGTTCGACAGCGCGACCCGCGGGCTCGCCGCCGGCGAGAGCGGTGCCACGGATCGGGCAGTCATCGGCCGGTCTACGGACGGCGGCCGGACCTGGTCCCTGCTCTCGTTCGACCGACCGGGCCTGCTCGACATCGCCGCCGCGGGGGGTCGAGCGTGGGCCGTCATGGGCTGCGACCCGGAGGGGCCGGCCGACTGCCAGCCATCCCTCCTGCGGAGCGACGATTTCGGCCGGACATGGCATGCGCTCCCGAATGCCCGGTTTCTCCTGCCGACGTTCCGCGACGCCGACCACGGATGGGCGGTCGACCGATCGACCCAGGGAACGAACGGCCGGGCGACGATCGTCGCGACCGCGGACGGCGGGATCACGTGGCACGCGCTCGGCGCCCCGTGCCCGGCAGGTCCCGAGGCACCGGCCGATCTCGGCATCCTGCCGGGGACTGCCGGGTGGATCGTGTGCGCGGGCGACTCTGCGGCCGGATCGCAGGCCAAGGCGGTGCTCGCCACGGCCGACGACGGCGTCACGTGGGTCGTGCGCTCGTCCGTGGGCTTCGAGGGCGGGACCGTCGGCAGCCTGAGCCTGGCGGGGATCGTCCAGGCGGCCGCGCTCGAGCCTGGCGGCGGGGGATTGATCGGGACGTCGCACGGCACCTTCCGGACAAAGGACGGCGGGCGCACGTGGCAGGAGCTGTCCTTCGGCGATCCCGAGTCGCACACGATCGAGGCGATCGACTACACGAGTGACCGGACCGGGTTCGCCCTCCTGACCGACTTCACGATCGCGGTCAAGGTCCTCCTCGCGACGGACGACGGCGGAACGACCTGGCTTCGCGTGGCCGGCTGGCCGTTCCCCGGCTGATCCCCGGCCGGATCAGTCCACGAGGGTTCGTGGGTCGAGCGCGTCGCGCAGCCCGTCGCCGATGAAGTTGATGGCGATCACCGTCAGCGCGATCGCCATCCCCGGGAAGAACGCCCACCACCAGTTGCCGAGGATGAGCGCATTCTGCGCGTTGGACAGCGCGTTGCCCCAGCTCGTCTGGTCGGCGCCGATCCCGAAGTTCAGGCAGCTCACGAACGCCTCGAGGACGATGTTCGAGCCCATGAGCAGCGTCATCGCGACGATGACCGGGCCGCGACCTGCGACGGCGATGGGCCGACCGTTAAGGAGACTTCCCCGCGCCGATACCAAGTCTGAACCGGAGGTCGGGCTCGCAGGCGTCGGCCACGTTGACGACGAATTAGCATCGACCCGATGAGCGCCCCCATCCGCGTCGGTCTCGTGGTCGTGGTCGCGGTGACTGCGACTGCCTGTGCGGGTCCACCTCCCGTGCCGGCCCCGTCGCTCGTGGCCGCTCCGAGTGCCTCCGCAACGATGACCCCGATTCCCTCGTCGAGCCCGGCGGGACTGTCGCTCACGCCTGAGCCGGCGTTCGTCCCGCTCGGCATCGCCTTCTGGGACGTGGCACATGGGATCGCGGTCGGGACTCCCGCGGGGGACTCTGGCCAGGGTCCGGGGATCGTCGCGCTGACCGCCGACGGTGGACGGACGTGGGTCGGCGGCCCGGTTGTCGCGACGCCGCTGATCGCCGTCTCGACGGCCGCCGAACGCGACGCCTGGGCCATCGGATCCTGCGTGGCGCCCTCGGCGCAAGGCGCCTGCCCGACGAACCTTGTCCATACAGCCGATCGAGGTACGACGTGGGCATCCCACGGGGTGGCCCCACGAGCCGTGTCGTTCGCGGACGCAGAGCACGGATGGGCGGCCATCTCGGATGCGCTCGGGGGCGGCCCCCTCGAGTCGCCCCGACTCGTCGCGACCGTGGACGGAGGTTCCACCTGGCGCCCGATCGCGCAGGCATGCGTCGCATGGGACGACGTGGCCGCGGTCCGGTTCGTCGACCCTGCTCATGGATGGGTCGTGTGCTCGGGGGAGGGGACCGGGACCATGGGTCCCAGCGCCACGTACGAGACGAGCGATGCCGGTGGGACATGGACGCTCCGGTCCGAGCTGCTCCTCGCCGGTCCCCATGTCGTCATCGGCAGGCCGCCGGGCGGACCGGTCGACGGCGCATTCTTCCTCCGGGGCGGCCACGGATGGGTCTGGCAGGGTCGCAGCGGGACGGAGTCCACCGTCGACGGGGGAGCCACGTGGAAGCACGCGCCTCCCGGCCGTCCGGAGGAGGTCTTCGTCCACTCGATGTGGTTCGTCGATGGCGACCACGGGTTCGCACTCGTCTTCTCGGATGGCGCGACCCGCCTCTGGACGACCGACGACGGAGGAGTCACCTGGGCGGAGGTCCACCGCTGGTGAGGGGTGGCGATCCGGTCGATCGGACGCCCGACACTGACTGCCGGACTTACGTCTGGTCCGACTGCCGGATCTGGTCGCCAAAGGCCGCCCGTATTACGAGCATTGCTATCGGACGCGATTCCGCGGGCTGAGGGCGGCTAGGTCGTCGATCGGCAACTCCCGCCGTGCACACGAGGGCGCCGGAGGGCCGGTTTGGCGGCCCGGAAAGCCAGCCCAGTACCAAGAAAGCCATCCCGTAGCAATGCTCGGAATATCAGAGGGCCTACACCAAAGACCAGATCGCGCGTCCTTGGATTTGGCCGCGGCATGCTAGAACGGCTGTTCTCTTTACGATGGTTCCGCTACACTGACGCGGTATGCCCCAGGACCAGATCGTCGTTCGCGGCGCGCGCGAGCACAACCTCAAGGACGTCACGGTCGCCTTCCCGCGCGACCGTCTCGTGGTGATCACCGGGCTCTCCGGGAGCGGCAAGTCCAGCCTCGCGTTCGACACGATCTACGCCGAGGGCCAGCGGCGGTACGTCGAGAGCCTGTCCGCCTACGCCCGGCAGTTCCTGGGCCAGATGGAGAAGCCCGACGTCGACCAGATCGACGGCCTCTCCCCGGCGATCTCGATCGACCAGAAGGGCGCCAGCCGCAACCCGCGATCCACGGTCGGGACCGTGACCGAGATCTACGACCACCTCCGTCTCCTCTTCGCCCGGATCGGCATCCCCCACTGCCCGAACGGCCACGCGATCGAGCGCCAGACGGTCCAGCAGATCGTGGACCAGGTCCTCGCCCTGCCGGAGGGCACGCGGCTGCTCGTGCTCGGACCGCTCATCAAGGATCGCAAGACGGAGGGCGACCGCGTCTTCGAGGCGGCCGCCAAGCAGGGCTTCGTCCGCGTCCGAGTGGACGGCGAGATCGTCGACGTCGGTGAGGCGCCGACGCTCGACAAGTACAAGCGCCACAGCATCGAGGTCGTCGTCGACCGCTACGTCGTCCGTCACGCCGAGGCGGCCGAGGGAGCCGCCAGGGCGCCGGATGGCCGGCCGATCGATCCCGAGACGGGCCGCGCGATCCCGGATCCCGACGCCGCCCGGCTGGCCGACTCGATCGAGACCGCCCTGCGGCTGGGCGAGGGCATCGTCCTCATCGCGCCCGCCTCCACCGACGACGGGTCACCGCCGTTCGAGGAGCGGCGCTACAGCGAGCGCTACAGCTGCCCGTACGACGGGTTCACGATCGACGAGCTGGAGCCGCGCAACTTCTCGTTCAACTCGCCCCACGGCGCCTGCCCCACCTGCACCGGGCTGGGCACGAGGCTCGAGTTCGACCCGAACCTGCTCATCCCGGACTCGAGCAAGAGCCTGTCGGCCGGCGCGTTGGCGCCGTGGTCGCGGAACGCCATGGACGCGTCGTGGCGCCTCAGGATCCTGGAGGCCGTCTGCCAGGCGCATGGCTGGTCGTTCACGGCGCCCGTCCGCGACCTGCCCAAGGAGGCGATGGACTACATCCTGCGAGCGCCGAAGGACGAGCGAGTCGTCATCGGCTACCGCCACGAGCGGGGCGAGAACACGTACTCGACTGCGTTCGAGGGGCTGATCACGAACCTGGAGCGCCGCTACCGCGAGACCGACTCCGAGTACATCAAGACCGAGCTCGAGAAATACATGGTCGCCCGGCCCTGTCCCGCCTGTGGCGGCAAGCGGCTCCGTCCGGAGGTGCTGGCCGTCACGATCGACGACAGGAGCATCTGGGACGTCTCCGTGATGTCGATCACGGATGCACTCGCCTGGATCGGGACGCTGCCGTCCCGTTTGAGCGATCGCGAGCGGACGATCGCCCGCCAGGTGCTCAAGGAGATCGGCGCGCGGCTCGGCTTCCTCGTCGACGTCGGGCTGGATTACCTGGCCCTGGACCGGACGAGCGTCACCCTGTCCGGCGGCGAAGCGCAGCGGATTCGGTTGGCGACCCAGATCGGGACGACGCTCATTGGCGTCCTGTACATCCTGGACGAGCCGTCCATCGGGCTCCACCAGCGCGACAACGCCAAGCTCATCGCGACCCTGACCCGGCTCCGCGACCTGGGCAACACGGTGCTCGTCGTCGAGCACGACGAGGAGACGATCCGGACGGCCGACTGGGTGCTCGACATCGGACCCGGCGCAGGGGAGCATGGCGGCGAGATCATCGCGAATGGCACGCTGGACGTTCTGCTGGGCGAGCCGCGCTCGATCACCGGCGCCTACCTGCGCGGCGAACGAACCGTGCCCATCCCAGCCTCGAGGCGGCCGGGCAACGGCAAGGCCCTGGTGGTCCGAGGCGCCCGCGAGCACAACCTGCAGAACATCGACGCGACGTTCCCGCTCGGCACCTTCGTCGCCGTGACCGGCGTGTCGGGCTCCGGCAAGAGCACCCTCGTCACCGATGTCCTGTACCGGGCCCTCGCGCGCGAACTGAACGGATCGCGCGAAGAGGTCGGGGGCCACGATCGGATCGAGGGCGCCGAGCACGTGGACAAGATCATCGAGATCGACCAGAGCCCGATCGGCCGCACGCCCCGGTCCAACCCCGCCACGTACACGGGCCTGTTCGGCCCGATCCGGGAGCTGTTCGCCGCCGTCCCCGAATCGCGCCTCCGCGGATACGCCCCCGGCCGGTTCAGCTTCAACGTCAAGGGCGGCCGCTGCGAGAACTGCAAGGGCGACGGCATCCTCAAGATCGAGATGCAGTTCCTCCCCGACGTGTACGTGACATGTGAGGTCTGCAAGGGCAAGCGCTACAACCGCGAGGCGCTGGAGATCCACTTCAAGGGTCGCTCCATCGCCGAGGTCCTGGAGATGACGATCGAGGAGGCGCTCGACTTCTTCGGCTCGGTCCCAAACGTCAAGGCCAAGCTCCAGACGCTCTTCGACGTGGGGCTGGGCTATGTCCATCTGGGCCAGCCGGCGACGACCCTGTCGGGTGGCGAGGCCCAGCGCGTGAAGCTCGCGACCGAGCTCTCGCGGCGGGCCACCGGACGGACGCTCTACGTGCTCGACGAGCCGACCACCGGCCTGCACTTCGCCGACGTGGAAAAGCTCATGCAGGTCCTCCACCGGCTCGTGGACGCGGGCAACACGGTCATCGTCATCGAGCACAACCTCGACGTTATCAAGACCGCCGACCAGATCGTCGACCTGGGCCCGGAGGGCGGGCTGCGCGGCGGACTCATCATCGCCACCGGGACGCCGGAGGAGGTCGCGGCGATGCCCGGCTCGGCGACCGGCGAGTACCTCAGTCGTGTTCTGCGCGGCGAACCCTTGGTGCCGCTGTCGGACGTGACGTTCGCGGAGGCCGCCGGCCGCTCGCCCGGGGGGAACGGCCGCCGCAAGACCGCGGTCCGGATCGCCCCCAGCGCCAAGCGCGCCCGGGCCGCGGCCGCGCGCTGAGACCGCGCCGGCCGCGGGGCAGCGCCGCCCACCGCCTCGGCTAGGATTGCGCGTATGCCAGACGTGGAGTTCGCGTTTCTCGCCGACGCGGCCGAGACGCCGCCGGGCCAGAAATTCAGCGTCCTGGGCGGAGGCGTCACCCGGATCGGCGGTCCGGCATTCCCGCTCCGTCATCCGCACATCGCGCTCGTCATCTGCCTGGCCGTGACCGTGCCCGAGTTCGGTCGGGAGCACGAGGTCCGGATCGTCCTCCTCGACCCCGACGGCCACGAGATCAGCGGCGCACAGGGTTCCGTGGTCGCCCAGGGCGCGGGCGACGGGCGCGACACACTGGTGACGTTCTCGGTGGATCTCTGGAGCGTCGCATTTCCGGCAGCCGGCGATTACTCGTTCCGGATCCTCGTCAACGGCTCGGAGCGCAAGCGGCTGCCCATGCAGGTCGTCCACATTCCGGGACCGGTCGGGCCGCTGCCGGGGACGGTTCCTCAGCCCGGTCCGGACGGGGATCCGGACACGCCGCGCCACTTCGACGCCTGACGCGGTTGACGCAGGTGGACCGAGGCATCCGCGCGACCGCCC
>WNFU01007058.1_pt1 | contig 15224 bp, 10 predicted proteins | sample 5400121 | NCBI WGS metagenome assembly WNFU01 (sample SAMN13153360, study PRJNA577476) | soil metagenome | isolation source: 100 cm soil or saprolite under grassland replicate 1 | place: USA:California | collected 2016-06-15
GGGCTAAAGTGGGTTATCTCAGGATACTGTTGGCGCTTTCTGTTGCGGTCGGACATGTGCCATCCGGTCTGTATGGAGCGTCAGCGTCCGACAGCACGATCATTTTCGTCGGTGCCATCGTGGCGGTGAAACTATTCTTCATAATTTCCGGATTTTACATGGCGATGATTTTTCACAAGCATTATTCAACGGCAAGCTTGTTCTTGGTAAGCCGTGCCGTGCGTTTGTTCCCGGCCTATTGGTTGACCATGGCGTTCTGCATAGTAGCCGTCCTATGGTTCAGGTCTCCAAATATAGCGCCCGGACTCAATCTCGATTTTTGGTATTTCGTTCGTGACCCCGTCCCGCTTTTTTTGTTTGCCATCTCCAATCTGACTTTCGTTGGCATCGATTTTAGCCATTTCCTCTGTTTTCAGCCGGCAGCAATGGGTCACATATTGTTCGTCTGGAGTCTACCCTGTCCTGACGGTCAGATGTTGTTGCTCTCGGGCGGTGCAGTTGTTCAGCCGGCCTGGACGCTGTCGCTTGAATGGTATTTCTATCTATTGGTCCCGCTATTTTGCAGTCTGCCCACACGCCGGATTGCGGTCGTGGCGGCATGCAGTTTCCTGTTGGCCGTCTTCATCTCCGTGTTCGCGAACGTCAATCCGTGGTACCGGGCGTTTTTCCCGGCGGAGCTTTATCTGTTCTTGCTGGGCTTCCTGGCGTACCGGTTGAAGCATCTCATTCCAAGGGCAATCGGGGGCGCATGCGCCGCGATTGTCATTGTTGCAATACTCGCCTATCAGCACATCCCGGTCTTCAACTGGCAAAATCCGGCTGGCACGAATTTCGTTTTGTACCTTGTGTTTGCGCTCGCGCTACCGACCCTGTTCGAGATCGGGAGTCAAATACCAGGAGAGCGGTTGGCTGGCGATTTGTCCTACCCGATGTACATCTGCCATTTACCCGTCGAATCGGTCATCTGGGCTCTTCTTCTGCACGAGCGGATGTCGCTGTTCACTTGGGTTGCAGCCAATGTGCTCATGGTTGGCTTGGCATCTGCGCTGCTCCTCGTGGCCACGGCCCCCATCGAAAAATTCCGTCTTCGTTTCAAGTCTGCAGAAACGCGTGCGCCGCCATCAGCCCGGCTCGCTTAGGGTTCTACCTGCCGTAAAATCGACGTACTGGCTTAGCAACAGGACCCTGTGATGGAAGTCCAATCTGGCGCGACAGCTCTGCCTGGCCACCCAACCTCCGCGGCCCTGTGCGATGGTCTTGGATCGCAACCACCCATCGGCGAGCCGGCAACGGTGTCACTGTCGCGATCTGTTCTGCTCGTTCTGTGTGCGCTAACGCTGTGCGCACTCACCGTCTGGGAGGGAGTGAGGACGGGAGCAGACCGCACGCTGCCCGGCGCCTTGGCGCGACACCTCAACGGCTTGGCGGTCGCGATTTCGTGTCTCTCCTACAGCCATTGTCACGGCTACACGAGCCTGCGGTCGGTCGACCAAGCACTGTACGACGCGGGCCTGAACTACAGCAACATTGGTGGCGAGCCGAGCCGTTATATCGCCGCCCTGCATGATGCAAGCTTCATTAATCAGGCACTCCAACGAGCAGCGTCCATCCCAAACCCCGGCACGGCCGTCAATTCCATGGGGCCGCACGAGAAGGGCCTCGCTTTTTTCTATGCGTTGTCGATGGCGGTGTTCGGAATTCAGTTGTCGAGCCTGTTCTACGGATTCATGTTGGTTTTTTTCGTCACGGTTGGACTCTTTGCTGTCGCCTTCTACCGAGATCACCTGGCGCTGGCCAGCCTCGTTGCCGCCTGTTGCGCCATGTATCTGATCGTTCCTGTGCTGCAGGAGCTGGACCCCGACGTGAATGCCGTTCATGGCAGCCGGTACCTGCCGCTTCTAGGCATTGTGCCGGTCTTACACCTGTTCATGCTCTTCGAGCGTGGCAAAATGAAGCCGCTGCAAGTCGTGACCGCTGTTTTTCGTGATGTTTTCGCGCTTGAGCGGTCTTTGGATGGTCGTGGGGCTTGGTCTGTGGGTTGTGGCCCGAGTCGCGGTGTCGATGCTCCGTAATGACCGACATACCGCTCGAACAATGGCACATCAGGCGATTGTGCCCGGTGCCCTCGTTGGCTTCGTCCTGGCAGCGCTTGTCCTCTATCCGAAATTCGCGCTCGATCCGCAATATCTGAAACAAGATGAGACGGAATATCGAACCTTTTGGCACCATTTGCTGGTAGCGGCCAATTTCAATCCGGCGCGCCCAGAGGTCGCCGGTGTTCCTGTGGAAGACCCGGAGTTCGGCCAAATCCCGGGCTACGGCGATCTAATCGCATATCTTTTATTCGAGAAGGAGATTGCTCGCCGTGGCGAGAATCTCTCCCCATACCTGCTAGACGACGAAGCAGGATGGCCGCAGCGGACGAGCCATCGGCGGTTCGATTACAAGTGGGGCTTGTATGAAGGCGTCGTGAAAAGCGTCTTTCTGCGCCTCGTTGCCGAGCATCCACTGTACGTCCTGGAGTCGATCTTTTTCTATGAGCCGCTAGCGATCGTAAAGGAGTTCTTTACCGGCCAATTCGTCCCTCCCGCCAGTGCCCTGCTCGTCGTCGCCGCGGCGATTATGATCTGCGCCCTCGCGCTTTTGGGACCGGTAAATCTTGCAGGCGCCGCCGCCCTGGCATGGGCGGCTCTGATGTTCTTCGCGATGTCGCTGCTGCCTGCGCTCGCCTCGGGAGTGATGCCTCTGCGTCTCGTAGAGCCTGCGTTCTTGCTGTACGCCGGCACTTCCTTACTAGGGGTGCTAATCCTCCGGCGCCTCATCCTCGCCGCAATCGGACGGCTTCGAAGAAGAAGGTCCGTTCCAATCTAGACTGCGGACCATACAAGCGCTTCGCCCCTAGTCGTCCGAATCAACAAAAGATCCTCCCTGGCAGTGGCGGCACGAAACAGGTAACTTGCCGACGTGGGCATCATCAGGGTTTTATTGGCGGCGGCGGTCGTCTTCGGTCATGCGCCGATGTGGATTGGATACGATCCACAAATGGCGATCGTGCGTCCTCTGCCGGCGTATTTTGCCGTCCAGGCGTTTTTCGTTATTTCCGGTTTCTACATGGAATTGCTGCGCAAGAAATATGCGCCGGCTCCGATCTGGATCTTCTATTCGAACCGATATTCCCGGTTGATCGTCTCGTACTGGATCGTTCTTGCGGCGACCGTGTTACTTATCGCGTTGATGCCCGGTGTGTCGTTCCCCCCGGCGACTTTCCTGGCCAACTTTAAATCCGATAGCGCAAGCGAATGGGCGCTGCTGATATTTTCCAATCTTATGATGCTCGGACAGGATTTGCTCGCAATTCTATTCTCGCACACATCCAACGACTTGCTGATTCCGCAGGCATGGTCGCTCGCCCTTGAGCTATGGTTCTATCTGCTGGTCCCTCTCCTATGGCGCGCAACTGACCGCACGTTATGGATTATTGTCGCTGCAAGCCTTGCGCTGCGGCTGATCATTGTTTCGTCTCCCCTTCCCTTTTTCCCTTGGCAACAGCGCTTTTTCCCCGCGGAAATCATGTTCTTCGTACTCGGAATGCTGTCATTTCGGCGATCGAGTGAAATTCTGAACGTTATCAAGAGCGGCCGCGCCTGCCTGTGGCTTGTGAGCGCCTGGATTCTCTTCGCCGGCTGGCTTCAACCGATTGCCTTCCCGTGGCCGGAAACGACCGCGATATGGTACAGCAGCGTACTCGTCGGCGCGATCTTTTGCTTGACGTTACCGGCAATGTTCGCACTCACGGGTCAAAGCCGCATTGACCGGCTGATCGGAGAGTTTTCATACCCGATTTACCTTCTACACGTCATGCTGTGGTATTTCATCGAGCCGCGTTTTCTACTTTTTGCCTGTATCGCCGCCGCAGCCCCGCTCGTCTTTCTCATCGAACTGCCGCTCGAGCGCTGGCGCAATAACAGGCTTCATGCCACGACCAGGAAGTCCGACATCCAGTCAGCCGCCGCGTGATTCAAGTTGTCGACGCAGGTTTTCATGTGTTTGAGCACCGCGATGATCTCGACCAGACGTGACTGCTGACAGACGTGACTGCTGCGGGCGACCTGGTACAGGTGGTTCCAGGGCCCACGCAGGAGGAACTTAGCCGCGATTTGCCGTTTGACTGGGGAATGCTATAGACCTTTTGGCTACTTGGAGGAGGAATTGGGCCCGCGGCTCGCAAGTTAGTGGCCTGCCGCGCCGTCCACGCGACCAAGCATGTCGACAGCAGGGGCTGTGGGTGCAGATGCTACAGAAGGATAGCAAGACGACGGACAAAGCCGGCGCCAATCTGCTCATCTCACTGCATCAGGGCCTGCTCAAAGTTCGATTGACCGAAGAACTGTTGGCGGAGCGCTACAAGCAGCAGGAGATGCGCACGCCCACGCATTTTGGCATTGGCCAGGAAGCGATTGCCGTCGGCGTGTGTCACGCGCTACGGCGCGATGACGTAGTCTACAGCCATCACCGCTGCCACAATCACTATCTCGCCAAGGGCGGCAGCATCTACAAGCTCGCGGCCGAGCTCTATGGTCGCGCCGACGGCTGCTCGGGGGGCCGCGGCGGGTCGGTGCACATCACGGCGCGCGACGTGGGCTTCATTGCGACCAGCGCCATCCTGGGGGAGACCACGGCCTGCGCCGTCGGATCGGCGCTCGCTTTCAAGATGGATGGAAGCGATCGCGTCGCCGTCACATTTTTCGGCGAAGGCGCCATGGACGAGGGTTCGTTTTATGAGAGTGCGAATTATGCGTCGGTGAAGAGATTGCCTGTACTGTTCGTATGCGAGAACAATCTCTACGCGACCGAAAGCCCATTGCAGCTACGGCAACCTGCGGGAACCGACCTCTGCGAGCGCATGCGCGCCTTTAAGATCAATGCATCGCGCATCGACGGCAACGACGTGCACGAAGTCTACCACGCTACCGAATCGGCGCTCGATAATTTGCGCGCCGGTGGCGGGCCGTTCTTTCTCGAATGCATGACGTATCGTTGGCGCGAGCACGTGGGACCTCATTTCGATCATGAGCTCAACCGCACCTATCGAACCTGCGAGGAGGTCAAGGCGTGGATGGAGCGGTGCCCGCTCAAGCGCAGCGCCGGGCGCCTGACGCGTCTCAGGATCGCGACGCCTGCGCAGCTCGAAACTTCGTATCAGGCGATGAAGGCTGATGTCGAAAAGGACATCGAACGCGCGCGCAATGCTCCCTGGCCTGACGTCTCCACGTTGTTCAACCATCTCTGAGAGACGCGGATCGCCAATGCGTAAAATGACTTACGCGCAAGCCCTTTCGGAGGGACTCTGCCAGGCCATGGAGCGTGACCCGTCCATCTTCGTCACCGGGATCGGCGTCGATTATCCATCCGGTATCTTCGGATCGACCACCGAGGCGGCCAAGCGATTCGGCCCCGCACGCGTATTCGATGCGCCGGCCATGGAGAATGCGTTGACCGGAATAGTCATCGGCGCCGCCGCCATGGGCAAGCGGCCGATCATCGTGCACGCGCGCAATGATTTCCTTTTTCTGGGGTTTGATCAGCTTATCAACCTGGCGGCCAAGTGGCGACACATGTTCAACGGCAATGCCGGCAACATGCCACTTGTGGTGCGCGCCGTCGTCGGCAAGGGATGGGGCCAAGGCGCCACCCACTCGCAGAGCACCCATGCGACGCTGGCCCATTTTCCCGGCTTGACCGTGGTGATGCCTGCGTTCCCTGACGATGCGAAAGGCTTGACCATTGCCGCCCTGCAGCAGGACAGCCCGGTTGTGATCATCGAGCATCGCGCGCTCTATGGGATCGACGGCGAGGTGCCCGAGAGCTTCGAGGCGACCCCGATCGGCAAGGCGAGACGCGTGCGCGAAGGCCGCCACATCACGATCGTCGGCACGTCATTCATGGTGCAGGAGGCGCTGCATGCGGCCGACGAACTCGCCCGGCACGGAGTCGAAGCCGAGATCATCGACTTGCGCTCGCTACGCCCGCTCGATGAGGAAACGATTCTTCAATCGATCAAAAAGACCGGGCATCTGGTCGTCGCGGACACGAGCTGGGAGCTGTGCGGGGTTGCGAGCGAGATCGCGGCGCTCGCTGCCGAGAAGGCATTTTCCGATCTCAAGGCGCCTGTGCTGCGCATCGCGCTTGCCAATTGCCCCGCTCCTGTTTCTTTGAAGCTCGAGCAGGCCTTCTATCCGAAGGCATCAACCATCGCCCGCGCTGCCCTCGCGACATTGGGCCATGACCCCAGTCGAGTGGGCGATTTAGCGCGCGAGGATCATTTCAAGGGGCCGTACTGAACCTTGCACTCGTTCAGGCATCACGCCGACCGACAACGCTGCTGCGCCGCGACAGGACTGATCGATAAGTCGCCGGCGCCACCAATCGAGGGCGACATGCAATATTGGTTCATGCTTTTGCTCAAGTTCGCAGTCACCGCACTCATCTTGGCCTTTTTCATTCGGCAATTTGACATCCGTTCGATGGTACACGCGCTTTCAACGATTTCTCCTTATGCGATTTTTGCTGCGATCATTGCCGTGCTGGTGCAATCCATTGCGGCTGCCGGGCGGCTCGTGATGGTGGTAGCTCGCTTCGGCCCGCGCTTTGGGCTTGGCGACTCCTACCGGCTGACGCTGGAAAGCATGTTCTTCAGCCAAACCTTCATTTCGTTTCTGGGCGGAGACGCCTTGCGGATTTGGCGAATTCGCCGGCTCGGCTTGACTCTTCAAAAGGCGACGTCGGCTGTCGTCCTCGACCGCCTCATCGGTACGCTGGTCAATCACGCTTTCTTGCTTGCAACCCTCCCCTGGTTCTTGAGCAGCGAAGTGAATAGCGCGATCAAGATGATCTTGGTGGTGCTTGCAGTCGCTGGCGTGACCGCATTCGCTATGCTTTTGTTGCTCGGATCCAGGCGTGGACGCGTCAGTATTCTCAATCTTCTCCCTGTCCGCATTCGCACAGGCGTCGTTACGGGCTTCATCGTCGAGGTATCGACCGTTGGCCATGAACTTCTCGCGAGCCGTCGCGTTCCCTGGGTATTTGTGCTCAGCGCTTTGATCACTGCGATCAACATGGTGGTTTTCACGCTCATTTTGAGCGGCATGGGAGTCGCATTTCCCTTGGCGGCAGGCTGCGCGTTGCTTGTTCCCGCCATCATGGAAATAGCGATGCTGCCCATATCGCTGGCCGGGTGGGGCGTGCGCGAGGGCGCTGCGATCGTGGCATTTGGCGCGCTTGGGTTGCCGGCAGATCAGGCGCTTGGAGCGAGCATCGCTTTCGGCTTGATCGTCGCTGCGGTCAGCATGTTGGGCGGGGTTCTGTGGCTCCTGGACCGCCGTCAAATGACGCAGGTGTCAATGGATCTGAGGGACGGGTCGAGCGTGCCTCCCTCATCAATAAGATGATCGGGTTATCATTCCATTCGGCCGCCGCTCGGAAATTTTTTAAATCGAAAGGAGCAAGAGCGCCCTCGACTACTCGCAGTCAAGGAACCCTCATCGCTTCCAAAATTCGGCCTCTGGCGTTCGGAGGCCCGCTCAAATACTTCCATCGACGGAGCGTGGACTTCGAGGATGAACTTCGTATGTTGGCGGAAACTCTTTTGGAGGCCCCAACCTGACCTCCCATGGTTGTCTTCGCCCCCAGGGACGCAGTAGACGATATCGGTAAGCGCCATGCGTTCGCGTCCGCTTGTTATAGGGTCGCTGAATTTATTGCTTGGCTTTGCCCTTCCCGCGCTAATCTAAGCTCACCACGATGGACGTGAAAATTGTCGTAGCTGGATTGGCAATTGCTGCGGTGACATACCTCTACGGTCTGCGCGCAGGACTCGCGGCTATCATCGTCACCTTCTGCATTTCTTATATTTTGGCGCAGCCTTAGCACCTCGTTGCTAGGGTTGCCAAATTATTACGCGTGCAGCTTGGGCGGCATTCGGATGCCCATTATGCGCTTTGCGCCTTCTAAATTGGGCCAGCATTTTGTCACAAGCCTGCTCTGGCCGATCGATCCCATACGCGGCCCGCTGATAGGCACCGCCGCGGCGCGCGTCGGAGGAAGCCTGTTACTGCAAACCGGTTGGATTCGAGGTCGCTCCGATCGGCGTTGGCGCCAGCCCGAGCAGGATATTTCCTTGGGTCCTGTTGTTGCTGAAGGATTGCGTGGCGCCGCTGAACGCCGTGCCGTTGAGGGTGATATCGTTGTTGGAGAGGCGGATTACCGGCGTTCCGAAGGCATTCTGGACAGCAATGTTGTTGCTGCTGACCACGCTGTTGCTGAGGTTTACTTCCGCACTGGCGCCTGCAAAGACACCGGCTTGAGTGTGCCCTGAAAATACCGAGCGGCTAATCATGACCTTCGTGCCGCCCGCAACCGCGACGCCGAAGGCGCCATTCTGTACGTGCACGTTATCGAGCACAGCATCCAGTCTCGTGGTGCCGGAGGCCGGAGCGATACCGATACCGGTCTGGCCTAGGTTCCGGACGGTTGTGTTGGAGACGAACAACTTGCCGCCGCTGATGCGCTCATCGGAGATGCCACGCGCCGTGCCCCCGAAATTGCCGTCGATCAAGCAGTCTTCGATGAAGACCGTGCCACCGGCCACGACTCCACCACCCGTGATCCGAATTCCGTTCAGGCCGGTGTCGACGCCATTGAAATTGATGTTGCGCAGGCGCACGGTTTTTCGCACGTCGCCCGCGGCGAAGCTGTCGAAAGGGATGTTGATGCCGTTCGTCCCGCTGTTGAGGATCGAAGCGAACACCTCGTGGCAGTCGATGGTGATGGACTTGGTAATGGTCACCGCGCCAAAGCCGGCGGGATCAAGGCAGTTGATCTCGCCGTTGAGCGCGGTCTTGGAGATGGCCCCGGCGAACGTCTTGCACGGCGCGGTGCGGCTGCATGGATTGGCATCATCGCCTACGCCGGACACCCAGGTCCGGAACGCCTGGGCGTGAACGGGCGCGGCCTGCAGCAAGATCGCAAACGACGTTGCAAGGAGCGTGAGCGAAGTCCTACGCATGGTGCCCTCCGACGTGGACATGCCGCTTACGGATGGCGTATCGCGCTCCGCAATATCGGCCGTCAGCAGCTAAAACGCGACCTGCGCGCTCTGGTATCGGTTTCCCGGCGGCGCGCCTTCCGGATGCATCTCGAACGCGTACACATTCCCGACGGAATTCGTCGGGTACGCAAGGGTGACGATTGCCACCCCTTCCTCGTCCGTCGTTATGTTGCCGAGCACCCGAACGCATTTGAGAGAGAACTGATATGTCGTGCTGGGCTTGGCCGTCATAGCGACCTTCGCGCTGGTCGTCCCATCGTCCAGCCGTGTCACCACGACATTGCCGCCGACCAGAGGGGAATCCACATTGGGAACATCGGTGCCCGAACATTCGGAGACGTCTTTGCGAACCAGAAACACCTGCTTTTGGTTCGCATCCTGCGGCCCCTGGACCGAGATCTGCGCAAGCGCAGCCACACTCGCAGCGACAACCGCAGTCACGCCAACCCAGATGGCGCCGCGAACCATCAATCCACGCATTCGCATCATCCGTTGCATCGGCAAAAAAATGGAATACGACCCAAAGATGGCATAGTGAAAATACTAAATCTAGAGCTTAGCGCCAAACTGCGTAGCATAGTCAGGGACTATTTACGCTACGACTGTGGGCGTTTGCAGTATGCCGATGCTTCCCTTGAAGCAATCGGGATACGCCAAGACGGCCAGTATGATTGATCACTAGGGCCATTGCCACTCGATGGAGCAACTGACGGGACTGACCGAGGATGAACGCAAACGACATCAGTCTAGGGGTCGGCCGCTGCAACGTGGCCGGCTTGGCGGGTACCGCCGAATGCTTTCATGGCACTCGTTGAGACGCTTGGCTCCACATATGCGTGAGAAACGTCGTGACAGTGAGTGGCATCATCATCGGGTCCAAGTCGGGAGGACCACGCACAATACGGACGTCCGCGAGTTCGGGCTCCACCTCGCGCGCGAGATGTGCACGGATGCGAGCGCACAGTGCGACCGCGGTGTCGTGCGCGCGGAGCATCTTGAAGTGAGCAATATGTGGCTTCGCGAGGACGCAATACCAACCCTCCTCGGCCTCGTAGGCGTCGGCATGAAGCCCGGTCTCCTCGGCCATTTCGCGTCGTACACTGGCAGCAAGGTCGACCATTCCGCCGACAATATCGCTGGGATCTGGCACCCCCGTCGGGAAATAGATTTTGTCAGCGTTGAGCGTGTGGGAGTTCATCACCCCGAGGAGAAAACTGCCGTCGGATGCACGTAACGCGCCAAGCGAAAAGCAGTGCCTCACCGTCGCGTCGGGAAATCCCCAGTCACGCCAGGCAACAAAGCTCGCATAATCGGTTTCAAAATACGCGCCTCGGAAGACGTCACCCTCGATATGAGAATCGTGGAGCAGCAGGACACGGCCGTTCCATATCGCCGGCTTGACCTGTTTCAGCCGATCGAAATGCCGCACGATCTCGTCGTGGCGTGCCTCAGCAAATGGCCATGGCTGTGGCGCAAACGTGAGCTCGAGGCGCCTGATGCGTACCATCTCAATCATCCCGTCGGGTCCGTTTTCGAATAGCGCAAGCGAGAGGGTTGCAATTCCAAGCGAGGTCTCTCACAGGACCGGCACCGGTGATTCAAGTCTTCAGTTTAGAAGCGCACGCCATCTATCGGAAACCCTGAGTCCGTCGGTGATGCCGTCGCGTGACGCATGCCGCGCCCGCTCAAGCGCAGCCCGAAGTTTGCTTCCAGTATCTTCCCGTCCTCCCAGCCACTTCCGCCGCTCGGTGGGGTTTGCCTTAAGCATTACGGCTTGCGTCCACTCTTGCGCAGACGTACGCTCGGTTGATTACCGTTTGTGAAATCGATCCCCGCGCGTCAAGAAAGAAATAAAACCTATTGCAGTTTGCTTGGCTTATCTCCCCCCTTGCCGCCAATAAGAAATACTTCCCAAAGCCGTACGGCTGCCCGCTCGGATATAGTAGACATAGATCTGTTCGTCTGGCGCTTTTAGACTTAGCGATCGGCGCGCCAGAGGTTCCTCCAAGTTCGCTTGGAAAGCTCTGTGACATCACGGACGTCGCGGCCTGTCGACATCAGCGGCCCTTGCTAACAGCTAACAGGTTGTAAAATGTTCCCCTGCCTAATCCTCGCGGCGTTCGGTCGCGATTGTGGTCGAGCCGCCCGGTTGGGCCGGGCGGCGATGGTGCTAGATGATGAAAGGGTCCAAGGATGCGACGGCGCCTTGAAGGACGACGTTGTCGCCGGGTCCGCCGTCGAGGACGTCGACCCCACCGCCGCCGACTAGCACGTCGTCTCCCGCCTCGCCGCGCAGGGTGTCATTGCCGGGGCTACCGATTAGGACGTCGCCGCCATCGCCGCCATTAGCGGTAAACTGGATGACGTTCGCCGCGAGCCCCGACGCGTCAATGACGTCGTCGCCACCGAGGCCATTGATGACAATCTGGTCGTTGGCGTCGAAGCCTGAAATGTTGATCTGGGCGGCCAAGCCAAGAATGGTGATCCCGCTGGCGTCACCAGCGATCAGGATCACGTCGTCGCTCTCGGTCCCGTTGATGAAGATCGTATCGACCTGACCGTCGCCCGCCGAGCCGCCAAGGGTCCCCGCGAGATTGATATTGACCTCCGTTGCGTCCGTGCCGGACAGGTCGTTGACGGTGACAGTGTCCGTGCCGTCCAGGGCATTGACGTTGATTGCCTCGACGTCATCGAGGTCCACGATGGCGTTGGCGACATCGCTAACACGCACGCGCCCGCCATTCGCCGAAATATCGATGTTCTCGTTCGCATTGGAGCCGATGAAGACAAACTGATCAAAGCCGGCTTGACCTTCGACGATGTCGCTGCCGTCACCCACGCTCCAAACGAAGAAGTCGTCGCCCGCCCCGAGAAGTGCGGTGTCGGCGCCGGTGCCGCCGGAAACGAAATCGTTGCCCGGGCTGCCGATGAGAAGGTCCGCACCTGCCCCTCCGCTAAGGATCAGGGTGATCTGGCCGACTGGGAAACCCGACGCATCGATGACATCGTTACCGTCGCCCGCGTTCACAGCCAGTTGGTCGGTGGCATCCGAACCGGAGACCTCAACACTCGCGGGAAGCCCGGAGACGACACTCGCGGGAAGCCCGGAGACCGTGATCCCGCCGCTGACCGTGATCACGTCGTCGTTGGTCGTTCCAACCACGATCACAAGATCCGTCGCGCCGTCGCCGATGCCGCTGCCCGACGGGAACGCGAGGTCGATCTTCACATCGGTCACGTCGGTTCCCGACAGGTCGTTGACCACAATGGTGTCAGCGCCGCCGAGTGCCTTGAAGTCGATCGTCTCGGTATCGTCGAGAACCATGGTGACGTTGGCGACGTCGCGGGAGAAGAACACGAGCCCGCCGATGGCCGCGATGTTGATGTTCTCGGCTATGTTCGCGCCGAAGAACAGGAGCGTGTCGACGCCGTCTCCACCCACGACGATGTCGCTGCCGTCGCCCGGATTCCATTGGAATACGTCGTTGCCGGCACCGAGCACGGCGATGTCGTTGCCATTATCACCCAAGACGAAGTCGTCGCCGTCGCCGCCGAGGATCACGTCCGCCCCCTGGCTGCCGAGAATGGTGTCGTTCCCGGCGCCGCCGTCGATCGTGAGTTTCATGACACCGGCCGGCAGCGTCGTGGCGGTGATGCCGTCGTTACCGCCGAGAGCGCTGATGACGAGCGAGTCGTTCGCGCCTTCCGCGTTCAAGACGTTCACCTGCGCGGCGAGGCCGAGGACCGAAACCGAAGTTCCGGCTCCGACCACGTCGATGATGTCGTCGCCGTTCGTCCCGTTGGCGATGACCGTATCGGCCGCGCCGTCGCCGGCCGCCCCGCCGATCGTACCGGCGAGGTTGATGTTCATCGCCACCAAATCGGTCCCGGTCAGGTCATTGACAGTGATCGTGTCAGTATTGCCGAGCGCGTTGAGGTCGATGCGCTCCATATCGTCGAGATCCATGACGATATTGCCGAGGTCACGGGTGAAGCGCACCCGGCCCCCATTGGCCGAGACCTCGAAAATCTCCGCCCCGGCACTGCCATTGAAGAGGAGGGTGTCAGTGCCGTCCCCACCCTCGACGATGTCGCTGCCGTCCCCCGGATCCCATTGGAATACGTCGTCGCCGGCGCCGAGGAAGGCAACGTCATTGCCCTGTCGGCCAGCAATGAAATCGTCGCCGTCGCCGCCGAAGAGAGAGTCGCCGCCGTCGCCGCCGATGATCGTGTCGTTGCCCGCACCGCCGTCGACAATCAGGTTGGTAAGAGCGGACAAACCGTTCGCGCCGATGAAGGTGTCGTCGCCGCCGTTCATGTTGAGGACGAGGGTTTCGGTCGTGCCGATGTCGAGGCTGAACGGCGCGGGATCGAGGCGATCAAAACGCACGCGCGCGCCGTTGGGGGTCACCGTGAAGACCTCGGCGCCGTTGCCGCCATTGACTTCGGCAGTGTCGATGCCAGCACCGCCTTCCATCAGGTCGGTATCGTCGCCCGGGTTCCAAATCATGCGGTCGTCGCCGGCCTCGCCGAACATCTGATCGTCGCCGTCGCCGCCGATGAGCGTGTCGTTGCCGTCGCCGCCGAACAGAAAGTCGTTGCCGCCTTTGCCCAGGAGGATGTCGTCGCCGGACTGGCCGAAGAGCATGTCACCGCCCGAGCCGCCGGTCAGGGTGTCGTTGCCGGCGCCTCCGAATAGCTGGGCGGCGGGTAGCGCACCGTTCGATTCGTCAAGCGTGATCGTGTCGTTGCCGCCTTGGCCGAACACCTGAATCAGGCTCGTGTTGGCAACCGTGGGGGTGCCGCCCTGGATAGCCACGGCACCGCCGTTGATGAGAATGTTGCCGGCTGCGTTGCGGCTCGTCGTGATCGTATTGTCGAGGTTGTCGCCGAGCTCCGTCAGCACGCCGGCGGCGGGGTCAAAGAAAGCAGTAACAGCCATTGTCGTGCTCCTTTCGAAGGTTTGCCGCAGCGCAGATGCGCCTTAGCCGTGAACGCGTTGAACCGGGTGCCGCGGCACGCGGTCGGATGTTAGCGACAGAAGAGATTGAGCCTAAACCACGCTAAAGCCCCCCTTGAGCTTTGTGAAATCCGCAGATGTCCTGAATGGTGTGCCAACGCTTGCCGCTAGTAAAGTGATTTCGTGAGGTTGAAATGCAGATAGCGCAAAGTCGCGATGTAAAATCGAGCGGCACGCGCGTGAAAGGGCCGCATTCGGCCCGATCAGATGGCGGTAGGCGCCAATTCGGAGCGGGTCTTGGTATCGCCTGATGTGGATAGCAAGACACCCGCGTAACGACGCCACCAGGCGAAGATCAGCGACTCCCGCAGATGCGGGACCAAGTCGATGCGTCCCACCATGCGCTGCCAGAACTAGGTAAGGCATCTGTTTGAATTTTCGGACCATAGTCTAATGGACCGGGATGGAGCATAGTCGGCGAGAGTCCGCCCGTCTCATGAATATACCTCTCAAGACGGTCCTAGTTTTGATGGTGGCAATTGCCACCTTCAACCTTGGAAGGTACAGCGTCGAATTTAGTGGTAGTGCGGCAGCCTGGGCAGCAGTCGTCAGTTGTTTCGTGATCCTGGCAATCAGTCTTTTTGCGCTGATATTTTGGAGACCAAATGCCTAGAGGCTCCGTGGAGAGATACTCCTATGGCTACCCCTTGATTGGCTGAGACGGTTCGTCACCGCGAGCAACACGCCGAGAGCGATTAGCACTCCGAGCCCGAGCGGCGCTCCGATCATCATAGCGTCCATTTGGTGCTTCCCTATTATCAGGCGTGAGCACATCCTATGCGATTGGAAAGCGCCGCGATTGGGGCAGGAAATCCTCAAATTCGCGCGCATCGAAGCCATCTCCGATCGCATGCGCGAGTTCATCAATTCGCGGTTAAGGGCCGAATCGCGAGTAGCTAAAGCAATCCCTTCGGATGGTCCTGTGGAGGGGTTGCGATTTTCTTTTGTTTCACGGGGCTCGGCGTTGCTTCCGCCCTTTACGGTTACAGCTACATGGTATCCATGAAGCCTGCTGCTGAACAGATAGCCAAAGCGCTAGCGGCGGCCTTGGAGGGTGCTCACCTTAAGACGAGTGTGTCAGGCACCATGTCGCTCGCG
>WNFU01008200.1_pt1 | contig 15219 bp, 12 predicted proteins | sample 5400121 | NCBI WGS metagenome assembly WNFU01 (sample SAMN13153360, study PRJNA577476) | soil metagenome | isolation source: 100 cm soil or saprolite under grassland replicate 1 | place: USA:California | collected 2016-06-15
TGGTCCCCGGCAGCAGGATGACCTCGTCGCCGTCGACGACCGCGGCGTTCTCGACGGCGTCGACGAGGCTGCACGGGTCGGCCTCGAGGCAGCCGCCGGCGCCCGCGGTCCCGTTCCCGTTCGGCTCGGCGAATCGTGTTGCGGCGCCGGCCGAAGCCGCCATCGCCAGGACCACCGTCGCGACACAGGCCGTCGCCGCCGCGCTCTTGATCACGCGCTTCGTCTGCATCAACAGGATCCTTTCGTTCGGGTGCCGCATGGCTACCTTTTCTTTTTCTTGACGGTCCAGCTCTGCTCGGCCGGCGTCGGGTCGACGTTGCCGGCGGCGTCCCTGGCGCGGACCTCGAAGGTGTGCTTGCCCTTCTTGGCCTTGACGTCGTGAGGCGACGTGCAGGGCTGGAACTGACCGTCGTCGAGCTTGCACTCGAACGTTGAGCCCGGCTCGGTCGAGGTGAACTCGAACGTCGCGGTCTTCTTCTTGGTCTTCGACTTCGGGCCGTCGGTGATCTGGGTGTCGGGCGGCGTGGTGTCGGCCGCGGCGGCGCCGCCGTCCGACGGCGGGGGTTCGACGACAGGCGTCTCGACCGTGAAACTGCGGCTCGCCGGAGTTGTGTCGAGGGTGCCGTCGGGGAAGCGGGCGCGAACCTCGAAGCTGTGCGCTCCGTCAGCCAGCGGTGCGGCGGGCGTGTGGGTAGCGCCGGGCCCGCTGCAGGGTGCGAACGGCGCGGCGTCGAAGCGGCAGTCGAAGGAGACGCCGCCCTGGTTGGAGCTGAAGGCGAACGTCGGCGTGGAGTCGGTGATCGTGCCCGTCGGCCCGCTGTCGATCGTGGTGTCGGGCACCGGCACGGTGCACGGAAGCGCGCCGCCGCCGACCTCCTGAGCCGGCGCCAGCTCGGAGCTGTTGCCCGAGCTGTCGGTCTGGTTGACCGTGACGCACTCGCCGGTCGTCAGCGCGGTCGGGTAGTTGACGGTCCAGGCGCCGCCGTCGGCGTCGACCGCCGAGCCGACGAAGGAGCGGATCTCGCCGGTCGCCGCCGTGAAGGTGGTGTAGACGCGGATCGTCGCGCCCGCGACGGCGCCCGTGCCGCTGACCGAGGTTGTCGTCGGCGCCGGGGTGATCGCCGGCTCCGCGATCGCGGTGTTCGCGGCCGTTGCCACAACGCCTTGACCGACGCCTGTACCGCCGTCCGTCAGGTCGATGAAGATGCCGGCGTTGCCAATGCCGCGGTTGCGCAGCAGCTGGTTGCCGTCGTTGCCGTTGAAGTCGACCCGGATCGGACTGCCGGCCGCATTGGAGATCACGTTCTCTGCGGCCGCGGTGGTGCCGCCGACCGTGTTGTTGGTCCCCTGGATGCGGATCCCGGGCCCGCCGAGCGGTTCCGGGGTGGTCCCGGTCGCGTCGGTGCCGAGCACGTTGCCGGCGACCGTCGTCCCGGTCTCGGCGCCGGTCAGGAATATGCCGGCGCTGGTGCCGGTGTTACCGATGACGTTGGCGTCGCCTGGTGACGTTCCGCCGATCTGGTTGCCCGAGCCTCCGGCCAGGGCGATGCCGATGGCGCCCCCGCCGACGTCCTGCCCACCGGTGCCGATCCCGATCGTGTTCCCATGCACGATCGCACCCGTCGCGTCGAGGTTGATCGGAGAGGAGGGTGGGGCGACGGGGCTCCTGGCGATGCGGTTGTCGGTGACGGTCGGCGCACTGATCAACCCACTGGGCGCTTGCCCCAGGTCGATGGTCCCGTCGGCGAAGCGAACCGTCCCCGCCGGGTTGAGCCCGACGAAGTTCGAGACGACATCGAGATTGGTCGCGCCGCCGTCCGCGGTGATCTCGGTGGCGTAGTTGCGGCGCGACGCGTCGCCCCCGATGGTGACGTCGTCGGCGCTACCGACCTTGACGTGGCCGGCGCCGAGCGCTCCGCCCGTGGCGCTGAGTCCGAGGAAGTTCCCCTCGACCGCGGTCTGGCCGGCGGGGTCGATGCCGCCCGGGTTCTCGAGCCTGATGCCCGAGAAGCCGGCGAGGGCGCTGCCCACGATGACGTTGCACGGCGCCTCGCAGGCACCGGGCACTCCGGCCTCGGGACCGCCGATCAGCGTCCCCACCTGTATGCCGCCGACCCCGTTGTCGGACATCAGCATGATCTGCTGGGTCGGAAACGTGCCGGTCGTCGCCGTGGTGCCGTCCGCGAGCGTGCCGAAGTAGTTGCCCTGGACCCGCGCGCGGTCGGTGTTCTTGAGGCTCAGGCCCACGAAGGCACTGGCGGCGAACACGTTGCGGTCGGCCGCGGAGGTCGCGCTGCCGACGACGATGTCGTCGGAAGCGACACCGGCGACCGAGATCCTGTTCGCCTCGAGCGACCCGTCGAGCCCGACTCCGAACCAGTTGTTGCGGATCGAGAGCCGATTGGCAGTGCTGAATGCCAGCGCAAAGGAGTCGTGGCCGGTGGTGTCCGAGGCGCCCTTGAACGCGAGACCACGCACCGTCGAGTCGTCCGCGGTGACCTGGAGGATGTCTGCTCCTGCGGCGTCGATCGCTGCGCACGGCTCGGGGGCGGTAGCGGTGCCGCAGTTGCCGCCGTCGATCGCCGCCTGCTCGGTGACCGAAGGCAGGCTGGTGGCGGGAGCGAGCGCGATCGTGTCGCTCGTGCCGCCGCCGGGGCCGTCGAACGCGGCGGAGAAGTTGATCGTGTCGGCGCCGGAGCCGGCGGCGCACTCGCCGCCGGTCGCGCCCGACGCGGTGTCGGTGTTGGCCGCGACGATCGCCTCGCGCAGCGTGCAGGTGCCGGTGTCGAGGGTCGTATCGGCAGTGGAGTTGACCGTGATCGTCGCGGCCGAGGCGCCCGGCGCGGCCGCCAGTAGGAGGCCAAGGGAGCCCGCGAGAGCCGCGAGCGGACGAATGCGGTTCACGGGATCGGAACCTGCTGGATTCGATTGACCTCGGTTCGTTCCGCGACATAGGGCGGAAGCAGCCCGAGCGCCGCCTTTCCATCCGTCGCCTCGACCGTCCACCAGATCCGGTGCTCTCCCCTGTTTCCGTCGCCTGTCGCGCACGTGGCGGTGACGGCGGCGTGCCGCAGCGGGCTGTCGAACCCCTTCCAGGCCGCGAACGCGACCCGGCATTCGCCCGGTAGGTGACGGTGATTGAGCATGAACTTGGGCACTGCGGAGCAGGCTGGCACGGCGAAGCGGGTTGCGGTATAGGTGAAATCACGTAACTTGTCGGGGAGGGTCGTGCCTGTCATCGGGGGCCAGATGGGGTTGGTGGGGCGAAGCGAGGAGCTCGCCGCGCTCGACCGCGCCCTGAACGCGCTCGACTCGGGGGCCGCGGCGCTCGAGATCGTCGGCGAGCCGGGGATCGGCAAGACGCGGCTCCTCGCCGAGCTGTGCGCGCACGCGGACGCCGCGAAGGCCCTCGTGCTTCAGGGCCGCGCGGCCGAGCTCGAGGGCAGCGTCCCGTTCGCGGTTTTCGGCGCCGCCCTCGACGACTACCTCGCGTCGCTCAACCCGCGCTGGTTCGAGGCCCTGGGCGAGCAGGACATGGCCGAGCTGGCACGGATGTTCCCCTCGCTGAGCGATCTCGCCGCGGAATCGCCCCCGGCGACCGGCGACGAGCGCTACCGCTCGCACCGCGCGGTCCGCACGCTGCTCGAGAAGCTGGCGGCCCGCCAGCCCGTGGTGCTCGCGCTCGACGACATGCACTGGGCCGACGAGGCCTCGCTCGAGCTGACCGCCCATCTTCTCCGGCACCCGCCGCGGGGCGGCGTCCTGCTCGCGATGGCCCTGCGTCCGCAGCCGGTTGCGAACCCCCTGCGCGAGGCGCTCGACGTTGCGGAGCGCGAGGGCGGGGTCGAACGGCTGGAACTGGCCCCGCTGGCCGAGGCGGAGGCCCACGAGCTGCTCGGCGCCGGACTCGACCCGGCGCTCGAGGCCGATCTCTATCGCGAGAGCGGCGGCAACCCCTTCTACCTCGAGCAGCTCGCGCGGGTTGCCCAGCCGGTCGATGCGGCACCCGCCCAGGGCGGCAGGCGAGCGGCGGCCTCGGGACGCACCCAGATCCCGGGCGTGCCGCGACCAGTCGCGGCGGCTATCGATCGCGAGCTCGAGGCGCTTGTGTCCGCGGCGCGCCTCCTGCTGCGGGGCGCGTCCGTGGTCGGGGAGACCTTCCAGCCCGACCTCGCCGCCGAAGCCGCCGGCATTCCCGAGAGCGACGCCCTCTCAGCCCTCGACGAGGTCCTCGACCGCGATCTCGTCCTCGCCGGAGAGGTGCCGCGCGAGTTCTCGTTCAGGCACCCGATCGTGCGTCGCGCCGTCTATGAGTCCTCGCCGCCGGGGTGGCGGCTCGCCGCCCACGCCCGCGTGGCGGCGGCGCTCGAGGCTCGCCGTGCCCCGGCGCTGGCGCGCGCCCCGCATGTCGAGGCATCGGCGGAGCAGGGCGACGAGAAGGCCGCATCGGTCCTCGCCGGGGCCGCCGCCGCGGCAGCGCCACGCGCCCCGGCTGCCGCCGCGCACTGGTACGCGGCGGCGCTGCGGGTCTTGCCGGACGGGGACGTGGGGCGCCGACTCGGCCTGCTCGTTCCCCAGGCGCAGGCGCTCGGTGCCGCGGGGAGGTTCGAGGAGAGCCGGCGCGCGCTCGACGAGGTCCTGCTGGCGCTCCCGCCCGACCAGACGGGGGTGCGGGCGCAGGTGGTCGCCGGGTGCGCGCGGATCGACCAGATCCTCGGTCGCCACGGGGAGGCGCGTGACCTGCTGGCTTCGATGCTCGACGCGCTGCCCGACGAGCCGTCGAGCGAATCGACCGACCTCAAGATCCAGCTCGCCTCGGAGTGCTTCTTCACCGGCGACTTCGATGGCCTGCGGCGCTGGGTCGGAGAGGCGCTCGAAGACGCCTCCGCGCGCGACGATCCCGCGGCCCAGGCGGCGGCGAGGGGCCTGATGGGCTGCGCCGACTACATGGTCGACGAGGTCGCGGCGGCGCGCGTGCATCTCGACGAGTCGGCGCTGCTGTTCGGACAGCTTTCCGACGAGCAGGTCTCCCACCGCCTCCACACGCTCTCGTGGTGCGGGGTGACCGAGGTCTACCTGGAGCGCTTCGATCGCGCGCTCGCCCTGTTCGACCGCGGCCTGTCCGTCGCCCTCGCGACCGGCCACGGGCACATCCCGACCCTGATGCGGATCGGCCAGGCGCTCGCGTTGCTGTGGCGGGGAAGGCTCGACGCGGCCGACGAGCGGCTCGAGCTCGCCAGCGAGGCGGCGCTGCTGACCGGCAACCGGCAGTTCCTGAGCTGGGCGCTGTGGGCGCGCTGCTGGGGGGCGACGCTGGCCGGCGAGCTGGGGGAGGCGGTGAGGATCGGGGAGCGCGCCGTCGAGGCCGGGCGCGGTCTCGGTGATCCCGTCTCGGCGATCGCCGGCTGCTACCTGGCCGAGGCCCGCCTCGAGGCGGGGGAGCCCGGACGGGCGCGCGAGGAGCTGCTCGTTGCCGCAGGCGGCGACGAGCTGCCGCTCGTCGAGCGGGCGTTCAAGTCGCACTGGTACGAGATCCTCACGCGCGCCGACCTCGCGGCGAACAGGCTCGAAGCGGCGGCCGCGTGGGCCGATCGCGCCCAGTCCGCGGCCGAGGGGCTCGAGATAGCCGGGCGCGACGCCGAGGCCGCGCGTGCGCGCGCCGCGGTGATGCTTGCTCGCGACGAGTCAGAGCCTGCCGCTCAGGCGGCGCTCGAGGCAGTCGAGCTGGCCCGCGCCGCGGGCCTGCCGATCGAGGCCGGCCGCGCGCGCACGCTCGCCGGCCGCGCCCTCGCCGCTGCCGGGCACGGCGCGAGGGCCACCGGGGAGCTCGAGCGCGCGTGCGCCGAGCTCGAGGCCTGCGGGGCCGCGCGCTATCGCGACGCCGCTGCGAGCGAGCTGCGCGGGTTGGGACAGCGGGTGACGCGCAGGGTCCGCCCGGCTGCCGGCGAGGGCGTCGCGGCGCTGAGCGGTCGCGAGCGCGAGGTCGCCGACCTCGTGGGCGAGGGGATGACCAACCGCGAGATCGCGGAGGTCCTGTTCCTCAGCCCGCGCACGGTCGAGGCCCACATGCGCCGAATCTTCTCCAAGCTCGAGGTCTCGTCGCGCGCCCAGCTCGTCAGGCAGCTCGACCGGGAGCCCGCCGGGGGCGACGCCGAGCGCATCCCGGCCAGGGGCGCCCGCTAGCCGCCTGGCTCGAAGCGCGGCTCGGACGTGAAGGCCGGGGCCGCGATCGCGGTGCGGTAGGCGCGCCGGGCGCGGCGCGAGGAGTCGAGCCGCAGGTCGGAGATCGAGCCGTCGGAGTTGCGCCAGCGCTCGTGCCAGTACGACAGCGCGACGACGCGCGGCCAGCGCCCCGACGCCACCGACTCGATCGCCGCGCGGATCCAGGCCGCCTTTCGATGCGTGTTGCCGCTCTCGCGGGCGCCGTACTCGAGCACGGCGATCGGCTTGTCGCCCGGGGCCGCCAGCGCCTCGAGCTGCGGGTAGGCGGCGTCGAGGCGGTCGCGGAAGCTCGTCCAGCCGTCGCCGCGGACGAGCGGGCCGTAGTCGCTGACGCCGATCCAGTCCACGTAGCCGTCGCCGGGGTAGTAGTTGGCGAAGTCGCTGTTCCAGGCGACGTTGGGGTACGAGCCGACGTCGACGTGGAAGAACCACGTCAGGTTGTCGGCGCCCTGTTCGCGGCACAGGTCGACGATGTGGCGGTAGGCGTCGCGGAAGCGCTCGGGACCGTCGGCGAGCGAAGGATCGCCGTACCCGGCCGTCTCGCCGCCGCCGTTCCAGCGCCCGTTCCACGGAAACCAGTCGCCGTTGACCTCCGTCCCGAACTCGACGAGCAGCGGGATCGCGGTCGCCGCGGCGTCCGCGCACCACGCCCGCAGGTCGGCGTCCCAGTCGCCGGCGACGATGCTCTGCATCGTGTAGCGCTCGTCGGGGCCGCCCTCGTCGAAGTCCGAGCGCGCCATCATGCGGATGAACGGGACGCGGCCCGCCGCGGCGATCGTGTTCACGGCCGCCACCGGGAAGCGGATCCCCTCGTCCCAGTTGTTCGAGAAGTACGCCCAGGCGATCGGGCGACCAGCGAGCTTCTCGAACGCGGCCAGGCGCTCGACGCTAACGCGGTCCTCGGGTCCGCCGAAGTCGGGGAACGCGGCCTCGTAGACGCGGCCTTGCTCGGGTGCTGCCAGCACGAGCGACGAAGCCCCGTCCGCCTCTCCGGCCCCTGGGGACTCGATGGCCAGAGCCAGCGCGAATGCCGCGATCGCCAGGGCAGGGCCCCGGCGACTCACCCGGGGAACGGCTTCATCCGGGCGGTGGCTTCTTGTACAGCTGGCCGCGGATCGCCCCATCCGGAAACAGCGGAGTGTGGAGATCGACGTAGAACCGCTCCGGGTGCCGGGCGAGGTCCTTCAGCACGCTCCCCTTGGTCTTCGCGCACTTGCCGATCGCGCTGGACTTCATGCCGGGGATGCCCTCGAAGAGCGTCACCACCGTCGGACCCGACACGCCTTCGGGAGCCCGGTGGACCTCGCCGAGGACGGGATCGTCGGGGGCGAGCGACTCGTGCGTGAAGATGAAGCAGATCTTCTTCTTTTCCGGAAGCAGCCGCAGCTCCGCCCTGCCGGTCGCGTCTGGGTCTCCGGGGCCCGGGACCACCGCCGCGCCGCTCAGGTTCGCTCTCAGCCGGCTCCTGCCCTCTGGCCCCGCCGAGGTGGCCGGCGCGAGAAGAAGCGCGACGGCGACGAGCGTCGTTGCCGTGACTAGCACTCCGATTCGCCGGTGTCGCTCCATCGTCTCCGTGTGTCCTCGAAGCGCGCGAAATGACTGCTTGCGCCCAAGCGACGGTACCACCGCCAGACCGGGTCCCCAATCGGTGCGCCGAGCCGGGCCGCGCCGCCACTAGCATCCGTCGCGATGGCGAACTTGACCGTGAAGCTCCCCGACGGCTCGGACCTCGAGCTCGCCGAGGGCGCGACCGGCGCCGACGCGGCGGGGGCGATCGGCCCCGGCCTGGCGCGCGACGCGCTCGCCGTGCGGGTCGACGGGGAGGTCCGTGACCTCGCCGCGGCGCTCGACGACGGCGAGCAGATCGAGATCCTCACGGCGAAGAGCGACGGTGCGCTCGACGTCCTGCGCCACGACGCCGCCCACGTGATGGCCACCGCGGTGCTGGACCTGTGGCCGGGGACGAAGGTCTCGATCGGCCCCCCGATCGAGGCCGGCTTCTACTACGACTTCGAGTTCCCGGAAGGGGTGCGGCCCGGCCCCGACGACCTCGAGACGATCGAGCAGCGGATGGCGGCGCACATCGAGGCCGACGAGGCGTTCGAGCGCCGCGAGCTGCCCGTCGACGAGGCGCTCGAGAAGTTTCGCGCCGAGGACCAGCCCTACAAGGTCGAGCTGATCGAGGACTTGGTGCGCGACGAGGGGGTGCGCACGGTCTCGCTGTACCGCAACGGCCCCTTCGAGGACCTTTGCCGCGGTCCCCACGGGCCCTCGACGGGGCGGATCGCGGCGTACAAGCTCAACACGCTCGCGGGGGCCTACTGGCGCGGCGACGAGACGCGCCAGATGCTGACGCGGATCTACGGCACCGCCTTCTTCTCGCAAAAGGACCTCGACGCCCACCTCGAGCGCATCGAGCAGGCGAGGGCGCGCGACCACCGCCGGCTCGGCCCCGAGCTCGGCCTGTTCACATTCCGCCAGGAGGCGCCCGGGATGCCGTTCTGGCTCCCGGACGGGACCGTGCTGCTGCGCCAGATCGAGGCCGAGGTACGCCGCCAGCTCGACCGGCGCGGCTACGAGGAGATCAAGACCCCGCACGTGCTCGACGAGGAGCTGTGGCATCGCTCCGGCCACTACGACCACTACCGCGAGAACATGTTCTTCGCCGAGCCCGCCGAGCGCGAGCGCGGCGACGAGCGGCGCTTCGCGCTCAAGCCGATGAACTGTCCGGGGGCGTGCCTGGTCTATGCCTCCGACCGCCGCTCCTACCGCGACCTGCCGCTGCGGCTGGCCGAGTTCGGCCAGGTCTCGCGCTTCGAGCGCGAGGGGGTCCTGCACGGGCTGCTGCGGGTGCGCGCCTTCGTCCAGGACGACGCCCATCTGTTCTGCACCCCCGAGCAGATGACCGACGAGATCGATGCCATCTGCCAGGCGATCGACGAGCTGTACCGGACGTTCGGATTCGAGAACGTCCGGGTCGAGCTGTCGACCCGCCCCGACAAGTCGATCGGCACCGACGAGCAGTGGCGGCAGGCCGAGTCCGCGCTGCGCGAGGCGCTCGAGCGTCAGGGGCGCGACTACGAGGTCCGCCCCGGCGAGGGGACGTTCTACGGCCCCAAGATCGACTTCCACGTCACCGACGCCCTGGGACGCTCGTGGCAGTGCGGAACCTGCCAGCTCGACTTCCAGATGCCCGAGCGCTTCGACCTCGCCTATCAGGGGGCCGACAACGCCGAGCATCGTCCGGTCCTGATCCACCGCGCCCTGCTCGGCTCGATGGAGCGCTTCGCGGGCGTGCTGATCGAGCACTACGGGGGTCGTTTCCCGCTCTGGCTCGCGCCGCTGCAGGTCATGGTCCTCCCGGTCACGGATCGCAATGCCGGCTACGCCGACGAGATCTCGAGGGGGCTTGGGGAGGCGGGTATTCGCGCCCGGGTCGACGCACGCTCGGAGTCGGTCGGCAAGAAGATCCGCGACGCCGAGCTCGCCCGCGCGCCGTACATGCTGGTGGTCGGCGACCGCGAGCAGTCCGACGGCACCGTGGCGGTGCGCTCGCACGCCGAGGGCGACCTCGGCTCGGTGCCCAGCGACGAGTTCATTCGCACCGCACGCGAACAGGTCGCATCCCGCTCGGACGAGCGAAATCCTGGCTCGGGACGGTGAGGCCCTCTATACTGCGCCGCGATGCCGGGCACGAGAATCACGCAGCGCTTTTGAGCTGCCGCGTGCCCCCTCTTTTCCGCTCCACCACGGCCGTCTGCCGCCTCTAGCTTGAGCCTCCCCCGCACCTTTAGATAGTGCCGATCCCGCGCAGGTTCGATCGGCGCCCGCCCGAGCGGGACACGACGCGTATCAACGAGAGGATCGATGCGCCCGAGGTGCGCCTGGTCGGAGCCGACGGGGAGCAGATCGGGATCCTGTCGCGCGACGACGCGCTCGCCCGCGCGCGTGAGGCGGACCTCGACCTGGTCGTCGTCGCCGAGCAGGCCAAGCCCCCAGTCTGCCGCCTGCTCGACTACTCCAAGTACAAGTACGAGCAGGAGCAGCGCGCCAAGGCGGCGCGCAAGCACCAGCAGCAGATCAACGTCCGTGAGATCAAGCTGCGCCCCAAGATCGCCGACCACGACTACGAGACCAAGAAGGGCCACGTGGAGCGCTTCCTGCGCCAGCAGGACAAGGTCAAGGTGACGATCATGTTCCGCGGCCGCGAGCAGGCCTACCCCGAGCGCGGCAGGGCGCTGCTTCAGCGGTTGTTCACCGATCTCGGCGAGCTGGCGGTGATCGAGCAGGAGCCCGAACAGGAAGGGCGCAACATGCACATGCTGCTCGCGCCCACGCGGGCGGCCGGCGCCTCGAACGGCTAGGCGCGCCCGCCTGCGGCGCGTTGCCCTCGAGGTGCGTCCAAGCGGCGGGTGAGAGCCGAGAGCGTGCGCTTGACGTGCTCCGGGTCGTACCTGATCTGGGCGTGAATGAAGCGCAGCGTCATGAGGCCCGCGGCAGCATGAGCCTGGTCGCGTATGCGATCCCGTGCCTGCTGGGCGGGCGTTCGGTGGTAGCGCAGGCCGTCGGTCTCGACGACCAGGCCGAGATCGGGCCAGAAGAAGTCGACCTTGAAGCCGTTTACCCGCCGGCCCGTCTGCGGAGTGGGCAGACCGACCTCCCGCACGAGCACCAGGAAGCGGCGCTCGAGCTCAGAGTCGGTAAGCCTGAAGGTGCGATCGTCGAGGAACCGTCGCAAGACGGCAACGCCTGAACGCCGTGTTACGCGCTCGAGCGCCAAGCGCAGTGCCGGTGGGCTGATCAGGTCGCGCTTGTCGGCCTCGTTGACCGCCGCCTCGAGCTGGGCGGGACTCAGGCGCGTAGCGAGGTCCACGAGGGTCATTACGGGCGAAGTGGCCGGGATATTGTCGCGTCGCCAAACGTCCGCTGAGTCGAGGCCGCTGCGCCGGTGGACCTCGATTCCCGGCCGCCGTGGGAACGTTGCGCGGGGTACTGAGACATGGATCGCGCCCCGGCGGAAGGGCCGGATCTCCCAGAGGGTCGCCGCCGATTCATGGCTCAGCGCCGCGTCGGGGCCGCAACTCAGCACCGCGGCCATCCAGTGGCCCTTTCTGGTGAGCGCCGGTCGTCCGACGGCGTATACGCCGCGCCGCACGGGATGGAGCCGTCCCGTCGCGACCCGATGATCGATCGCGCTCTCGCTGAAACCGAGCTCCAGGAGCTGCGCCCGAGCCACGACACCGTGCTGTCTGGCGACTAGGCTCCAAAGCGCGGCCAGCGAAGGAACAGTTGACCCCACTATGGGGTAGTCAAGTGTTCCCTTAACTGGATTCGCCCCCCTGTGGCGCCGGCCGCCCCTGCCCTGGGTGCCGGTGCTCTGCTTCAATAGTCCGCCATGCCGAAGATGAAGACCCACTCCGGCGCCAAGAAGCGCTTTCGCAAGACCGCCAAGGGCAAGCTGCGCGGGCGGCGGGCGTACTCCAGCCACATCCTGGAGAAGAAGCCGCCGAAGCGCAAGCGGCGCTTTGCGCGGCCGGTCGAGATCTCGCGGCCCGACAGGGTGCGGGTCAGGACGTTGCTGGCCGGGAAGGGGCGCAAGTGAGCCGGGCGACGAACGCCGTCGCCCGCAGGCGGCGGCGCAAGAAGACCCTGCGCCAGGCGCGCGGCTACTACGGTCGAAAGCACTCGAGCTACCGGCTCGCCAACGAGCAGCTCATGCGCTCGGGGTCCTACGCGTACCGCGATCGGCGAGCCCGCAAGCGGGACTTTCGGCGCCTGTGGATCGTGCGCATCAACGCCGCGGCACGGCGCGAGGGGCTCAGCTACTCGGAGCTCGTCCACGGCCTCAAGCAGGCCGGCGTCGAGGTGAATCGAAAGATGCTTGCGGACGTCGCCGATTTGCCGAGCTAGCCCGGGAGGGGGCCGCCACCTAGGCGCGGCCGACAGACCGAAGACTCCCGGGCGGACCAGCGACAGGCGGTCCGCCCGTTTTGGTTGGAGACACGAATGACCGACGTGATCACGAGCAAGTCGAACGAGAAGCTGAAGTTGGTGCGCAAGCTGCACCAGCGGCGCCACCGCGACCGCGAGGGCCTGTTCGTGACCGAGGGGGAGGACCTGCTCGGGGCGGGGCTCGCCTCGGGGGTTGAGCCGGTCGTGGTCTTGACGCTCCAGGGTGGGGGGCTGGGTGGGGAGGAGGTCAGCGGAGGCGTGCTCGCGTCCGTCTCGACCCTGGGATCCGGGACGCGGGCGATCGCCGTCTGGCGCCAGGCGTGGGCTCCCGTATCCGGGCCCGTGTGCGTGTACCTCCACGGCGTCTCCGACCCGGGCAACGTGGGGGCGATCGTGCGCACTGTTCACGCGCTGGTCGAGGGAAGCGTCGTGCTCGGCCCCGACTGCGCGGACCCGTACTCGCCGAAGGCCGTCCGCGCCACGATGGGCTCGATCTTCGCTCAGCCGATCGCCAGGGCGGGCATCGAGGACACTCCCCGGCGGAGGGTCGCCCTCGTCGCCCACGGCGGCAAGCCGATCGAGGATTTGGCGCCTTATTGGTCATATACGTCAAGAAAGCGCCAATCGCCCGAAACCGGGGCGCGCTCGGACCCCACCCCCGAGGCCACCTCCCTCACCCAGCCCGATGACGCCGCGACCCTCGTTCTCGGCTCCGAGCGCTCGGGCATCCCGCCTGAGGTCTTGAGCCTCTGCGACCACCACCTCACCATCCCGCTGCGGGACGACGGTGCGGAGTCGCTCAACGTCGCCGCCGCCGCGGCGATCGCGCTGCAGCGGATATCGTCGGAGGCCGCCGGTGGTTGAGCGGATCCTGGAGCTTCGCCGTGAGGCCGAGGCCGAGATCTCCTCGGCCGGCGACCTCGACGCGCTCGAGCGGCTGCGCGTGCGCTACCTCGGCCGCAAGGCCGAGCTGACGACGATCCTGCGCGGGATCGGCGAGCTGCCGCCCGAGGAGCGCGGCGCCGTCGGCGAGGCCGGCAACGAGGCGCGCCAGGCGCTCGAGGGTCTGCTCGACGCGCGGCGCGCCGAGCTCGAGGCAAGCGAGCTGGATGAGCGGCTCGTCAGTGACGCGATAGACGTCACGCTGCCGGGGGCCGCGCCGGTCGCGGCCGGGTCGCGCAACCTGCTGGTGCGCACGCTGCGCGAGATCGAGGACGTCTTCGTCGGGCTCGGGTACCGCATCATGGAGGGGCCCGAGGTCGAGCTCGACTACTACAACTTCACGGCGCTCAACCACCCGCCCGGACATCCTGCGCGGATGGCGCAGGACACCTTCTACGTAGACCCCGCGAGCCTGGCGCCAGACCTGCGCCTCGAGCCCGCCCCGGAGCTTCCGGGCGAGGGGGTGGAGGGGCCGGCCCTGCCCCCGGGCCCCGAGGATGTCGTGCTGTGCACCCACACCTCCCCGATGCAGGTGCGCGCGATGGAGGCCCAGGAGCCCCCGATCTTCATCGTCGTCCCGGGCCGGTGCTACCGGTCGGATCCGTTCGACGCCACCCACAGCCCGATGTTCCACCAGGTCGAGGGGCTCGCGGTCGCCGAGGACATCACGCTCGCCGACCTCAAGGGCACGCTCGACGAGTTCGCGCGCGCGATCTTCGGTCCCGAGCGCGGGACGCGGTTCCGTCCCGGGTTCTTCCCGTTCACCGAGCCCAGCGTCGAGGTCGACGTGTCGTGCTTTGCGTGCGGGGGTTCGGGCGAGCTCCCCGACGGGTCGCGCGATCCGCTGTGCAAGGGGACGGGATGGATCGAGATCCTCGGCGCCGGAATGGTCGATCCGAACGTGTTCGGGTTCGTCGCCGAGCACGGCTACGACCCCGAGCGCGTCCAGGGCTTCGCCTTCGGGATGGGAGTCGAGCGGATCGCGATGCTCAAGCACGGGGTGCCCGACCTGCGCAAGTTCTTCGAAAACGACGTCCGCGTCCTGGGGCAGTTCCGTTGAAGGTTCCGTATTTCTGGCTGCGCGAGTACTGCGATCCGGACCTTCCGGTCGACGAGCTCGCCGAGTGGCTCGCGATGCGCAGCACCGAGGTCGAGCGGATCTCCCGGATCGGCCCGCCGTCGGCGGACGGATTCGTCGTCGGGCGCGTCGTCTCGGTCGAGGCCCATCCCGGGGCGGACAGGCTCACCGTCTGCGAGGTCGAGACCGGCGACGCGACGCGAACGATCGTCTGCGGAGCCCCCAACGTCGCCGCGGGCCAGACCGTGCCGGTCGCCCTACCGGGGGCGACGATGCCGGGCGGGCAGGAGCTCGGCAGGGCGAAGCTGCGCGGGGTCGTCTCCGACGGGATGATCCTCTCCGAGGCGGAGCTCGAGATCGGCGACGACGCGGCGGGGATCGCCGTTCTCGACGACGGCGCCACGCCCGGGACGTCGCTGGCGGACGTCCTGCCGGTCGCCGAGCCCGTGCTCGAGCTGGAGGTCAACTCCAACCGGGTCGATTGCCTGGGCGTCTACGGGGTCGCCCGTGAGGTCCATGCCTTGACCGGCGCGCCGCTTGCCGAGCCTCCGTGGGCCGAGGACGCTGAGGCGACAGGTCAGGGCCGCGCGTCCGACTACGCCTCGGTCACGGTCGAGGTTCCCGAGCTTTGCCCGCGCTTCACCGCGCGGGTCTTCACCGACGTCGAGATCGGACCCTCGCCCATGTGGCTGAAGTCGCGCCTGATCGCGGCGGGGCAGCGCCCGATCAACAACGTCGTCGACATCATCAACTACGTGATGCTGCTGACCGCACAGCCGCTGCACGCCTTCGACCTCGACCGGGTGCGGGGCGGCGAGCTGATCGTGCGCACGGCGCGCGAGGGCGAGCGGATGACGACGCTCGACGGCGTCGAGCGCAGCTTCGACCCCGAGGCGGTCCTGGTCTGCGACCGCGAGGGTCCCTCGGGGATCGCGGGAATCATGGGCGGCCAGGTCTCCGAGGTCTCCGACGCCACCACGCGGGTGCTGCTCGAGGTGGCAACCTGGAACGGCGTCAACATCCTG
>WNFU01005785.1_pt1 | contig 15215 bp, 10 predicted proteins | sample 5400121 | NCBI WGS metagenome assembly WNFU01 (sample SAMN13153360, study PRJNA577476) | soil metagenome | isolation source: 100 cm soil or saprolite under grassland replicate 1 | place: USA:California | collected 2016-06-15
GGATGGCCCCGGGGGACACCCGGGAGGCCCATGGGATGAGCCCTCCCTCGGTGTCGGGGGTGGCGAACCGGGTCAGCTCCACCACCTTGTCCACCCCGAGCTCCCCACAGGCGAAGGCCTCCGAGATCAGGGGCAGTTCCTCCAGGGCGTGGGCGCAGGCGATCCACCGGCGGGCCTTCCAGTCCGAGATCCCGTAGCGCATCCACAGCCACTGGGCCATGTCCCTCGCTCCGGAGTCTCGCCACAGCTCCCGGCGGTCCAGCTGGACGATCAGAGAGAAGAGCTCGCGCTGCGCAAGGGAAGCACGAAGATGGGCCGCGTCGGCGAGATCGGTCAGTTCCTCGGTGCTACGAACGTCTTGCATGTTCCCGGACCTCGAGTGGTCTCGGGGGGAGATGACAGCAAGTCTATCGAACGCCTGTTCGATTGTCAAGGGCGCCTCGCCCAAATTTCGGGCTTCGCGACGGGACCCTACAACCACCGCCGCTCAGACGGCTTCGCCGGCGCGGGCGATGAGTCCGGCCAGCATGGCCACGCGGGGGACCACGCTCGAGACGTCCAGCCACTCGTCGGGGCCGTGCGCCCCGCCGCCCACCGGGCCGAGGCCGTCGAGCGTGGGCACGCCCATCCCCGCGGTGGTGTTCGCGTCCGAGGCGCCGCCGGTGGCCTGATCCCGGACCTCGAACCCGAGTTCGCGGGCGATGTCCCGGGCCAGCGCCACCAGCCGCGCCGTCGCCTCCGTCTTCTGCATGGGCCGGTGGGCTTCCAGGGCTCGAACCGTGGAGGCGACGCCGTCGAGCGCCGGCGTCGTGGCGACCCGGGCGATCTCCTCGCTGGCGGCCTCGAAGCTCTCGTCGTCGACGGCTCGCAGGTCGACCTCCAGGCGGCAGCGATCCGGGACGACGTTCGCCCGGGTGCCCCCGGCGATCACTCCGGCGTTGACCGTCACCCCCGGCCACCGCCCGTTCAGGGCGTGCAGCGCCACCACCTTGTGCGCCGCTTCCAGGATCGCGTTGCGACCCTTGTGCGGCTCCACGCCCGCATGCGCGGCGCGACCCGTGATGTCGATCACGAAGTCCGTCGTTCCCTTCCGGGCGGACACGATGTTGCCGTTCTCCCGCCCCGCCTCGAGCACGAAGCACACGTCGACCGAACCGGCGAGCTCCCGAATCACCGGCTTCGAGAACGGTGAGCCGATCTCCTCGTCGGGGTTGCAGACATAGGTCACGCTCGGCGCCACGCCGCCGCTCCGCACCGCGTCGACGGCGAAGAACCCCGCCAGGAGGCCCCCCTTCATGTCGTCGACGCCGGGTCCGGCGGCGCGGTTCTCGTCGAGCCGGAAGGGCCGCTCGGCAGTGGTCCCGTCCGGGAACACCGTGTCCATGTGGCCGATCAGCAGCACCCGCGGCCCGCCGCCCGCTCCGAGCCGCCCGATCACGAGATCGCCCAGCTGCCGCTCCCCCGCGGCCGGCTCGTGCCGCCTGCGCTCCACTTCCCAACCGGAGGCGCGGAACCGTTCCTCGCACATGTCGGCGATCCGGTTCACGCCCTGGGGCGAGAAGGTCCCGCAGTCCGTGTCGACCATCTCCCGAAGGGCTCCCAGGTACTCGCCGAGCCGGGACTGGACGAATGCGGCGGCGTCTCGAGGATCCATCGATCAGAGCTTGTAGCCGAACCGCCGGAGCAGCTCCTTGCGGTCGGCCTCGTCGTCGTCGGTCTCGACGCCGAGCGGCGATCCCCCGTCCACCACGCCGAGAATGGCCCTGCCCTGTTCGGTCTCGGTGACGATGACCTCGGCCGGGTTGGCGGTCGCGCAGAAGATCCCGCACACCTCGGGCACCATCTTCACGGCGTTCAGCACGTTGATGGGGAACCCGTCCCGCAGGAACACGATGAACGCGTGCCCGGCCCCGATGGCCTCGGCGTTGCGCACGGCCAGGCTCACCAGCTCCGGGTCGTTGCCGGAGCGCCGGACCAGCCGGGGGCCGGACGACTCGCAGAACGCGAGGCCGAACTTCAGCCCCGGCACCGATTGCACGAGCGTCTCGTGGAGGTCCTCCACGGTCTTGATGAAATGCGACTGCCCCAGGATGAAGTTCATGTCTTCGGGCTTGTCGATCCGAACCGCCGTGAGCTCCATCTGGACCCCCTCGCTTCCTCCCGCGCCAGCCGACGCCGCATCCTACGCGCTCGCCGGCCGCACCCGGCGTTTGCATGCCCTGGGGCGGGGGCGGACAATTTCGGCGATGACGGCGCCGTTCGGCTGACCCTGAAACGCCTCTGGCTTCTCGGCACCACCGGGCTCTCGTGAGCCGGGTCATGTCAGGCGTGCCCGCCGAGCCGACCAGAAGCCCGGCGCGGCTCGAGCGCCGCCTCGAGCGGGGGGTCTTCGGGCCCCCTCTTCCTCTCTCGATCCCTGCGTCAGGTCGGCCCCGGGCGCTCCAGGGGTGACGAGGACTCCGCCGCCCGCTCGGGCTGGGGCTCCGGGAGGGGAGGGGGCGGCTCCGGCTCCGGCGGCGCGGGCGGGGCGGGCTCCGGGGGCGGCGTGGGGGCCGGGCCCGGGGGTTGCGGAGCGGGCTGGGGCGGAGGGGCCGGCGGCGGGACCGGCTCGCCGAACCCGGCCAGCCTGCCCCGGTCGACGGCCGCCGGCGCGAGCACCGGCCGCCGGGCTCGCCAGGTGGCCACGGCCATGAGCCCCAGGCCGAACAGCGCAGCACCGAACCACGTGATCGCGCCCACGATCGGTATGAAGCCTACCCCCCGCAGGATGGCCCATCCCGCCAGGAAGGCCGGGTAGCGCCGGGGCCGCCGGCCATGCCGTGACGGGCGGATCAGGACGCGCCCGAGCGCCCACGAGCTCCACGCGTAGCCCACGGAGTACAGGAAGCCCAGCGCCAGCAGCAACCCCACCCCGAACGGGATGCCGACCAGGCTGACCACCGCCACGACCGAGAGCACGGGGAGGCCGAAGAACAGGCCCGCGCCCCATCCGATGGAGGCCCCCGGCGCGGTTCGGGCAACGGCCGCGATCGCGTCGGCCCCCCGTGGCGCCAGCAACAGGAGCAGGAGGCCGAGCAGCAGCGTGGAGAAGGAGATGGCGATCCAGACGGGAAGTCGGGTCACCAGGGATGACGGCGCCAGCCAGCGAAGGGGCGAGCCCCGGTGCAGGCTCCCGTCGATGGCCGCCCCCACCTGGATGGTGGCTCGGCCATTCCCGACCCAGACGTCGCCGGTGACGTGGGCGCCCCGGATCAGCGTCACCGAACCGTCGACCGCCACCACGTCGCCCTTCACGAGCCCGGCGACCGTGATCGGGCCGTCGAACACGACGACGGAGCCCTGCACGACCCCGTCGACGTCGACACTTCCGTGCACCACCACCACGTCCCGGGAGACCTCGCCCTTCCGGACGTGCACGTCGCCCGACACGACGACCTGCACCCCGGGCCGGGCGGGCTCGACCGCCGCAACAGCCCGGGCCGGCAGGGCCACGCCGAGCGCGACGGCACACAGCACGAACGGGGGGATCAGGCGGCGCACCGCGAGCATCCTAGCGATGTGGGCGATCGGCCCGAGGGTGTCCGGACGGCGGGGTGTTCAGGCGCTGCGCGGCACGACGCGCTTCGGGGGCACGACGCGCTTCGGCGGAGTGACGCGCTCCGGCCCCCGCGTCCACCGCCAGCCGTCGGCCTCCTCCCGCTGGAAGGATGCGCCGCACCGATCGCAGACGTAGGACTCGTAACGGGCACCGGGTCCCAGGTCGACGTGCTGGGTGGGCGTGAACCCTGTCGTCTCGCCGCAGTGCGGACACAGCTCGTCGGGCATGAGCAGGTGGTTCCCTCCCCGGACTTCCTTCAATCATCTTGCGGCTTTCCTTAAGGGTTTTGTGGTCCGCGAGCCGATGACTACTGGGAGTGATGCTTCCCGCCGACCGGATGCCGCTGCCCAACCGGCTCGTGATCGGCCGGGTCGCCGCGGTCCTGTTCCTGGCCTCGGGCGTCGTGTCCGCGGCCACGCTGCCGCTGCCGGGACCTCCCGGGCTCAACCGGCCGGTGCTGCTGGGGGTCTCGCTGGTGGCGCTCGCCATCGGCGGCGCGGCGTGGGCGGCCCCGTGGGACCGGTGGCCCGGCTCCGCCAGCCTGTGGCTGGTTCCCCCTGCCCTCGCGCTCATCGCGGCGGGCAACGTCTACGGCGGGACCGTCAACTACACGTACGGCGTGTTCTTCGTGGTCGTGTTCGCCTGGGTGGGGATCGGCCACGCCCGGTGGGCCTCGCTGAAGCTGGCGCCGCTCGCCGCCCTCGCGTACGTCCTGCCGATCCTGGCCATGGCGGGGGATCGCGGAACCGGCCTTGCGTCGACGGCCGTGGTGATCCCCGTCGCCGTGTGCCTCGGCGAGGCCACGGCCTGGCTCACCGCGTCCCTGCGCCGGACCGCCGCACAGCTCGGCCGGCGAACCGCCGAGCTCGAGCTGGTCCGGGCCATCGCGGCGGCCTCGAACGAGGCCCGGTCGGTTGACGACGCGCTGCGAACCGCCCTGGACCTCGTGTGCGCCCACACGAGGTGGCCGGTGGGCCACGCGTTCGTGCTGGACGAGGAGGAGGGCACCGGCCTGGTGTCCTCCGGCATCTGGTCGCTGGCCGACGCCAGGAGGTTCGACACGTTCCGGGCGGTCACCGAAGCCACTCGCGCCGGCCGCGCCGTGGGACTGCCGGGCAAGGCCCTCTCCACCGGCGAGCCCGCCTGGGCCACGGACCTGGCCGGCGACCCCTCGTTCCTGGACGGCCAGGTCGCCGTCGAGCTCGACATCCGGGCCAGCTTCGTGTTCCCCGTCCTGATCGGACGGGAGGTCGTGGCGGTCCTGGAGTTCTTCTCGGACCGGCCTGTCGAGCCGGACCCGGGCCTGCTGGAGATCATGGCGAACGTGGGAGCGCAGCTCGGCCGGGTGGTGGAGCGCCGGCGCGCCGCCCAGGCCATCCGGTCCGAGGAGATCGCGCAGCGAGCCCTGCACGACTCGCTGACCGGCCTGCCGAACATGACCCTGTTCACCGACCACCTGAAGATGGCCCTGGCCCGCCTGAGGCGCCATCCCTCCACGGTGGCCGTCCTGTTCGTGGACCTGGACCGGTTCAAGACGGTCAACGACACCCTGGGCCACGCGGCCGGGAGCGCGTTGCTGGTCCAGGTGGTCCTGCGGATCCAGCACGTGGTGAGGCCGACCGACACGGTGGCCCGGTTCGGCGGCGACGAGTTCCTGATCCTGTGCGAGGAGCTCCCCGGCAAGCAGGAGGCCCTCCTCATCGCCGAACGGATCACCCAGGCCCTCGCGGACCCGTTCGACCTGGACGGGCGGAAGGTGGGAATCTCGGTGAGCATCGGGGTGGCCCTGACGGCGGAGCCGGGGCGCGACCCCGAGGAGCTCATCCAGGACGCCGACGCCGCCATGTACCGGGCGAAGCGGCAGGGCCGGGCCCGCTACGAGGTGTTCGACGCCAGGATGCGCTCGCAGGCCCGGGGGCGGCGACGCGTGGAGAACGCGTTGCGGGGGGCACTGGAACGCGACGAGCTCCAGCTGTACGTGCAGCCGGTGGTCCGGCTCAGCGACGACTCGGTCGTGGGCGCGGAGGCCCTGGTGCGGTGGCGGCATCCCACGCGGGGGCTTCTCACCCCGTCGCAGTTCCTGCCGGTGGCCGAGGAGTCCGGCCTCGTGGCTCGCATCGACGACTGGATGCTCCGCCGGGCCACGGCGTGGCTCCGCACGTGGGACGCGTCCACCCCGGACGGCCGCCCGGTGTGGGTGAGCCTGAACCTGTCCTTTGGCCAGTTCGAGCGGCCGGACCTGGCCGACTCGGTGGACCGGGCGATCCGCGCCGCGGGCGTCGATCCCGGTTCGGTGTGTCTGGAGGTCACCGAGAACGAGCTCGTGCAGGACCTCGAGTCGGCCGACGAGCGGCTCCGGGCGCTGAAGGGGGTCGGCGTGCTGCTCGCGATCGACCGGTTCGGAGCCGGGCTGGCATCGCCCGCCTTCGTGAAGCGGTTCCCCATCGACATGGTGAAGGTCGACCGGGCGCTCGTCGCGGGGCTCGGCGCGGCGGGCCAGGAGATGGCCATCGTGACCGGCGTCGTCCGGACCGCCGCGGCGCTCGGCCTGCACACCGTCGGCCAGGGCGTGGAGACCGAGGACCAGGCCGCGGCGCTTCGGGCCCTGGGGTGCGAGCTGGCCCAGGGCAACCTGTGGGCCCGTCCCCAGCCCGCCGAGTCCCTCACGCGGATGCTCGAGCGACGAAACGTGGCCATCTGACCGTCCTGCGTGGTCCGCGGCGTAGACTCGCCCGGCCATGCCGCGGGAGGACCGGGTCGAGCGCGACGTCTGGTGGCGCACCGGCGTCTACACGGTGGGGACCATCGCCCGGGCCTGCTTCGACATCCGGTTCTCAGGGCTTCACAACATCCCCAGGCAGGGCGCGGCCATCCTGGCCTCGAACCACATCAGCGTGATCGACCCCGTGATCGTCGCGCTGGCGCCGTCCTCTCGGGGACGGACCGTCCGGTTCCTGGCCGCGGCCGAGATGTTCGAGAAGCCGTTCATCGGACAGGGGTTGCGGCTCATCAAGCAGATCCCCATCCACCGGGGGGCGAGCGACATGAAGGCGCTGGAGGAAGCGGCCGAGGTGATCTCGGCGGGCGCCCTGGCGGGGATCTTCCCCGAGGGCGGCGTCGGCCCGGGGCCGCTCCAGCCGGGGCGGCGAGGCGCGGCGAGGATCGCCCTGGCCGCCGGGGTGCCGCTGATCCCCACCGGGATCTGGGGAACGAGAGCCCGATGGCCCCGGGAGGGCTTCCGGTTCGGCCCGCCCTGGCGGCCCCGCGTCGCGGTCGTGTGCGGGGCGCCGATCACGCCGGTGGGCTCGCCCCGCGACCCCCAGGACGTCCGGCAGCTCACCGACCGCCTGATGCGCGAGATCGGTATGGTCGTGGACCGGGCCCGCCACGTCGCCGCGCCGTAGGGGCTGCCCTTCGCCGGAACCACTTTCGGCGCACGGGCGTAGTGCCTTTCGAGAGTGGTCACGATGTCGAGCCGGATCGTCGTTGGAACGGCGGAGCTCCTCACGCTTGCGGGATGCGTGGAGGCGGTGACGGCGCCCGGGAAGGGCGCCAGGCTGCCCGAAACCTCTTCCCACTCATGGGCCCCCACGCCGACGGAGCGTGGCACCTGATCGTCAACGTATGTCCCGGAAGCGGCCTCGGGACGCGGCACGTCCGGATCTAACGCCGGAGCACCTCGACCGGGCAGCGTAGATCGGACACGCGACCGAGCCGGGCGTCCGCCGTGAGCACCGCGCACTCGAGTGCCTCGGCCAGGGCAACGTACGCGGCGTCGTACGGCGTGAGGTTCTGTCGCAGCTCCCAAATCCGGCGGACGAACGGGAGGTGCGGGTAGCGGGTCATCGGGAGGTCCTGGAGGTCCTGGATCGCCAGGGCGGCCCGGCGCTGGTCCACGGCACCCGCGGCGACTCGCCTCCGCAGAACCGAAAGCACTTCGAGATCCACGAGGTGGGGCGCATGGAGCGGCGGATCCTCCGCCATCCGCTCTCGTGCGAGGTCGCCGTCCTCGGTGTCGTCGGCGAGGGCGTTCGCCAGCACGGATGCGTCGACGACGATCAGTGGCGGCTCCGTTCGGCCCGCAGGTCGGAGGCCGCGGCACCGAGCCCGACCCTGCCTCCCGACCGACCGCCGGCTCGAGACAGGACCTCTTCCACGGTGGGTCGGGCGGCGAGCTCGCTCAGCGTGGCGAGGAGATACTCTTGGAGCGACATCCCGGCCACGGCCGCGCGGCGGCGGAGCACGGCATGGGTGGTATCCGGAACGTTCCGAACCTGCAACGTCTTCATGGTTGCATTCTAGTATGCGATGCATGCAGATTACAGGCAGGCTCGGCCCTGGCAACGTGTCCAGGCCGCCCGTGCTTCCGGCTATCGTGGTAGATCGTGGCCACGACGCGCCGCATCGCGCCCGCCGAACCGCGGCGACGCCTCCCGGACGTGCCGGAGGGAAGGCGCCGCGCGGTCATCGAGGCCGTGACCCCCGAGATCGACGGGGGCCGCTTCCCGATCAAGCGAACGGTCGGTGAGACCGTGGCGGTGGAGGCGGACGTCTTCGCCGACGGGCACGACCAGCTCTCCGCCACGGTCCGGTACCGGCCCGAGACCGATCCCGAGTGGTCGGAAGCGGCCATGGAGCCGATCGGGAACGACCGGTGGCGCGGCGAGTTCGCCGTGACCGAGGTGGGACGGTATCGCTACACGCTCCGGGCCTGGATCGACCGGTTCGGGAGCTGGCGGCGCGACACCACCGTGAAGATCGAGGACGGCCAGGACGTCACCGTGGAGCTGCTGGCGGGCGCGGACATGGTGGACAAGGCGGCCGGGCGCGCGGTCGGCCTGGACCGCCGGCTGCTCCGGTCGTTCTGTCTGGACCTCCGGACCGGTGGACCGGTCGGCGAGAAGGCCGCGCTGTCCGTGGAGCTGGCCGAGCTCATGGTGCGCTACCCGGACCGCCGGTTCGCCACGTCGTACGGCAAGGAGCTCGAGGTGGTCGTGGACCGGGAACGGGCCCGGTTCAGCTCGTGGTACGAGGTGTTCCCTCGCTCCACCAGCCCCGACCCCACCCGTCCGGGGACCCTGCGCGACGTCATCGGGTGGCTCCCCTACGTGGCGGGGATGGGGTTCGACGTGCTGTACCTCCCGCCGATCCACCCCATCGGCCGGACCCACCGCAAGGGGAGGAACAACTCGACCACGGCCGGCCCCGGCGACCCCGGCAGCCCGTGGGCCATCGGCGCGGCGGAGGGCGGGCACACCGCCATCCACCCCGAGCTCGGGACGTTCGAGGACTTCGACGCGCTGGTGGCGGCGGCGGGCGACCACGGCCTCGAGGTGGCCCTGGACATCGCGTTCCAATGCTCTCCCGACCACCCCTGGGTCACCGAGCACCCCGAGTGGTTCCGCCGCCGCCCCGACGGCTCCGTCCAGTACGCGGAGAACCCGCCGAAGAAGTACCAGGACATCTACCCGCTCGACTTCGAGACGGACGCGTGGCGGGAGCTGTGGGCGGAGCTCCGCGCCGTCATCGAGTTCTGGGTCGGCCGCGGCATCCGGGTCTTCCGGGTCGACAACCCCCACACGAAGTCGCTGCGGTTCTGGGCGTGGGCCATCCGTGAGCTGAAGGCCGACCACCCCGACCTCATCTTCCTGTCCGAGGCGTTCACGCGGCCCCGGCTCATGTACGGCCTGGCCAAGCTGGGGTTCACGCAGCCCTACACGTACTTCGCGTGGCGCACCTCCAAGCCGGAGCTGACCGACTACTTCACCGAGCTCACCCGGAGCGAGGTCCGGGAGTACTTCCGGCCGAACCTGTGGCCCAACACGCCGGACATCCTGACCGCACAGCTCCAGGCCGGATACCGGGCGACGTTCATGGCCAGGCTGGTCCTGGCGGCCACCCTCGGCGCGAGCTACGGGATCTACGGGCCCACGTTCGAGCTGATGGAGCACGAGCCGATCGCCCCCGGCAAGGAGGAGTACCTGAACTCGGAGAAGTACGAGATCCGCCACTGGAACCTGGGCGACCCCCGGAGCCTGGCCCCGTTCGTCGCCGCGGTGAACCGGATCCGCCGCGAGAACGCGGCCCTGCACACCGATCGCGGGCTCGTGTTCCATCCCGTCGACAACGACCAGCTCATCGCATACAGCAAGGCGACGGCCGACCTGTCGAACGTCCTGCTCGTCGTCGTGAACCTCGATCCCGCCCGGCGGCAGTCGGGGTGGGTCCACCTGTGGCTGGACGACCTCGGGGCTCCCCGCGATGCGCCCTTCGAGGTCGGCGACCTGCTGACCGGAGCCCGCTACCTGTGGGCGGGATCGTCCAACTACGTCGAGCTCGATCCCGGGGTCCTGCCGGTGCACGTCCTGCGGATGGGAGGCGGTTGATGCCTCGCCGTGTCCCCGCCCCCGCCCCCGCCACCGCGCGCGCCGATGCCCTCCGCGACGTGGCCGGCTCCGCGCAGTGGTACCGGGACGCGATCCTGTACGAGGCGCACGTCCGCGCGTTCGCGGACGCGGACGGGGACGGCATCGGCGACATCCGGGGGCTGATCGCCAAGCTCGACTACCTCCAGGACCTCGGAGTCACGGCCATCTGGCTGCTGCCGTTCTACCCGTCCCCGCTGCGCGACGACGGCTACGACATCTCCATGTACAAGGGCATCCACCCGTCCTACGGGAGCCTCCGGGACTTCCGGGTCCTGCTGCGCGAGGCGCACGAGCGGGGCCTGAAGGTCGTCACCGAGCTCGTGCTGAACCACACCTCGGACCAGCACCCGTGGTTCCAGCGAGCCCGGCGGTCCCGGCCCGGCTCGTCGGCCCGCGACTTCTACGTCTGGAGCGACACACCGGACCGGTATCGCGAGGCCCGGATCATCTTCCAGGACTTCGAGCCCTCGAACTGGGCGTGGGACCCGGTGGCCCAGGCCTACTACTGGCACCGGTTCTACGCGCACCAGCCGGACCTCAACTACGACAACCCGGAGGTGACCAGGGCCATGCTCGGCGTCCTGGACTTCTGGCTGGAGATGGGCGTGGACGGGCTTCGTCTCGACGCCGTGCCGTACCTGTTCGAGCGGGAGGGCACGTCCTGCGAGAACCTCCCCGAGACGCTCGAGTTCCTGCGGAAGCTGCGGGCCCACATCGACGGAGGGTTCCGGGACCGCATGCTCCTCGCCGAGGCCAACCAGTGGCCCGAGGACGCCGTCGCCTACTTCGGCGAGGGCGACATGTGCCACATGGCCTTCCACTTCCCGCTGATGCCGCGGATGTTCATGGCCATCCGGCAGGAGGACCGCTTCCCCATCATCGACATCCTGGGGCAGACCCCGCCGATCCCCGACACCAGCCAGTGGGCGCTGTTCCTCCGCAACCACGACGAGCTCACGCTGGAGATGGTCACCGACGAGGAGCGCGACTACATGTACCGGGTCTACGCGGAGGACCGCCAGGCCCGGGTCAACCTGGGGATCCGGCGGCGGCTCGCGCCGCTCCTGGGCAACGACCGCAAGGTCATCGAGATGATGAACGGCCTGCTGTTCTCGATGCCCGGCACCCCGGTCATCTACTACGGCGACGAGATCGGCATGGGCGACAACATCTACCTGGGCGACCGCAACGGCGTCCGCACGCCGATGCAGTGGTCGGGCGACCGCAACGCGGGCTTCTCCCGGGCAAACCCGCAGCGCCTGTACCTGCCGGTGACGATCGACCCCGAGTACCACTACGAGTCCGTCAACGTCGAGGCGCAGCAGAACAACCCGAACTCGCTGCTGTGGTGGATGAAGCGCCTCATCGCGCTGCGGAAGCGCTACCGGGCGTTCGGCCGCGGCTCGATCGACTTCCTGTACCCGGAGAACCGCAAGGTGCTCGTGTTCGTCCGGCGGTACGAGCAGGAACGCATCCTGGTCGTGGCGAACCTGTCCCGGCACGCCCAGTACGTCGAGCTCGACCTGTCGGAGTTCAAGGGCATGGTCCCCGTCGAGCTGTTCGGCCACACGGAGCTCCCGCCCATCGGAGAGCTGCCCTACTTCCTCACGCTGGGGCCACACGCCTTCTACTGGTTCTCGCTGGAGCAGCAGGCCGCGGGGACGGCGGGGGAGCCGCGGATCCCGACCCTGGAGGTCACCGGATCGTGGGAGGCCCTGCTGGCCGGGGGGGAACGCCAGCAGCTCGAGGACGTCCTCTCCGCCTACCTGCGGCCCCGCCGGTGGTTCGGGGCCAAGGCCCGGCGGGTGAAGTCGGTGCAGATCGTGGAGGCCGTGCCGGTTCCCGCCGAGTGGTCGTCGCACCGCGACGGCGAGGACCGCGCCCGCGCCGGCCGGAGGGGCGCGGCCGAGCCGGCCGGGTACTTCACGCTCGTCGCCGTCGAGTTCAACGAGGGGGACCCGGAGACCTACGTCCTGCCGCTCACGCTCGCGTCGGAGAGCCGGACCCGCGAGCTGCGGGAGGGGCACACGTACGCGATCGTGGCGATGGTCCGCACCCCGGAGGGCGAGTGCGCGCTCATCGACGCGCTGTGGGACCCGGACTTCTGCGTGAGCCTGCTGCACGCCATCGCGCGGCGCCGCCGGGCCCCGGGCGAGCGCGGCGAGGTCGCGGCCGTGAGGACCCCGGCCTTCCGCGACATGCGCGGTCAGGCGGCGGCCCGCGGACACGACCCGACGGTCCTGTCGGCCGAGCAGAGCAACACCTCCGTCCTGTACGGGGACCGGTTCGTCCTGAAGCTGTTCCGCCGTCCGGACCAGGGGCCGAACCCGGACCTCGAGGTGGGCCGCCACCTGACCGCGCACGGCTTCGCCCACGTCCCGCAGGTGGGCGGGCATGTCGAGTACCGGCAGGGCAGGAACGAGCCCATGACGCTCGCCGTCCTGACCGGGTTCGTCCCCAACGAGGGCGACGCCTGGACCTACACGCTGGACGCGCTGGAGAACTACCTGGAGGAGGCGCAGGCCCGGCCGCCGACGCCCGAGCTCGACGCGCTGACCTCCGGGGCCGGGTCGATCCTGCACCTGGCCCATGCCGAGACCCCGCCGCTGGCCGCGGAGACGATCGGCGCGTACCTGGAGTCCGCCCGCGTGCTCGGCCACCGCACGGGCGAGCTGCACCTCGCGCTGGCCGACTCCGACGATCCGGCCTTTGCCCCCGAGCGCTTCACGCCGCTCGCCCAGCGCGCGCTGTACCAGTCCATCCGCAACGACGCGACGCGGACGTTCCGCCTGCTGCGCAACGTGGCGAACGACCTCCCCGACGTGAAGCCGGTCCTCGACGCGGAACCCGAGATCCACGCCCGCCTGGGCAGGCTCCTGAACGCCCGGCTCGACGCCCAGCGCATCCGCATCCACGGCGACTACCACCTGGGGCAGGTCCTGTGGACCGGGAAGGACTTCGTGATCATCGACTTCGAGGGCGAGCCGGCGCTGCCGCTCAGCCAGCGGCGCATCAAGCGCAGCCCACTGCGGGACGTCGCCGGGATGGTCCGGTCGTTCCACTATGCGGCGTTCACGGCGCTCGGGCGGCTGCCGGAGGCGGCCACCCGGCCCGACGGCCTGGGGGTCCTGGAACGGTGGGTGGAGCTGTGGTACCGGTCCGTGTCGGCCACCTTCGTCCAGGCCTACCTGGACGTGGCCGGGTCCTCCCCCCTCCTGCCACAGGAGGATCCCCCGCTGGAGCTCATGCTCAACACGTTCCTGCTGGCGAAGGCCGTGTACGAGCTCCGGTACGAGGCCAACAACCGCCCGGAGTGGATCCACATCCCGGTCCGGGGCACCCTGGACCTGTTGCGGCTCTAGTGCTCCCGGTCCGGAAGGCCGCGCGCGGGGTGGGCGGATGAGCGAGGGCATCCGTGCCCGCGGGGCCGAGCGGTCCGGGCTTCGCGACCTCCGGCGGCTGGCCACGATGCACGGCCTCCAGATCAGCTTCACCGACACGGAGAAGCGCCGCCGCAGGGCCTCGGCCGACGCGCTGGCCGGCGTCCTGTGGAGCATGGGCGTGCCGGCGCGGACCGGGCCGGAGGTCCGAGACTCCATGCGGGAACGCGAGGTCGCGACGTGGACCCGTCCCCTGGAGCCCGTGACCGTGGCGTGGGAGGGGACGGCCGCCTCGCTGGACGTCCGGCTTCCCGGCGGTGTCGCGGGGAGGAGGGTGTCCGGCCGCATCGAGCTCGAGAACGGCGACTCGGTGGCGTTCGGGGGAGCGGGTCGACCCGAGGAGGCCGTGGTCGTCGACGGCCGCCGGTTCGCACGGGTTCGCGTCGACCTGCCGGAGCTCCCGCTCGGCTATCACCGGCTGTACCTGGAACGCCCCGGAACGGAGGCCTCCGCGCTCCTCATCTCGGCGCCGGCGCGCTGCCCCACCCCGGACGTCCGGCTGTGGGGCGTCTTCCTTCCGCTGTACGCGCTGCGCAGCCGGCGGAGCTGGGGCACCGGGGACTTCACCGACCTCGCCGCGCTCCTGGAGTGGACGAAGGGCCTGGGAGGGAGCACGGTGGGGACGGTCCCCCTGCTGGCGAGCTTCCTCGACGGCGAGGACCCCTTCGAGCCGAGCCCGTACTCGCCGGCCAGCAGGCTGTTCTGGAACGAGCTGTACCTGGACGTGGAACGGATCCCGGAGCTGGGGCGTTCGCCAGAAGCGCGGGCCCTCGTGGGGTCGCAGGAGTACCGGCGGAAGATCGCCCGCGCTCGCTCCCTCGACCTGGTCGACTACCGGCTGGTGGCCGGGCTGAAGCGGCGCGTGCTCGAGCTCCTGGCCCGAGACTTCTTCGCCGAGCCCTCCGAGCGGCGCGACGTCGACTTCGATCGGTTCGTCAGGCCGCCCTACGACGTCTTCGACTACGCGGGGTTCCGGGCGGCCTGTGAACGATTCCAGGCACCCTGGCAATCCTGGCCGTCCCCGTATCGCGACGGGCAGCTTCCGGCGGCCGGGCATCCGGACGCCGCCCGGTACCACCAGTACGTCCAGTTCCTGGCCGACGAACAGCTCGCCGACGTGGCCGGGCGGCGCGAGGGGCCGGGGACGGGCCTGTACCTGGACATGCCGCTCGGCGTCCACCCGGCCAGCTACGACACCTGGCGGGAGCGGGACGCGTTCGCCCGGGAGGCCTCCGGCGGGGCGCCGCCGGACTCGTTCTTCGGGGGCGGCCAGAACTGGGGGTTCCTGCCGCTGCACCCGGAGCGCATCCGGGAGCAGGAGTACCGCTACCCCATCGCGTGCATCCGGCACCTGCTGCGCATGGCGGGCGTGCTGCGCCTCGACCACGTCATGGGGCTGCACCGCCTGTACTGGGTCCCGTACGGCCTCGACGCGACGCAGGGGGTGTACGTGAAGTACCCGGCCGAGGAGATGTACGCCATCCTCACGCTGGAGGCGGCGAGGGCGAACGCGCTCGTGGTGGGAGAGGACCTCGGGACCGTGCCCCCGGTGGTCCGCCGGTCCATGGCCCGTCGCGGCGTGCACCGCATGCACGTGCTGGAGCTCGAGGCGGCCGACCCGGACGACGTCCTGCCCGTGCCGCCACGGGGGTCCGTGGCCTCGCTCAACACCCACGACCTGTGGCCGTTCGCGTCGTTCTGGTCCGGCCGCGAGATCGACGAGGGGGAAGCCATGGGCATGCCCAGGGA
>WNFU01005786.1_pt1 | contig 15213 bp, 17 predicted proteins | sample 5400121 | NCBI WGS metagenome assembly WNFU01 (sample SAMN13153360, study PRJNA577476) | soil metagenome | isolation source: 100 cm soil or saprolite under grassland replicate 1 | place: USA:California | collected 2016-06-15
GACCTCGACAGCCCGGTCGCCGAGTTCGCGCTCGGGCGCGTCGTGGGCGCGATGCCGTTCGTGGTCGGGAAGAAGGTCCACCCGCCCGACGGCACGACGGTCGTGTTCGACGTGACCGGCTCCTGGCCGACGACCGTGGCGATCGGCGTCGAGGGCGGGCGGGCAAAGCGGCTGCCCGCGGCGCCGGCCGACCCGACCGCAACCCTCGCGATGGACGCCGAGACACTTGCCTGCCTCGGCATGGGCCGGTGGGACCGCGCCGCCGTCGAGCGCCGCGGCCGGGTGACGGTCGCAGGCGACGACGCGCTCGCCCGCAACGTCATCGACGAGATGAACTTCCTTTTTTAGGCGAAGCGCTCAACCCACCAAGTGGGCGTCGAGCTGGATGTCCACGCCTGCGAGCGCCTGGGACACCGGGCAGTTCGCCTTGGCGGCCGCCGCTTGGTCCTGGAACGCGGCGTCGTCGATGCCGGGCACGGCGGCGGTGGTGCTGAGCTCGATGCGTGAGATGCGAAAGCCCGACTCGGCGCGCTCGAGATGCACGCGGGCAGTGGTGTCGACCGAGGTGGGGGCGTGCCCGCCGCGCTCGAGTCCCGCCGACAGCGCCATCGAGAAGCACCCGGCGTGCGCGGCCCCGATCAGCTCCTCCGGGTTCGTGCCCGTGCCCTCTTCGAAGCGTGACGAGAACGAGTACTGGCCTTCGAACGCCCCACTTCCGAGGCGCATCGTTCCCTTGCCTTGCTGCAGGCCGCCTTCCCAGCGCGCGGTTGCGGTGCGTGCGGGCATATGTGTCCTCCTCGAGGTCCACTGCACCTGCCCGTCGCACCTCAATCTAGGGCGACGGCTCAGGAGATCCGTTCGGCCAGGCGCTCGTAGTGGACGGCGACGCCGTCGGCGTCGGTGGTGAACTCGAAGGTCCCGTACTCGTCGTCGCCGTACTGCCAGCGATCGGACTCGATGCGCCGGTACCGCTGCACGAGCGGCCGCACCGACAGGCCGGGCGGTTCGACGAACGCGGCGCGGACCTCGGTCTCCGTCCCGATCTCCAGTGCGACACGGCGCGTCACGAACGCGTTCGTGAACGGGTTGCCGGCGATGTCGACGTCGGTGCACCCGTCGAGAGCGGGGTCGGGGCGTCCGTCCCGAGTCCATGTGCCCTCTCCGTCGGACGTGAGCTGGACGGCGCGTGTGCCCGCGAGATCGAGCGCCTCGATCGTCGTGCGTCGGTGGCGCCAAGCGCCGTCGAGATCGACGGCGAAGCGCACCGCCCAGCGGTCGGGACCGTCGGCGCACACTTCGTGACCCATTGCCGACACGGTGTCGGTGTGTGCTTCCAAGCGGACGAACCCGAGACCGTCGAGATCCAAGCGGCGCCACGCGTAGGTGGCTGCCGTCACAAGACGAGCTCGGCCATCAGGCGCAGCGCCTCGGGCTGCTGCCCGAGGACGACCATCGTCGTGACGCCCGCGTCCTTCCAGGGCTGGAGCCGGTCGGCGATGCGCTCCTTGGGGCCTACGAGCGCGATCTCGTCGACGAGGTCGTCGGGCACGGCTGCGGCGGCCTCCTGCTTCTTGCCGTCGAGGTAGAGGTCCTGGACCTCTTTGGCGGCCGCCTCGTAACCGAAGCGGCAGGCGAGGTCGTTGTAGAAGTTCCGGCCGCGCGCGCCCATCCCGCCGACGTACAGCGCGGTCAGCGGCTTCACGAACCCGCGCAGCGCGTCGACGTCGTCGCCGACGAGCACGGTGACGCTCGGCGCGATGTCGAAGTCGGCTCGCGACTTGCCGTTCCCGGCCATGGCGAGCCCGGCGTCGAGCGCGGCGCCGTACGTCTCGGCGAGGCGGTACGGGGAGAAGAAGATCGGGAGCCAGCCGTCGGCGATCTCCGCTGCGAGCTGGACGTTCTTGGGGCCGATGGCGGCGATGTAGATCCGGATGTCGGCGCGGGGGCGGCCGATGATCTTGAGCGGCTTGCCGAGCCCGGTCGCGCCCGGCCCTGTGTACGGGATTCCGTAGTGCTCGCCCTGGTGCTCGAGCGGCTCCTCCCGGCGGAGGATGGTGCGCACGATGTCGACGTACTCGCGGGTCTTGCCCAGCGGCTTGCCGTACGGCTGGCCGTGCCAGCCCTCGACGACCTGCGGGCCGGACAGCCCCAGCCCGAGGAGGAACCGGCCGCCGCTCATGAGGTCGAGCGTGGCCGCGGTCATGGCCGTCATCGCCGGCGTGCGCGCCGGCATCTGCATGATCGCCGAGCCGCCACGGATGCGCTCGGTGTGTGCCAGCAGCCACGTGAGCGGCGTGATGCAGTCAGTGCCATACGCCTCGGCGGTCCACACCGAGTCGTAGCCGAGCCGCTCGGCCTCCTGCGCCTGCGCGACCGCGTTGCCGAGGCCCGTGCCCCAATCCTGGTACCCGAAGTTCATCCCGAGCCGCACCAGTGCCTCCTCGGTCGCCGTCGCAAGCTCCGGCTCCTGCGGTGACGGTCGGCAAAGCCGCCGTCACCGCGGAATCGTGGCACGTCCGCTCCGGGTCAGCTACCGCGGCGCCGGCGCCTCCGCCGCGTGTGTGTAGACGGCCATCGTCTCGCAGTCGCCGCAGCCCGCTGGCGCCGCAGCCTCGCCGACGAGCTGGTACCCGACCTTCTCCGCGACGCGTCGTGACGTCGCGTTGCGCACGTCGGCTTGGAGCAGGAGATGCACTCCGAGCTCCTGGCACGCCCAGTCCGTGACGAGCTCCAGGGTTCGTGTCGCGACGCCGCGACCGCGTGCTTCGCGCTTGAGCCAATACCCGACTTCGGGTCCGTCGTCCTCACCGCCGAGCCGGTGAACGCCGATCGCGCCGAGCAGCTCGCCCGACTCGGCATCGACGACGACGAACGGCGCGTCAGACCCTCGCTGCCACATGCGCGCGGACCGCTCGACGAACTCGACCGCGTGATCACGCGTGTATGGCGACGGGACGCGCGTCCAGCGCGGGATCTCCGGGTCCTGGCACGCGGCGGTGATGGCGTCGACGTCGTCGGGCTCGGGCGGCCGCAGCGCGACGACTCCGTCGTCGAGGCGGGGAACGGGGAGCCGCATCGGCCAAGGGTGACAGAGCGGTCCGTCACCCGCCTGCGGATTACCGGACGGCCCTAGGGTGTTGTGCCGGGCACGCCCGAGACCGGAGGCTGGCGCATGCCGCTGATCACGAACGTCGTCCGCGGGAGCAACGCCGATCGGCTGCTGCTCCTCGTCCACGGGTTCGGCGCCGACGAGAACGACCTCGGCAGCCTGCTGCCGTATCTCGACCCCGACGGTCGCTTCGTGACCGTGCTGCCGCGGGGGCCGGTGGCGATCCCGCCCGGGTTCGCCTGGTACGACTTCGGCCTCCCGCCCGAGGAGATCGCCGCCGCGTTCGGGTCCGCCGTCGACGAGGTCGACGACCTCCTCGACCAGACCGCAGCCGAGCACGACCTGCCGCGCGGCGAGGCGATCGTCGGCGGCTTCTCGCAAGGCGCCGGGGTCACGCTGGCGCTGGCGCTGCGCACGAGCGATCGGCCACACCCGATGGGCGTGCTCGCGTTGAGCCCCGCGCTACCTCAGGGCTCACTCGAGGAGATCGGCCCCGACTGGGACGCGGCCGCCAAGATCCCCGTCATCATCCAGCACGGCACGAACGACCCGCTGGTGCCGGTGGCGCGCTCGCGCCAGCTGGCCCACGAGCTCGAGGCGCACGGCGCGCCCGTCGTGTACGGCGAGTACCCGATGGAGCACCAGGTCGCGCTCGAGAGCGTGCAGCGGGCGCGCGGATGGCTCGACGAGGTCGTGGCGGGGGAGCGGCCGTCGGAGCCGATCCCCGACGCGCCGGCCGAAGGACCGGTGAAGGCGGTGACGACCGCGACCTTCGAGCAGGAGGTCCTGCGCAGCGACGTGCCGGTGATCGTCGACTTCTGGGCACCGTGGTGCGGGCCGTGCCGGCAGGTGTCGCCGATCGTCGAGCAGATCGCGGTCATGCGCGAGGGCGCGTACAAGGTCGTCAAGGTCAACATCGACGACGAGCCGCGTATCGCGCAGGAGTTCGGCGTGCAGAGCATCCCGCTCATCGGCCTGTTCCGGAACGGGCGCCTCGAGCGTCAGTCGCCCGGCGCCAAGCCGCGGCCGCAGATCGAGGCCGAGCTCGGGATGCTCGTGATCCCGTAGAACTCAGGCGGGGTTACAGCTCTTCGGAGATGCGCAAGGCCTCGTCTTCGCTGAAGGCCCGCAAGGTCTCGGTGCGGACGTTGCCGCGCCCGGCGGCGGCGAGCGCGAGCTTGGCAACCGTCGCGTCGTCCGGCGCCTCGCTGATGACCACGGCGTCGTACTGACCCATCGTCAGATAGAACGCGTTCAGCTTCGCTCCGACGGGCTCCCCGGCCCTTCTCGTCTCTTCGAGCCGGCTCTTGAGGTCCTTGAAGGTCTTGACGCCCTGTTCCGTGTAATGAATGAGGGTGATGTAGGTCGGCATGCTGACCTCCTTCGTCCGAGCGGACGTGCCCTCATTGCGAGTATGCGCCTGGCTCGTGACTGCGACAAGCCGTCCCGGGGCGCTAGCGAAGAACGATGTGGCCCGCGCCCCCCGCCCCCGTCCGGCCGACCACCGCGGCCGCCAGAGCGTCCTGCCGGCGGAGCGCGTCGACGAGGTCGCCGGCGCGCTCCGGTGCCACTGCGATCAGCAAGCCGCCCGACGTCTGCGCGTCGGCGAGCAGCAGCTGCTCGTTTTCGGGGAGCGAGCCCCAGTCGACGTCGTCGCTCACGAACGCGTGGTTGCGCTGCGTCCCGCCGGCCACCATTCCCTCGCCGATGAGGTCGCGCACGCCGTCGATGACCGGCACTGCCGACGCGTCGACCTCGCCTGCCACGCCCGACGCGACCAGCAGCTCGCGCAGATGGCCGAGCAGGCCGAACCCGGTCACGTCGGTGGCGGCGTGGACGGCGTCCCCGAGCTCGGTCGCGGCGTCGCGCGCGCCCGCGTTGAGCGTTGTCATCACGCGGACCGCCTCGGCGACGAGCTCCGGGCTCGCCGCGTCACGCTTGACCGCGGTCGAGATCACCCCGAGGCCGATCGGCTTGGTGAGCACGAGGGCGTCGCCCGCGTGCGCACCCGCGTTCGTGACAACGTGCTCTGGATGCACCGTCCCGACGACGGCCAGCCCGAACTTCGGCTCGGCGTCGTCGATGGAATGGCCGCCGCCGACGAGCGCGCCCGCGGCCCGCACCACGTCGGTGCTGCCGTCGAGCACCCGGGCCAGCAGCTCGAAGGGCAGGCCCTCGCGCGGCCATGCGACCAGGTTCAGCGCGAGCAGCGGCGTGCCGCCCATCGCGTACACGTCCGACAGCGCGTTCGTTGCCGCGATCCGGCCCCAGTCGTAGGGGTCGTCGACGATCGGGGTGAAGAAGTCGGTGGTGACGACGACGGCGAGGTCGTCACGGAGCCGGTAGACGGCGGCGTCGTCCGCTGTGTCGAGGCCAACGAGTAGGTCCGGATCGCCGGCGTCTCCGGCCGCCGGGCCGAGCGAGCTGACCATGCCCAGCACGGTGCGCAGATCGGCGGGGGAGAGCTTGCACGCGCAGCCGGCCCCGTGCGAGAAGCGCGTGAGGCGTACGGGCTCGGTTCGTGTCACCGACCGATGGTACGGCCGGCCGGCGGCGTGTCGGGCTAGCTAGGTCGGACGGCGTCGACGACGCTACCGCTGCCGCCGACGAACCGGACCGCGTCGGGGTTGTTCGCGTAGGTGGTGGCGTGCACGTACCCGCCGCCCACCCAGATACCGACGTGGGCGCCCCAGCTGCTCGTGGTGATGAGGTCACCGGGTTGGAGGTCGCCGATATTGACGTGTGGGTACGCCGAGCCCTGCGCGCCTGAGACGGTCGGGATGGTCAACCCGCCTGCTCGCCAGGAGCTGTAGGTCAGGCCCGAGCAGTCGTAGCAGGTGGGCCCGAAACGCTCGGACGTGTTGCAGTAGGACTTCCCGACCTGCGCCTGGGCGTACGCGGCGGCCGCGCCGGCCCCACCGCTCCCGACCGGGGGCGGCCCGCCGCCGCCCCCGCCGCCGATCTTCGGCGCGGCCGCGGCCTTGGCCGCGGTCTGCGCCGCCAGCGCCTGGGCGATCTCGCCCTTGACCTGGTCGAGCAGCTTCTGCTGGCTCGCCGCGGCGGCGTCGGCGTCCGCCTTCGCGCTGGCGACGGAGTCGCGCTCGGCCGCGGCCTCGGCCCGCGCCTTGCTGGCCGCGTCCTTCTCGGCGGACAGATCCGACTTGGCCACCGCGAGCTGGTTGATCAACTCGTCGTCGTGGTTCGCCGCGAGGTCGCTGTACTTCGACCGGGCGGTGAGGTCATTCGCGTCCTTCGCGTTGATGGCGTCGAACGGACTGGCGGCACCGGCGACCTTGTAGATCGTCGCGGCGCGCTCGTTGATGAGTCCCTTGATGCGGGTGATCTCGTCCTGGGCCACCTTGATGTGGGCCTCGGCGTCGGCGATCTTCGCCTCGGCGTCGTCCACCCGTTTCTGCGCCTCGGCAAGCTGTTGACCGAGCGTCGCGACCTGGCTGTTGCTGGCGTCGAGGTCCTTCTCGAGCTGGGCGGCCTTGGCCTGGATGTCGTTGCTCGGCTGGGCGTCGCCGTAGCCGGGGAAGAGGAGCGTGAGCGCGAGCCCGAATGTCACCGCGGTCAAGATCCGGGCAGGCCGCAACGTCATGTGTGTGAGGCACTCCTTGGCTGCTACCGCCATCAGCCGGGCCTGGCGTTGCTTCGCGAGCTCCGCCTCGCAAACAACAAACCCGTACGCCACTGAGGACTCAGGGGACGTGCGGGTTCGGGGCACCCTAGACCGCAGCCTGCGCCGGTGCCAGCCTCACGCGAAGCCGCTGGTCAGCGGCTCGAATTCGGGACGAACTACCCAGTTCGGCAGGGTCAGACGGGCCAGCCGGGTGTCGGCGCCGGATCGCCGGGACCGGCGACCTCGGGCACCGTCCACGCCATGGCCTTGCCGACCTCGCGTGCGACGCGCTGCCACTCGCGAGAGTCCCACCCCTCGGCCGCGGCCACCAACGACGTGTCCTGACGCAGGTGCACGAACGCGGGTAGGCGCTCCAGCCCCAGGCTCTGCACGAGCGTCCGGTCGGGGTCGACGAACACCAGCGCCTCGTCGGCGGCGTCGGCGACGACGCGCCGCGCGACCTCGGGTGGACCGGGAACGCAGTACGCGGTCCGGCAGTCGGCGTCGCCGAACGTGCGGAAGATGCGCCGCGCCACCGGCAGCCAGGCCGACGCCTCGGGCCGCGCGGGCAGGATCACCAGCGTGAGATGGAACATCGTCGACCAGTCGTCGAGCGTGCGCGTGACGCCCTTCAGGCTCGTGAGCTTCAGCGACGGGTCGGGGTTCTTCGCCACGGCCGAGAACGTAGCCCAGGGATAGTGTGCGGCCATGCCTGGGCGGCGCGACGCCATCAAGATGAGCGACGACCAGATGCAGGCGTTCCTCGAGGCGGGCCGCGATCTGCAGGTCGCGTCCATCAACGCCGACGGGACGCCGCACCTGGTGACGATGTGGTACGTGGTGCGCGACGGCGAGATCGCGTTCTGGACGTACGGCAAGTCCCAGAAGGTCGTCAACCTGCGGCGCGACCCGCGGCTGTCGGTGCTCGTCGCGACCGGCGATACGTACGAAGAGCTGCAGGGCGTCTCGATCATCGGCCGCGCCGAGCTCGTCGACGACCCCGACGCGGTTCTCCGCTACGGCGAAGCCGTCTACGAGCGCTATTGGGGGCCGCTGAACGACACCGTCCTCGAGGGCGTGCGGGCGATGAGTGCCAAGCGCGTCGTGATCGTCGTGAAGCCGGAGAAGATCCTGAGTTGGGACCACAGCAAGTTGGGGGGTGCGTACTGATGGGCGAGATCGTGACGTTCCCGAGCAACGGTGGTGAGGCGCAGGGCTACCTGGCGGTACCGGACGGTGGGCAGGGCCCTGGGATCGTGGTGATCCAGGAGTGGTGGGGCCTCAACCAGCAGATCAAGGAGGTGTGCGACCGGTACGCGTCCGAAGGGTTCGTCGCCCTCGCGCCCGACCTGTACCGCGGCACCGAGGTCTCGCTGAAGGAGCCGGACGAGGCAGCCAAGATGATGATGGCGCTCAACATCGAGCAGGCGGCCAAGGACATGGTCGGGTCCGTCGACTACTTGCAGGGCAACGCCGCCGTGACCGGCAACGGCATCGGCGTGACCGGGTTCTGCATCGGGGGCGGGCTCGCGCTCTGGCTCGCGACGCTCAGGCCCGACGTGGTGAAGGCGGCGGTGCCGTATTACGGCATCATCCCGTGGCCCGCTGCGCAGCCCGACTACTCGAAGCTCCAGGCCGCGGTCCTGGGCCACTACGCAGAGAACGACGACTTCGCCGACCCGGAGACGGTGCGCAAGCTCGAAGAGGAGTTGCAGGGACTGGGTAAGGACGTGGAGTTCTTCACCTATCCCGGCGTAGACCACGCCTTCTCGAACCACCACCGGCCCGAGGTCTTCCACGAGGCGCACTCACAGACGGCGTGGGACCGCACCATCGCGTTCTTCCGCGAGCACCTCTCTTGATGCGTCCCTCATGCGCACTATGTGCGCATGAGGGACGCATCGACGGCTAGCCGAAGCCGATCGCCTTCAGCATGCTGGGGGGCATCTCGTCGCGGCCCTCGGCGAGCAGGGCAGCGCGCTCCACGTTGATCGCGTCGCGCTCGCGCTCGACCCACGAGTCCCAGGGACCGGATGGGATCGCGGTGGGATCGCCCTTCGCGTCGACGCACGCCCGCAGGTAGGCCTGGAGCTCGCGCACCTCACGCTCGCCGCCCACCGGGCCGTGACCGGGGACGATCGTGTCGGCGAGGTCCACGACGGCTTCGAGCATGTCCGCCCACTTGGCGGGGTCGCCCTGGAACGCGAGCGGGGTCACGCCGAAGAAGCAGAGATCGCCCGGGAAGCACACGTCGGCGTCGGCGACGAGCACGATCACGTCACCGTCGGTGTGTCCGCTCGCGGGCAGGACTTCGACCCGCGGGGTCAGCGACGCGGCCCCGTCGATCACGTGCGTCGCCGGCCGCGTCCCGAGCTCGGCGAGGTCGTCGAACTCGTCCTCGAACGCGCTCATGAACGCCTTGTACGCGTCGATGGGCATGTGCTGGTCGAGTACCTCGCTCGTCTGCGGCGACGCGAACACGCCGGCGTGCGGGAACGCCTTCGTGCCCCCGACGTGGTCGATGTGGCCGTGGGTGAGCACGATCCGCCGCATCGGCAGGTCGAGCCCCTTCACCGCTTCGGCGAACGGCTCCCACTGCGAGCGCACCATCATCGTGTCGATGATCGTCACGCCGTCGTCGTCGACCACGACCCCCGCGTTGCTCACGCCGGACTCGCCGCCGGGCTGGATCCAGACGTACACGCCGTCCGCGAGCTCGTGGAGTGCGCGGGTCGGGGCGGATTGCGCCACGCGCCGAGCGTATAGCTACGCTCCCGCGGCGGTGGCGGCTTCGCCGACCGCCGCCGCAAAGCCCGGAGCTTGCGACGGCGACAGGAGGAAGAGTCATGTCCGAGCGCTCGCGCAACCTGCCCCGTCGTTCCTGCCTGTCGGTGCCCGGCTCCAGCGAGAAGATGCTGGGCAAGGCGCCCAACCTCGGCGCCGACATGGTCTTCCTCGACCTCGAGGACGCCGTCGCGCCCCTCGAGAAGGAGGCCGCCCGCGACAAGGTCGTGAAGGCGATCAACGACGTCGACTGGGGCGACACCGTGCTGTGCGTCCGCGTCAACGCGTGGGACACGAAGTGGACGTACCGGGACGTGATCCATGTCGTCGAGAACTCGTCCGAGCGACTCGACGAGATCATGCTGCCGAAGGTGCAGTCGGCCGCCGACGTGCAGGCGCTCGACATGCTCCTCACCCAGATCGAGGAGACCACCGGCCGCAAGAGCCAGGTCGGGATCGAGCCGCAGATCGAGACGGCGCGCGGCCTGATCAACGTCGAGGAGATCTGCGGCGCGTCGGACCGCCTGGAGACGATCGTCTTCGGGCCCGCCGACTTCGCAGCGTCGACCGAGATGCCGGTGCTCACCGGCGGCGTGCAGATCGCCGAGTACCCCGGCGACCATTTCCATTACGTCTTCTCGAAGATCCTCATGGCCGGCCGGGCGAACGGGCTGCAGGTGATCGACGGCCCGTACCTCAAGATCCGCGAGCTCGACGCACTGCGGGACTACGCGATGCGGACACGCATCCTTGGCTACGACGGCAAGTGGGCGCTGCACCCGGACCAGGTGAAGGTCATCAACGAGGTGTTCACGCCGACCCAGGAGCAGTTCGACCACGCCATCGACCTGCTGGCCGCCTACGAGAAGGCCACCACCGAGGGCGATCCCGGTGAGCGCAAGGGCGCGGTCATGTTCGGCGACGAGATGATCGACGAGGCCAGCCGCAAGATGGCGACGAAGTTCCTGCGGCGCGGCGAGCGGGCGGGCATGACCCGCAGCGCCGAGACCGACTAGATCGTCGACGGGGCGACTCGCACCCGGCGACCGGCGCGGGCAGAGTGGGCGCATGGACCCGCTGGTCCTGGCCGGGTTGCCGCTCCTGCCGGTGGCGCTGGTGCTCTGGATGCGCCGCCGGCACCCGGCGATGCCCCGCGGATGGTGGGTCTCGCAGAGCGAGGCCGCGATCCTCCACCGCCGCCTGCATCGCGGCATCGACGAGACCCGGCGCGCCGTTGCCCGATCCGGCGGCGGCGTTCCCATCGAGGAGCTCAAGTCGCTCACCGAGGACCTCGACGAGCAGGCGATCGCCATCGACGCCAAGCTCGTCGAAGCCTCGCACCTCCCGCAGAAGCCCCGTCACAAGACCGTGCGCGAGCTGAAGCGCCGCGTCAACGAGACCGAGCAGCTCGCCGTTCGGGTGCGGGACCTGGCCGCCGAGACTGCGATTCCGCAGGCCATGGACGCCGACGACGGCAACCGCCGGATCCGGGAGCGACTCGATGCTCTCGACCAGGCGCGACGCGAGGCGTTCGCCGTCGGTGACACTCCGGCCATCCGCGAATCCGACCGCGACGGCGCGTAGGTTGACGCGCCTCGGCTCGTGAGGCCGAGCATTGCGGCAGGGACAGAACCACGAGCGCGACAGACGTCATCACGATCGAGAACGACCCGGACCAGTCCGGCTTCTGGGAGCCAGACAAGAGGTCAGGGAAGCAGGTTCGGCGCGCGCGCCGCAAGGAGCACCGGGCGCGTCGGTCACGGCGCCGCAAGATCATCCTGCGCGCGGTCGCGCTGACCATCGTCGTGCTGATGATCCCGGTGGGCTGGTCGTACTTCCACGCGTTGACCGCTCCGGGCACGGACCCGTGGTCCGCGCGAAGCGTCGAGTGGATCAGGGACCACGGCGGCGGCGGCATCGTGAACCGCGTCGAGCACTGGTGGTACACGAACAACCCGCCGCCCGTCGGCGGCAAGCCTGAGCACGGGCTCCCGAAATCGAAGGCACCCGGCCAAGCGGCGGTCAGCAAGAGGACGAAGACGCCGCCGAACGCGCCGGTCGCCACGGCGCCGCCGGAGCCGCCGCACCTCGCGCCCCCGGGGAACATGCAGCCGTTCACCGAGCCGCTCCCGGACGAAGGCGTGTGGCATCCGACCGGCCGCACCGTGCAGGGACTGCCCAGCGTGTACACGACGTTCATGCGCCCGGACCCCGTCCACACCAGCCTCGTCACCGGCGTCGCGTGGATGGACACCAAGCTGCTCCGCACCGTCTTCGTGCCGGGTCTTCAGGAACCCGGCGGCGGGCCGAGCCCGTGGGGCGCGCAGATCCCGCAGGACCAGCGGGCGGGCCTGGTGGCCGCGTTCAACTCCGGGTTCAAGATGGACGGTGCGCACGGCGGCTACTACACGGACGGGCAGATGGTGCGGCCGCTGCGCGACGGCGCCGCGTCGCTGGTCATCCTCCAGGACGGCACGGCGAACATCGGCACGTGGGGACGCGACTTCGCGATGGACCCCAGCATCAAGACCGTCCGCCAGAACCTCGACCTCATGATCGACGGTGGTCAGGAGGTTCCCGGCCTCGACTCGGACTCGAACGACAAGTGGGGCGCCACGCTCGGCAACAAGGTGTTCGTGTGGCGGTCGGCGGTCGGCGTCGACGCGCAGGGCGGGCTCGTCTTCGTCGGCGGCAACGGACTGAACGCCAAGACGCTCGGTGACGTGCTGGCTCGCACCGGCGCGGTCCGCGCGATGGAGCTCGACATCAACTCGGAGTGGGTCACGTACTACACGTACGACCAGGTCTCCCCGGACGACTCCAACGCGGTGAAGGGGGTCAAGCTCCTGCCCGACATGCAGCGCAGCGACGACCGGTATCTGCAGCCCGGCGAACGCGACTTCTTCGCCCTCTTTGCGCGCTAATTAGACCGCGCTCGATGCTCGCTCGAGCGCCTGCTCGGCGAGGCGGCGCGCGATCACCCGGAGGCAGAGCGTCTCGTCGGCGCCCTCGAAGATCGACAGCACCCGGGCGTCGACGAAGTAGCGCGACACCGGGAACTCCTCGGCGTAGCCCATGCCGCCGTGCAGCTGCATCGCCTCCCGCGTCACCCACTCCGCCGCCCGGCACACGTACGCCTTCACCATCGACGCCTGCAGGGCGCCTTCGCCCTTGGCCATTCGGCGGGCGACGTCGTACGAGAACTGCCGGCCGGCCTGGATGAGCGCGGCCATCCGGGCGAGCTTCGCCTGGCTCAGCTGGTAGTCGAACACCGACTGGCCGAACACGCGGCGCTCCTGCGCGTATGCCAACCCGGCTTCGAACGCGGCCTGCATGAGGCCCACCGCCCGCGCCGCCGTCTGGAGGCGCCCGTTCTCGAACCCCTCCATCTGGAGGTAGAAGCCCCGGCCGAGACCGGCCTCGCCGCCCACCAAGTTCTCGGCGGGCACGAACCAGTTGTCGAACGCGACCTCGAACGAGTGCATTCCCCGGTAGCCGATCGTGTCGATGGCGCGGCCCTCGACCTTGCCCCCGCCCGGCTGCTCGAACGCGAACGCGTGGCCGGCGGCGGCGTCCTTCTCGACCACGAACAGCGACAGCCCTCGGTGGCCGGCGCCGCGGTCGGCGTCGGTGCGGGCGAGGAGCATGAGGACGTTGGCCCGGCCGGCAAAGGTCGCCCACGTCTTCACGCCGCTCACGAGATAGCCGCCCTCGGTCCTCGTGGCCGTCACCTTGATGTTGGCGACGTCCGAGCCGTAGTCGGGCTCGGTGACCATCACGCCGACCATCAGCTCGCCGGCGGCGATCCCCGGGAGCCACCGCTGCTTCTGCTCCTCGGTGCCGCCCTGCACGATGGCGCGCGTGAGGATCTCGGGCCGGGTGATCAGCGAACCGCCCACGCCGAGCGACCCCCACGACAGCTCCTCGGTGGCGACGATCATCCCGAGGTAGTCGTGCTCGCCGCCCGCCGCGAACCCGCCGTACTCCTCGGGGACCGACAGCCCGAAGCCGCCGATCTCGGCCAGGCCCGCGATGACGTCCTCGGGGATGTCGGCGTTGGTGCGGTGCACGTGCTCGGCGACCGGCCGCACCTTCTCCTCCGCGAAGCGGTGGAACGTCTCGCGGACGAGCTGGAAGTCGTCGGACAGGTGGGTGGGGCCGGACCCGTCCTTCGGCAGACGGGAGGCGAGCGACTCGAGGAACTCGGGCGAGCGGTGCTCGGCGACGAAGTCGGACGCCGGCGCGAGCAGCGCCGGGGACACACCCCACACCTCGTCGCGGGCGACGAGCCGGCCGGCGACGTCGGCGACGACGTCGGCGACGAAGGCTCCGGCCAGCATCGACTCGAGCTCGCCGTGGCCGCCGTAGTCGAGCATCACGCGGCATCCCTCGAGCGCGCTCGCGCTGTGGGCGAGGTCGTAGGCGAGGACCTGGTGCCGGTCGAGCTTGGCGACCGAGATGCGGCCGTCCTGCGCCGAGTCCCGGGCGAGGTGCTCGGCCGCCGACGCGGCGAGGCCGGCGGCGGCGCTCACGGCTTCGGCGGCGGCTTCGAGGCGAGTCATGGGCGCAGACTAACGACGGACACCGACGTCGGCCCTACCCGTCACTGGTCGGCGGGGCGGAGGTCGTCGCCGGGGCCGTCGACGGCGCCGGCGCCGGCTGGGTGGACTGCGTGGCCGGCGGCGCGGTCGTGGCCGGCGCCGACTTCGTGGTTGTCGGGGTCGACGCGCCGCCGCGCCGCGTGCCGGGCACCGACGAGCTGCCCGCCGCCTCGATGGTCGTCTTCACCACACCTGGGACCGCCTGCTCCGTGATCTTGCACTGCGGGTTGAGCTTGTCGAAAACGGTCTTGGCGAGCAGGTCGCCCCCGTCCGGAGTGAAGTGGACGCCGTCGGCGGCGCGGACGCGGGCGACCTTGCCGTCGGGGACGGCCAGCATGGGCGAGAACGTCCCGTTCGGCGTCGAGAACACGGAGTACGCGTCGACGTACACGACGTCCGGGTGCTTGGCGGCGACCTCCTGGAAGATGCTGTTCACGCCTTTCACGTGCTCGGAGTACGCCGGGTCGGCCATCACCGGCGCGCCGACCCAGTACACGGTGCGACTGTTCCCCTCGAGAGTCGCGAGCATCTGCTCGACGAGCGCCGTGTACTGCGCCCGCCACGCTGGATTCTGCTCCGCGCCTTTCGACAGGTTCTTGGCGTCGTTGGCGCCGACGATGAAGACGGCGACCTCGGGGTTGTAGATGGACATGTCCTCGACGCCGTGTTTCGGCCAGTCCAGGAAGTCGGGAGACAACAGCCCGCTCGACACCCGGGAGTCGAACACGGGCTGCACGACCCCGCTCTTCCCGGCGAGCTCACCGAGCGACGGGCCGAGGGATCCCGCCAGCGAGTCGCCCCCGATCCAGAGCCGCAGCGGGTCGAGCGGGTTCAGGGGCGTGCGACAGTGCTGCTCGACGGGGGCGGCGGCGGCGGTCGTCGCCGGATGGCCGGCGTCGGATCGTGACGCGGCGGAGTCGCCGTCGTCGCGCAGGGGGCCGGTGACTGCGAATGCGGTCCCGCCCACGAGGAGCGTCCCGACCACACCGATCAACAGCCGCCATTGCCAGCTCCGGCGCCGGCGGGCCCGCTGCACTCGTCGGGACCCGTTTGTGATCGTGTCGTCGTCGGACGGCATGGGTCAACGGTTTCCGGTC
>WNFU01012453.1_pt1 | contig 15207 bp, 8 predicted proteins | sample 5400121 | NCBI WGS metagenome assembly WNFU01 (sample SAMN13153360, study PRJNA577476) | soil metagenome | isolation source: 100 cm soil or saprolite under grassland replicate 1 | place: USA:California | collected 2016-06-15
GTCCTGCGCGACGGCCGGATTGCGTCAGTGTCTGCAGCGGCGGCGCCCGCCGGCATGAAGGTGCTCGATGTGCGTGGCCGGTACGTGATGCCTGCATTGATCGATGCGCACGTGCACATCGCAAACCTGCGCGCGCTTCGGACCGCGCTCGAAAGCGGCGTCACGACCGTTCGAAGTGCCGGCGTGTCGAGCTATGTCGACGTCGGCATGCGCGAGCTCGTCAAGCAGGGTGCGGTTGTCGGCCCCGATGTACTCGCCGCCGGATATCACGTCCGCCCGACACTTGCGGAGGAAGCGTACTTCGACACACCGTCGTTGGCGGATTTGATGCGAACCGGAATCACGACGACCGACGCCATGCGGCGTGTCGTGCAAGCCAATCTGTCACATGGGGTCGATTGGATCAAAGTGCTCGCCACCGAGCGCGCCGGCACACCGGACACCGATCCTCGCAAACAGGTCTACAGCGAGGCCGAATTGCGGGCGATTGTGCAGGAGGCCGCGTCGAAGAATATTCCGGTTGAAGCGCATGCGCATGGAGCTGAAGGCGCAATCGCGGCCGTCCAGGCAGGCGTCCGAAGTATCGAGCACGGCACCTATCTCTCGGACGACGCGCTCCAACTGATGGCGAAGCAGGGCACATTTTTCGATCCGACCATGGAAGCCGTGAAAGATGTGGCGGATGTGGGCGGAGATTACGACAATCGCGACTTGCAGCTCCGCGGACAGCACATGCTGCCGCGTTTGAAGGAAACCATCGGCCGCGCGAACAAGATCGGCGTGAAGATCGTGACCGGATCGGACACCGGGTACGGTCCCGCGAGCGTTGGCCGAGTCTCGAAAGAGATTGCGAATCTCGTCGAATCGGGACTGACGCCGCTCGCGGCGCTGCGTGCTGCGACAATCACGAACGCCGAGATGCTGCATCTTGAAAAGCAGGTGGGACAGATCGCCGCGGGCTTTGAAGCGGACGTCGTCGTCGTTGAGCGAAACCCGCTGGAACAGGTCATCACGCTGCAGGATCCGTTGCTCGTGATCAGCAACGGGCGCGTCGGACTCGACCGGCTCAATTTCGCACGACCGCAATCGACCACTTCGACCCAACAGCGATGACCGAATAGCGTAGTGGCGGGCCTTCAGGCCCGCCGATGCTGGCGCGGCTTGGTCCGCCACTGCCGTGTGAAGGAGACTCATCATGAAGCGCCGAATCGTGACCATTCTCGTTTGCATCTGTACGTTCGCGTTGCCCTTCGACTCACATGCGCTCGCTCAGGGCAGGCCCGTTGCCGTTGCTGAGCAGCATGAGGGTCACGGTCCGATGGCTCCGGACCAGATCGGCAGCGCGTCGGTGAAGTTCGACACGTCCTGCGCGCCTGCCGTCAAAGACGATTTCAACAAGGCCGTCGCTCTCCTGCACTCGTTCTGGTTCGCGGAAGGAACGAAGATGTTTCAGAGCATTGCGGATCGCGATCCCGGCTGCGCGATGGCGCATTGGGGCATGGCGATGACGCAGTGGGGCAATCCGTTCGGCGGACTGCGCACGGCGCAAGTCGTCGAGCGCGGCAAAGCCATCGTGGAGAAGGCGCAAAGCACCGGATCTCCAACGCCGCGCGAGAAGGCCCTCATTGACGCGGTGGCCATTCTCTACAGCAGCACGGACGCCGGCACGCAGCGCGAGCGCGTCGTCGCCTACGAGGCGGCGATGAAGAAGGTGTCCGACGAGAATCCCAACGACAACGAAGTGAAGATTTTCTATGCGCTCTCGGTCGCGCAGTCAGCGACGCCGACGGACAAGACCTACGCCAAGAACCTGCAGGCCGCGGCGATCCTCGAGCCGCTCTTCGAGAAGATGCCGGCGCATCCCGGACTCGCTCACTACATCATTCATGCGTACGACGTGCCGCCGCTGGCCGAACGCGCCCTTCCTGCGGCGCGTAAGTACGCCTCGCTCGCACCGGCGATTCCGCACGCACTGCACATGCCGGCGCACACGTTCACTCGCGTCGGGCTCTGGAAGGAGTCCATCGAAACGAACAAGCGCTCCGCAGCCGAAGCGAAGAAGACGGGCGGCGCCGGAGAAGCGCTGCACGCGATGGACTACGAGACCTACGCGTTCCTTCAGACGGCGCAGGACAAGTCGGCAAAGGCGCTCGTCGACGAAGTGCAAGCGCTCGTCGACGCGCCGCCGACCGCGGGCATGTCGGCGGGCGGAAATTCGTTCGCCATTGCGTCCATTCCCGCGCGGTACGCGCTCGAGCGCGCTGACTGGGCGCTCGCGACAACCCTCGCGCCGAGGCCAGCTCAGGGCACGCCCTACACGGAAGCCATCACGCATTTCGCGCGGGCGCTTGGCGCCGCGCGCAGCGGCAATCCCGCTGCTGCTCAGGCCGATATCGACAAGCTCGCCGAAATCCAGAAGCGCGAGGTCGAAATGAAAGACGTCTATTGGGCCGAGCAGGTCGACATTCAGCGGCGCGTGGCGCTCGCCTGGCAAACCTTTGCCGCAGGCAAGAAGGACGAGGGCATCCTGCAACTGCGCGCCGCGGCTGACGCGGAAGACGCCACCGACAAGGCGGCAGTCACGCCCGGGCCGCTTGCGCCAGCGCGGGAACTGCTCGGCGACATGCTGCTCGACGCCGGCAAGCCGAAAGAGGCGGTCGTGGCGTACGAAGCGACCATGAAGAAAGAACCGAATCGCTTCAGAGGCATTTACGGCGGCGCGCGCGCGGCGGAAGCGGCAGGCGACAAGACGAAAGCGACGGCGTATTACAAGAAGCTGCTCGAAGTGGCAGCCGACGCCGACACGGCGCGCCCGGAGCTGCAGCACGCGAAGAAGTACGTAGCCGCGGCGGGTTCAGTGCATTGACAGACAGGGGCGACGCACGCGTCGCCCCTACCCGTTCATTTCACCCCTTCGAGATATTTCATCCACGCCTGCGTCAGGTTCTGCATGGTGCCGCCGGCCGCCGCGTACGCTTTGGCCCACGTTTGTGCACGCGTCCGATCCGCCGCCAGCGTGTCGGCGTTCGCGCCATTGGCATGCACGGCATATGTCGAGTAAATGGCTGCGAGCAATGCCGCTTGATCGCTCGCGTGAGCATCGAGATGTTTCGTGAGCAGCGGAAGCGCATCGGGCGCGCGATTGCCGACGATGTAGGCCATCGCGAGTGCGCGCGCGGCTTCGGGGTCGCCGGCTTTGACGGCTTTTTCGAGTGACTCAATCGCGAGACCTGCATCACCGGCCTGCAGCCAGTTGATCGCGGCCAGCCGCGCGATGGGCGCGGAACCGGTGACCTCCGGCGGAACACTCGAGAGAAGGCTCGCGGCTTCCCGATGCTTGTTCGCGAGCGACAGAATCGATCCCAGATACATTCGGACTGGCGCAAAGGTCGGCGCCTGCTGCATCACCAGCTGGAACTGCTGTGCCGCGCGATCGACTTGTCCTTGCGCGAAGAAATCAATCCCGCGGAGAAACGCGGCGAGGACCTGATCGCCGCTTTCAAGTGCGGCGAGCGCCGCCGGACCAAACTTGCCGGAGCGCGCGGTCTGAATCGCCGTCTTGGCCGCGGCGGCGGGGCGCGCTTGTTCGGTCGCAGCAAGGACCGCCGTCATGACATCGGGCGCCAGCAGCGACTTGCGTTCGATGCTTGGAAAGTCCGACAGGATGGCCTCCGCAATTTCGAGCGGCAGCGCCGTCGGCGTGTACGCGCCAGGGACTGCGGCTGTCGCCGTTCCTTTGCCGCCGACCACACGAAACGGACGGATGAAGTGACCTTGTGTCTTGCCGCCTTGCACGAGGCTCGCGCGCGCGAAATAGCGCCCCGGCGGCAGCGCCGCGGTGCTGAGCATTGCCTGGATTGAACCGATCTCGGTCGACGATCCCTTGGCGACGCGCATCGGAGCGCTCGCGATGGGCTTTTCGGTTTCTCCTGCGAGCACTTCGAGCGTCGCCTGAAGCCCATCGAACAACTGCGGCGTCCCTGCGTAAACTTCCATCATCGCCAGAAGTCGGCCGTTGGCCACCTGCGGCTCGATTGCCGGCACAACAGCGGTGTTGCCATCGGGCGCCTGACCGATCAGCAGATCCCCAAGCGTGAGGCCGGGCCCGTTCATCTGCCAGGCGTCGAGTTTCCGCTCGACCGAGCCCATGCGGCCTTCGCTGTCGGCCGCGGCAAAGCGCAAGAGGTACGACCCGGGCTCGATCGGAACCGCGCCAGTGAAAGTAGCCACGCCGGGATCGAACTCGTTGGCCGAAAGCGTTTTCTTTTCGACCGAGCTCGCCACAACCTTGTTGTCGCGATCCACCAGCACTAATCCCGTTGTGTACTCGAGAGGCTGCGTCGGGCTTCGCTCGATCTCGGCGGTGACCAGCAGCCGCACCCGCCCGCTGCCGGGCTCCTTGTACGTCCAGGTCGCCAGCCGCATCGGCATGTCGTTCATCGTCAGCGGCGCGCGCAGCGCGCGACTGACGGCGTCGGCGGGCGAGCTGGAAGCCGGTGACGTCGGGGCGAGAAATCCGCGACGGGAATAGACCGTGGCGCCGCGGCGCGCAATCTTCACGTTGATTCGATGGCGGCGGCCATCGCGATCGCCGGGCCGCGCTTCGACCGCGATGAGGTAGTAGCCGGAGAGAGCTCGAGTCACGCGCGTGAAGGCCTGGTCGCCGGTGGTGTAAATGCGATGCAGCGCGCCACGCGCGGAGCCGGCGAGCGCTTCGAGTCCGCGCACTTGCAGGTCGCGATCTTCGCGCGGCGTCGTGGGACGCTGGCTTTCGGCGACGTCGACGCTCGGAATGTCGAGCAGCATCACGTCGAGGCTTGCGCGCACGTCGGCCGCAACTCCGGCGAGATCTTCGACGTCGGTGTAGAGGCCCTCCAGGACCAACCCTTCGGAAATCAGGATCACGGATTTCGGTCCTTCGATGCGCGCCAGGCTCTTCAGAATGTCGCGGATCGTGCGGAGCGAGTTCTGCGTCTGCGTCCGTTGCTGGTTGACGATCTCGCTGCATTCCTGCTCGACCTCGAGCTCACACTGGGTCGCCGCCGCCGGATTCAGCAGCACAGAGGCGCACTCGCGAAGAATCATGTTCTGTGTCATGAGGACATCGCTGTGCTCGACCGATGCGATAGCTTCACTGAGGCTGATGTTGAATCGGCCCCTGTACTTCGACATCGTGCCGACGGTTGCAAGCAGTCCCTCGCGAATCTTCTCGTGCTCAGTCGTGAAGTCGACGAGCGGACCGGGGCCTGGCACGCCGACCAGCGCCACGCGGTCGTTCGGATCGAGCTCGTCGACGAACTTCGCCGCGCTCCGCATCATCTGCCGGCCCTGGCCCGCCCGGATGTTTCCCTGATCGACGACGAGCAGGATGATGCGGCCGGGCGATACGCTTCGCGTATTCGTCGAGAAGAAGGCTTCGTCGGGTTCCGCACGCGGCGCTGGTGCCCGTCGCGCGCCGACGGGCACCGGCGTGTCGTCGACGAGCTTGATGTATTCGGCCGAGACGATAGGCCGCTGGCTGCCATCGACTTCAATAGTGAACTCCTGCGGCTTCAGGTCTTTGATCTGGCGCCCTTCGTTGTCGAGGACGGTGGCGTCAACCGTGAGCAACTCGACGCCGCCGCGGAACACGGGCGGCTGCTGCGGCGGCTGCTGTGGAGGCGACTGTTGCGTCTGGGCCGCAGCGGACGCGGTCAGAAATGCGGCGGCCATGACGATAACGGTGACGCGCATACACGACACTCCCTCTGAACCGCTTATTATCATCGAGAGCGATGCCGCTTCACGACGTGATCATCGTCGGCGCCGGGCCTTCCGGCCTCGCGACCGCAATTGCTCTCAAGCAGCGTGGGATCGATTACCTCGTGATCGAGAAGGGCACTCTCGTCGAGACCATCCGCCGCTTTCCGATCAACATGGTGTTCTTTACCACGCCCGAGCTCATGGAAATCGGCGGTATGCCGCTGACGACGCCCTATGAGAAACCGACGCGGCAGGAGGCGCTGCAGTACTACCGGAAAGTCACTGACGCCTTCCAGCTGCAGGTCGCGCTGCACGAGAACGTTCTCGCGGTGCTGCGCGACGAGGATGAGTTTTGCGTCGAGACGCAGCCGGAGCGTGGCTCGAGGCGAGCGCTCCAAACGCGCGCTGTCGTCCTCGCGATGGGCTACTACGACCGTCCGAACCTGCTGGGTGTCCCCGGAGAAGACCTGCCTCACGTGCGCCACTACTACGACGAGGCACACAACTACTATCGCAAACGCGTCGTTATTGTGGGCGGCAAGAATTCAGCCGTGGAGGCGGCGCTCGAGCTGTATCGCAGCGGCGCTCAGGTCACGCTGGTTCATCGCGGCCAGACGATAGGCGAGTCGGTGAAGTACTGGGTGAAACCCGACATCGAAAACCGGATCAAGGAAGGGTCCATTGCGGTCCGGTTCAACACGCGCATTGTGGAGATCCATCCGGATGAAGTGATCGTGGATTCCGAGCCGGCCGTGATTCCAGCCGATGCGGTGTTGTTGCTGACGGGTTATCAGACCGACCACGACTTTCTGCGGCGTGCGGGCGTCCTCGTAAACCCCGAAACAAATGTGCCGCGGCACGATCCGATGACCTTTGAAACCAACGTGCCGAATCTCTTCATCGCCGGCGGACAGCTTGCGGGAAAGAAGACGGGCACGGTGTTCATCGAGAACGGACGCTTCCATGGCGAGCGGATCGCGGCCGTAATCGCAGAGCGCCTGTCATCGCACAAAGCGCCCACGCAGCTCAGCGAAAGATAGCCACGAAGGACGCGAAGGACACGAAGCCGCGTTCGTCCGCGGTGTCGAAAGCCGCGATTACGCTGAGAGCGCATCTTCGGTCGGCGGCGGGATCCGAGGACCCGGCGGTCACAAGGCCCCTGAGACTCCGATGGGCCTTGTGATCGCGGTGTCCTCGGATTCCGACGGCGCCGGTCGAAGACCGGCGTGCCGGAGCCGACCGGGTTCCACGAGAATGTCGCGGAGGGGCGGTTTTTTCGGACAGCCAGATAACGCCGGCGGGCGTCTCAGTCAGGTAGAATCCTTGGAATCGCGTGTTCGACAGCCTCTTCCAGCTGCTGTTTCATTACCGGCCCGTAGTCTTCTCGCAGGGCGAACTTCGCTTCGGCGCGTCGAGCGGATCGTACGCGGCGGCACTGTTTGCGGTAGCCGCCGTTGCTGTCACCGTTGCGACCTACCGGACGGTCGCAGGCAAGCTGCGGCTGCGCGATCGTCTGGTGCTCGCGAGCTTGCGGGTCGCGCTCCTCGCGCTTGTCGTCTTTTGTTTGTTCCGCCCGGTCCTGGTTGTGAAAGCCGCCGTGCCTCAGCAGAACTTCGTCGCGGTGCTGCTGGACGATTCCCGCAGCATGCAGATCGCGGATGAAAATCATCAACCGCGGGGCAACTTCGTTCGTCAGGAGTTTGGCGCGCCCGATCGAGGTCTTCTCGGAGCGCTTTCACAACGCTTCATGGTGCGAACGTTCAGATTCTCCTCTGCGGCATCTCGGCTCGAGGACGAGGACGATCTGACGTTTACCGGAGCGCAGACGCATCTGGGGGCGGCGCTCGACGGAGCGCGCCAGGAGCTCGCGGGTCTGCCGCTGGCCGGCGTGATTCTCGTCAGCGATGGCGCCGACACGACCGATGACGGACTCGGGGCGTCGCTGCTGGCGCTGAAGTCACAGGAGCTTCCGGTGTTTACCGTGGGCGTCGGACGCGAGTCGCTCGACCGCGACATTCAGATTGGCCGCGTCAGCACACCGCGCACCGCGCTCAAAGGCTCGACGTTGATGATCGACGTCGTCCTCACTCAGAACGGCTACGCCGGCCAGACCGTCAACGTCGACGTGGAGGACGATGGCCGCATAGTGGGGACGCAGCAGGTGAGATTGCCGGAGGATGGGTCGGCGGCGACGGCCCGCGTGCGGTTTACGGTGTCCGAGGCTGGCCCGCGTGTCTTGCGTTTCCGCGTCGCTCCGCAACCCGGCGAGCTCGTGACCGAGAACAACGCGCGCGAAGCGCTCATCGACGTACGTGATCGACGCGAAAAGATTCTGTACTTCGAAGGCGAACCACGGCCGGAGATGAAGTTCATCCGCCGCGCTGTCGCCGATGATCCCAATCTTCTCGTCGTGACGCTGCAGAGGACGGCTGACAACAAGTACATGCGCCTCGGCGTCGACGGCCCCGACGAGCTCGTGGCAGGTTTTCCGAAAACGCGGGAAGAGCTCTTTGCCTATCGCGGCCTGATCCTGGGCAGCGTTGAAGCGGGGGCGTTCTCCGGCGATCAGCTGAAGATGATTTCAGAATTCGTCGACCGCCGTGGCGGTGGACTGTTGATGCTCGGAGGCGCGCGTTCGTTTGGAGAAGGCGGTTATGGAGGAACGTCGATTGCCGATGTTCTTCCCGTGGTCCTCGATCCGGCGACGCGCGATCAACAGCCAGTGCTCGCGCGATTGAAGTTGAACCCGACTCGCGCGGGCAGCGCGCATGCCGTGACGCAGATCGCCGACACGGAATCCGCTTCGGCGGAGAAGTGGACGTTTTTGACGACGCTGACGCCGAGCGTCACCAGCATCAATCGGATCGATCAGTTCAAGCCGGGAGCGACGGTGCTTCTATCCGGCGTCGATGAATCGCGACGAGAACGGCCCGTGCTGGCCTTTCAGCGCTACGGACGCGGCAAAGCGCTCGCGTTTACACTGCAGGACTCGTGGCACTGGCAGATGAACGCCGCCATTCCCGTCGAAGACATGACGCACGAACACTTCTGGCGTCAGCTGCTGCGGTGGCTGGTGGACGGCGTGCCGGATGCCGTCGAGGCGCAGCTCACCTCGGATCGCGTCGAGCCGAACGACGCAGCCACGCTGCGCGCTGACGTGGTCGACGAAAACTTTGTCGAGTTGAATGACGCCGCGGTCACCGCACACATTACCGCGCCTGACGGCCACATCATCGATGTGCCGATGCAGTGGAACGGCGAACGCGACGGCGAGTACGGCGCGACGACTTCGACGCGACCATGCATGCCCCGACCTTGAAGCGGGTCGCGGATGAAACGGGCGGCCGCTTTTACACCCCGGCCACGATTCAGGGACTCGCCGAGGATTTGAAATATACGGGGCGCGGCGTGACCACTGTCGAAGAGCGCGATCTCTGGCACCTGCCGATTGTCCTCGTTCTGATGATCGGTCTTCTGTGCGCCGAATGGGGTTACCGCCGTGCGGTTGGCCTCTCTTAGCGCGGCCATTGCCGTGGCCATCGGCACGTCACTCGCGGCGCAGGACGGGTTTTTCAGGCAGCGCGCACGACCGTCGCCGACAATCGACGAGTCCGCGCGTGTCGACTACGACGGGCGGTTCGCGTTCGTGCGGTTGCGCTATTCCGGATTCGAGGGCGGCTTCCGCCGTGACCCTCCCTGGTCGCATGACTATCCCCGCGCGGAACGGCACTTCATGCGCATCCTTCGCGAGATCACGCTTCTCAATCCGCATCTCGACGAGAGCAACATCTTCACGCTCGACGACCCGGAACTCTTCAACTACCCGGTCGCATACATGTCAGAGCCTGGCTACTGGACGATGAGCGACGTCGAAGTGCAGGGGATGCGCAACTACCTGCAAAAGGGCGGGTTCGTGATCTTCGATGACTTCCGCGGCCGCGACTGGGAGAACTTCGATCAGCAGATGCGCCGCGTCCTGCCGGAAGGGCGATTCGTCGAGCTCGATGCGAAGAACCCGATCTTTCATTCGTTTTTCGAAATCAACTCGCTCGAGTTCGTCCAGATGTACGACCGCGGCAAGGCGAGCTTTCTCGGGATCTTCGAAGACAACGATCCGGGCAAGCGGCTGCTGCTCATCGCGAACTACAACAACGACATTGGCGAGTACTGGGAATTCTCGGATGAGGGGTACGTGCCCATCGATCTGTCGAACGAAGCGTACAAGTTTGGTGTGAATTACGTCGTGTATGCGCTGACGCATTAGAACTAAGAACGCATGACTCAACACGAACGAATCGTCCACCTACGGGCCACAGAGGCACAGAGACGCAGAGAATTTCTTAAAGGCGTTATCTCTGTGTCTCAGTGTCTCTGTGGCTTCGGATGCGTGTTCTTGGTTCATCGTTCTTCGTTCCCTCAGGAGGAGCCGTGGAACTGACGCGAGACGCCACCGAAACCGTTCATCTCGACTCGCCAGACGATGTGGCGCTTGCGGATCGGATGAAGGAAGGCCGCGAGAAAATCGTGACCGAGCTGCGCAAGGTCATCGTCGGGCAGGACGACGTCGTTGCACAGGTCCTGCTCACGCTGTTCGTCGGCGGCAACAGCCTCATCGTAGGTGTGCCCGGCCTCGCGAAGACGTTGCTCGTTCACACGCTGGCGCGGGTCGTCGACCTGAAGTTTTCGCGCATCCAGTTCACGCCCGACCTGATGCCGTCGGACATTACGGGCACCGACATCATCAACGAAGAACCCGCGACCGGGCGGCGGCAGATGGTGTTTGCGCCGGGGCCCATTTTCTGCAACATCCTGCTCGCGGACGAAATCAACCGCACGCCGCCGAAGACGCAGTCGGCGCTGCTCGAAGCCATGCAGGAGCACCGAGTCACAATTCAGGGGCGCACGTACTCGCTCGATGAGCCGTTCTACGTCTTCGCGACGCAAAACCCGATCGAGCTCGAAGGTACGTACCCGCTGCCGGAAGCGCAGCTCGATCGCTTCATGTTCCACATCGTCATCGAGCACCCGCCCGAAGATGAGGAATACAACGTCGTCCGCACGACGACCACCATTCAAGAGCCGGATTTGCAGCGCCCGGTGAGCGGCGCTGATCTCGTGTCGTTCCAGCGTCTCGTGCGGCGTGTGCCCGTGGCCGAGCCGATCATGCGGTACGCATTGTCGATCGTGCGCGCAAGCCGGCCGAAGGCGTCGGCGATCCCTGATTCGATCAAGAAGTGGATTGCGTTCGGCGCGAGCGTTCGTGCCGCGCAGTACCTGGTGCTCGGCGGCAAAGCGCGCGCGCTCACGCTGGGCCGCTACCATGTCACCTACGAAGACATTCGCGCGCTGGCGCATCCCGTGCTGCGCCACCGCGTGCTGACGAATTTCCACGCGCAGTCGGAAGGGATTACGAGCGATACGCTCGTCGATCGCCTTCTCGAGGCCGTGCCCGTGCCGAAGTCGGGCATGTGAACAGAAGTAAGTCATGTAGTGGCGGGGCTTTAGCCCCGCCAGTAAGAGAAGATGCAGGAAACCACGTTAATCCCCGGCGCGCGATTCGTCGACCCGGCGGTACTCGCGCGCGTCGGCAATCTCGACCTCGTCGCGCGCACGGTCGTCGACGGCGTCATCAACGGCTTGCACCGCACACCGTTCTTTGGCGCCTCGGTCGACTTCGCGGAACACCGCGGCTACGTGCCTGGAGACGACATCCGCCGCGTCGACTGGAAGGTGTTCGCGCGAACGGACCGTTACTACATCAAGGAGTTCGAGGCCGATTCAAACGCCAATTTCAGCGTCATTCTGGATGTCTCGAAGTCCATGGCGTTTGGCGCGAAGATCTCCAAGCTCGATTACGCCAAAACGCTCGCCGCGTGCCTGACTTACCTGGTGCACAAACAGCGCGACCGCGTGGGCATCGTGACGTTCGACGAGGAGATCGTGGACTTCGTCCCTGCGTCCGCGAAACACATGGACGTGGTGCTGCACACGCTGGATCGGGCAAAGGCCGTCCGTCCAGGGCGTCTGGGCCCGCCGCTCCGGAAACTCGCGGAGCACTTCGGCCGGCGGGGAATCGTCGTGCTAATCTCCGACCTCTATGAGGATCCGGAGGCGGTGATGGACGCCATCTCGTTGATCCGCTTCCGCGGCAACGACGTCATCATTTTTCACGTGCTCGACCCCGCCGAGATCGAGTTCGATTTTTCAGAGCCGTCGGCGTTCGAAGATCTCGAGAACGGGGACCAGATTCCGATCGTGCCTGACGCACTGGCCGAACAATATCGCGCGCTGGTTCGTGAGCACATCGCGGCGCTGACGTCGCGCGCGGCGGAGCATCGCATCGACTACACGATGCTGAGCACGTCCATGCCGCTTGATTTCGCGCTGTTCAACTACCTGTCGATCCGCGAGCGGTTGACGAGAACTCGATGATGTCGTTTCTTGCTCCACTCTTTTTCGCCGGCCTGGGCGCGCTGGCCATCCCTGTCCTGATTCACCTGATTCAGAAGGAGCGCAAGAACGTCGTCGTCTTTCCATCGCTGATGTTCCTGAAGCGCGTGCCGTACCAATCCGTGCGGCGGCGCCGCATTCGTCACTGGTCTTTGCTCGCGATGCGGCTTGCCGCCCTGGCGTTGATCATCTCGGCATTTGCGCGGCCCTTTCTCCGCGGCACCAGTGTGTCGGCAGCCGCCGGCGGCGCGCGCGCGGTCGTGATTCTGCTCGACCGCTCGTACAGCATGGGACATGGAGATCAGTGGCAACGTGCGCAGCGCGCGGCAGCCGACGCGGTCAACAAGCTGGCACTTGGCGATCGCGCGTCGCTCGTGTTCTTCTCGACGTCCGCCGAGGTCGCTGTGAGACCGACGGACGATCGTCCACGGCTGCTCGCGGAGATCGGTGCCGCATCGCCCACCGCCGGCGCGACGCGCTACGGACCGGCATTCAAGCTCGCCGGCAGCTTGCTTGCCGAATCGAACCTCCCGCGCCGCGAAGTCGTCGTGATCAGCGATTTCCAACGCAGCGGATGGACCGCGTCGGACGGCTTGCGTCTCCCGGACGCCACGGTCGTCACTCCTGTAGTCGTCGATGCTGGCGAGGTGCGCAACGTGTCGGTCACCCCGCCGAGCATTCAGCGCGAAGTGTTTTCGGGACAGGAACGCGTGGCGGTCACCGCGGGTCTCATCAATCGCAGCGCCGTGCCGATCACCAATTTCAACGTGTCGCTTGAAATCGATGGCCGGGCAATGCAGACAACCCAGGTGTCGATGCAGCCAAAGGGTGCGGCCACCACGACGTTTGCGCCGGTGACCATCACGGCAGACAACACACGCGCCGCGGTACGTATCGATGGAGATGCGCTTGCCGCGGACAACGCATTTCATTTCGTCTTGACGCCGCCGCGACCGGTCGATGTGACGCTCGTGACCCGCGGCACGCGCGGACCGTCGGTGTATTTGACGCGCGCGCTTTCCATTGGCGAGAGCCCGCGCTTCGCCGTAAACGTCGCCGGACTCGACTCGCTCACCGAGGAGCTTCTCAATAGAACGCGGGTCATCATTCTGGACGACGTCAGTCCGAGCGATGCAACCGCTGCACGCCTCAAGCGATTCGTTGAAAACGGCGGAGGCCTCTTCGTCGTGATGGGGCCGCAGGCATCGTGGTCCGGGAGTGCCGTCGATCTCCTGCCCGGCACCCCCGCGGCTGTTGTCGATCGAACGCGCGGCGATGCCGCCACGCTCGGCGGCCTCGCGTACGGGCACGCGGTGTTCGAGCCATTCCGCGCGCCGCGCAGCGGGGATTTCTCGGCTGCCCGGTTCTTCGGATACCGAAGCGTCACGGCGAGCAAGGACGCCCAGGTGCTCGCGCGTTTCGATGATGGATCGCCCGCGCTTGTGGAGCGTCAGATGGGCCGCGGCCGCGCGCTGTTGTGGGGATCGACGCTCGATCTGTATTGGAACGACCTCGCGTTGAAGCCGGTCTTTCTGCCGTTCGTCCATCAGGTCGTCCGGTACTTGAGCTCCTACCGCGAGCGGCCGCCGTTTTCAACGGTCGGCCAGGTCATCGATCTCACCGAGTTTGCTGAAGAGGCCGGATCCAACAGCCGCACGGGCGGCAAACCCACCGGCCGATTGGTATTGACGCCCTCGGGCAAACGCGAAGACCTGGAAGGAGATCGCAGTCGCGTCCTCGAGCTCGACGAGCAGGGTTTCTACGAAATTCGCGAGGCGCGGGCGGGGAGTCCGACCGCCGTGGCCGCCAGCAACGTCGAACTCATTGAAGCCGACCTGACGCCCATCGATCCCAAAGAGATTGCCGCCGCTGTGACTGCTGGCGCCAGAGGCGCAGATGCAGGGACGAACGCCGTGACGTTGCCGGATGAGGCGCAGGAGCGCATACAACGACTCTGGTGGTACTTGCTGTTCGCGGGTATTCTGCTGTTAACGGCGGAATCTGTTGTGGCGCATCGGCTGTCACGGTCGGTGTAAGAGAAGAGGAGCGCGATGGTGAGTCGCGCCGGATTCTTTCGTGTTTTCGTGTCCGTGACGGATTTCGTGATTTCGTGTTTTGTGTTTTCGTGACCGCGGCGAATTTCGTGTTTTCGTGTTTCTGTGACCGTGGCCGATTTCGTGTTTTCGTGATCCTGTTTCGTGATTTCGTGTTTCGTGATTGGGGGCAGGCATGCTCGGTCAGCAATCGCGCGGCGGTACCCGCTCAGCACTGCTCGACGTCATTCGTCAGGTGCGATCGCGCTGGCGCTACAAAGTCGCGCTTCTCGGCACCGCGCGATTTCTGGCGGTCACCGCGCTCGTGCTGGTGGCATCGGGCTACGCGCTCGAATCGCTTCGCTTCACGCCGGGCGCGATCCTCGCCTTCCGTGTCGTTCTGGCCCTCGCGGTCCTCGCATCAGGCGCGTGGTTCATCGTGCGCCCGCTCCTGCGAAAAGTCAGCGACGAGCAGGTGGCGTTGTACCTCGAGGAGCACGAGCCGACGCTCGAAGCCACCATCATCACCGCAATCGAAGCGGATCAAGCGGGTCGTGCTCACGAGATGTCGCCCACGCTCGTGCGACGGCTGGTCGAAGCCGCCATCGAGCGCTGTCACGAAATCGAAGAAGGACGCCGCGTGGAGCGCACCGCCATGCGGCGCTACGCAACGGCCGCAGCCGCCATCGCCGCCATTGCCCTTGCGACATTCACGCTCGGGCCTGCGTATCTGCGACAGGCCCTCTCGGCGCTGCTGATCATCTCGCGCGATGTCGAAGCCGCGGCGCCCTACCGCATCGAGGTGACCCCGGGCAATGCAACCGTGCCCCGCGGGGCCGATCAAACCATCACGGCTAAACTCGACGGCTTTCAATCGACCGAGGCGATGCTCGTGATGCGCAAAGCACCGGCGGCCGCCTACGAACGAGTGCCGCTCGCACGCAGCGAGAACGGATCGTACGAAGGCATGATGTTCGACCTC
>WNFU01005793.1_pt1 | contig 15204 bp, 14 predicted proteins | sample 5400121 | NCBI WGS metagenome assembly WNFU01 (sample SAMN13153360, study PRJNA577476) | soil metagenome | isolation source: 100 cm soil or saprolite under grassland replicate 1 | place: USA:California | collected 2016-06-15
CGCTCGGACCAGCCGCGGGCCCGCCACGGCGGCGGAAGGCCAGGACAATGGGTCGAGCGCATCGTAGGTGCGAGCGCGGCCGTGAAACGTCAAGGCCTCGTCGCCGGCCCGGATCAACCCGGCCACACCTCGATCTCGGCGCAGGGCTCGTGTCTTGACGGACGTCCGAGAGGTGGTGAGCCACAGTCGCCCGCCGTCCAGGGCGTATACGACGGGAGTGAGATGAGGACCGAGGGTCGTGCGGACGGCCAGATAGCACAGGGTCCCCCGCTCGAGGACCTCGCGGCCGGCCCGGGGCAGCCGAGCCGTCACGACCGGCGCGTTTCCCTCGAAGGCCACCGGATGGGCGAGCGCCGCTCGGCCCCGCCGGGAGGAGCGATGACCATGAGCCCCGTCCACACGGTGTGACACAGCAGGCTCGCCACGACCCCGTGGGTCCACAGGGCCAGCCCTCCCCACACGGCTCCCGACACCAGGGCTCCGAACAAGATGGGCAAGCTCTCGCTGGCCGCGTTCACCACGACGTAGACGAGCCACGTCAGAAAGGCGGCGGTCGCCCACCCGATCGTCGCCACCAGCCGCGACTGGAACAGGCCGCGCCAGAACAGCTCCTCGCCCGGCCCCACCACCAGGGCCGCGAGGCCGAGCGCCACGGGCAACCTGAGGCCCTTGCGCTGGTCGTAGATCTCCTCGACGTGTCGGTCGAAGAAGGGCCAGTGTCTGACGATGAGAACGAACGCCGCGGTGGCCAGGTACAGCACGACGCCTATCCCCACGCCGGCCGCAGCCGCCCACCCCCATCCAACTTTCGGCGAGAGAGATAGCCGCCCGGTGGCCAGTGAAGCCAGGCCCGCGGCCCCGGTCATGGTCCCCATGGCCGTCCAGACGCTGACCCGGCCGGCCACGACAAGGCGCCACGCGACCAGGACGCCGACTGCGCCGGCGGCCATCAGGGCGAAGATCAACACGGACGATCCGGGCCCTGGAGGGGGATCAGCTTCATGGAAGAAACCTCACCTTGGCAGCCAACTCGGCGGTGAACGCCGTGATCACGGCGAGGTAGAAGAAGCCGGTCGCCGACTGAACGGCGGTGGGGCGTGTCCCCCGCAGGGTGATCCGGATGAACACCGCGATCAGACCGGTGCAGACCACCATCCCGATGGCGATCCAGGTGGCGCTGCCGGCCACAGTGAGGAGGGGGTTCAGGGTGCTCGCGGCCCGTCCAGGGCGGCTGGGCGCTCCGATCGCGCCAACGATCACCGCCGCGGTCTCCAGGACGACCGACGCGATCAGCAGCCATGCCATCCGGTTGATGGGTCCACGGGTCAGCCTCCGATCGGTCAGGTACCAGTGGCCCAGCAAGAGCCCGTCCAGTACCGCACCGGTGAACACCGCTCCGGCCAGGAGCTGGAAGAACGACAAGGCGAGCGACTCGTCGGTGGTCCGGGCGAAGGCGAACAACGCGACGAGGGCCAGGGGCACGGTTAGGGTGCCCAACACCCTGCCCGCCGCATACAGGCGAAGGCGGACCAGCGCCAGCCAGAGGAGGGTCGCACCGGCGAGGACCAGGGCGAGCGTCACCGCCACGCGCCCCCTGGAAGCAGTCGCTGAGTCGTACGCGCCGGCCGCAGCCCCTGCGGCGGACAGCGCCAGGACGAGCACGATGCCCCCGGTCAGGTAGAAGAACCCTCTTCGCACCTCGCCCCACAGGGGAGTGAGGAACAGGATCCCCGCGCCGCCCGCGGCGGTCTCGGCGAGCACGAGGGCCATGATCCCAGCGGGGCCTTTCACCGGATAGCTCCCCGTTCACGTGGGTGCGTCACACCGCATAGCGTATCCAGGGTGAACGGAAGCGACGGCGACAGCCCAACCCTGGCCATTGGGCTTTCGGCGGCTGTGGAGGAGGCGGTGACCGCCGACATGACCGCGGCCGCCGTGGGCTCGGGTGACGTGCCCGTTCTGGCGACCCCGGCGGTCCTTTCCCTGGTCGAGCGGGCGGCCGTGCAAGCCGTGCGGGACCACCTCCCAAAGGGCACGACCACCATCGGCGCCAGCGTCGCCCTCGCCCATCTCGCTCCGACCCCGATCGGGGCGATGGTCCGGGCGGAGGTGCGCCTGGACCAGATAGACGGACGCCGGCTTCGGTTTCGCTTCACTGTGTCCGACGGAGCGGGAGAAGTCGCCAACGGGACGCACGTGCGTGTCCTGGTCGATCGGGAGAAGTTCGAAGCTCGGGCGAAGGCCAGAGGCGAAGCCCGCGGCTAGCCCAGGTAGGAAGCTCGCTTCATCAGCGTGGGATCGAGCATCACGTTGATGCAGGCAGCCACCCCTGAGTCGAACGCTTCCTTCAGGGCTGGACGGATGTCCTCGGGCTTGGTGACCTTCGCTCCGAAGCCGCCCAGACCCTCGACCATCCGGTGGTAGGGGGCTTCCGGGTCCAGGTCCGAGGCCGGCGCGTTCCCGGACCCGTACAACATCTCCTGAGCCACCTTGATCTGGCCCCACGCCCCGTCGTTCCCGATGATCCCCACGAACGGGAGTTGCTGGCGGATGGCGCTCTCGTACTCCATCGCGTTCAAGCCGAAGGACCCGTCGCCGTAGATGACCAGAACCTGTTTGTCGGGCTTGGCCAGCCTGGCTGCCATGGCGAACGACGGCCCCACCCCCAGGCAGCCGAACGGCCCCGGATCCAGCCAATGCCCCGGATAGCGAGCCTGGACGATCGAGGCACTTATCCCCACTACGTCTCCCCCGTCGCCGACCACGATCGCGTCGGGGTCCAGGAAATCGCGGATCTCCCTGGCGAATCGCTGGGGATGGATCGGGACCGCGTCGGATTCCATGGCGGGGCCTGCTTCGTCGTTCCGGCGCCGCTCCTCGCCTCTGACGTCGCCCGTCCAAGCCGGCTCCTCGGCGCTGCCCGCGCCGGCGTTCACCAGCTGCTCGATCACGCGTCCCGGGTCGCCCACGATCCCCACCTGGACGGGCCGGTTCCGCCCGATGTGCGCGGCGTCCACATCCACCTGGATCACCTTGACTTCGGGAGCGAACCCTCGCTGGCCGAATCCCAACCGGAAGTCCCAATCCACCCCCAGGGCCAGGATGACGTCCGCCTGCCCCAGCGCATACTTCCGCGCGGCAGAGAAGAAGTAGGGGTCGTCGGGCGACAGGCATCCCCGGCCGAGGGAGTTCAGGAAGACGGGAGCCTTGAGCGCGTGGGCCAGCTCCGCCAGCGCGTCATGGGCGCCCGACCAGCGGATGCCCGCCCCGGCGAAGACGATGGGCCGCTCGGCCTCGTGGAGCAGCCGGACCGCCTCCTTGACCAGGTCGGGATCACCGAGAGGCCGGGCGTGGGTCCGATAGTGGGCCGGCAGGGCCACCTCGGCCGGAACGGTGTTGAGCTGCACGTCCAACGGGAAGTCGAGGAACACCGGACCCTTGCGGCCGCTCAGGGCCTGGCGAAACCCCGTCGCCACCAGATCGGCGGCCCTCCGGACGTCGTAGCAGGTCCGGGCCCACTTCGTGATCGACGAGACCAACGTCACCTGGTCCATCTCCTGGAGGGAGCCCATCTCGAATTCCACGATGGGGTTCTTTCCGGAAAGGACCATCACCGGCGAGTTCGCGTACCAGGCGTTGGCGATCCCGGTAACCGCGTCGGTCACCCCGGGGCCGGCCGTGACGGCGGCCACTCCCGGCTGGAGCGTCACCCTCGCCCACCCGTCCGCCGCGTGCGTCGCGGCCTGCTCGTGGCGGAAGTCGACGATGCGGATGCCCTCGGCCACGCAACCGTCGTAGATCGGCGCGATGTGGCCTCCAGAGAGCGTGAACAGGTGGCTCACGCCCTCCTGCCGGAGAGCCTGGGCGATGAGATGACCGCCGTGCTTCGGCCGTTCCACTGGTTTCAGGACCCGATAACCTTATCGAAACGATGCGTCTGTTTCGTCGCAAGCAACAGGGGCCGTCCTCCGGGACGGCCGCGTCGCGACCGAAGAGGTCTTCGTCCGGCACGCCGCCTCGCGGCGAACCTCGCTCGATCCGAGACGACATCGACTGGCGCTCCTACGACCTTGTCGCGCAGGACTACGCTCGGACGCAGGCGCCGACGCTGGCCCTTCCGGCAGCAGATCTGGTCGACCTGCTCCAGATCGGGCCGGGATCTCGCGTGCTCGATCTGGGGACGGGGACAGGAGCCTCGGCTCGGGTAGCCGCGAAGAAAGCAGGGCCCGACGGCCTCGTTGCGGGGGTGGATCCGTCCGTGGAGATGCTCCGGCTGGCCGCGAGGGAAGCCGGTGGGCCGGTGTATGCGGCGGCCACCGCGATCGATCTCCCCTTCCTGGGTGGGACCTTCAGCCACATCGTGGCCAACTTCGTGATCATGCATTTCCCCAAGTACGACACGGCCCTGTTCGACGTCCTCAGGGTGCTGGCTCGGGGCGGGCGCATGGGAGTGACCACGTGGGGACCTTCCGATGACCGCGACGAGTTCCACGCGGCCTGGCGGGAGGTGGCCGAAGGATTCGCCGAACCCGAGATCCTCTCAGATGCCAGGAAACGGGCCTTACCGTGGGAAGAGCTGTTCTCGGACAAGAACAAGCTGAAGGAAGTTCTGCACGATGCCGGCCTGCGCGACATCTGGGTGGAGAAACGAGACTACCGATTCGAGATGTCGGCCGACGACTACCTCACCGGGCGGGAGACCACCGCGCTCGGACGATTCCTCCGCCAGATGCTCGGGGAGGAGCTGTGGGAGCTGTTTCGCCGGCGCGCCCGGGACGTCTTTGCGCAGCGATTCCCCTCCAGGATCAACGACTTTCGTGAGGTGATCCTCGCGGTCGGCCACAAGCCGTAAGGGCCGGCTCCAGAACTCGTCGGCCGCGTTCAGGTCGCCGAAGTGATTCCAGAACTCCGTCGCCGTTACTCGAGCTGCAGCATGCGAAATGCCTCCGCGTGCTGCACTCCGATCTTCCGCCCGTTCTCCTCCGCTTCGGTGGGAAGCCACTCCTCGAAGAGTCCGAGCAACCCACCCTGGAGCTGGCTGCGGTGCTCGGCCAGCGCCTTCAGCTTGAGGTCCATGAACCCGGTGACGTCCTGGTAGTGGTTCGGCTCGAGGGTCCAGCCCATCCACACCTCGGGCACCTTCCAGATGGAGAGCCCTTCGGTGAGCTGCTCGGTGAAGAAGTGGGGGTTCCCGGCACCGGGAAAGACGGCGTCCAGGGTCACGGCGCCGGCGGTTCGGTGATCCGAGTGGTTGAAGTAGCGATTGCCGAAGAACCACGCCGTGGGGTCACAGGTGAGGACGATCGTGGGGCGGACCCGACGAACGGTTCGGGCGATCTCGGCCTGCACCTCGAGCGTGTTCCGGAGCTCACCATCATGGATTGGGAGGACCGTGGCGCCGGCCAGGCCGAGCAGCCTCGCCGCGTCTTCGGTCTCGACCAGCCTGGTCCGAGCAAGCTCCTCTCGTTCCTGGGCAGGGTCCTCGGAACCCCGGTCGCCGTTGGTGAGCACGAGCAGGTGAACCTCCCGTCCCTCACTGGCCCACCTGGCCAGGGTGCCGCCGGCCGAGATCTCGGCGTCATCGGGATGGGCGAAGACTGCCAGGACGGGACCCCGGGGAGGCGGCGCCTCCGATGGCGTCGGCCCCTGCGGGCCCTCAGGCACGACGTCAGCCACGGCTTCGGGTTCCGGCTCCTACCCGCGGCGCCGCGGGCTCGTTCGCTTGGAGCCAGACCCGCGAGCGCTCGACTTCCGGGAGGAGACTTTTCGAGGTCTACTCGCCTTGGGTGCGCTCGTGCGAGGAGCTCGGCCCCGCCCCGCTTGTCCTTCGATGTACCGGATGAGCGTCCTCGCCGGCGAACCGGTGGCTCCCCTGGGCCACACATCCCCCGGCTGCTCGGCGAACGCCGTGCCGGCCACGTCCAGGTGCGCCCATGGGATATCGCCCACGAACTCCTTGAGGAACAGCGCCGCGGTGATGGCCCCGCCCCACCGGATGCCGATGTTCTTCACGTCGGCCACCGACGACTCGATGTGCCTGCGGTAGTCGGTCCACAGCGGCAGCTCCCAGCCCTGCTCGCCCTCCTCCCGCCCCGCCGCGAGCAGCGCGTCGATGAGCTGCCGGTCGCTCCCGATCACCGCATAGACGTCGTTTCCCAGAGCGATCATCGCCGCTCCGGTCAGCGTCGCCGAGTCGATGATCACCCTCGGCCTCTTCTCGGCCAGGTAGGCGAGGGCGTCGGCCAGGATCAGGCGGCCCTCCGCATCGGTGTTCAGGACCTCCGAGGTCTTGCCGCCCCGGTGCCGCAACACGTCGCCCGGGCGGATGGCCGATCCTCCCGGCAGGTTCTCGGCCGACGGGATGGCCGCGATGACGTTGACCTTCGGCTGGAGCTCAGCGACCGCCCGCATGGTGGCCAGAGCCGCGGCCGCACCGCCCATGTCTGCCTTCATCCACTCCATCCCAGCGGCGTCCTTGATGGAGAGCCCCCCTGAGTCGAAGGTGACGCCCTTCCCGGTGATGCCGATGGACGCGCGGCTCCCCCCACCCTCGTACGTGAGCTCGATCAACCGGGGCTCGTTGACGCTTCCGGCGCCGACACCGAGGATGCCGCCGAACCCGCCTCTCTGGAGCTCCGCCTTCGTCCAGACCTTGGAGGTCAGGCCGGACCGCCTGGCCATCGTACGGGCCTCGTCGGCCAGGTACGCGGGCGTGGCGTCGATGGCCGGGGTGTTCACCAGGTCGCGAGCCCAGTTCGCCGCCTCCGCGTAGACCTGGCCCCGGGTGAGCCCCGTCTGCGAGGCACTTCGCCTGCCGTTGGTCAGGGCCAGGACCTTTGCGAGGTTCGGCTTCTCCTGCGACGCCGAGTCGATCGGCCGCTCCTTGTACCGGTCGAAGCGGTATGCGCCCAGGGCTGCGCCCTCGGCGAAGGCGTGCGCCGACTCCTGGTCCGAATCGCCTACCTGGTGGACCATCGAGGCCACCGTGCGGAACCTGGCTACGGAACGGGCGACCTTCATGGCGGCCCTCCGGATCGCCTGGGTTCCCGCTTCACTTCGTTTTCCCAGCCCCACCAAGACGACGACCCTCGGCTGGATCCGCCCGAATGTCGGGATGGTGAACGACTCTCCGACCTTGCCCTGGACGCCGTGGTCGGCGAGCGTGGACATGAGGTCCGCTCCCAGCGCTCGCTGCACCACGTCCACGCCGGGGCCGGGCTCGCGACCCTGGAAGAAGGGAACGATCAGCGCATCGGCCGCGACTTCGGTGGGCGACGCAGATGACAGCTCGAATGTGGGCAACGTGATTACACCTCCATTGATCGAGGGCGCAGCGCGCAAGTCTAGCGGAGCATCAGGACACGGCTTACCCGCGCAGCCATTCCACGCGCGCGACTTTGTCGTAGACGGTCAGGCCCACGTACGCTGTGCCGGACGTGGAGCAACAGAACCTGAAGCGATTCGTTCACTTCTCTTCGGACGGCGTGCGCAGAGAGACCGTGTTCGAAACTGACCGTTTGTGGACACAGCTCCTGTGTTTCGAGCGAAATCAGACCATCGGCCCGATCACCGATCCGGACTCCGACGGCATCTTCCTGGTCGTGGCCGGCGAGGCCGTGTTCCTGGTGGACGGCAAGCGGAAGCGGCTCGAGCAATGGGGGACCGTGCTGGTCCCGGCAGGGGCGGAAGTCACAGTGACGAACGCCTCCGTCGACCCACTGGTCCTCTACGTGATCACCGCCCCACCGCCTGCTGTCGAACCCGTCACCGGGTGATCACTCTCCCATGCCCTCTGGTACCCGAATCCTTCCGGGCTTTCGACCCACAGACGACGACAGGATCGCGTGAATCACGAGTGCGCCCAGGAAGGCTGGAATGCTTGCGCCCCAGCGAGATCCGGCCAGGGGATAGGACAGGTGCAACCAGCGGTGAAAGAGCATGTTCATCGCTGTCTGCCAGCCCTCGAGTCCCGGTGGAACGGTCCAGCTCCACTGATAGATCAGGAACCCAACCACCCACGACGAGAACGCAGGCACGTTCACTTGGCGACCTCTTGCAATGCCGTCACCTCTCGCGTCCCGGTCGAACATGTCCGCGGTGAGCCGGCCGCGGCGGCCAAGAAGGAAGTAGTCGGCGACGAACACGCCGAACAGGGGCACGAACACCGAGCCGAGGAGGAACAGGAAGGACTCGTAGGTTCCGACGGCTACATGCGGGCGGAGGCCCAGCCACACTGCCAGGGCCGCCCCGGCCACCGAGATGCCCACGATGCCGCCACGCTGGTTGATCCGCGCTTTCAGGTTCTGGCTGGACACCGCTGCCGAGTAGATGTCGGCGAAGGCCTCGTCGGTCTCGCCGACCAGCAGCGCCAGCAGCACGATCCATCCTCCGGCCAGCGCCGCGATGGCCTGGCCGAGCCCAGCCGGCGACGCGTCCGACAGCCCGGCGCCCAGGACGAGCAACGCGCCCAACGCATAGAACCACAGGTTCCCCAGCGCGTACCCCCCATAGGTCCCCGCCGCCGACGAGACACCTCGCCGGGCGAACCGGTTGTAGTCGGCCACCAGCGGGAGCCACGACACGGGCATGGCGATCACCAGGTCCACGGCCAGCCAGAAGGGCAGCCCTCCCTGCCCCGGACGGTGCCAGATCGAGCCGAGGTTGGCCGCGGTCAGCACCTTGATGGTGATCCACGCTGCCACCCCCGCCACGACCCACGCTCCGAATCGCTCGAGCCACTTGCGGACGACCAGGATCGGCCCGCCCAGAGCGAGGGCAGTGCAGACGACCGCCACAACGGCCAGCCAGAACCAGTACGAGACGTGCAGCATGCGGTTCGCTACCAGGCTCATGGCCCAGAACTCGAATCCAGTCCAACCGACAAGTTGCACGATGTTCAGCACCGAGGGAACGAATGACCCGCGCACGCCCAGCACCGGCCGGAACAGAACCATGCCAGGCACCCCTTCGCGGGAACCCGCCAGACCCACCAGGGCGAGCGGGATGCAGCCGATCATCGACCCGACCACGATCGCCAGGAGCGCCCGAGGGAAGCCGAGCGACGGGACGAGCAGCGCCCCCGTCAACAGGACCAGAAGGCCGACGGACAGATCCCCCCACAGCACACCGAAATCCAGCCCCGACAGCCTGCGGTGCTCTGGGGGAACCGGCCGGATGCCCCAGGACGGCGCTTCGCGCTCGAGGGCTCGCTCGAGCCGATCGGTGACGGTTGCCATGCCCCTCCCTTCGCCGGAATTGCCCGGATCAGGTTCCAAGGGTCGCCGACTACTCAGCCGGCCTCTCAGCCCGGTGCGACCGAGCTCCCCTGCCTCCCGTGGGAGTGTACGTCCTTCGTGGGCGACCTAGGGCACGACCGGATCGGCCACGTGGTACTTCCGGCGTACCAGCGCGGGGATGTGTGACCGGAACCCCACGGCAACGTCGAAAAGCCTGCCCATCTGGTCCGGCTCGAGCCGAGCCAGCGCGACAAGCGCTCTCCGCCCCTGCACCTCGGTCTCCAGGAGGTTCGGCTGGTTCAGGAGCCACCTCAGCATCCCCAGGTCGAAGAACTGATAGGCGAACTCCCGGTCGTCCGCGGTCACATGGAAGCGGCGATTGAACTCATCCGAATTCAACTGAACGTCGTGGAACCCCATGTAGTCCGAAGCGAGACCTGCCGCCCCGTTGCGTTCCGCGATCACCAATGGAACGCTGGCCCCGAGGTCAAGGACCGCCACCGAGAACCGGCGCCAGTCCTTGAGCGGGTAGAACACCCACATCGTTCGGGTGACGAAGTAGTCGTAATCCATCGCCCGCACCGGGACGCCATCCCATTCGCCCTGGAGGACATTGCGGACGCGCCCGCCGTCGCCTCTGCCGAACAGCCGAAAGTCCTCGGACAGGGCCTCCCTGTTCCTGGCCTGGAACTCGAGCCCGCGATCCCGGGCAAACCGGGCCATCGCCAGCCGGCGCCTGTCTCGGCCCGCCCACCGGTGGAGCCACACGAGCGCGACACCGCCCACCAGCAGGATGGGCCCACCTTCGTCCCCACGGATGAAGGACACGACGACGGCACCAGCGATGATCCCGAGCGCGAGAATGGCCGCGTACCCGGCGGAGGACCGGGGGAGCTGGGACGCGATCCCCAGCAGGATCGCCACCACCCCCATCGAGGCCAGGAAGAGCAGGCTCATCGGTCAGTCCTGGCTCACTCTGTGCAGCATCACCGGCCTGGTCAACCCCTTCAGCTCGACGGGGCCGATCTGCTCGAAGCGAAGCCCGTCACCCGAGGCCAGGCCGACGACGTCATCGCTCACCACCACCTCGCCCGGCCCCGCCTGAGCGGCGATCCGGGCGGCGACGTTCACCGTGCGCCCGAAGTAGTCACCATCACGAAAGATCACCGGCCCCGCGTTGACACCGACATGGGCGGGAGGCAGGCGCGCAGCTGGAGTCCGATCGACCAGGTCGAGCGAGCACAAGACCGCCTCCCGCGGATCGGGGAAGTGGAACATCACCCCGTCGCCCAGCCACTTGACCGGCTTTCCTCCGAACCTGGCGGAGCCGGACTGGACGATCTCGGCCAGGCGCCCCACCAGCTCGGCGGCCGTCTGATCGCCCCGCTCCTCCGTGAGCCGCGTGTAGCCGACGAGATCCAGGAAGACCATGGCCGGAGGGCGGGCTGGACGGGCGATGGCGAGGCCGGCCTCTTCCAACATGCTTTCGACATGGTCGACGATGTGCTCGATCGTCGCGTGCTCCTGGTGACGTCGGTAACCCACAGCATCAATCGTTCGACCATCTGCCGGAGTTGAGGGGAAGCCTGAGAGGCCGTCTGGAGTATCTCGTGCTCCGACATGCCAGAGTTGAGCAGCGGCACCTCGACGAAGTCGTGGAAGAACGGGGCTTCTGCCGCGCCGATCCGGCCCAGGTTCTCCCCGTACACACGGAGCGCCCGGCACAGTTGAGCGTCCGATACACCGAGTTGCTTGGCGAGCTGGCCGATGGCGAACATCTCCGCGTCGTCCTCGCGGACCGGGTCGCCGGATTCCGGCCGAGGCAGTCCGAGCGACTCGTGGACCTGCTGGACGAAATCCATCGTCCACCCCATCTCCTTGCACGCCACCATCGTATCCACATGGGCAACAGACCGCGGACTCGGCCGTGTGGTGGGCCGTGGCACTTCGTGCAACGCTACGTTTCTCGATGCCGACTTACACCAGGAGGAGAGCCATGACCTACGAACAGCTGATCGTGGAACGCGATGGTCCGGTGGTTACGGTCCGATTGAACAACGCCGCCAGGCTCAATGCGCTGTCCCCCACGATGACCGCCGAGCTCCTGGACGCGCTGCCGAAGCTAGGCAGCGACGAGGGCGTCCGGGCCATCGTGCTCACGGGAGAGGGCAGGGGATTCTCCGCCGGAGCCGACCTGTCCGCGCTCCAGGAGCCGTACCTGAAAGGCGAGCGCCCCAGGCTGTCCTTCTTCCTCAAGGAGGGATACAACAGGCTCATCCCTCTCATCGCCGAGACTCCCAAGCCGGTGGTTGCGGCGATCAACGGAGTGGTGGCGGGCGCGGGCAACTCGCTGGCGCTCGCCTGCGACTTCCGGATCGCCATCGATCAGGCCTCCTTCACCATGGCCTTCGTCAAGATCGGGCTGATCCCCGACGCCGGGTCCTGCTACTTACTCCCCCGCACCGTGGGAATGGCCAGGGCCCTCGAGCTGGCCATGCTCTCCGACCGGATCGACGCGCCGACGGCACTCTCGATGGGATTGGTCAACAAGGTAGTGCCCGCGGATGACCTGATGCAGGAGGCACACGCGCTGGCCGCTCGTCTCGCCGATCTCCCCACGACCGCCATCGCCCTGACCAAGCGAACCTTCAACGAGGCATCCCGCATGACATTGGCCGAGACCATGAACCGCGAGGCCGAGGTCCAGGACGAGGCTGCCGCCACGCACGACCACATCGAGGGGGTCCTGGCGTTTCTGGAGAAGCGCCACCCCAGCTTCACCGGCCGCTAGGCCGGCAACCGGACCCGCCTCGGAGGAGCACCCACGCGCCATGGGCGGGTGCTCGACCCCCCGGAATTGACTAGTTAGTTCAGGCTAGCTAAGATGGCCTGCCCGCCGTCATGCCCCTGCACCTCGAGGAGGTGGGACGTGCAGTCAGGTTCTTCGCGGTCTTTCTGGGCCGTGATCACATCGGCATCCCCGACGAGAACGCCATCGGGGACGTGACGAACGCGGTCGACGCCGCGGGAGCCGTCTACAACGCACAGATCTGCGGAGACCCGTACGACATCCTGCACACGTGCGTGTACCGAAGCACCGACGGCGGGAAGACCTGGGAGCGCCGGGCGATCCTCGCCGACAACCACCCGGGGCGTCCGACCGACCGTGGATCGACGTGTACCCCAAGCGCTCCAACAAGTCCTGGGACACGAACCGGACGACCATCTATCTCGAGTACCACACCTTCTCACCGGATGATCTGGTCTACGTGTCGAAGTCGACCGACGGCGGTGCAACGTTCGGGCCGCCGATCCTCGCCACCATCGGGACCAATGCCCTCCCCGACTCCGGGTGCAACACGGTGCCGGGAGGCGTCACCGTGGACAAGAACACCGGCACGGGGTCCGTGGTGTGGCTCTCCGGCAACGACGTCGTGTCCAACATCAGTACGGGCTGTAACTACTCGCAGATCGGACCGTTCGACAAGGCGTGGGTCTCGACGTCCACGGACGGCGGGCTTTACCTGGCGAGCTCACCTGGCCTGGCAGGGAGCGTTCGACCCGGCCACGAAGATCGGGGACAACGCCGACAAGATCTTCGGCACGATGACGGTGGACACCTCCGGACAGGTCCACGTGGTCCTCGCGGTCCGCCACAACGACGATCCGGTCGGCTTCGTGGCCGACTGCGAGACGAACCCGCAGTGCCTCGAGGATCCGCAGACCACCGACCTGGTCGTGGCGACCTCCCCGGACCTTGGGAGCACCTGGACGCCCCCGGTGACCACCGCCAGAGGAGGCTCCAACTTCTTCCCATGGGTGGCGGGCGGTTCGGCCGGCCGGCTCGCCGTCCGCTACTACTCCTCCAGCACGTTGCGCCCGAACGACCCTTCGAGCATCTGGAAGATCTCATACTCCGCGGTCACCGGCGCGGTCGCCACGCTGGACGGGTTCACCGCAAGATACATCCAGACCCCCCAGGTCGGCTCGGTGCTGCTGGATCCCAACCCCGTGCATCTGGGAGGGATGTGCACGTTTGGCATCTTCTGCGAGGCCGTCCCGAACGCGGACCGAACCCTGGCCGATTCCATCGCCCTTGCGATCGACCCGGCCGGCGGAGCGAACGCGGCCTGGACGAACAACGCATCCGGTAGCGGGCGGGTGGACTTCGCCTGCCAGGACGGGGGGGCCGAGTCTGTTCGCGGGTATGGAAAACATACGCGGCTGTTACGGGGGCGCCCGGTAGCAGCCACGCCATAGCTGTGGGCGGTCGCCCGAACCGCTCGCGCCGAGGTCCCGGGCAGGCCCGCGCCCGGGGCCTCATCTCGTCCGGCGAATGAGCGGCACATCCTGGTCCCCTGCTTCCCTTCCCGTATGCTCCCCCGCATGACTGCGCAGAAGCGTTGGACCTTGGTGGCCGTGGTGCTTGGGTCCGGGATCGTCTTCCTGGACTCCACCGTGGTGAACGTCGCCCTCCCCAAGATTGGGGAGCAGCTGCAGAGCGGCCTGCTGAGCAAGTTCGCCGCCGAGAACTTCGTCTACTACGGCTACCTGCTCTCGCTGTCGGCCTTGTTGATCCTGGCGGGGGCGCTGAACGACTTCTACGGGCGGCGCCGGATGTTCGTCGTCGGGCTGATCGGGTTCGGCGCGACCTCGCTCATGTGCGGGCTGGCTCCCAACATCCTGTTGCTGATCGTGTTCCGGGTCCTACAGGGCGCTGCGGGTGCTCTCCTGGTTCCCGGATCCCTGGCCATCATCACGGCGACCTTCGAAGGCGAAGAGCAGGGTCGGGCCTTCGGGCTCTGGGCGGGCGCGTCGGCCGCCACGACCATCCTCGGGCCGTTCGTGGGCGGATTGCTGGTGGACGCGGTCTCGTGGCGAGCGGTGTTCTTCATCAACGTGCCGCTCATTGCCTTCGCCGTGTGGGCCTGCCTCAAGCACGTGCAGGAGTCTCGGGACGAGGCGGCCACGGGCCAGTTCGACTGGCTGGGGGCCACGGTGGTGTTCCTGGCGGTGGGAGGCCTGAGCTTCGGAGCCATCATCGGGCAGCAGGAGAACTGGAAGGGGGCTCCGCCGTTCGTGGCGTTGGCCGTCGGAGGAATCGCCACCATCGCCTTTCCTATCCTGATGGCCCGGTCGCGTCACCCGCTGGTGCCGCTCAAGCTGTTCCGGTCGCGGAACTTCACCGTGACCAACATCTCGACGCTGGTGATCTATGGAGCCCTGTACGTCACGTTCGCCTTCGTCATCATCTTTCTGCAGGGCACGATCGGCTATAACCCCACGGCCGCCGGGCTCATCGGTATCCCCGGCACGCTGTTCCTTGCGCTGTTCTCGACCCGATTCGGACGGCTGGCCGCTCGCTACGGCCCGCGGATATTCATGACGGTGGGTCCGGCCATCATGGCCCTCGGCCTGTTGTGGTTCGCCCGCATCCCGGCCTCCACGGACTCGTGGATATTCGAGCTGCGCCACCCCTCCACGTGGCCGCCGCCCACGAGCTACTACACCGACCTGCTTCCCGGGTTCGTCCTGTTCGGGATCGGCCTCATGATCATGGTGGCTCCCCTCACCACGGCCCTCATGACGTCGGTTCCCAAGGAGAACTCCGGGGTAGCCTCAGCGGTGAACAACGCGATCTCGCGGGTGGGACCGCAGCTGGCCGGGGCGCTCATCTTCGTGGCCATCGCCACGAGCTTCTACAACCACGTGGGGGCGAAGGTCGGCGTCCGGGGATCGGATGCCAACTTGCGCAAGCAGGTCGCGCCGCTGAACCCTGCGGAGCCCGGCGCGTCGCCGGAGCTGAAGCGGGCCAGCGAGGAGGCCTCCACCGACGCCTTCCATCTGGCCATGTTGATCGCCGCCGGCCTCCTCGTGGCGGGCGCGGCGGTGAACGCCGTTGGCATCCGCAACCCGGGGGGACCGCGGTGGATGCGCCAACCGAGATACGCGGAATCTGCTACCGGCC
>WNFU01013293.1_pt1 | contig 15191 bp, 14 predicted proteins | sample 5400121 | NCBI WGS metagenome assembly WNFU01 (sample SAMN13153360, study PRJNA577476) | soil metagenome | isolation source: 100 cm soil or saprolite under grassland replicate 1 | place: USA:California | collected 2016-06-15
CGGGCCTTCGCGGTCACCTCGGTCTCCTGCCCAACCAACCCGATCTCTGCGCTGCTGCTCACGGTGAAGTCCAAGCTCGCCCTTCTACACTAAACTCCATGGGGGTCGCTGTCTCACTCACGTTGGCAGAGAGGGGCCTTCGCCACCGCCCAACGGCGAACACAGGACCGCCGCGAGCGGGACGAACAGCAAGACGAAGAACGCCGCGTTGTTCATCGCCGCGCTCACGGCGGCCGCCCTGTGCGTCCATCGTGATGGTGGCGCGCATCAGCTTCCCACGGTTGCCGCCCACGGTCGTCATCATCCGCACCACCGCCTTGCGCAGGCGCGGGCGAGGGCGGTCATGCTGGGCGCCTTCCTGACCATCACCCCGCCTCCTCGAAGTCGATGTGGAAGTGCTCGTCGTGCCGAACCCAGACCGGCTTGCGAGTGAGGCGGTCCGACAACGCGCCGAGCCGGTGGCCTGATGGCGTCTCCAACAGCAGCGGCACGAACTCCGGCGCGATGATGACCCTCCCGATGCGGAGCCCGCGCTGATGGGCCTGGGCATCGACCTCCAGCAGGAAGGCGGCCACGCTCTCGAACTGGATGCGGAGGTCGCCCATCTCGCCCCGCTCGTCGAACTCCAGCCCGTACCCGAACTTGTTCCAGGGCCAGGTCGCCAGGGTAGCCGCCTCGCCGCTCCTGGTCTGGACCGGCATGAACACGTCCACCGCCATGCCGTTCTGGTGCGAGCGGTGCGGCCTGAACCTGCCACCGGATGGCCAGCCGGTCTCGCCCATGACGAACCTGCGCCCGCCCTCGGCCCTCGACCTGCCGGAGAACGACGCCAGCAACGTGTCCCGGACCCGGCCATCGACGTACTGCCGTCCGACAGCCGAGCCGAGAACCGAGTACGTCACGTACCCCGGCCCCCACGGCGGGACGGCGTGAGCGTGCTCGATGCCGCCGTGGGCGACGGTTCCGACTACCCTCGACGGCGCGTTCCCATCCACGACGACCCGGAGCCAGGCGATGGCCACGGTGAGAGGGAACGCCGCGACGCAGACCATCAGAATGAAGGCGAGCTTGCGGTTCCTGCTGGTCCAGTACCCCGTCATCGAGGCCGCGCCGTAGCCTTACCGCGCGCCAAAAGGATGCCGTCGATGCCGCCCGAGAAGTTCTTCTCGACCAGGTGGAGTGCGGCCGTCTGCGCGTCCGGGAACTCGACTTCGTCGAGGTGTGCCGGCGTCATCCATGCTGTGGAGACTTGGTGCTGGGCACGCACCCGGCCATTAGCCAGCAGTTCCAGGACGACGCCGTCACCGCATCGCTCTCCCTCCCGCCACAGGCGGCGAGGGAAGAAGCCGTGCCGCAGCAACTCGTCCACAACGACCGCAACCGCCTCCTCTACGTGCGCGGGTTCAAGTAGCTCACGACGCTCGGCCACACTGAGGTGGAGCGTCGTAACCAACTTCCGGATGAGGTCGGTGCGTTCCATACCGCTCACCGTAGCCTATCCTCTTGGTGACTTCCGATGGTTCGACGAGCGGCAGGCGTCGCGGGGCGGCGCCCCGCACGCGGAAGGTGATGGTGACGCCCGGCCGCGCCGCCGATGCTACCCTCGACGACGCCGCGGGGGGCCCATGCCGACGAACCGGAGCCGCAGGTCGTCTCGTAGAACCCGAAGCAGCCGCAGGCCCTCGAAGGACGAGTGCATCATCCCGCCTCCCGTCCCGCTGGAGGTGCAGATTCCGGCCATGTCGATCGGCCATTCCGGCTGATGCCGATCACCCGTCCCGGCAAGGCGATCACCCGGGGCGTGACGCCGCTGGGTAGGTCTACTTCGCCGGCTTCTGGCTCTTGGTCAAGTCGCCTTTCGTCTTCCTGAGCGACTCGCCGCTGAGCTTCACCTTGTGTGCGTTGTGGACGAGGCGGTCGCAGACGGCATCGGCGATGGTCTCGTCGCCGATGATGGGGTGCCAGCTCTTGGGGTCGAGCTGGCTGGTGATGATGGTGGACGAGGTGGCGCAGCGGTCCTCCATCACCTCCAGGAAGTCCCTGCGCTGCGAGGCGTTGAGCACCTCGAGGCCGAAGTCGTCGATGACGAGGACGGCGGTCTTGGCGAGGCGGCGGAGCAGCAGGAAGTAGGTGCCGTCGGCCCTGCGCGCTGCCCGGGACAGAGGGCTCGCGTACGAGAAGGTCCGCCTCCTCGCGAGGCTCCCGGATGCCGAGATCGGGCGTGGGTCCCGCGAGCGCGAGTGCTGACGTGCGTGGCGCTCAAGGCGGAGCTCGAGGAGCACGATGAGGCGCAGATGCGTGCGGCGAAGCTGCTGCGCGCCAGCCTACCCATCCGGATTGCGCTGACGCTCCAGGCCGCCTTCCGGGCGGTGCGGGCGACCGAAGAGCGGCTCCTTGACGACGGGAGGTGCCTCGTCCTGGTGACCAGGCACTTCGTCGAGACGTGGAAACCATGCGTGAAGAAGGCGAGGACGCTCGCGCAGAAGGTCCGCGAGCGCGACCTCGGTCGATGCCAGACGCCGGGATGCAGCCGGAGGGCGGTGCACGCCCATCACGTGGAGCTGCGCTCGCACGGCGGCGCCGATACGCCGGAGAACCTGGTCGCGCTCTGCGCCTGCCATCACCTGCGCGGCATTCACGTCCCAGACGAGCTGGTCAGGTGCGCGGCCCCGCACGCGGCCTACGCTTTAGAAAACGAAACGGACAGCTCTAGGCCGCAGCGGTTTCCGCATGTTTCGGGGACTGCCGCCGGGTGCGACACCATGCCGCACCCCAGGTCAAGACCCGCCATTGACGCTCCGGGTGAAGGAACCGAGAGTCCCCGCCCGTAGCTCAACCCCGGAGGGACCTCCAATGAATACTTTCCGACTCGCTCTCGCGGTGGCGCTCGTGTCGCTCGCCGCTCCCGCCAGCGTCCACGCGACCGCCAAGTTCACGTCGTTCATGGGCGGCGAGAACTGCGGCGAGCCCGCGTCGATCGACGGGAACTACGCCGCGCTCGCGGATGGCCGCAACGGCGATCTCATGTACTTCGACATCGCCGCCGGCGTGAACCACCGGATCGGGCTGAAGGGCAGCATCGCCAGCGTGAAGGGCACGAAGTTCGCCTTCTACGGGATCGGCGCCGAGATCGGCCGGATCTTCGTCTACGACATCCCGACGGCGCAGGTCGTCGACACCGGGATCACGACCGCGCGCGGCCGCTGGACCTGGGGCGTCCCGAGCCGGTACTTCTCGGGCACGTACGTCGCGTTCGTCGACAGCGTCGACGGCCACGTGAAGTACTACTCGCTCGCGGACGGCACGATCGGCGACACCGGCCTGCCGGCCACGGACGATCCGACGATGGACGGGAACGTCGTCGCCGCGGGGGACTCGTTCTACGACCTCGCGACCGGGCAGACGGTCGTGCTCGAGACCGGCGCCCGCCTAGCGGTCGTCGCGCGGAACGTCATCGCGTTCCTCTCCGCGTCCGGCGAGATCAAGTACCGGCTCATCGACTCCGGCCAGACGTTCGGCACCGGCATGAACGGCCCCGAGGTCTTCTCGACGGACGGCGAGCGGATCATCGGGTCCTACCACGGCGTCCACCTCGAGATCGCCAAGCCCCACCCCTCGAGCTTCCTCCTCTTCGACATCTCGAACCGGAAGCTCTCCGACGCCGGGTTCACCGGCTGCTCGGACATGTCCTCGTGCTGGGTCGACATCTCCGGGCGCATCGTGATCTACGAGCGATGGGAGGGCGGCACGATGGACTACTCGACGGGGCAGGTGATCTACCCGCCGCAGGACCTGAACGGCGACGGGGTCATCGGAAGCGATTGCGTGGCGGGCTACACGCGCATCTAGCGCGCTCCCGGGTGGTCCGAGACGTCCCGTCCGCGGCGCCGCGGGCGGGACGTCGTCGTTCGAGGGGACGGCTCGCGCGCGTTCAGCGCCTGCGCTCGCCCTCGTCGATCCAGTGGAGCCGGTGCAGGAGCCGGTGGAGGAGCGGCGCGAAGACGATGCCGACCGCGACGAGGACGACGAGGCCGCAGTAGCGCGCATACAGGCCCGCGACCACCTTCCCTGCCGGCGTCGCCGGGGGGTCGACCGGCCCCATCCCGCCGAGCAGCATCGCGGAGTTGAGGAAGGCGTCGCGCCACGGGAGCCGCTCGTAGTGCGCGTACCCCGCCATCCCGAGCGCGAGCGAGAGGGCGCCGACCCCCAGCGCGTCGTGGGGGCGGCTTCGGGGCGGAGCCGCCCGTGCTTCTAGTAGAAGAGCCCGCCGGCCATCCTGGTTGACGACCTTCTCGATGTTCTCCCTCGGCACGACCTTGTTCTTCCCACGCGCACCCCTGGGCTCCCTAGAATCAGAGAGCACCTGAGGAGATCATCGCTCTAGACCTGGCGCCCTCGGTCTGCGCGACCCTCCCGTTCCCCACCGGCATGTCCATCACCGGGTCCTTGGGCGGCCGTGATGCGCCCCTCGTACTTCCGGAGCCACGAGTAGATCGCCTTGATGACCTCGCGCTTGTGGCGCTTCGACTTCGTGGGCTCGATGCTCCACGTCCCCGCCTTCGCCCCCGGCACGCCGGTCGAGATGAGGGAGGATGTGCCTCGAGTCGGGCCGCCTGGGCCACCCGACTAGCGCCACCAGATTTCAGGACTGTTTGATGTGGCCCCGGCGGGACTCGAACCCACGGCCTACGGTTTAGGAAACCGCCGCTCTATCCGGCTGAGCTACGGGGCCTTCAGGCGACGTTCTACCCGCTTCCCGGCCGGCGCGCAGCCCCGAACGTGCCCTCCATGCCGCCCGCTCGATGACGAGGGGCGACCGCGAGCTCTTCGCGCGCCCCGGTCGCTTCCGGTGTCCGCGCCCGTCCGCCGTGCTAGGAGGTCGGCATGTACTTCGCCCTCTCCTACGACTACGTCCCCGATGTCCTCGAGAAGCGTACCCCGTTCCGTGCCGAGCACCTCGCGAACGCGAAGGCGCTCCACGCCGCCGGCAAGCTCGTCCTCGCGGGCGCCTTCGACCCGCCGACGGACGGCGCGCTGTTCGTGTTCAAGGTCGACTCGGCCGCCGAGGTCGAGGCGTTCGTTCGAAGCGATCCGTACGTGAAGAACGGCGTCGTCACGGGCCACCGCATCCGGCCGTGGAACCTCGTCGTCGGCGGCTGACGCCCGCCTCCCGCGCCGAGGGTCGACCCTTTCGCGGCTCAGGCGCACCGGACGGGGAAACACGCGCCCGGTACCCCGTCCGTTCCTTGCCCTCCCGCCAGCCGGCGCGCTAGGAGACGGCCCGCCACGGGGCCCGTCCCCCAAGAACCGGGAGCCACCATGACTCGCAAGACCCTGACCTCCACCGCGGCAGCCCTGTGCGTCGTGCTTGCCGCGGGCTGCGCGACCGCCGGCCGCGACACGGCCATCGGCGCAGGCGTCGGCGGCGTCGCAGGCGCTGGCGTCGGCGCCCTCGTCGGCGGCAAGCGGGGCGCGCTCATCGGCCTGGGCGTCGGCGCGCTCGCCGGCGGCTCGGTCGGCCTCTACCTCGACAAGCAGCGGAAGGAGCTGGAGCGCGTCGCCGAGGTCAAGAAGACCGAGAACGGCCTCGTCGTTCAGATGAAGAACGACATCCTCTTCGATACCGGCAGCGACGGCGTGAAGGCGGCGGGCGTCACCGAGCTCGCGAAGATGGGGGACATCCTCGCGAAGTACTCGGACGACCGCGTCCGGATCGAGGGCCACACCGACTCCTCCGGAGATGCGCAGTCGAACCGCGCTCTCTCCGAGCGCCGCGCCCTCGCGGTGAAGACGCTCCTCGTCTCGCGGGGCGTGCAGGACAGCCAGATCGCGGTCCACGGTCTCGGCGAGACGAAGCCCGTCGCCGACAACGCGACCACCGCGGGACGCGCGAAGAACCGCCGCGTCGAGCTGCACATCGACGTGCCGAACCCGACCTGATCGACGGCCGCGGTCCCCCTGCACCTCGCCGCGTCGGCGGGGACTCGGGCCTCCCGGCGCAGCGGCGCTGCGGGCGCCCGATGCGCGAGAGCCGAGCCTGCGGCCCGTTCGCACAGGGTCGCGACCCTGGGTGAACCCGACCCGGGGCTCACCACCCAAGCCTCCGCCGAGAGTGCGTGGGGGGCACTTCGGTGGCAGCGCGCCCCATACCGGCGGCGCGGTGAGACCCCGGGTCAAATTTACCTGCGACATTCTCACTTCGAGTCGAATAGCATGCGCTTCACGCGCGGTGCACCACGAGCTCGGCGCCACGACGACGCCGAACAGGTGCGACCCGTTCGAGGGGGGCTCATGCACGACAGCACCACGAACCGCACGAAGAACGGCGAGAACGGGGGAAGGCAGGGGTCTCCACTCGAGGGCCTGCGCGTCATCGATCTCACCGAAGCGCTCGCGGGCCCGTACTGCACGATGATCCTCGGCGATCTGGGCGCGGATGTGATCAAGGTCGAGCGCCCCGGAGTCGGCGATCAGAGCCGGAAGTGGGGCCCGCCCTTCATCGGCACGGAGAGCGCCTACTTCCTGTCGGTCAACCGAAACAAGCGGAGCATCGCCCTCGACATCAAGTCGAGCGAAGGCCAAGCGCACATGCGCCGCCTGCTCGAAGGGGCAGATGCGTTCATCTGCAACGTGCGGCGGGTCGAATCGCTCCGGGAGGCGGGCCTCGATCCGGAGACGGTGCGCCGTCTGAATCCGCGCCTGATCTACTGCTCGATCACGGCTTATGGACGAACCGGTCCCTACTCCGGCCGCAGCGGGTACGATCTCGTCGCCCAGGGCGAAGCGGGGCTGATGGCGGCCACGGGCGAGGCGGGCGGCGCGCCGATGCGGTGGCCCGTCGCGATCGCCGATCTCTCCACCGGCGTCTGGTCAGCGCTGGCGATCCTCACCGCGCTCTACGTCCGCGAGCGGACCGGAGAGGGGCAGTACATCGACCAGTCGCTGCTCGAGGGGCAACTGAGCTGGGCGCCGGTGATGGCGAGCCAGCACTTCGCGACGGGACGACGCCCGGCGCGCCTCGGGAACCGGCACGCGAACATCGTCCCGTACGAGGTCTTCACCGCACGTGACAAGCACATGATCGTCGCCGTCGGGACCGAGGGGCAGTGGCGGCGCTTCTGCGAGGTCTTGACCCTCGGCGACGCCGTGCGCGACGACCCGCGTTTTGCGACGAACGCCGACCGGCTCCTGAATCGCGCCGCCTTGAACGCGCTCCTGGAGTCCGTCTTCGCGGAGCAGGAGGCGGGTCACTGGCTGGAGCTGCTCCGGGACGCCGAGATCCCCTGTGGACCGGTGAACGCGCTCGACGAGGCGCTGAACGATCCCCAGGTGCAACACCGCCGCATGATCGTGGAGCTCGAGCATCCGATGGGCGTGATCAAGGCGCTCGGCAGCCCCATCCACCTGTCCGGAACGCCGGTGACGTATCGACGTCGCCCGCCGCTCCTCGGCGAGCACACGGACGAGGTGCTCGCGGAGGCCGGCGCCGAGCACGGACCCGTCGTCGCGATGCCCCTCGCCTGCGAACCGGTGCGGCCGCTGCGGCACTCGCCGCGGTACGCGGCGGAGCTCGCGATCGGGATCGCCCACCGCGGCGCGATCGCCTCCGGGACGACGATCAACGTCTCGGACGGCGGGTGCGCGGTCCGGCTGAGCGGGCTCCTCCCGCGCGTCGGCGAGGAGGTCACGATCAACGTGACGGGCGGTCCCCGCGAGGCGAGCGCGCGCGCGAGCGTCTGCTGGGCCCGGCCGGACGCCGGGGCGGAGCCGACGGTCGGGCTCCGGCTAATCGGGGATTGGAGCGAGGGGAACGACTGGCAGGCGCTCGTGGCCGACGTCGTGCGGTCCGGCGCGCAGGCTGCCTGAAGGCAGCGATCGGGGAAATGACGATGACATTCTGGCTCCTCTACCTCGCCCTCGGCGCTCTCGCCGGGCTCCTCGCCGGACTGCTCGGGGTCGGAGGAGGCATCGTGGTCGTCCCGATGCTCACCTTCGTCTTCGCCGCCCAGCAGCTCCCGTCCCCTCTCATCCTCCATCTGGCGCTCGGAACCTCGCTCGCCAGCATCGCGTTCACCTCCATCTCCAGCCTGCGAGCCCACCACGACCGCGGGGCCGTCGACTGGCAGGTGTTCCGGCGAGTGACCCCCGGAATCCTGATCGGCACCCTGCTCGGCTCGTGGCTGGCGGCGCAGCTCTCGACGCGCTTCCTCAAGGCCTTCTTCGTCTTCTTCCTCTTCTACGTGGCGCTCCAGATGCTGCTCGGCGTGAAACCCAGGCCGACCCGGCAGCTCCCCGGCGCTGGCGGCATGTTCGGGGTCGGGAGCGTCATCGGCGGAGTCTCGAGCCTGGTCGGCATCGGCGGTGGAAGCATGTCTGTCCCCTTCCTCGTCTGGTGCAACGTCTCCCTGCATGACGCGATCGGCACCTCCGCCGCGATCGGTTTCCCGATCGCCGTCGCGGGCGCCGTCGGCTACGTGGCGAACGGTCTCGCCATCAAGACCCTTCCTCCCCACAGCCTCGGCTTCGTGTACCTCCCCGCCCTCGTCGGCATCGCCGCCGTGAGCGTGCTCACCGCGCCCTTCGGGGCGAGGCTCGCCCACCGGGTCCGTCCATCGATCGGACCGCGGCGCGGTGCGACGGATTGTCGCAACTTCTCCATAGACTGTCAGTCATGGCCACCCAGAGGGTGACGTTGCACCCCCCGTCTTGCGAAGTGCCCCCTTCGCGGGAGTGCGTCCTTTCTTCGAGTGAAGTCTCGGCGTTGGCCCATCTGGCCCGATCTGGCGGCTCCGTAGAGCACGGCGTGCCCGTTGCAGCCGTGGGGCGAGCCCCTTCACTCGCGGAGCTCTCACCATGCGTAACATGACGATCGGCGCCAGGCTCATCATCGCCTTCTCGCTCCTCCTCACGGCGCTCCTCGCGCTCGGCGGGCTCGGCCTGTATCGCCTGCACCGCATCGAGGAGATGGTCGAAGGCGACGTGCGAAACGCGTTCACCCTCACGCGGATGGCGAACGGGCTCATGGACATCCAGTGGGAGAGCACGCGCGTGAGCGTCACCAAGCTCATGTTCCTGTTCATGCGACGCGCGGATCAGGTCGAGGCCTGCGCCCGCAAGATGAGTGAGAACTCGGCGAAGATGACCGAGCAGCTGAAGGTCTACGAGGAGCGGGTGCAGGACGCGCGCGGCCGTGCCCTCCTCGACGAGATCCGCCGGATGCGGGCGACGTACTTCGACGCTCGCAAGCGGACGGAGCAGGCCTTCGCCGCCGGGCAGGGCGACGCCGGGACCACGCTGCTCGTCGACGAGATGATCCCGCGTCAGATGGACTACCAGCGCGCGTGGTCGGAGATGGTCGAGTATCAGCGCGCGCACATCGACGAAGCGCTCGAGGCCTCGCGCCAGGAGTACCTGAAGGCGCGCACCCAGATGGCCTCGATCATCCTCGCGACGGTCATCATCATGTTCGTCCTGTCTCTCCTCGTCATCCGCAGCATCACGCGTCCGGTGCTGGACGTCGTCGAGACGGCGCGGCGGATCGCGGGCGGTGACCTGAGCGAGGCGGTCGCCGTGGCAGGGCGCGACGAGGTCGCCCAGCTCCAGACGGCGATGCAGGCGATGACGGAGCAGCTCGCCGAGATCATCGGGCAGGTGCGCTCCGGCGCGATCGCGCTCGGCACCGCGTCGGGACAGGTGGCCGCGACCGCCCAGGCGCTGTCGTCCGGTACGGGCGAGCAGGCCGCTTCCGTCGAGGAGACGACGTCGTCCCTCGAAGAGATGAGCACCTCCATCACGCAGAACGCGCAGAACGGGCGGCAGACGGAGCAGATGGCGCTCAAGGGTGCGATCGACGCGGAGGAGAGCGGAAGGGCGGTCGCCGAGACCGTCGAGGCGATGCGCTCCATCGTCGAGCAGATCGCGATCATCGAGGAGATGGCGTACCAGACGAACCTCCTCGCGCTGAACGCGGCCATCGAGGCGGCCCGCGCGGGCGAGCACGGCCGAGGGTTCGCCGTCGTGGCGTCGGAGGTCCGCAAGCTCGCGGAGCGCGCGCAGAAGGCCGCGAAGGAGATCGGAACACTCGCGGGTTCCTCGACGAAGGTGGCGGAGCGGTCGGGCAAGCTGCTCACCTCGCTCGTGCCGGCGATCCGCAAGACGGCCGAGCTCGTCCAGGAGGTCGCGGCCGCGTCGCAGGAGCAGGGAAGCGGCGTGTCGCAGATCAACAAGGCGATGGGCCAGGTGGAGCAGATCACGCAGCGCAACGCATCCGCGGCCGAGGAGCTGGCGTCGACCGCGCAGGAGCTGGCGAGCCAGGCGGAGTCCCTGCAGGGTGTGATGGGGTACTTCCGGATCAAGGAAGCTCACGACATGCCACTTCATCGGCTCGCCCCGAGGACGGCGGCGCCGATCCTCCAGACGCCGATCCTCCAGGCGCAGGTGCATCCTGCGCAGGTGCCGCCCGCCGCGCGCGCGGCATCCCCCTCCGGCACGAACGGGACGCGCGACCACGGCTTTCGCCGGTTCTGAGGACCGCCTGAAGCGGTGACGCAGCCGTCCGCTAGGCCGGCTGCGCGCCGCCGCTTTTCACGGCCGTCACGACCCCCGGCAGGAGCGGCGTCGCCCTCTCCTCGTCGCCCTCGTCGTCACCGCCGAGGAGCGCCTGCGCCTTGTCGGGCTTCACCCGCGCGCCGAGCTTCACGAGGTCCTCGGCCTTCTTCATGACGTTGCCGCGGCCGGTCCGGAGCTTTCCCTTCGCGAGGGCGAAGGTCTGCTGCGCCTGGTCGAGGCGCATCCCGACGCCGTCGAGGTCCACGAGAAAGTCGGAGAGCTTGTCGAGGAGCTTCCCCGCCTCCTCGGCGATCCGCTGCGCGTTCGCGTTCTGCTTCTCCGAGCGCCACACGTGCCCGATGAGCTGCAGCGCGGCGAGAAGCGTCGTCGGGCTGCAGAGCACGACTCCCTGGCGGAACGCCTCCTCATAGAGTCCGGCGGCGCGCGCGATGCCGGCGTGGAACGCCGCCTCGTTCGGCACGAAGAGCAGCACGATGTCGAGCGTCCGCTGCTCGAGCACGTCGGTGTAGCTCTTCCCCGCGAGCCCCTTCACGTGCGCCCGCAGCGACGCCACGTGGCGGTCGAGCGCCGCGTCGCGCTCCGCGGGGTCGATCGCCCGCATCGACTCGACGAAGGCGGTGAGCGAGCACTTCGCGTCCACCACGATGGCGCGGTCGCCGGGGAGGTAGACGAGCGCGTCCGGCCGCTTCCGCCCGCCCTCCTCGTCGGTGTGGCTGACCTGCAGGTCGTACTCGCGCCCCTCGGTGAGCCCGGCGGTCTCGAGCACGCGCTCGAGCACGAGCTCGCCCCAGTCGCCCTGCGCCTTCGTATCGCCGGTGAGCGCGCGCGCGAGGCTCTCCGCGTCCTCGTGCAGCTTCGCCTGCGTCTTTTGGAGCGCGTCGAGCGAGCCGAGGAGCGTCGCGCGATCGCGGTTCTCCTGGTCGTAGGTCTTCTGGACCTTCTCCTCGAACGCCTTGAGCTTCTCCCCGAGCGGGCCGAGCAGCGCCTGCAGCCCCTCGCGGTTCCGCTCGAGGATCGCCTTCCCCTTCTCGTCGAGGAGCCGCCCGGCGAGCTTCTCGACCTCGGCGCGGACGGCCTCCTTCGTCTTGTCGGCCTCCGCCGCGCGCTCGACCTGCGCCTTGCGCTCGCCCTCGAGCTCCGCGGCGACCTTCGCGCGCGCCTCGCCGAGCCGCTGCGCCTCCACCTGCAGCTCCTCCGCGCGTCGCCGGAGCGCCTCGACCTCGCCTCTCGCATCCGCGTGGCGCCGCTCAGCCGCCGCGAGCTCCGCGCGCGCCGTCGCGAGCTCCGCCGCGACCGCGACCTCGCGCGACCGATCCGCGTCGCGTGCGGCGGCCGCAGCGGCCTGCTCCTCGGCGCGCGCCGCCGCGACCGCAGCCGCGACGCCCTGGCGCCTGAGCAGGAGCCCGACGCCGAGCCCCGCGACGAGGAACACGACCGCCGCCACCACCACCGTGATGCCGTCCATCCCCCTAGAATACCCGGGGGACTGACGCGACGGTCCTCGCCCGGCGCGCGCTGTCCGGCGCTCAGGATCGAACGGAAGCGCGACGGCCCATCTCAGGCTGCCCTGCGTGGAGCTGGGGGCGCGGCTCGGGCCCGCGCGGAGCCGTCGGCGCGAACGCGCCACGTCCGTCGCGCGCGGAACCCTGCTGCTCGTCCGTCCTGAAGAACGCGATCAGCTCGCGAAGCGCCTCGGCCCGGCTCGCCATCTGCTCGGCCGTCGCCGCGAGCTCCTCCGCCGCCGAGGCGTTTCGCTGCGTCACCTGGTCCACCGTGGACATCGCACGGTTGATCTGGGCGACCCCGGCGGTCTGCTCGCGCGAGGCCGCCGCCACCTCCTGCACGAGCGCCGCGGTCTTCTGGATCGTGGGGACGAGCCGGGCGAGCATCTCGCCCGAGCGCTCCGCCGCCGAGAGGCTCGACCCTGCGAGCCCGCCGATCTCCTTCGCGGCCTTCTGCGCGCCCTCCGCGAGCTTCCGCACCTCGGCCGCGACCACCGCGAATCCCCGGCCGTGCTCCCCGGCGCGTGCCGCCTCGATCGCGGCGTTCAGCGCGAGCAGGTTCGTCTGATAGGCGATCTCCTCGATGACCGTGATCCGCTCGGCGATCAGGCGCATCGCGTCGAGCGTCTCGCGCACCGCCGTCCCGCTCGCCCCCGCGTCGCGCGACCCATCCGTCGCGATCTGCTCGGTGGCCCGGCTGTTCTCCGCGTTCTGGCTGATGGACGCGCTCATCTCCTCGAGGCTCGCGGTGGTCTCCTCGACCGACGCGGCCTGCTCCCCGGTGCCCTGGGAGACGCTCTGGGAGGTGGCGGACACCTGGCTCGCCGCGGAGAGGAGCGCCTCGGCACCGGACCGCACCTCGCCGAGGACGCGCGCGAGGTTGCGTCCCATGGCCCGCATCGCGTCCTGCAGGTCGGCGATCTCGTCGCCGCCCCGCACCTCGACGTCCTGAGTGAGGTCGCCCTCCGCGATTCGCCGCGCGACGGTCGAGAGATCCACGATGGGCGTCACGACCCGCTGGAGCAGGCGGTACGCGAGGAGCGCGCCGAGGAGCAGCGCCACGACGAAGCCGCCCGCGAACACGGCCCCGCGCGCCGCGAGCGTCGTGCTCGTCGTGGCGAGGCTCGCCTGGACCGCGGACGCCTGATCGACGCGGAGGCGCTCGAGCGTCTCGACGAGCGTCGCCGTGGCGGACTTGAACGCCTTCGACCGCTCACCGGCCTCGAGCCACTCCTGGTTCGCGGTGGCGCGCACCATCCCCTCGCCCTTGTCGAGCACCTCGGCGAAGAGCTGCTTTGCCTGCGCGGCCGACGCCGGCGTCGTCGTGGCGCGCTCGAGCCGGACCACCGCGCGGGCGAAGCCCTCGCGCGATGCGGCGACCGCGGCGAGGTCGGAGGTGCCGGCCGCGGCCTGGCCCGCGAAGACTTGCGCCGCGCCGCGGGCGAAGAGCTCCATCTCCCCCGCCGCGACGGCGCAATCCATCGCCGCCGGGACCTTCTCCCCCAGCTGCGTCGCGGTGAGCTGGTTCGAGACGAACCCGTACACCCCGAGCGCCGCCACGCCGAGCAGGATGCCCGCGAAGGTGAGCCCGACGCGCCTGCCGACCGTGAGCCGCATCGGGGCCCCCTTACTTCGAGACCTGCATGCCGTCCGCCTGCCAGCGCAGGATGCCGCCGTCGAGCCGCTTCACGTCCTTGCGGCCGAGGTGAGCGAGCAGGCGGCCCGCGACCGGCGCCTGGTGACCGGCGTGATCGAGGAGGATGATCGTACGTCCCGGTGCGACTTCCTTCAGGCGGGCCTGGATGTCGTCGACCGGCATGCTCACCGCGCCCTCGATCCGGAAGCTCGCGAACTCCTCCGGGTCACGGATGTCCATGAGGAAGGGAGGGTTCTTCGAGGCGACGGCTTCCTTCAGCGCCGCGGGGGTGAGGGCCGTCACCTCGACGGAAGCCATCGGCTTCCCCGCGGTGGCGCGGCCGGACTTGCCCCAGCCCGGGAGCCCTTCCTTGTACTCGAGGATGTTCATGTAGCCCGCCGCGGACGCCGCCTTGGCGGCCTTCACCGTCTTCGTGCAGTTCGGGCCGTTGCAGTAGAAGATGACGAGCCGGGTCTTGTCCTTCACCACCTCCGGCAGCTTCGTCGTCACGGAGCGCGCCGGGACGAGCAGCGCGCCCGGGATGTGAGACTCCGCGAACTCGACCTGCGTACGGGCGTCGACGAGCGTGAAGTCCCAGCTCGCCGGCGGGCCCGACATCTTGGCGGCGAGCGCGTCGGTCGCGATGACGCGGAAGTCCTCCGCGTGCGCGGGGAACGTCATCGTGAAGGCCGCGAGCGCGGCAGCGAAGAGCCGGATGCGCATGTTTGTCTCCCTCGTTGGGCCTCGGCGGAGTTCTCCGCGCGCCTGGCCGCTCTACTTCGGGTAAGGCCCATCCAGATACCTTCGCAAATGCACCGAGTCAACGAATCGGAACGCCTACATTTCACGCAGTGGCGAGCTCACGCGACGCGCCCGTTCACGGAATGACGAGACCGAGTTGCGCCGGGCTCATCGTCGCGCGGAGGTGCGACGAGGACTCACCGAGCGTACCGCTGCCCGGGGGCGCTCGGGCCCCCGGGCGGCGTTCGCTCGTCGCTACCAGGTCGACTCGAGACCGCAGGAGATGAACTTGCTGTCGAGGCCCGGGGCCTCCTTGATCATCCCGTTCTTGCTGTGGCAGGCGACGCACATCGAGACCGGGTTCCCGACCGGCTGGCACGTGCTGACCTTGACGAGCTGCAGCTGTCCGTCGAGCACCGGGACGGAGAGACCGTAGTCGACCCAGCGCCGCATCTGCATCACCGCGTAGTCGCTGTTCGGGACGAGCGTGGCGTCGTGGTTCTCGCTCTGGTGCCCGTTCTCGATGGGCAGCTGGTACCGGCACTGCTCGACCAGGTTGCGGTCGAAGCGATAGAACGCCGCCTTGCCGCCCTGGACGAGCGTGCTCTGGTCGGGCGTCCACTGCTGCCGGAAGAAGGTCGTCTTCGCCGGGCCCTGGACCGCGGGACCGGTGGCGAGGATGACCGGCGCGCCGGCGAGCAGGCTCGCCATGTCGACGTTCACGAGCATGCCCTGGTTCAGCA
>WNFU01008659.1_pt1 | contig 15187 bp, 14 predicted proteins | sample 5400121 | NCBI WGS metagenome assembly WNFU01 (sample SAMN13153360, study PRJNA577476) | soil metagenome | isolation source: 100 cm soil or saprolite under grassland replicate 1 | place: USA:California | collected 2016-06-15
CGGTTTGCTGGAGCAGAGCTTTTCTTTTCCATGAAATCCTTCTACTCCACGAACTGCATCGTGTCAGTTCATCGTTCGACGCGCCCTCAAGGGCTGTCAACTCGGTTGCGGCTGTGCCGCGCTAAGTACTCTGTGCCTCCTTCGAAAATTTGGTTGGGGGTGGGGTTCACGCTGCATCAGCTGAATACGGGGCTATTACTGGTGCGTGGAGCGCGCCCTACGAAACTTTTTTGCGCCCTTTGCGTCCCTTCGACTTCGCTCAGGGCGTGCCTTTGCGGCTAAATCTCCGATCCGAAATCTCCGAAGGAGCGATTCATGACCCTATACGACGATATGATGGAGGGTACAATCGACGTTCACTGTCATATCGACTTCGAATTTTCCGCCAAAGAGCGCAAGCGCGAGCCGGAATTTCTTTGGCTGCCAAAAGCCGAGGCGATGGGGATGCGCGGTGTCGTGCTCAAGTCCCACTGGTGGCCGACCATCAATGTCGTGCCTTACATTCTCGCGTCGGTGCAGACCAAAGTCACGCTATGGTCGAGCGTCGCGCTCAACATCACCGCCGGCGGCCCCAACCCTTGTATCATCGAAGCCTGCGCCGAGCTCGGCGGCAAAATGGTATTTCTGCCGACCTGGAGCGCGCGCAACGACGTCGAGCGCAAGGGCTTTAGCAGCCGGATTAAATCCTACTACAAAAGCCACGATAGATTAGAAAACCCCAACTATTATTTTCTCGACGACAAGGGCAAGCTCATTCCGCGCGGCTACGAAATCATCGAGGCCTGCAAGTCCTGCGATCTCACTCTCGCCATGGGCCACGTTTCCTGGCAAGAATCTCTCGCCTTCATCGAGGCGGCACGGGACATGGGATACAGTCACCGGATCGTCGTCAATCATGCGCAAAGCCATATCATCGGTATGCCCGTGGACGCCATGAAGCGGGCGGCGGAAATGGGCGCGTTCCTCGAAGCGTGCTGGAATGCATTGGCGCCGGGTCGAATGGACTCGCCCGATCTGGTCAAACAATTCCGCGAAGTGGGCCTGCGGCAGATTATCGCTAGCACCGACTATTTCCGGCCTTATAGCCCTAATCCCGCTGAACTTTTCCGAATGTATCTGGGAATGCTACACGAAGGCGGGTTGAGCCAAGACGAAGTCAATCAGGTCGCGTCGATCAATCCGGCGCGACTGATGGGAATGGCGTAGGGAATAAAAAATTCGAAAACAGGCCAATTAACTTCACCCCTACTTGGAAATAGTCTCTCTGATTCATTCTTTCGACCTCCGAGACGAGCTTCGTAAGGCGTCTCGAAGTCGTCGAAGTGCTTATCTCGGTTCATCAACCCGGCACTACTTGTCTTTCCTCCAACCCTTGGCCAAGACGCTCACGACCAAAGGGAGGAGGAAGATGCCGATGAAATGTAAGGCTTTCAGCTCAAGGTCGATCAAGTAAAACTTAACCGTCAGGAGCAGAAGAACAAGCGCGGACGACAATGTCACTCCGGTAGCGATGAACCTTTGCTCGTGGTCGAAAAACAAGAACAATTTGAAAGTAACGAAGCCGAGAAAGAAAGTAAGAAGCAGCGAACCCAGCAGCGCCCGCGGAAAACCAAACGGATCTTCGAAACTCAGCACACCGACGGCAACGACAATCCAGACGACGACCTGAAACAGAAAATGCTTTAGGTTAAGCTCCGACATGCCGTTTTAGACAATTCCCGTTTTTTTCGCGCGTTCAGAGCTTTTCTTCGTCCGGTACGACGTCCGTCACCAGATCGCGAATCAGCGGCCGCCTCTGCAGCGGCTCGAGTGTGATGATATTAGGCGTTAGTTTGGCGATGCAGGTGTATTCGACTTCGCCGTTGACCAGCGCCATGCAGGTCTTACAGGCATTGGCGTTGATGCAGCTGTAACGGATGGCTAGTGTGCTATCGAGATGGGTGCGAATCCAGCGCAGCGCGTCGAGCACCGACATGCCTTCTTCGTAAGGAACGTCGAAGTCATCGTAATGTCGCGCCTCGCCCGGCGAGCCACGGCTGATTCGTAGACGCGCGGTTTTGCTCATTGAGTCAAGCATGGCGTGCTTGGCTGCGATTGAGCCGGACCACCGCGACCCATCGAGCAGCGAATTCCCAGTCTTTTAGCTCCACCACTTGGTTCTTGAGCAAGTGATAATCGGCGATGGGAAAATCTTCCCGCTGATGGGCGCCACGGCTCTCGGTTCTCCCTAGAGCCGAACGAACTACGGCTTCGGCGGTCGTCAGCATCGCCCGCAGTTCGAACCAATCTTGCAAATCCAGGTTGAACTGACGTTCCGCTCCGACGCAAAGATCCGGAAGATCATGCCGCTGCATTTCTTCGATGCGCGCGAGAGCGGCGGCCAGTTTTTCTCCGCTTCGAAATGGCCCGGCATTTCCCCACATGAGCGTTTGTAGCTCGGCTTGGAGGTGGGCGGGCGGAGTACCACCTGAAGCAGGATTGCGGCGCAACTGCTCGACTTGATTTCTCGATACCATTGTCAGTGTCTCGTCCCAGCCAAACTTCGATTGCTTCGCCTTCTCGGCGGCGGCCGATCCCGCCTTCGCACCGAATACGAAGGCTTCGGTGATCGCATTGCCGGATAACCGGTTGGCGCCGTTGGCTCCGCCGACCGCTTCTCCGGCGGCATAAAGCCCCTCGACTCGCGACTGCATATTTAGGCCAACACGAACGCCGCCCATGTGATAGTGCGCCATCGGACCGACTTCTACGGGCGTTTTCGTGAGGTCGATGCCGTTGGCAAGCAATCGATCAATGACTGGACCGAAGGCACTGCGAAGTTCTGCCTCGGAAATATGGCGGAAGTCGAGATAAGCGCCGCCGTGAGGTGTGCCTCGACCGGCTTCGACTTCTTTCAAGATCGCGTAGGCCGCAATATCTCGGGTCGCATTGTATTGGCCAAAATCGCTGCTGCCGTAGCGATCGATGAATTCGTCGAACTGCCCATTTAACAATTTGCCGCCGAGCTTGTAACGAAACGGATCCCACATGATCGGGTCCATGCCCACCAGCCTCGGCGCGAGATGGCCGATGGGGAAAAACTGCACGAACTCCATGTCGATCAGTTCCGCGCCGGCCCAGAGCGCGAGTGCGTAGGCTTCACCGCCCATATTCGCGGACGCGCTGTTGCGCGCATATATTTTTGTCAAACCTCCGGCAGCGAGAATAATCGCTTTGGCCTGAATGGTGACGAGATCACCGTCAACGAGATTGAGCGCAACGGCGCCGAGCGCACGCGCATCGCGCACGAGAATGTCGATCACAGCGAGATTGCTGATCCGCCGAATCTCGGGAATCTCGCCAACTTTGCGCCGCAGCGTCGCGGCCACGGCCGGACCGGTGTTGAGAAAGTCGACGTAACAACAACGCTTGACGCTGTGGCCCGGCGCCATCTCTTGCTTGATGTGGTCGTTTTCTCTCGCCCAACGCGCGCCCCACTGATCCATCTCGAGGATGCGCGTCGGCCCTTCTTCACAAACGAGCGCGGCCAGCTCTTCGTTGCACAGACCGCGCCCCGCTCTCAGGGTGTCTTCGAGATGTAAAGAAGGGGAATCAGGTTCCTCCTCGCCCAACGCCACCGCCACAGTCATCTGCGCCATGATCGTCGCGCCGCCGCGTCCCACCTGGCCTTTGTCAACCAGCAGCACCGAAGCGCCGCTGCGCGCCGCGGTGATCGCCGCATACATGCCGGCGCCACCGGCGCCCACGATCAGAACATCTGCGGAGAGATGGGACATGATCGGTTCGGTTACCCATCCTTTGCGGTGGCAACGAAAGTTTAGTCCCGCGGGCTTTGCGCGTCGCTCTCCTTGAGCGCGTCGAGGGCTTGCTTCGCGGCCTCCTGCTCGGATTGTTTCTTACTTCTGCCCTCGCCTTTGCCCAACACCTTGCCACCGACAGCGATCTCCGTGGCAAAAAGTTTTTCGTGATCCGGCCCGCTTTCGGAAACCACGCGATAAGTGGGCGGGGCATGGAAAAGCATCTGGCTAATCTCTTGCAGTCTCGTCTTGTAATCGTGTTGGCCGAGCGTCTTCGTCGTCACGTCGGCGGCGAAGTAGCGCTCGACGACGGCGCGGGCCGCCTCGTAACCACCCTCGTGATAAACCCCGCCTAATAATGCTTCAAACGCGCCCGCGAGGATTGATGGCTTGGTGCGTCCGCCGCTTCGTTCCTCGCCTTTGCCGATTCGCAACGCGGCGCCCAGTTTGAGCAGCGCGGCCTTCTCCGCGAGCACGGCAGAATTGACCAGCGCCGCCCTCATTTTGGAAAGATCGCCTTCACTCTTGTCGGGATTTCGGCGCATCAAGAGATCGCTCACCGCGAGGTCGAGAACCGCGTCGCCGAGAAATTCCAAGACTTCATTATGGCCCTCGCTTTTTTTTCCGTCGTAGGAAACGTGCGTCAAGCAACGCAGCAGGAGTGCAGGATCTTTGAATCTGTACCCCAGCTCTTTTTGCAGCAGACTGAGTTGAGAATCGATCTTCAATCCGGCCCTATTGGAAATCCACGGCGGAAATATCCCCGCAAGCGGAAACATCAGCAATTGCGTTTGAAACTTTCCCGGTCAGCCAGCCGTTGCGAAAGCCGTCGAGATGAACGTCAATTTCTCGGTTGGCGAGATCGCCGGCAGCGGCGACTGCGACGGGCAAATAGTTTCGGCTGAAGCCTCTGTGGAGACCGGTCGTCCTATCAACCTTTGCTTCAATCAAAACCTGCGCGCGTTGTCCGACAAAGCCGCCGCAAAACTCGCTCTTCTTTTGTCCGCCCAACTCGCGCATGCGGCGCGCGCGGCTCTTTTTTACATTTGCCGCAACAGGGTCCGGCAATGCTGCGGCGACCGTGCTCCGCCGGGAAGAATAGGGAAAGACATGAAAGTAGGTAAGCGGCAGCGCGGCAAAAAATTCCAGAGAACTTTCGAACTGCTCATCCGACTCGCCGGGAAATCCAACGATGATATCACTACCCAAGGCGGCGTCGGGCAGGCGCTCGCGCACCCTGCCGAGCAAATCGCGGTAATACCTCGTGTCGTAGTTGCGCCGCATTCGTTTTAACACTTCGTCTTCTCCGGCTTGCGCGCAGATATGCAGATGCGGGCAAACGACATCGGATTCAGCGATCAAGTCCAGCAGCCGATCCGGTACTTCGCGAGGATCGAGGGAGCTAAGCCGAAGCCGCGAAATCAAACCGCCTTCAGCGATCATTTCCACGAGCGCCGTGAGATCGATTTTCGGACTAAGATCCTGTCCATAACCACCGAGATGAATGCCGGTGAGCACGATTTCTTTGTATCCGGCGTCGGCCAGCTGGCGCACCTGCGCCATCGCTTCCCGCGGCGCGACGCTGCGGCTAAGCCCACGCGCCGTCGGAATAATGCAGTAAGTGCAAGAATAATTGCAGCCCTCTTGGATTTTGAGAAAAGCGCGCGTGTGCCCCGGCAGTGCTCGCGTGCCCAGCACCGGCACGCCGCGCTCCCGTTTCACCTCGCTCACAGCGATCTGCGTCGCGAGTTCCGGCGTGGTTTCCACGAAACGAACGAGGTCGTCGAGCCGATTGAGTCCGACCACGTAATCCACCCCGGAAACACCGGCAACCTCTTGCGGGTTCACCTGGGCGTAGCAGCCGGTGACCAGCACTTTCGCCGCGGGATTCAAACGCTTCGCCCGTCTGACGAGTTGCCGCGCTTCCCAATCCGCCCGATCCGTCACCGTGCAACTATTGATCACGTAGCAATCGGCCGGCTCGCCAAAAGGCACGAACGAGTGCTTGGTTTCCAGGCGGCTTTGAATTACCGCGGAATCGTATTGGTTGATCTTGCAACCGAGTGTCGTAATCGCGATACGCATGTCTTCGCTTCGGTCAGAATTTCAAATCACAAATCATCACAAATCTCATATCTATTGGCATCGGCATTTGGAATCTGAAATTTGCGATTTGTCATCGCGCGCACTGCGCTAAGTGCGCAGAGCGCGCTCGATCCACCCGCCGCCGAGAACCTGGTCCCCGCGATAGAAGACCGCCGCCTGGCCCGGCGTCACTGTCGGAAATGCTTCGCTGAACCGCACTTCGCATGCACCGTCGCAATTCGGCCGAATCACGCAGGGAATCGCCGCTGATCGATAGCGAATCTGTACCTCAGCTTCAATCTCCGCCTCGTCAGGGAATTCGATCCAAGTGACGGACTGGACAGTCATGCCGGCGCAGCTTAATTCATCTTTCTTCCCGACAACCACTTGCTTCGTTTCGTCGTCGATCTCGACGACATAAAGCGGCTCGCCAGTCGAAATTCCCAAGCCTCTCCGCTGTCCGACAGTCACGCGATGAATCCCGCTATGCTGGCCCAACACCTTGCCCGATCGATCGGTGACCTCGCCGCTGCGTAGCTCGCTCTCGTCGGCATAGGATTCCACCAGCACCTTGTAATCGCCGAAACAAATATCTTGGCTTTCCGGACGTTCCGCCACCGGCAAGCCAAACTGTCTCGCACGTGCGCGGACCTCGGTCTTGTGCATTTCGCCGAGCGGAAAGAGCGCATGCGCAAGCTGATCTTGCCCAAGCGAAAACAAAAAATAGGACTGGTCCTTACCTCGATCTGCGCCGCGAAAGAGTGACGCACGAGAAGCGGAATCAACCTGCATCACGCGCGCGTAGTGACCGGTGGCAACGAAATCGGCGCCTTGCTCCCTGGCCCACCGAAGCAAAGTGCCAAGCTTGAAATCGCGATTGCAAGCCACGCAAGGATTGGGCGTGCGGCCGTGCAAATAATCCTGGGCAAACGGCTTCACCACGGTCTCGACAAACTGCGATCGAAGGTCGAGGAGTGTGTGAGAAATACCGAGCAGCGAGGCAATCTCCTTTGCGCCGCGGTGATCGGAACAAACCCGCGGCCCGATTTCTCCTTCCCACATGCGCAGAGATACACCCTGAACGTCGTGCCCTTGCTCCACGAGCAGCCCCGCGGTTACGGAACTATCGACGCCGCCGCTCATGGCAACGACGATCTTTTGCTTTCTCTTAGACATAATCCGTGGGGGCAAGGCGCGCCTTGCCCCCACCCTGTCACGATTGCCTGTTTCAGCCAAAGGCTGATCCGCCTCCGGCGGAGCCTATTGCCTTTCCTTAGCTTCCCGTATGTTTTAAAAGCTCTTTGACCTTGTTCAAGACTTCGTTTTCCTCGGCGGTTTTCTCCTCGAGACCGCCTTGGCGAGCGCTCAGTTCGTCGACCTTTTTCTCCACTTTTTCAACATAGTCGGCGAGACTGCCGATCGCTTTCGCGATGACGTCGGGCAGGTCGGCCGAGTTGAGATCAATGATAGCCTTACCTGTCGACGTGTGCCGCGCCGCCTCGGTCTTCACGACTCTGCCCGGAATGCCGACCACCGTGGAGTGCTGCGGGACCGAGGTCACCAGCACGGAGCCGGCGCCCACCCGGCTGTGGCGACCGACGGTCACCGGCCCGAGGACGGCGGCGCCGCTGAAGAGCGTCACCGAGTCTTCGATTGTGGGGTGGCGCTTGATCGGCTCCGTCGACGTTCCGCCGAGAGTGACGCCCTGGTAGATCGTCACGTCGTTGCCGATTTCACTGGTCTCTCCAATCACGACTCCCATGCCGTGATCGATAAAACAGCGCCGCCCAATTTTCGCTCCGGGATGGATCTCGATCCCGGTGAGGAAGCGGCCGACGTGACTCACGAACCTCGCCAACGTGGTGAGCTTTCGCTGCCAAATCCAGTGCGCGAGCCGGTAGATCAGGATCGCGTGAAAGCCGGGATAAGCAATTGCCACTTCCCACGTCGACCGCGCCGCCGGATCGCGCTCGAAAACCGCTTGGATATCTTCTTTAAGCGTTTCCCACATGACAGAAGATTTGGGGAGATGGAGGGTTGGAGTACTGGAGTAATGGGTCAAGATACTCCGCCCAATACTCCATCATTCCATCACTCCATTACTCCAGTTTATCAGTTCGCTTGCCGATGTCGGGCGTCCTTGTAAAGCTTATAGTCAATGCTATCCACCAGCGCTTGCCAACTCGCCTCGATCACATTGTGCGACACGCCGACCGTGCCCCAGCGCTCTTTGCCGTCGCCGGACTCGATCAACACGCGCACCACCGCGCCGGTCCCTTCTCCCGTCGAGAGCACCCGGACCTTATAATCCAACAGCGCCACTTGCTTGAGTGCCGGATAAAATTTGGTCAATGCCCGGCGCAAGGCCTGATCGAGAGCGTTCACCGGGCCGTTGCCCATCGCCGCGGCATGTTCCATGACGCCGTCGACTTGCACCATGATGGTCGCTTCGGAGATCGGCGGCTCGCCTTCATGGCGCTTCTCGTCGATGACTCGAAAGCCGACCAGACCGAAGTTTTTCTTTTTTCGCCCAAGCGCTTCTTGGATCAAGAGTTCGAAGGACGCTTCCGCGGCCTGGAATTCGTATCCCTGGCTTTCAAGCTCTTTGGTGCGGCGCAGGATTTCCTTGGCGGCGTCGGCGTGGTCTTTCAAATCGATGCCGTATTCTTTGCTTTTGTAGACGATATTGCTCCGGCCCGAGAGATCGGAGACCAGTACGCGCTGCCGATTGCCGACGAGCTCCGGATCGATGTGCTCGTAGGTCTCACGGTTCTTGATCACGCCCGAAACGTGCAGTCCACCCTTATGCGCAAAGGCGCTGTCGCCGACGTATGCCTGACGCTTATTCGGTTGAATATTCGCCAGCTCGTAAAACAGCTGGGAAACATCCCGCAGCTTCTTCAACTGCGCCGGCGTGACGCACTTCTTGCCCATCTTCAACTGCAAGTTGGCGATCACCGAAATCAAATTGACGTTGCCACAGCGCTCACCGAAACCATTGATTGTGCCTTGAACCTGGGTCGCACCCGTCTCGACGCCGGCGAGTGTATTGGCCACTGCCAGCTCACCGTCGTTGTGACAGTGAATGCCGAGCGGGGTCTTGATCACCCGGTTCACGTGAGTCAGCGCCTCGTGAATATCGCTTGGCAAGCGCCCTCCGTTGGTCTCGCAGAGCACGATCCAATCGGCGCCGCTTTCCTGCGCCGCCTTGAGGCATTCCAACGCATAGTCCGGATTGGCGCGAAATCCGTCGAAGAAATGCTCCGCATCGAAAATCACTTCATCGACGCGTTTCTTCATGAAGGCAATGGAATCGGCGATAATGTCCAGATTCGCTTTTTGGCTGATGCGCAAATCATCGCGGACGTGCAGATCCCAGGTCTTGCCGACCAGCGTTACCACCGGCGTGTCGGCGGACAGAAGGACTTTGAGATTGATGTCCTGTGACGGTTTAGCGCCGAACTTTCTGGTGGTGCCGAAGGACGCGATCTTGGCATTCTTCAACTTCAGCTTCTTCACCTGCTTGAAGAAGTCGGCGTCGCGCGCATTGGAGCCCGGGTAGCCGCCTTCGATATAGTCAATGCCCAACTCCTCGAGCTTCTCCGCGATGCGCAGTTTATCCTCGAGTGTGAATGAAACATCCTCCGCCTGACAACCGTCTCTCAAAGTCGTGTCGTAGAGTAAAACGTCCTTCATACCTTTCCCTGCTTCCCGATAAATGCATCATGCAGCACGCGCACAGCGAGCTCGGTATATTTCGCGTCGATGACGACGGAAATCTTGATTTCTGAAGTGGAGATCATTTCGATATTAATCCCCTCTTGCGCCAGCACCTGAAACATTTTCGCGGCAACGCCTGCGTGCGTGCGCATGCCGACGCCGACCACGGACACTTTGGCGATGTCGGTGTCGACCCGGATACCCTTGGCATGCAACGCGGGCAAGGCGTTTTCGACGATCGCCCGGGCCTTTTTATGATCCGCCTTGGGTACCGTGAAAGTCAAATCCGTGGTGCCGTCTTCGCTGGCATTCTGGATAATCATGTCGACGACGATGTGAGCCTCCGCTATGGGACCGAAAATTTGCGCCGCCAGCCCGGGTCGATCGGGAACCCGCACCAGCGTAATCTTCGCCTCATTCTTATCGCAGGCCACGCCGGATACTAAGACATCGGTCATACTCGCCTCCTCGTCGACTAACCATGTCCCTTCGACATCCGAAAAAGTCGAACGCACATGCACCGGGACGGAAAATTTCTTGGCAAATTCAACCGACCGTATTTCCAAGACTTTGGCCCCGATGCTCGCCAGCTCGATCATCTCCTCGTAGGAAATACGCGCAAGCTTTCGCGCATCCGGACAAATTCCCGGATCGGTGGTAAAAACACCTTCGACGTCGGTATAGATCTCGCACGCTTCGGCGTTGAGAAACGCCGCCAACGCCACCGCGCTGGTGTCCGACCCGCCCCGTCCGAGCGTCGTAATGTTGTCGTCTTCGTCCACGCCCTGAAAGCCGGCGACGACGACAACCTCGCCCGCTTTCAGCGCACGCACGATCTTCGTCGAGTCGATGCTCAAGATACGCGCCCTGCCGTAAGCGTTGTCCGTCTCGATCCGGACTTGATGTCCCAAGTAAGATTTTGCCGGCTGTCCCAACTCTTTAAGAGCGAGACTTAACAAGGCCACGGAAACCTGCTCTCCGGACGCGAGCAGCACATCCTTTTCCCGCTCGTCCGGCAGTTCCGAGACCTCGTGCGCCTGCGCGAGCAAACGATTGGTCTCTCCGGCCATCGCGGAGACCACCACGACCAAATCATGCCCGGCGCGCCTTGTCGCCGCGACCTTCGCGGCGACCTGCTTGATGCGATCGATCGATCCGACCGAAGTCCCGCCGTATTTTTGCACTAACAGCGCCACTTACCTAACCCTTATCCCTCATCCGAGTCTCTTTCTTGACCGTTTGAACCTTGGAACGCTTCAACTTTTGAACAATCGTCTCATAGCGTTCGCCATGCCCGACAAAAGTGAGCTGGCGCTTCGATCCTCCGCCGTGAACGATTCTTATTTCGAGAAATTCATCAGCGTCCGCCGCCGGAAGATTCTCGAACCACTCGATCAAGCTCACTCCATCCGAGTACAAATACTCGCGCAGATTGAGCCCTTCTAACTCGTGGCGTGCGCCGATCCGATAGAGATCGATATGATAAATCGGCAGGCGGGCGTGGTATTCGTTGATCAGCGTGAACGTGGGACTACGAATCCAAGCATCCTTGCCCACCTCCAACCCTTCCGCAAAGCCTCGCACGAAACAAGTCTTGCCCGTCCCCAACTCACCGACTAAGCCTATAATTTCGCCGCCCTGGACCAACTTCGCCAATTTTCGGCCCCATCCCATGGTTTGGCAGGAAGACTTCGAAACAACACTCCACGAACCCATTGGCAGCGGGGCCTCATCAGTAGAACTATTATATTTCTCTGGAGATTTCGAGTCTGATCCACTCCCAGACACCAACGGGCGAAGTTTGAGACCGGTCTACTAGTCGGCTCTGGCGATCTACTCCTAAGCTCGGTGAAGTAACCCTGAGTGTCAGCGAAGGGTCTCAAGTGGCCAGAGACGGTTCCTTCCGACCGCTAACGTAGCGCCCCAAGGGCGCGTATGCCGGCAGGTAGCCCTTCGATAATATCCGAGGCAATGAGTCCAATTTCGCCATTTTGAGCAGCCGCGGTATCGCCAACGAACCCGTGCAGATAAACACCCAGCTTCATGGCATCTTCCGCAGAGAAACCCTGGCCCAAAAGCGCGGCCAGCATTCGCGCAACCGTCACTCGATCAGCGTTGACTGCCGCATTGCTTTTGCCGGTGAGCCGCGCCATCTCGCCGGGATGAGGCGTGAGCACTGGAGGAATTTTCGCGTGACGCAAGCGATCCATTTGCAGCGCGAGGGTGTTGAGTCCGTCGGCGTCGATCACCCACGGAATCGATACATTCCGCAGCAACCAGCGCAGCGTATTTTGACTCGCCTCGCTGACGCCGATCCCCGGTCCGAAGAGCAAAGCGCTCTTCCGCTCCAACAATCGCTGCCACTCGTCGTCGCCCAACGGTTCCATTTCCTCTGCGGCGTTATCGCGCAAAGGTTGCGTCATCACTTCGACCAACGCGCTGGCAAAAATATTATTGAGCGAGCGGGGCGAAGCCAACGTCACCAACCCGGCGCCCGCCCGCATCGCCGCGCGACAGGCCAAAATCGCCGCGCCGGTTTTACCGCGCGAACCGGCCATTACGAGCACATGACCGTAAGTACCCTTATGCGTATCCGGCTCGCGCCGGGGCACAAGCCGCTGGATGGTCTCGCGGTCCAAGAGTTCGGTCTTCGGGGCAACTTCCGCGGCGGCTTCGGCTGCGATGCCTATGTCGGCGACTACCAGATCGCCAACGTATTGCACGCCGGGGTAGATCACTTCGCCGAGTTTCGGGTAGCCGAGCGCAACCGTCAGCTCCGCCTGGATTGCTACGCCGAGCGGCGTGCCTTTGTCGGTGTCGAGTCCGGACGGAATATCCACTGCGACGACCGGCAACCTGGACGCGTTGATCAGACCGATCGCCTCGGCAAACAGGCCCCGCACTTGGTTTTTCACCCCAGTGCCCAAGATCGCATCGACGATCAAGGCATTCTTGCTGATGCGCCGGCTCAGCAAATCCAAGCCATTGGCGCCAATTTCCGTCAGTTTTCCTTTGACCTTTTGATAGGCACGTAGGTTGTGGCTCGCGTCGTTGGAAAGCTCATCTTTCCGCGCCAGCAGGGCCACTTCGCAGGGAAACCGCCTTTTTTTGAGCAGGCGCGCTACGACAAATCCATCGCCGCCATTATTGCCTTTCCCGGCGACCACCAATACGCCTCTTTTTGCGTTGCGGCCGAAACGCTCTACGATCGTTTGAGCGATGCCTTCGCCGGCGCGTTCCATCAGCACGAGGCTCGGCACGCCGTATTTTTGAATCGTCAACCGATCCATCTCGCGCATTTCCTCAGCGGTGACAACAAGCATGGTTCAAGTCGTTCAAACGGTTTGAACGGAGTGCAGCGGTTGAACTGAACGAGCGAAGCGAGTGGTTAAACGATTTGAACCGCTTAGGCTCTTGCCCGCGCCAGTAGTTCCTTCATCTCGCGCACGGCTTGTTCAATGCCGACGATGACGGCGCGAGCGATGATGCTGTGACCGATATTGAGTTCGATGATCTCGGGAATCTCAGCGATCGGCGCGACGTTGCCGTAGTCGAGGCCGTGCCCGGCATGAACTTCGAGGCCCAGGGTTTGCGCCAACGTTGCGGCTTTGGTGATCGCTCGCCGTTCCTTCTCGCGCTCTATGCCGGTGACGTTGCAATAACTACCGGTGTGGATTTCGACGGCGTAAGCGCCGACTTCGCGTGCCGCTTCAATTTGCGCGCCCTCCGGATCGATGAAAAGGCTAACGTGAATGCCCCGATCCTGAAGTCTGATGATGGACTCTTTGATTTTCGTCCTATGCGCAACCACGTCGAGGCCGCCCTCGGTGGTTAACTCTTCGCGCTTTTCCGGAACGAAACACGCGTCATTGGGCTGTAGTCTTTCGGCGAACGCAACCATCGCCGGTGTGGCGGCCATTTCCAAATTGATTTTGCTCGTCGCTCGCTCGCGCAGGAGCTCGACGTCGCGTTCCTGAATATGCCGGCGGTCTTCGCGCAAGTGAACGGTAATGCCGTCGGCGCCGGCCTTTTCCGCAACTAGCGCGGCTTCAACCGGATCCGGCACCGCGGCTCGGCGCGCCTGGCGCACCGTTGCCACATGATCGACATTAACCCCTAAACGAATCATTTCTCAGGCGCCGATCTCCGTGCGGATTTCATTGGCGATGTCTTGCGCCATGGCGCGAATCTTCTTTTCGTCCTCGCCTTCCAACATCACTCGCGCCAACAGCTCGGTACCGGAATAGCGCACCAGCACGCGCCCGCGTCCCGCCAACTGGTGTTCGATTGCGGCGATTTTCTGCGTCACGTTTGGCATGCTGGAAAGTTCTTTTCTTTCTTTGATATTGACGTTGAGTAACACCTGCGGCAACCGCGTCATAACACCCTTGAGCTCGCTCAAGCGTTTGCGCTGTTCCACCATCAACGCGAGCATCTGCAGACACGTAATCGCGCCATCCCCCGTGGTGTTATGGTCCAAAAACAGAATATGCCCGGACTGTTCGCCGCCGAGATTGTAATCACCCTGCACCATCTTCTCGACTACGTAGCGGTCACCGACCTGAGTTCGAATGACTTCCAAGCCGGCCTTTTGCATCGCCAAATCCAGTCCCAAGTTACTCATCACCGTGGCAACCACACCGGCGCCCTTGAGCATTCCTCTTTGCTGCATGTCCAACGCACAGATCGCCATAACTTGATCGCCATCGAGAATCTCGCCGGTTTCGTCGACGAAAATAGCTCGATCGGCGTCGCCGTCCAGCGACACGCCGAAATCGGCTCCCTCATGGATTAGCACTTCTCGCGCGGTCTCCGGATGAAGCGCGCCGCAGCGCCGGTTGATGTTCTCGCCATCCGGCTGCACACCGATTGGAAGAACTTCGGCGCCCAATTCGGACAGCACCTCCGGAATCACCCTATAGGCTGCTCCGTGGCCGCAATCGACAACGATCTTCAAACCCTCCAGAGTTAGGTGGCGCGGAAAGCTGTTCTTGAGAAAGACATTGTATCTGCCCACCGCGTCGGAAATGCGAAAGGCTTTGCCGATCTCCGAAGCGGTCGGCCGCGATTCCTCGGTCTCGCCGCTGAAAATCATTTCTTCCATGCGCGCTTCGACTTCGTCCGGCAGCTTAAAGCCGTCCCACGAAAAGAATTTGATACCGTTATCCTGATAAGGGTTATGCGAGGCGGAGATCACCACGCCGGCATCGGCGCGCATGCTGCGCGTCAAAAACGCCACGCCTGGCGTCGGCAATGGCCCAACCAATAGCACGTCGGCGCCCATCGAGACGATGCCCGAGGCCAACGCGGTTTCCAGCATATAGCCCGAAAGCCGGGTGTCCTTACCGATCAGGATCTTATAGCGATGTTGATCACCTTCGCCGTTTTTGCGTGAAAACGACGGCGGCGGCATGCGGCCCGGTGGCTGGTTCGGCTTGGACTCGTGCAACACTTTGGCAATCGCACGTCCGAGTTTTAACGCCATCTCCGAGGTCATCGGCTCTTGATTGGCGACGCCCCGCACACCGTCGGTGCCGAAGAGGTGGCGTTTGGGTTTTTTGGGTTTAACTTGGGACTGGCTCATC
>WNFU01015714.1_pt1 | contig 15179 bp, 14 predicted proteins | sample 5400121 | NCBI WGS metagenome assembly WNFU01 (sample SAMN13153360, study PRJNA577476) | soil metagenome | isolation source: 100 cm soil or saprolite under grassland replicate 1 | place: USA:California | collected 2016-06-15
GGGCCGTCGACGTGCAAAGGGCAGGATTTCACCTTTTTCGTGTCGTTGGGCGTGGCGACGGTGCAGTTGTGCCACCAGACATCCTCGGCGGGGATCGGGCAGGATGCGCGGGCGCAGTCCGAGCTGAATGCGACGCTGATGCAGTTCGGCGGCATCACCAAGGTGATCGTGCTCGGCGCGACAGGCCATTGCCTGTTCGACGAGAGCGGCCTCGATCTCTGCCTTACCTGAACGCTGACGGCGCGCTTTTCTTCTTAGGGAAAAGGCTCCGCCACTTCGACGTGTGAGGTACCCGAACGGGGTGCGGCATCCGGGCGGTGCCGCGGTAGGGCGCACCGCGAAGGTTTGAAGGTCCCGCAACGCCTGCGCGACCGCGATTCGGGTCCCGTCGCGCGAGGGCTGGCTTGCGGATAGCAGCCGCGCGGAACGGCTGGCAGCGCCTGTGCAGCAGCCTCTAGGACCTTGAGGAGGTACCAGTCGGCCCTACCGCGGCACCGCCCGGATGCCGCACCCCATTTGGGTACCTGACCTGTCGAGGTGGCGGAGCCTTTCCCAAGAGAAGTGAGTGTGAGAGTTCAGGCGGCGACGGAAGTAACAGCAGGCTGGGTCGCGGCGCTGGGTTGGGGGAGCCAGACGCTCATCAGGACGCCGTGGCCCTCGCCCTTGCTGGCGGCCCAGATGCGGCCGCGGTGCTGCTCGATGATGTTGCGGCAGATATACAGGCCCAGGCCCATGCCCGTGATCTGGCGTTCCTCGGCATTGCTGGCGCGAGAAAACGGCTCGAAGATCCGCTCGGCGGCGCCTGGCGGCAAGCCGATGCCACGATCTTGCACCTCGAGCAGCACGCCGCGCGCCTTGGGCTGCAAGCGCAGACGGAGCTCGGCGCCCTCCGGGGAGTACTTGACCGCGTTGTCGAGCAGATTCGTCAGCACTTGCTCCAGGCGATCGGGATCAGCGGTGACCATCCCTGGCGAGCCGACGATGTCGACCAGCAGCGCGCCCGAGCCGCTCAGCTGCTCCTGATAGCGTGAGGCGACTTCGCGTACCAGCTCGGTGACGCCCACCGGCCGCAGGCGGAGCGGCAGATTGCCCGCGCTGATGCGCGAAACATCCAGCAGATCACGCACCAGGCCGGCCAGACGATCGCTGGCGTTGTCGATGCGCCGCAGCGAGCGCTGCAGCATCTCCTCGGTCAGGTCGCCATCGGTGTGCGCGGCGAGCAGCATCTCGGCGTAGCCTTTGACCCGCGCGATCGGCGTACGGAGCTCATGCGACGCGATCTGCACGAAGCGATCGCGCGCTTTCAGGGCGAGCCGCGCCTCCTGGTGCAGTCGGGCGTTGTCGACGGCGTGCGCGCAGCGCCGCGCCAGCTCCTCGGCAATCGCCAGGTCAGCCGCACCGTAGCCGCGATCGCGCTGCGTCGAGATCAGCGACAGCGCCCCGAGCATCCGACCGCGGGCAGAAAGCGGCACGATCATCACGGCCTTGGAATCGAGCTCGCGCAGCATCCGCAAGTGCTCGGCGTCGCGCGCACGCGCCATCCGCTGCGACTCGGGAATGTTCGCGTAGACCTCGGACTTGCCAGTCTTGAGCACCCGCGCGACGCCCTCGGTCGCTGGGTAGCGCGACTGCAGCTCGCGCGCGACTGCCTCCTTGGCGGGGTCGCCGTGGGCGAGCGCGAGCCAGCGAATCGAGCCGTCCTCTTCGAGGAGATGCACGATGCACCAGTCGGCGAGCGTGCGCACCGCGACGTGTGCGACCTCCTGCAGCGTTGCCTCGTAGTCGAGCGAAGCATCCAGCAGCCGACTGGCCTCCGCCAGCACCGACATTCGCCGCTGCGCCGCGGCAAACTCTTCGTTGGCGACTTGCTCGCGGATGCGCTCGATGCGCTCCTCCTCGGACAGGCGGCGCTCGGAGATGTCGCGGACGACCGCGACCACGAAATTGCGCTCGGCCACGTTGTTCAGCGTGAGCTCGACACACACTTCGGCGCCGTCCTTGTGGTGCGCGAACAGCTCCACGGGCTCGGGTGAAGGCGTGCCCGCCAGCGCCAGCGGCCACTCACGCGTGTGCTCGAGATCGAAGATCAGCTCGGGCAGCGGCCGACCCAACACCTCGGACGGCGAATAGCCGAACAGCTCCACGGCGGCCGGATTCCAGAGCGCGATCTCGCCCGACTCGGCCGAGACGACGACGACCGCGTCCCGAATGCTGGCAAACAGCCAGCCTGGGCCAAGGTTAAGCCACGTCTTGTGCCACGGTGTGTGTTCTGGCTGCAGGGGCATCCAAGACAACTATCGGCGCGCCGCCTGCCTGCCTGAAGCGGCCACGGCGAACAAATTCCTCTCAACTGGGGCGGCTCAACCGCAACTAAACGTGGGACCATCAATGGTTCAACTCTTATGTCTCATACGGTCTGGCATTGGACTCTTGGGGGCCTATCAATGAAGGCAATATCTCTTAGCTCGTGGGCGGTGTCAGCCACGGGGGTGCTGGCACTCGTCGGCTTCCTGCCGCTGCAGGCGTTCGCCGCGGCCGCCCAGCCGAGCGCGATGATCAGCAACGGCGTGGTGACGCTGTCGGTCAGCGGCGATGCCGCGATCAATCACCTGGGATTCGGGACTTTCAACCTGCCCGGCAGCGCCGAGCGCGACTGGGGGGTTGTCACGACCGCCGACGCACTCGGAAGCCCGGCGCCCAGCGTGCAGTCGTTCACGTCGACCACCCTGGGGGCGGTGTCCAGCGTGCTCGTGCAGGACTCGACCGGCGCGACGCTGCGCGTGACCCACGACTTCCACCCGGCCTCGATTGGCACGAACATGTATGAAGTTACGGTCAACATCGAGAACGTCGGGTCGAGCATCGTCCAGCCGCGCTACGAGCGCGTGCTGAGCTGGTCGGCGCCGGTCTCGCAGAGCACCCTGCCACGCGAGTGGGCATTGCAGCCGACGGCCGATGGGCAGAACCTGGCGTTCGAGCTGGGCCTGCTGCCCATGGCGCCGACGTCGACGCAGACCTTCCGCCTGTACTTTGGCGGAGCACCCGATCCGAACCAGGCGCAGAGCGCGCTCGGACTCGCCGGCGCCTCGCTGGTGAGTGCCGCGCCGGATGGCGTGGGGTCGCTGATCTTCGGCTACGCCTCGGGCGCGACGCCGACCACCAGCGGTGGTGGCGGCGGCGGCGGTGGCAGTAGCTCGAGCAAGGGCGGCGGCGGCGGCGGTGGCGGTGGCGGCGGTGACGGTGGCGGCGGTGGCGCCAGCACCAGCGGCAGCAGCTCGAGCACCAGCAGCAACAACAACAACAGCGGCAACGGCAGTGGCAACGCCTCGGGCGGCACCACCACGGTCACGATCGTGCCCACCCCAACACCCATCCCCACGGCACCCGCGCCGACCACCGGCAACGGCAACGGCAATGGCAACGGGAACGGGAACGGCACGGGCACCTGCACCAGCGGCACCACGGTCAGCGTGGGACCCGTCACGGTCGTGCTCCAGCCCAGCCCCGACGACATCCCGATTCCGGTCGTGACGGTCTGCCCCACCGAGACCACCGGCGGCTCCACCGGAACCACCGGCGGAACCGGCGCCAGCGGCGGCACGGCCGGTGTCAGCGGTGGTAGCGAAAACGGCAGCGGCCCGATTTGCAACTGCGATCAGTCGAACCCCAATGTGCAGCCGCCGTCGATGGCTGCAACCCCCGAGCTCGACTCGCTGGCGCTGATGGGCAGCGGACTCTTCGGCTTCGCCGGCTACGGTCTGACCCGCTGGCGCAGTCGGCGACGGCCACCCGCGGCTTGATACGCTGGGCGGCGCCTCTCCCGTAGCGGGCCGCCCATCCTGAGCCGCGGGGCCGCTCCCGTAGAGGGCCCCGCACATTCTGAGCCGCATCGAAAAACCATGCCCTACGACCTCAGTAACCGAGTCGCCATCGTCACCGGGTCGAGCCGCGGCATCGGTCGCGGTATCGCCGAACGCCTCGCGACCGAGGGCGTCAAAGTTGTCGTCAACGGACGCCAGGCGGACACCATCGAGCCGGTCGTCGATGCGCTGCGCAAGCAGGGCTGTCAAGCGATCGCGGTAGCCGCCGACGTCGGCCTGCGCAAGGACGTCGATCGCCTCTTCGAGCAGACGACGCAGGCGTTCGGCGGTCTCGACATTCTGGTCAACAACGCCGCGTGGGCCAGCCCCACGGCGCACTTCCTCGAGATGGACGAGGACCACTGGGACACCGTGATCCGCACCAACCTCAAGAGTGTCTACCTGTGCGCGTCGCACGCGGCGCGGCTTATGGTCGACCAGCAGCGCGCGGGCAGCATCATCAACATCTCCTCATTCGCCGCGGCGCGCTCGCATCGGCAAATGGCCGCGTACGACGCCACCAAAGGCGGTATGGAGGCGTTTACACGCGCGATTGCCCTGGATCTCGCGCCGTTCGGCGTGCGAGCGAACGTGGTCGGGCCGGGCGCGATCCATACCGAGGAGTACGAGCCCGAAGGCGACGACGCTCGACGCCGCCGCGGCCTGACTGTGCCACTCGGCCGCGTGGGCTACCCGGCCGACATTGCCGGCGCCGTCGCGTTTCTGGCCTCGGACGACGCCAGCTACATCACTGGCCAGGTTCTGTATGTCGATGGCGGCATGCTCGCGCAGCTGCGCTCCCCGCAGGTAGACAAGGCGCTGTCGCCAGAGCTCGAACGGCGGCGGCCGCGCCGCCCTTAGCTAGGGGAAGCTCGCGGCGAGCGACTGCACGCCGAAGGCAGCGATCACCAGGCCCGAGGCGATGTTGATGCCGCGGAAGACGGCCGGCGAGCGCCGGGCACGCACGTTGGTGACCAGACCCGCGAGCATCAGCCACCAGGTGGCGGAGCCGACGAACACACCGAAAACCAGCACGGCACCAGCCAGCAGCCCACCGACGACGCCCAGTCCGAGGCCAGCGAAGATGCCTACGAACGACATGATGGTCATCGGGTTGCTCAGCGTGAGCAGCAGGGTCGAGCCGTAGGCGCCGACGAGCCCGCCTGCGCCCGCCGCGGCGGCGGGCGACATGGCCGGGCGAGCGCGCAGCGTGCGCACACCCAGGTACAGCAGAAATACTCCCCCGAGCAGGCGTAGCCACAGCCGTTGCTCGACCAGCAGCGCAGTGAGCGCGGTCACGCCGAAGGCCGCGAGCGAGGCATACGCGGCATCGGCGGTGGCCGCGCCCATGCCCGACAGGAACCCGACGGCGAAGCCGCTGGCCAGCGTGCGCCGCACGCACAGGACGCCAATCGGGCCGAGCACGGCGGCAATGGACAGCCCAAGCACAAACCCGCGCGCGAAGTTTTCAATATCAAACATTGCAAATACGTCCCCACCAGAAAAGGAAAGGCCCCGGGCCTTCGCGAGGCGCCGGGGGCTTTCTAACCAGTAACGGGTAAATAAGTGGTTAGCTCAATGCACAGCCCCCTGGCGGGGCTGCTGCTCGGAACGCGCTGCGACCACGAGTCGCCGAGGCGTCACGCCGCGCATTGTAGGCTCACGGGATCTGGCGGCGCAGCACGCGACCACCATCGAGCTTGACCAGTCGGCCCGACTCTACGGCTAGTTCGCCGCCGATCAGCACGTACTCCACGCCGGAGGCCAGTCGGGTGGGCTCATCGTAGGTCGCGTTGTCGGTCACGCGCAGCGGATCGAACAGCACCAGGTCCGCGATGGCGCCCACCGACACCAGCCCGCGGTCGCGCAAGCCCAGAATCGAGGCGGGTAGCCCGGTCATCTTGCGGATTGCTTCCTCCAGTGGGAACAGCTGCGCTTCGCGCACCCCCCAGCCGAGGACGCGGACGAACGTGCCATATGCGCGCGGGTGGACCCGCGCCGAGGCGCTGGTGACGCCCAGCAGATCGGACCCGATGGCCGCGAAGGGCGCGCTCAACGCGTCCCGCACATCCTCCTCGGCCATCAGGAAGATGACCATGACGGTCGCGCCGTGGTCGGCGATGAGCAGATCGAGCACGTAGTCGAGCGGATCGACGCGCTCGGCGGCGGCGAGGTCCGCGACTCGCCGTCCCTCGGCAGAGCGACGGCTGGCGGTGGCAACGCTGGTGAGCAGCACGTTGTGCCAGCCGTCAGCGGCCTCGAGGTGGTTGAACCAGCCGGGCAGTCCGTGCTCAATGTCGTGGCGCACCCGCTGCCGCGATTCGGGCACGTTCAGCCGCTCGACCATCCGCTGCAGGCCGCCTTCCTTGACCCACGGCGGCAGGACCTGGTGCAGGAACGTGCTGCCGGCGGTGTACGGATAGACGTCGCAGTGCGCGCGCTCGCCCCGCGCGCGGTGGCCGCGGATGATCCCAAGCGCCCCCTTGACTTTGCCGAAGTTGCGCCGGCCGCTGGCCTTCAGGTGCGAGACCTGGCTGCGGATGCCGTGCTGTTGCCCGATGGTGAGCGCTTCGTCAACCGCCTCGAAAAGCCCTTCGCCCTCGTTGCGGATGTGCGAGACGTACATCGCATCGGCCAGCCGCAGCTCCTCACCCAGCGAGTACAGCTCGCGCAGCTCAGCGAAGGCGCCAGGCGCATAGACGAGCCCGGTGCTCATGCCCCACGCACCGGCGTCCAGCGCAGCGCGCAGCTCAGCGCGCATGACCGCCAGCTCGGTCTCCGACGACGCACGTGCCTCCATGCCCATCGCAGCGATGCGCAGCGCGGCATGGCCCACGAGCGGCGCCACGTTCGTCGACGGCCGCGCGGCATCGAATCGATCGAGAAAACTCGCAAAATCCGACCAGCGCCAGTCGAGATCGGGTCCGACACCACGCGCCAGGTCGCGCAGCTGCTCCGCGCGACTCGGCTCGGCCGACACCGGCGCTGGGCTAAACCCGCACAGCCCGACGACTTCGGTGGTGACGCCCTGGCTGATCGAGTTCGGCGCCGCCGGGAACGCGGGCAGCGTGTGGTCGGCGTGCGAGTGCATGTCGATGAAGCCAGGCGCGAGCGCCAGACCGGTGGCATCGATCACCTGGCTGGCCGAGACCCGCCCCGGCTCACCCAGGGCGACGATGCGCTCATCGCGCACCGCGACGTCCAGCGGCTGGCCCGGCGCCCCGGAGCCGTCGTACACGGTGGCGCCGCGGAACACCACGTCCATGCTGCCGCGCCATGGTAGCCGGCGTAGCATCGGCACTATGGCCAACGAAGCCGTGTTCACGATGGACGCTTCCAGCATCAAGTACGGTCCAGGCGCCACGCGCGAGGTTGGCAGCGACCTGCGCGCGCTGGGCGCCACGCGGGTGATGCTCGTCACCGATCCCGGCGTAGCGCAGCTCGAGCCAGTGGCGGTGGCGCTGGAGTCGCTGCGCGCTGCAGGCATCGACGCGGTGGTGTACGACCAGGCGCGGGTTGAGCCGACCGACGGCTCGTTCAAGGACGCGATCCGCTTCGCGACCGACGGCGGCTTCGATGGCTTCGTCGCGGTTGGCGGCGGCTCGAGCATGGACACCGCCAAGGCCGCCAACCTGTATGCCACCTACCCGGCCGACTTCCTCGCCTATGTGAACGCGCCGATCGGTCGCGGTGAGCCCGTGCCCGGCCGGCTGCGGCCGCTGATCGCGATTCCCACCACCAGTGGCACCAGCCGCGACCTCCCGTCCATGGTCGCGGCGTGCTCAGGCTTCGACGTGCTCAGCCACGCGATCGAGTCCTACACCGCACTGCCCTACCGCGAGCGCGAGGCGCCCGCCGAACCGCGCCTGCGGCCCGCCTACCAGGGCGCCAACCCGATCAGCGACATCTGGGCCGAGCGCACCATCCTCATGGTTTCCGAGTTCTTTGTCCGCGCGGTGAAGGACCCAGGCGACCACGAAGCGCGGGCGCAGATGATGCTCGCGGCGACATTCGCGGGCATCGGCTTCGGCAACGCTGGCGTCCACCTGCCGCACGGCATGTCGTACCCGGTCTCAGGGATGGTGCAGGAGTACGTGCCGCCTGGCTATCACCCCGACCACGCGCTGGTGCCACACGGAATGTCGGTGATCCTGAATGCACCGAGCGTGTTTCGCTGGACCGCGTCGGCCAACCCCGAGCGACACCTGCAAGCGGCAACGTGGCTGGGTGGCGAAGTGCGCGGGGCAGGTCCCCAGGACGCCGGCCACGTGCTCTCGAGCACGCTCATCGAGCTGATGCGCAAGACCGACATGCCGAACGGCCTGCGCGCGATCGGCTTCGACGAAGGCGACGTCGACGAGTTGGTCACGGGCACCCTGCCGCAGCATCGGGTGACCAAGCTGGCGCCGCGACCGGTCACGCCCGAGGATTTAAGAGGGCTCTTCCTCGGCGCGCTCAGTTACTGGGAGTAGCTAGGCCGCTTCGCGGGCCGAGGGAACCAGGGTCGCGCAGGCTGCCAACAGGAGCATGCCGCTGCCCAGCACGACCAGCAGCGGACTCACGCCGACCACGTCGGACAGCCCGCCGGCCACCGCGTTCGACAGCGAAAACGCGCTGTACGTGAACATCAGCCGCACGGCGAAGACCCGACCGCGCAGCGCGGCCGGCGTCTGGCGCTGCACGAGCGTGATGCTCGGCACCAGGAACGTCATATTGCCCAGCCCACACACCGCCGCAAGGACGGCGACCACGGCCAGCGAGTCGGTCTGGCCGGCCACCGCGATGGCTGCGCCCATAATCGCCAACCCGATGACGATGACCCGACCAGGGTTGACTAGCCGCGAGATGCGCGGCAACAGCAGCAGGCCAGCGAGCGTGCCCAGCGCGTTCGACATCTCGACCACCCCGTAGCCGAACGCACCTGTTTCCGACACCCGCCAGGCGAAGCCGATCCACAACGTGTGGAGTGACCCGAGCAGCAGTGGACCGACGGTCAACAGCACCGTGTTGGTGCGCACCTGCGCGTTGGAGCGCAGAAAACGCAGCCCCTCGGCAACCTGGCGAGGCAGGCGCCGCAGCGGCTCACGCGCTTGGGCGGCGGCGCGCTGCACCACCGGTAAGCGCACCAGCAGCAGCGCGGACGCGAGATACGACAGCGCATCGCACGCGAAGGCGACCTGCGTGCCGCGCACAGTCCCCAACATGGCGATCAGACCCGCGACCAGCACACCGGCCACGGGGAACGCCAGCAAGTCGACCGCGTAGTTGACGGCCTGGAAGAGGGAATTGGCGCCGCTCAGCTCTTCGGGCGCGACGAGGTCGGGCACCATCGCCTGCCGTGCGGGCGTGAACGCGAGCGTGGCGCAGGTCAGCAGGAACAACAGCACGTAGACCAGCGGGAGGTGGACCAGCGCGGCCAGTGGGATCAGAACGACCAGGATCCCGCGCACGAGGTCAGCGCAAACCATGGTCAGTCGCCGATCCCAGCGATCGACCAGCGCGCCAGCCGGCAGGCTGAACAGCGCATACGGGATCGTCGACACGACGAAAACCAGGCCCGCCGATGCCATCGAATCGGTCATGCCGAGGATCAGCGCGGCCATGGCCATCTGGTGCAGCCGGTCGCCGATGGTGCTGATAAAGCCCGCCAGCAACATGCGTGCGAGTGCCGGGTGACGACCCAGCAGCGATCTGCGCAGCCGGGCTATCGGCCACGCAGCCGGGCGACCGCGCAGCAGCGCGGATGCCTGGAGACTCACGTCGGGATGCGATCCTGGGCGGGCAGCAGGCGCTCGATGGTCTGCAGCAGGTGATCGACGTCAAACGGCTTGGCCACCGCCTCGACTCGAGTGAAGCCATTCAGGCGCGCCATGCGGCCATCGAGCGCAGGCACCGCGGCAGAGCACAGGATCACCGGTGTCTCGCTCGTAGCTGGCTCGGAGCGCAGCAATTCGAGCACCGCCCAACCAGCCTGCTGGCGGCCGAGCATCAGGTCGAGCATGACCAGATCAGGCTGGACCTGCTTGATGTGCTCGAAGCTGTCGACCCAGTTAGGGCAGGTGAACACTTCGTAGCCTTCGCCAGCGCCCAGCAGTTCTTGCATGAGCTCCAGGAGGGTTGGATCGTCGTCGATGACCGCGATGCGGAATGGGGCGGGACGGGTGCTGAGCATGACGTGACCTGTCTCGGGGGGTGTCTCGGGGCTGGCGCACTATAGTGGGCGACTGCTCCGCGCCCAATAATTCGCTGGCGACGCAACCATTGCCTGCCTTGTATCCCCCTCGAGGCAGCCTGGGTCACCAGCTGGGGATGTAACGTGAGGCCGAGCGGCTGCGTACAACCGGTAGCGCAACGTGCATGTCAGCCGCGGCACTCCTTAGTTACAGACCATTCCCGTTCTCGGTTCCCTGGTCGGTGTCTCGCTTGAATGGCGCATGCTCGGGAGCGGCGACGATGCCGCCGACGTAGCCCAGGAGACTTTCGTCCAGCTGTTCAGCCACCTTGACCGCATCGACGAGCACGAGTCGCTCTCACCGTGGCTGTTCCGGGTGGCCCGCAATCGGTGCATCGACGTGATCCGCCGTCGCCGCACCGTGCCACTCATGACGTCCGACGACACTGCCGACGACTTCGAGCCGGTCGACGAGGACCCGCTGCCAGATGAGCTCGCCGAACGGGCAGACTTGCAGCGACTATTGGCAGAAGCGATCGCTCAATTGCCGCCGACCTACGCCGAAGTGGTCGCGATGCGCTACGCCGCCGATCTCTCCTTTGCCGAAATTGCCATCATTCTGGGGTGCGACGAGGGCGCTGCCCGCGTCCGCTTCCATCGCGCGAAGAACCTGCTTCGCCAGCACCTCCGATCGGTGAACACATGACTGACTCGAATCCCGACGATATCGATCGACTTTTTGCTCGACTGGAACGTGCCCCTGTGCCGCCCAACTTCACCGAGGTCGTGGTGGCGCGAACTGTGAAAAACGCGCGGGCAGCGCTCGCCTGGCCGTGGCTGGTGGCGGGCGTGTTGGCGATGGCGCTGCTCGGCACCGCCGGCTACCTGGCTGGCCAGAGTCTCGCCGCTTCGGATGGTCTCGACGTCCTCGAGGCGCTGCTCGGCGATACCAGTCTGCTGACTATCGCGCCCGGCGACGTGCTGGCGGCCGTCGGCGAGGTGATGCCGTGGCGACTCGTGGCGCTCGCCGGCGTGAGCGCGGTGCTCATGATCTGGGCGGCCGGTCGCGTGGTCTCGCGCGCTCCGACCGCGGTGCGCAGTCAGGCGTGACGTGAGCTGGCTGGGACGGTTTGGGCTGCATCTGGCCGCGGCGTTGGGCGCCACGGGCATTTTCGTGGCGGCTGCCGCGGTGGGCGCCACGCAGACGCGCATGGCCACCGAAGTCGTAGCCACACAGGCCACCGCCGTCCCGCGGACACCGATTCTGCCGCGCCGCACCCCACTCCCCAATGCCACGCCGGTCGCGCGACCGGAGCGCAGCATCGCCGGCACGATCCGCGCTGTCGAGGCAGATGGCCTCATCGTGCAGGGACCGCGAGGGCAGGAATTCCGCGTCGCGCCTGCGCCAGGCGCACTCATTCGACTCAACGGCAAGGCAGCCAGGCTCGACGCGCTGCAGGTCGACGACAAGGTGGTGATCCTCGGCCAGGCTCAACCACGCAACGGAGGATTTGTCGCTCACGCGATCACTGCGCGGCGAAAATAGCTGTGCATGCTCCGAGTGTGGGTTAGCGCACTACTGCTACTGAGTCTGGCCGCGCCCGTCGCGCGGGCGCAGGTGAGCCACGAAGCGGCGATCCAGGACGTGATCGCGCGCGGCAACGCTGCGCAGGTGCAAGCCATCGCCCGGCAGGACCCAACCATCGTGGGCGACGCCGCGGTCGCCGAGTACGCGCAGCGCCTGGTGCGCGCTAACCGCTCGATGCTCTCGAACGGCATCACCAGTATCGAGCTGGTCAACCTGGAGTGGGGTCCGATCACCGTCGACGGCACCTCGGCCACCGCGACGACCTTCGAGACCTGGCGCACGTCGTACGCGGCCGGCCCGACCGAATTCGCGCGCGATCGCAACGTGTACACGCTCGCGCACGACGGCGACGCCTGGCGAGTCACCGGCAACGACCACCCCGACGGCCGCGGACAGCGGCCGCCCGAGATCGACACGGATCCTGACCCCGGCCTCGACATCCCACCGGGACAGGGCACATCCAGCAACTGGGCGGGCTACGCCGCCCGCGGCGGCTCGTTCACCAGCGTCGCGGGCACCTGGACCGTGCCCGAGGTCGCGCTCGACAGCTCTTTCGGCGCCGATGCCGCGTGGGTCGGCATTGGCGGCCTGCGCACGCGCGACCTGATCCAGGCCGGGACGCAGCAGTTCGCCACCGGCAGCGGCAGCGTCACCTATCAAGCGTGGGTTGAAAAGCTGCCGGCCGTGGCACGGCCTGTTCCGCTGACCGTGCTGCCTGGCCATAGTGTCAGCGTTTCCATCGACTTCCAGGGCAACGATGACTGGCTGATCACCCTCACCAATCTGACGACCGGACAGAGCCTGTTGCGGACCGAGCAATACACCTCAACGCACAGCTCGGCCGAGTGGATCGAGGAAGCGCCCTTCGCGCGGCGCCGAGTCCTGCCGCTCTCTGAGTTCGGTTCGGTTGGCTTCAGCTCCGCGTCGGCGGTGCGTGACGGCGTGTCGATGACGGTCGCCGACCTCGGCGCGCGCGCCATCTCGCTGATCGACAACAACCGCCGCGCTCTGGCCGTTCCATCACCGCTGGGCGCGGACGGCGCCAGCTTCACGGTCAATCGCTCCTGACGCGTCGAACTGCCTGAGCCGCTGCTCCACAGCTCGTGCGTGCCCTTCGAGACCTTCAGCGCGCGCGAGCACGACAGCCGGTGGGCCCGCCTCCAGCAAGTCGGCTGGACCAAGAGCAAACACAGAGATGATCTTGAGAAAATCGTCGACGTTGACGGGGGACGAAAACCGCGCGGTGCCACCGGTCGGCATGATGTGGCTCGGCCCAGCCGTGTAGTCGCCGATCGCTTCAGCGTTCAGCTCGCCCAGGAACACGCCGCCAGCATGGCGCACGCGGCCCAGCCACGACCACGGGTCGCGCACCGCCAGGCACAAATGCTCGCCCGCGAACGCGTTGGCGAGGTCCATCGCTTCTTCGAGATCGCCCACTTCGACGATGCCACCGCGATTGGCCAGCGACTCCTCGACGATGGCGCGACGCGGCAGACTCGGCACTTGCTCGGCGACGGCGGCATCGACCGCCTCGGCCAGCGCGTGCGCAGGCGTGATCAACAGCGAGCAGGCGAGCGGATCGTGCTCCGCTTGCGCCAGCAGATCCGCGGCCACCCATTCGGGGTTGGCCGAGTCATCAGCTACGACCAGGCATTCGGTCGGACCGGGCAGCGCTTCGATGCCAACCTGGCCGAAGACCATGCGCTTGGCCAGGACCACGAACAGATTGCCCGGCCCGACGATCTTGTCGACGCGCGGCACGGTCTCGGTGCCGTACGCCAGCGCGGCAATGGCCTGCGCGCCACCGACTCGATACACGGCATCGACATTGGCGACCGCGGCAGCCGCCAGCAGAACATCGAAGACGTCACCGCTCGCGGCTGACGGCGGTGAGGCCAACAACACCTCGGGAACCCCCGCGACCCGCGCCGGGATCACCGCCATGAGCACACTGCTGGGATAGGGCGCTCGACCGCCAGGCGCATACACCGCGACGCGCTCGAGCGGTCGAATGAGCTGTCCGAGCGCCCCACCGTTAGGCGTGTGCTCCGTCCATGAGTGGCGGCGAGTATGCTCGTGGAAGTCTCGAATGCGCTCGGCAGCCTGGTGCAACGCGCGCATGACCGTAGGCCCGACTCGATCGACGGCCGCTTCGATCGCCTCCCGTGGCACCCGCGGATCACCGACTTCGACACCATCGAACGCACGGCTGAACTTGCGCAGCGCCGAGTCGCCCTGGCTGCGAACATCCTCGACGATCCGTCGCACCACCTCTTCGGCGCCGAGGTCGGCGCCAAAGGTGGCCTGGATCGTCGCGCGCACCGCGTCGGGCAGCGCACCTGGGTCGACCGACAGCCGGCCACGACCCACCAGCAGCGCCTCGCGAGCGGCGGCGGCGGTCGCAAAGCGGCGGATCACACCCGACCCAGCCATGGCCACTTGAGTGTTACACAACTTACGGACGGTCGGACCCGCCAGGCAGTAGATTGATCGCATGACCACCGCCGCGCTGGTGATCCCGGCGTGGAACGAGCCGGAGTCGATCGGCGCCGTGCTCGACGAAGTTCCTCCGCACGCGATGGCCGAGGTGATCGTGGTCGTGCGCGGCGCCGCGGACCCGACCCTCCCAGTCGCGCGCGAGCGCGGCGCGCGAACCGTAGTCCAGTCGCGGCCGGGATACGGCGCGGCGTGCTGGAGCGGCGCGCAGGCGGCAATCGCCGCCGGGGCTGATGTAGTGGTGTTCCTCGATGGCGACTACTCGGACCCACCAGCAGCACTGCCGCTCGTGCTCGAGCCGCTACTCGCTGGCCGCGCTGACCTGGTGCTGGGCTGTCGCGATCTGAAGGAGCACCCCCGCGCGTTGCCGATGCACGCGCGGGTCGGCAATTGGCTTGTGCGCGGGCTGGCGCGGGTGCTGGTGGGCCGCGCATTCGGCGATTTGCCATCCTTCAAGGCGATCCAAGCCGATGCGCTTGGCCGCCTCGATATGCACGAGATGACGTATGGCTGGACCGTCGAGATGCTGCTCAAAGCCGCGCGCGCCGGCTTACGCATCGAAGAAGTCCAGGTTCCCTACCGGCCGCGCCTCGGCGGTCAGTCGAAAGTGGCCGGCAGCGTGCGCGGCTCGCTCGGCGCCGCTGGCAAACTCCTTGGCTGCGTGCTGGTGTACGCGACGTGGCGGCCGGCACCCACCACCCAACTGTCGGTTGCCAGTGGTCAGTAGTCCAACGCGGCTCAGCGAAGCGCCCACCGGCAGCTCGCCCCGCCAGGCGATGGTCGACCTGGCAGCTTCGGCCACGCCGCTGCCGTCGCCCGTCGAGGCCTATTTCGAAGTCGCCAATCGCTGCAACAGCAAGTGCGCGACGTGCCCGCTCACGTTCTCGCCCCAGGAGGCTGCGCGGCAGCTCTCGTTGGACGAGTTCAAATCGCTGGTCGACCAGCTGCCCCACCTGCGGCGGGCGGTGCTGCACGGTGTCGGCGAACCGCTGCTCAACCGCGACCTGCCGGCGATGATCGCGTACTTGAAGTCGTGCGGCGTCTACACCGTGTTCAACACGAA
>WNFU01005812.1_pt1 | contig 15167 bp, 13 predicted proteins | sample 5400121 | NCBI WGS metagenome assembly WNFU01 (sample SAMN13153360, study PRJNA577476) | soil metagenome | isolation source: 100 cm soil or saprolite under grassland replicate 1 | place: USA:California | collected 2016-06-15
GCGCTCGGCGATGTGTCCCGCCGCGCTGTCTACTGTGATTCTCACGTCGTCCACTATTGTAGACGCTGTTCACCCGGGGCGGCCTGACGGTCGAGTTGTCGGACCAGTGGGACTGATATTCTTGACAGTGGGCACAGGCTCGATAAGATTTTTGCCGGTCTGTACCGGGAGGGGGCACGATGGGGTCGATTGATCTTCCCGCGAGGGCGGTGGATCGGCGCATCAGCCGACGTGCGTTCCTGCGCACCGCCATCATTGGCTCAGCCACCCTAGGCTTGTCGTTGGCCTGCGGGCCCGGCACACCAGGCACACCAACCGCGGCACCCGCCGCGAAACCCACCGAGGCGCCGGCGGCCAAGCCGACCGCCGCGGCCGCGGCCGCGCCCACCACTGCGCCCGCCGCGGCAGCGACGACCGCGCCGGCGGCCGCTGCCAAGCCGACGGAAGGTGCCTTGACAAAACCCGCCGCTGCCGCCGAGACACCGCGCCGCGGCGGTGAGCTGACCTACGTGGTCAGCGCCGAGCCGCCGTCGTTCGACGGTCACAAGGAGACGACGTTCGCCGTCATCCATCCGGTTTCGCCGCACTACAGCTTGCTGCTGAAGTTCGATCCGGACAACTACCCGAAGGTCGTGGGCGACCTGGCCGAGAGCTGGACCGTCTCGCCCGACAACCTGACTTACACGTTCAAGCTGCGCGACGGCGTCAAGTTCCACGACGGCTCGCCGCTTACCTCGCGCGACGTGAAGGCCAGCTACGACCGCATCCTGAATCCGCCCGAGGGCATCACCAGCGCCCGCAAGCAGCAGTACGGCGCGGTCGCTTCGGTCGACGCGCCCGATGCGCGGACGATCGTGTTCAAGCTCAAGTACGCCTCGGCGGCGATGCTGTCGCTGCTGGCGTCGCCGTGGAACTACATCTACAGCGCCGCCGCGCTCGAGAAGGACCCGAAGTTCCCCGAGAAGAACATCCTCGGCAGCGGTCCGTTCACGTTCGTCGAGTACGTGCCCGGCTCACACTGGGTCGGCAAGCGCTTCGAGGACTACTTCGACAAGGGTAAGCCGTACCTGGACAGCTTCCGCGCCCTGTTCATTCGCGAAACGGCGACGCAAGAGGCGGCGATCCGTGGCGAACGCGCGCACATCGAGTTCCGCGGCTTCACGCCGCAGGCGCGCGACGATATCGTCAGGGCGCTGGGCGACAAGATCGTGGTCCAGGAGAGCCCGTGGTTGGGCGATCTGTTCGCCACGTTCAATGTCAACAACAAGCCATTCGACGACGTGCGCGTGCGACGGGCGCTGAGCCTGGCGATCGATCGCTGGCAAGGCGCGCAAACGCTCGGCGCGATCGCGTTCCCGAAGACACCCGGCGCCCTGGTACGGCCAGGTGGGCCATTCGCGATGCCCGAATCGGAGCTGGTCAAGCTGGCCGGCTTCAGCAAGGACGGTAATGCCGCCAAAGAGCAGGCGAAGGCGCTGCTCAAGGAAGCCGGTGTTCCCGACGGGTTCGCGTTCACCTACAAGAACCGCGACATTCCGTCGCCGTACGAGCCGGTCGGCGTGTTCGTGATCGATCAGTGGCGCAAGATCGGCCTCAACGTCACCCAGCAGGTGCTGGAAACCACGGCGTACTTCAATGACATCCGCTCTGGCAATTTCGACGTCATCGTCGATTTCCAGGCGGACTACATGGATGAGCCCGACCTGCACCTGGCCAAGTTCCTGTCGGTCGACCGCAACAGCGGCAATTACGCCAAGATTACGGATCGCACGCTCGACGATCTGTACGACAAGCAGACCCGCGAGTCGGATCCAGAGAAGCGCAAACAGCTGGTGTGGCAGTACGAGAAGCGGGTGCTGGATGAGCAGGTCTACATCGGCATGACGCCGTGGTGGCAGCGCATCATTCCCCACTCGGCCAAATTCAAGGGCTGGAAGATCCTGCCGAGCCACTACCTGAACCAGGACCTCGCCGGTGTCTGGCTAACCGCCTAGCTTCATCCTGAGCGCAGCGAAGGATCTCCGGATGCCACGGTAGATCCTTCGGCTTCGCCTCAGGATGAGGTATTCGACCATGTACCGCTACATCATCAACCGCATCCTGCTGATGATCCCCACCCTGCTCGGGGTGGCGATCATCACGTTCGTCCTGCTGCGCATCGTGCCCGGCGACATCGTGGTCTTGAAGCTCGCGGGTGACGGCGGGCGCGTCGACGAGAACGTGCTGCAGCAGGAGCGGGCGCGGCTCGGCCTCGACAAGCCGATGCCGATCCAGTTCGTCGAGTGGGTGGCCGGCGCCTCGCACCTCGACTTCGGATTGTCGATGTGGACCGGTCGGCCCATCCTGCAAGAAGTGGCGATTCGCCTCGAGCTGAGCCTGCAGCTGACGATCATGGCCAGCGTCATTGCCACGCTGTTCGCGGTTCCGCTCGGAGCGCTGGCGGCGCTCAAGCAAGATACCTGGGTGGACTACGCCATCCGTCTGTTCAGCATCGCCGGCCTGGCCATGCCCGGTTTCTGGGTGGGCATCCTGACCATCCTGTTCCTGCTGTTCGTATTCCACTACCTGCCGCCGCTCACGTTCACGCCGTTCTTAAAGAACCCAATCGAGAACCTCTCGCAGCTGATCTGGCCAGCGCTGACCGTCGGCTATCGCTACTCGGCGGTGGCCACGCGCATGACCCGCTCGACGTTGCTCGAGGTGATGCGCGACGACTACGTGCGGACGGCGCGGGCCAAAGGGCTCGCGGAGCAGTTCGTGGTGCTGCGCCACGCGATGCGGAATGCGTTGCTCCCGGTGGTCACGGTGATCGGGTTGGAGTTCGCGTTTCTGCTGGGTGGGCTGCTGGTCACCGAGCAGGTGTTCAACCTGAACGGGATCGGCAAGCTGATGGTCGAAGCGGTCGTGCGGCGCGACTACACGATGACCCAGGCACTGATCATGCTGATCGCCAGTGCTTTCGTCATCACCAACTTCGTGATCGACATGCTGTACGTGTTTCTCGATCCGCGGATCAGCTACTCGTAATGGCCAGCGATGCGCGGTTCGGGGCTGTCGTACCGCTCAAGCGGCGCCGCACGTGGGAGCCCGGGCCGGCCCGCGACACCTGGTTTGGCGCGGTCGTGTCGTTCGCCCGCAAGCGCACGCTGGGCTTCGCGGGCGCTGTCGTCGTCGTCCTGATGCTCGCGATCGCCTTCCTGGCGGGGGTAATTGCGCCGTTCGATCCGTACGAGACCAGCTTTCTGGAGCAGCTCAAGCCGCCCAGCTCCGTGCATTGGCTGGGCACCGATGCCTTTGGGCGCGATGTGTTGTCGCGGATCATCTATGGCTCGCGGACCGCGCTGAAGATTGGCTTTGGGGCCGCGTTCGTTGGCGCCTCGGCGGGGGCGCTGCTCGGGGTGGTGAGCGCGTACTTTGGTGGAAAAGTCGATCTGCTGCTCGAGCGATTGATGGACGTGCTGATCTCGTTTCCGTTGCTGATCCTGGCGTTGGCGGTGGTCACCGCGCTGGGCAACAACGATACGAACGTGATTCTGGCCATCACGGTGCCGATCATTCCGCGGGTCGCGCGGGTCATCCGCGCCTCGGCGTTGTCGATTCGTCAGCAGATGTTCATCGAAGCCGCGCGGTGCATCGGGGCGAGCCACGCGCGGATAGTCGCGCAGCACATGCTGCCCAACGTGATGGCCCCGTACTTGATCCTGGTCACGGCGTTTCTGGGCCAGGCGATGCTGTCGGAGGCCGCGCTGACGTTTTTGGGCCTCGGCGTCGCCGAGCCGACGCCAGCGTGGGGGCTGATGCTGCGCGGTGCGAGCGTGCAGTTCGTGGAGCGTGCGCCGTGGCTGGCGGTGGCGCCGGGCCTGGCGCTGAGCCTGGCAGTGTTTGCGTTCAACCTGCTGGGCGATTCGCTGCGGGATGCGCTGGATCCGCGGCTGCGGCTCTAAAAGAGGCACTTGACGGCAGTCCAACTGTAGTTCATAGTAGTTCATATGCGACGAGGAGGGCGCTGCGCGGGGCCGCTGGCGCGGCGGCCGGCTGGGGCAGGGTGTGGTGGCTAAGGCGTGGGCGGAGCTGGCGCGGACGCTCGCCTCGGCGTTGTCGGCCTTTGCAGAACAGGCCACCCCGCTGCCCGAGGAGGCCTCGGCCGAGCAACCGCCGAGCCCCGTTGACGAGCATGCGCTGGGCAAGCGGCAGCGGCAGATCGTGGAGCTGCCCGGGCTGGCCGGCGACGAGGGTCTCAAGACCGCCGATATCGCCAGCCAGATCGACTACGAAGTGCCCAACACGTATACGGCGTTGCAAGCGCTGGCGCGCTTCCAGGTGGTCGAGCTGGTGCCGGGCAAGGAGCCGCAGCACTGGCGGCTGGTGCGTCGCTACCGCACTGGCTCGCAGGCTTTCGCACGCGCGATGGCGGTGGTTCGCCAGGGCGAGTGGACCACCGCTGGGGATGTCTCCATAGCGGTGCGCGGGGACGTGCGGGCGGCTGAGGGCATCGTGCGCGCCGGCCTGTCTGCCCGCGTCCTGGCCAACGAGCATATCGATGCTGAGCTTCGGCGGCGCTTGAGCGATGAGGGCGTCGTGTTCCTGGACGATGGCCGGCCCGATCCGCGCCAGCGGGTGACGTGGAACATCCTGGCCGAGCGAGTCGCGGCCGAAGAAAGGAGGCGCAGCATGACCACGAAAGCGGTCCTCAACTACCTTCAGATCCCGGCTTCGAACCTCGAGGAGTCGATCACGTTCTACGAGCGGGTGCTGGGCTGGCACTTCCGGCGGCACCCGGCGGTCGGCGAGGTGCTCGAGCAGACTGCCTATCCCGAGTTCACCGACTCGAGCGGTCGCGCTGGGGGAGGGTTCGTGCTCGGCCGGCCGCCGTCGCGAGAGCCAGGGCTGTTGCCGTGCATCGCGGTGGACAGCATCGACGAGGTGTTGTCAGCAGTCGTCGAGCATGGCGGCGAGGTCGTCAAGCCGCGCACGGCGATCGTCGAGGGCGTGGATTGGGAAGCGACCTTCCGCGACCCCGCCGGCAACGCCTTCGGCCTCTACGAAGGCACCTAGCAGCGCTCGCGCCGAGCGGCCAACGGCGGCATCGGGACCGGATTCCCGACTCCTCGGGAACCGGGCCGATGCCTCGGGACCTGTCCGAGCCCTAGGCTCGGCGGCATGGCCACTCTCGCCGCGAATCTGCGGCGCGCGGACACACCGCTCGCCCAATCCATCAGAGTCTGGGTTGCACTGCTGGGGTTTCTGGCGGGCGTCCAGTTGTTCATCACCTACGTCGGCGCCGGCCTCGAGCGTGACCCCCGAGCGAGTCTATTCAGCTGGCCGGCCATTGCCCTCTTCGGCGGACTCGGGCTCGTCGGGATCTGGCTCTCCCACAAGACCGGCTTCCCTGCCGCGGACCGCGTGGGGATGTGGCCGATCGCCCTGGGCCTCGCTAGTGGCGCCGTTATGTCGGGCGCTGACGTCGTGATCGGCTGGACCAGGGTGTTCGCCGAACAGCACACACTGGAAACCTTCAACGTCCCATTCCCGGGCTCGGTGCTGTTCTACACCGGCGGCGCGATCCTGTCCGAGGTCTTCTTTCGCCTGCTCCCGATCCCGCTGCTGCTGTGGCTCATCTCGCGCCTCATCCTCCGCGGCCGCGCTGAATCGCAGGTCTTCTGGGTCCTGGCGGTGCTCACGAGCTGCGTCGAGCCGTACCTGCAGGACCTCCTCGACGTTCGCCCGGAGACCCTGTTTCTGGCGATCACCGCGTTCGTCCCGGACTACGCCCTGAACATGGGCGAGGCCGTGTTCTTCCGCCGCTACGGCTTCCTGGCAGCAATCGTGATGCGGATCGCGTTCTACCTCGTGTGGCACGTCGCATACGGCAACCTCATCTGCCGATGCTGAGCGAGACACGAGTAGACTTGCGCCGCACGTGCCGCTGAACCCATCCGTGGTGCGCATCATCTGGTGTCTGGTCGCGCTCGGCGCGGGCACTCTGGTCGGGCTCGGGCTGCCAGGCGTCGCGCAGCGACCAGACCCCTACGGGGTTTGGTTCGCGGCCATCAGCCTGGCAGTGGTGCTGGTGTTCGCCGCTACCAGCGGACTCCTGGTGTGGCGTCGGCCAACCGACCGCATCGCGGTCTTCGCCTCATTCGCGCTACTCCTCTTCGGCTCGATCACCTTCCCCGACTTCGCCGACCAGGCCGCGCGAACGATCCCGGCTCTGCGACTGCCCACCATTGCCGTGGACGTCATCGGCCGCACGGCGTTCACCGCGTTCCTGTTCGTGTTCCCCGATGGGCGGTTTGTGCCGCGCTGGATGCGCTGGCCGGCGCTGGGCTGGATGGTGGCCCAGCTGCCGCGCCCGTTTCTCATCGACGACGAGCTGGCAGCCGTGCGGCAGACCTACGACTACGCGGTGGTGCCGCTGTTCTTGATCGGCTTCGGCTGCGTGGTGTTCAGCCAGATCTACCGCTATCGCCGCGTCTCCTCGGCCGTGCAGCGCCTGCAAACGAGATGGACCGCGGTGGGCTTCGTGGCCGCGGTTACGACGTTCGGCGTCCTCGGCGTGCTGCAAGCATTCGTCTCTGAATTGCGCGAGCCACTGCCGGGCCTGCTGCTGACTGCCATCGCCGATCTCGGCATCGCACTCGTTCCGCTGTCTCTGACCGTAGCGCTGCTGCGGCACGGGCTGTTCGACGTCGATGCGCTGATCGGCCGGACGCTGGTCTATGCTGCGCTGACCGTCACCGTCGTGGCGCTGTACGTGATGCTGGTGGGCTACTTGAGCTCGCTCTTCCGCACCGAGGACAACCTGGCCATCTCGCTGCTCGCTACTGGCGCGGTGGCGGTGCTGTTCCAGCCGTTGCGCGAGCGACTCCAGCGCGCCGTCAACCGGCTGCTCTATGGGCAGCGCGATGAGCCATACACGGTGCTGTCGGACCTCGGGCGCCGACTCGCGGCGACCGCCGATCCGACCGCCACCCTGCCCGCGGTCGTCGAGACAATCGCACGCGCCCTGAAGGTGCCGTATGTGGCCATCGAGGTTGCCGACTCGGAGCAGACCGAGCTCGCAGCGGTCGGTGTGCCACGAGCCGATCCGATTCGGCTGCCGCTCGTCCACCAGGGCGAAGCACTGGGCACGCTGCTGGTCGGCCGACGTACTCCTGGTGAAGGACTGGCCGCGGCAGACCGGCGATTGCTGGATGACCTGCTGCGCCAGGCCGCAGCGGCCCTGGCGGCTGTTCGCTTGAACGTCGAGCTGCTGCGCTCGCGCGAACGGCTGGTCAACGCCCGCGAGGAGGAGCGGCGGCGCATTCGACGCGATCTGCACGATGGTCTGGGCCCGACGTTGGCCGCGCTCGGACTGAAACTCGAGACTGCCCGCAACCGACTATCGGATGATCCGCGAGCCGATGTCCTGCTCGGCGAGCTCGCGGAGCGCACTCAGGCCGCGGTAGGCGACATTCGGCAGCTGGTTTCCGCCCTGCGCCCGCCAGCTCTGGACGAGCTCGGCCTGGCCGGAGCGCTGCGGCAGCTGGGAGCGAGCCTGGAAGGGCAGCAGTTGAATGGGCTCAAGGTGAGCATTGCTGACCTCGAGCTGCCTGCGCTGCCAGCGGCAGTGGAGGTCGCGGTGTATCGGATTGTCCAGGAGGCGTTGACGAATGTGGCTCGCCACGCTCACGCGGGAAGCGCGCGGGTCGCGGTATTCACGGGCGATGCCGGCCTGTCCATCTCGGTCGAAGACGATGGCGTCGGGTTGCCGGTGGAGTACCGCCCTGGCGTCGGGCTGGCGTCGATGCGCGAGCGCGCCGAGGAGCTCGGCGGAGCCTGCCTGATCTCACGTGGTGCCGCGGGTGGGACATGTGTGGTGGCGACCGTGCCGCTGCGGGAACGGGAGATGAGGCGTTAGATGCGGGTGCTGATCGTCGACGATCACCCACTGTTCCGCGATGGGCTACGTGGCCTCCTGGAGTCGGTGGGCGATCTGGAAGTGGCTGGTGAGGCTGCCACGGGCGCGGAGGCCATCGAGCTCGCCAGCTCGCTCCAGCCGGACGTTGTGCTGATGGATCTGAACATGCCACCGCCCGATGGCATCGAGGCGACGCGGCGCATCGTCCAGGACAGTCCGCGGGCCAATGTGCTGGTGGTCACGATGTACGAAGACGATGAGTCGGTCTTTGCCGCGCTGCGTGCTGGAGCGCGCGGCTATGTCTTGAAGGGCGCAAGCCAGGCCGAGACGCTACGCGCGATCCGCGCCGTGGGCAACGGCGAGGCGATCTTCGGACCGGGTATCGCCTCGCGGGTGATGCGCTATTTCGCCTCGCCGCAGCCTGCCGCGAGCGCCGCGATCTTTCCCGAGCTCACCGAGCGCGAGACCGAGATCCTGCGACTGATCGCCCAGGGCCGCACCAACGAGGACATCGCCGAGCATCTGGTGCTGAGTCTGAAGACGGTGCGCAACCACGTCTCGAACATCTGCGGCAAGCTGCAGGTCGCCGACCGTGCCCAGGCCGTGATCCGAGCCCGCGAAGCCGGCCTGCGCTGAGCGCGTTCCCGCCACGTCGGGACCAGCTTCCCGAGCAGGTCGGGACGCGGGCCGATGCCTCGGGCGACGGCAAGGCCCATTGTGGGCGCATGTTGACGTTCATTCGAAATCACCCGCTGGTCTCGTTCTTCACGCTCGCCTTCGTGCTCGCGTGGAGCATCTTGATTCCGCTCGTGCTGAGCTCGTACGGGCTCATGGGCACGCCGCCCGATGCGCTGCTCATCGCGATGGGCTACGCGCCTACGATCGCGGCCATCATCGTGAGCGCGATCATCGGCGGTGGCCAGGAGGTCAAGGCCCTGCTCAAGCGACTGCTGATCTGGCGCGTCGGCTGGCGCTGGTGGGGCATCACCCTGTTTCTGAATGGCGCCATCATCCTCGCCGCGCTCGGTCTGTACGGTGCGCTCGGCAACCAGGTGCCGGCGCTGCCCGAGCTGCGTCCGGCCCTGGGGCTGGACATCCTGTTCGCCTTCGCGTTCGTGGCCCTGATCAACGGCGAGGAAGTCGGCTGGCGTGGCTTCGCGCTACCTCGGCTGCAGAAGAGCTACGGCCTGCCCATCACGGTCGCGGTCCTCGGCGGGCTCGAGACGCTGTTCCACCTGCCGATCTTCTTCAACAACGGCGCCTCAGACGCGGGCGGACAGAACGGCATGCCGTTCATGGCCTTCCTGGTCACGTCGCTGCTGGCGGTGGTGCTGTTCATCTGGGTCTACAACGCGACCAACGGCAGCCTGCTGATCGCCACGATGTTCCACGCGTCGATGAACGCCTGGAGCAACATCCTGCCCTTCCCCGCGACGTCCGACTCGTTCCTGTGGCTGATCGCGGTCACGCAGGTGGTGGTGTTGTTGGCGATAATGGCCGCGAAGCGACTTGCCGATGGCCGAACCCCAGTCGTGGAGCATCTTGGAATCGCTCCTGCGCCGAGCGGTCGTGCTGGATGACAGCATCCTGCATGAGCTGAACGACGCGATCGAAGCGGAAGTGCAGCGGCGGAGCGATGAGCTCCGCCGCGCGCTGCTTAACAGTGTCTCGCACGAATTGCGCACGCCGCTGGCCTCGATCGTCGCTTCGGCCGGCAGCCTCCGCCAGAGCGATGTGGAGTGGTCGGAAGGAGAGCAAGCCGAGTTCGCCCAGGCGATCGAAGACGAGGCGCTGCGTTTGAATCGGCTGGTCGGCGATCTGCTCGACCTGTCGCGCATCGAAAGCGGCACGCTGCGGCCCGAGAAGGGCTGGTACGACGTCGGCGCGCTCATCGACGACGTCGTCGGCCGCTTGCGGTCCTCCTCAGATCGGCAGGTTGATGTCGCGGTGCAGGACGATCTGCCACCCGTGTCTCTGGACTATGTCGAGATCGACCGGGTGCTGACCAACCTGATCGAGCACGCCATCGGCCGCGCCCCGAACGGCAACGCGATCGCCGTTCGCGCCTGCATCGAGGGCGAGGCGCTGCGCATCGACGTCATCGACAGTGGTCCTGTGGTCGAAGATGCAGTTTTGGCCAGGTTGTTCGAGGTGTTCGCGCGGCCAGATGCCGTCGGGTTTGGCCTGGCTGTCGCGCGCGGGCTGGTCGAGGCCCATGGTGGGCAGATCTGGGCAGCAAACCGCGCCGAGCATGGGCTGCAGGTGAGCTTCACGTTGCCGTTATGACGCGCCCGCTCGGAGCGCGGGTACTGGTCGTCGACGATGAGCCAGGGATCCTGCGGGTGGTCGAGGCCAACCTGTCGCGGCATGACTTTCGAGTCGACACGGCCGCCTCAGGCCGCGAGGCGTTGGCGGCGTATGCCCGCCTGCACCCCGATGTGGTGGTGCTCGACCTGGGGTTACCGGACCTCGATGGCTTGGAGGTTATTCGGGCCATTCGCGAGAGCGCGAGCACGCCCATCGTGGTGCTCTCGGTGCGCGGCGGCGAGCGCGACAAGGTCGAGGCGTTGAATCTGGGCGCCGATGACTATCTCACCAAACCGTTCGGTGTGGAGGAGCTCCTGGCGCGGCTGCGGGTCGCGCTGCGGCACGCCGCCCGACCCACTCAGGGAGCTGACGCGGTCTTCAGAACGGGCGAGCTCGAGGTCGACCTGGAGCGCCGCCGGGTCAGCGTGGCCGGTCAGGAGGTGCACCTCACGCCGACCGAGTACGCGCTGCTCAAGGTGCTGATCGCGCACCCCAATCGCGTGCTCACCGACCGCATGCTGCTGCACGAGGTGTGGGGCGCCGGCTACGGTGACGAGGCGCACTACCTGCATGTGTACGTGGCTCGCCTGCGCAAGAAAGTCGAGCCCGATCCGCAAGCGCCGCGGTTCATCGCCACCGAGCCAGGCGTGGGCTACCGACTGCTCGCCGACTAGCGTCGATCGCCGGCTAGTGCGGAGCGTAACCGCGAGGGAGCACCCGAGTGGAAAACGTTGAGAAAATATTGAGCGCTATCTGGCGCTGAACCTACGTACTGCCCCGCAGACTGCTTACGTGGGCGACGAAACGTCAGGCGCGAACGGCAACGGCCGCGGCGTGGGCGAGACCGTCGTCCTGCGCGATCTGCCCCAGGGTTTCGAGCCGGCGAAGCGCACCGCGACGATCGACCGTGATCTGCAGCGGGTCGAATCGCTGCACGGCAAGTTGCCCGGCGATCGCTATCTGCGGGTGAGTCGCCACCGCGACTTTCGGCGTGTGCGCGCGGGCTACCTGGTGCCGCGCACGTCCAGCGAGCAGCCGAAGTCGGGCGCGGGGCGGGTGCTGGGCATTTTCAAGCGGCTGTTGATCGGGCGCCCGCTGGCCAGCGCCGAGGAGTCCGAGCAGCGCATCAATCGGTTCGTCGGCCTCGCGATTTTCGCGTCCGACAACATCTCGTCGTCCGCGTACGCGACCGAAGAGATCATGCGCGTGCTGGTGATCGCCGGGGTTGGGGCGCTCACGCTGACCTTGCCGATCACGCTGGTGATCTGTCTGGTCCTGGGTATCGTCGTGCTGAGCTATCGGCAAGTCATTCGCGCGTACCCGAACGGTGGGGGCAGCTACGTCGTCGCCAAGGACAACCTGGGTCCTCTGGCTGGATTGGCGGCGGGCGCCGCGCTGCTGACCGACTATATCCTGACCGTTTCGGTCTCCACCGCCGCGGGTGTGGCGGCGGTCACGTCCGCGTTCCCGTACCTGTTCGAGCAGCGCGTGGCGATCAGCCTGGTGGTCGTGTCGTTCATGACGCTCATGAACCTGCGCGGCATCCGCGAATCGGGCAGAGCGTTCGCCGTGCCTACCTATATCTACGTGGTCGGCATCCTCGGGCTCGTGGGCTACGGCGCCTTCCGCTTCGCGCTCGGTGACCTGCCCGAGTACACCGCGCCCGCCGAATGGCTGCTGCCTGAGTCTGGCGTGGCCGAGGGGCTCGGGCTGCTGCTCGTGCTGCGTGCGTTCGCTTCTGGCTCGGTCGCGCTGACTGGCACCGAGGCAGTCTCCAACGGTGTGCCCGCGTTCAAGGAGCCGTCGGTTGGCAATGCCCAGACCGTGCTGGTGTGGATGGGCGCCTTGTTCGCGACGATCTTTGTGGGCATCAGCTTCCTGGCTGGGCAGATTGGCATCGTGCCGGACCCGTCCGAGGCCCAGACGGTGGTCAGTCAGCTGACGCGGTCGCTGGTGGGCGAGGGCCCGTACTTTCTGCTGATCCAATTCTCGACCGCGATCTTGCTGGTGCTTGCGGCCAATACCAGCTTCAACGGGTTTCCGCGGCTCACGAGCATCATGGCCACCGATCGCTTCCTGCCGCGCATCTTCCGCTTCCGCGGCGATCGGCTCGCGTTCACGGGCGGGATCGTGGTGCTGGCGGTGGTGTCGTCGCTGCTGATCGTGGCCTACAACGGCAGCGTCACCGGGCTGATACCGCTGTACACGGTGGGTGTGTTCATCGCGTTCACGCTGAGCCAGGCCGGGCTGGTCAAGCACTGGTACGCGCTGCGGCAGCAGGATCCTCGGTGGAAGTTGCGAGCGGCGGTCAACGCGCTCGGGGCGGTGACGACGGGCGTCGTGACGTTTGAGGTCGCCATTTCAAAATTCCTGCTCGGCGCGTGGATGGTGCTGGTGCTGATCCCGCTGCTGATCGGGATGATGTGGATGATTCGCCAGCACTACCTGCGGATGCAGGTCGCGCAGGCGCCCGAGACGCCGCTCGATCCGGCCGAGGTGCGGTTGCGGGTAATCGTGCCCATCTCCGGCCTGAACGTGCCCGCGCGGCAGGCGCTGGCCTTCGCGCGTGCCATGACCTCTGACCAGGCGGTGACCGCCGTGCACGTGACCGACGAGCCCGCGTCGGCGCTGGAGCTGCAGACGGAGTGGCAGGAGTCGTCGCAGCGCGCCGCGAACCTGGTGGTGATCGAGTCGCCGTACCGCTCGCTCGCGGGCCCGTTACTGCGCTACATCGACGCGCTGCACGAGAGCCACCCCTCGGACACTCTGGTGATCGTGCTGCCGGAGTACGTGCCCAGCCACTGGTGGGAGCACCTGCTGCACAACCAGACCGCCCTGCGGTTGAAGGCGGCACTGCTGTTCCACCCGGGCGTGATCGTGGCCAACGTGCCCTACCACCTCGCCCGATAAGTAATTCAAAGAAATTTGCGTCTCAGCGTTCCCGCGCTCGCTTCGGTCCGCGCCCGGTCCTTTTCGGATAATTTGCGTCTCAGCGTTCCCGCGCTCGCTCCAGTCCGCTCGGGCGCCGCTGGTCGCGTCGCCCGGACGCCCTTCGGGCTGCTCCCTGCGCGCCCGCTCGGCATACCCTTCACACTCGCGCGTGCATGCCGCTGGGCAGGAGGGAAGCCAGGGAACTTGCTCCGTGGTGGGGCGGGCTATCGCATTGCGCGCGGCTTGCATGCTTGTGGCTGGCAGCAGCCGGTTATCGCCTTTAGCTCGCCCTCACCCTGGCCCTCTCCCAGAGGGAGAGGGGACACGCAGTGCCTGCTAGCGGAGCATCACGCTTACAGTCTGACCCTCGGTGACCTCCTGCGCAGCGGAACAGGGGCGCCGCTCTGAAGGGTGTGCCGAGCGGGAGCGTAGGGAGCAGCCCACGGAGCGCGCGCAGCGGGCGGAGTGGGCGTCCGGCCGAGTCGTGCGAGGCCGAGCGGACCGAAGCGAGCGCGGCACCTCCCGAACGCAAATTTCCTAAAGGAGTCTGAGGCTAGCCTGATCGTTCGAAGAGGAATTGCCAGTGGAAGGCGCCGCTGGATTGCTCGCGGTCCCGCAGTTCCAGGACCTCGAAACCGCGGTGCAGGCTTAGCAGCGTGGCGGCGTCGCAGTAGAAGTGGGGGTGGGTCTTGTCGCCGGTGGCGTCGTCGACCACGAACGTGTGTGGGCGGACCTCGCGGCCTTTGCCATAGCCAGCGTTGCGGCGGGAGAGCATCGTGCCCACGTACAGGCCGCCGGGCCGCAGTACGCGGTGGATCTCGTCGATCGCGCGCTGGGCGATGCTGCCGTCGCCGTGGTAGATCACGTTCCACGCCACGACCGCGCCGAACGCGTGGTCGGGAAACGGCAGCTCGTAAAAAGGAGCCGCGCGGTACTCAATGGTCAGCCCCGCCGCGTGGGCGCGCGAGCGGGCTTCGTCCAGCGCAGCGGCACTAGCGTCGATGCCGACGACTTCGAAGCCTTGCGCGGCCAGAAACATCGCGTGGCGGCCGATGCCGCAGCCAACGTCGAGCACGCGCGCCAGATCGCGCTCGCGTATGCGTGGCACCAGCGCTTCCACCAGCGGCTCGGGCGAAGACCACTCGCCGCGAACCTCGGTGCGCTGCCACCGCTCATCCCACGCCTGGTGCGCCGTCGCCAGATCGAGTGGGTTCTCCACGGCCGCCCTACAGGGTGGGCTTGACCACCATCACGAACTCGATCACCAGCACGATCACGGCTAGCAGGATGCCCAGGAAGGTGCCCCTGCGACTCAGTCGCGCGTACTCGTCCGAGCCAACGCCGGCCGATTCGAGGACGGCGATCTGCTTCTTGAGCGTGGGTGAGTACAACGCCGCTGCCACCACCAGGAGCACGACGTACAGCCCGATCGCCAGCGCGATCCAGAAGGTGCTGAACGGGATGCCGCTAAGCAGCACCAGGATGACGCCCGTGACCAGCAGCAGGCCATAAGCGGGGTTGGCAAAGCGGTCATCCAGGACCTTGATCCCGCGCAGCACGTGCAGCGCATGCTCGGGTTCTCGGCGCACGCGTGTCAGCCAGATGCCGTACGAAGCGTTGAAGCCGATAGCGATGATGGCCAGGACCACGTGCAGATACTTCAGCAGTACATAGAGAGACATGGGTTCGCGCGCCAGTATGAAGCCCCACGGCGCGTCAAGAGAATTGCCCGTTCGGGTGGGTCGCGTGTGTTGGCGGGACCACCGCGCCATGAGGGCGCGCATTCTGTGACACACACCTGACGGTTCGCGTGACGCTTCAGCGACTCGCTGTGACGGTTCGCGTGACGCTCCGTGCGTACGCTGAGGGCGGCGGCGGGGGGCCGCGGGCGGGATGAGGTGGTTGGTTTCGCGGTGGCGGCGTGCGCGGCGGATCGGGTGCCCCCCAAGGGTGTATTGTCAGGAGCGATGCCGATCTCTGGCGAGGTCTACAAGCAACTGGGCCGCTCCGCGGCGGGGCCCGTGACGGT
>WNFU01005816.1_pt1 | contig 15162 bp, 12 predicted proteins | sample 5400121 | NCBI WGS metagenome assembly WNFU01 (sample SAMN13153360, study PRJNA577476) | soil metagenome | isolation source: 100 cm soil or saprolite under grassland replicate 1 | place: USA:California | collected 2016-06-15
CTCCCCACGGGCCGGCAGGGCCGGATCCCCGTCGAGCCGACGCTGCAGGTGACGGGACACCCGGAGGTCTTCATCATCGGCGATGCGGCGTATCGCGAGGAGAACGGCGAGCCGTTGCCGATGGTCGCGCCGGTGGCGATTCAAATGGGGCAGTCCGTCGCCCGCAACATCAAGCGTCAGCTGCGCGGACAGCCGCTCGAGCCGTTCCGCTATCGCGATCAGGGCACGCTCGCCACGATCGGCCGCAACGCAGCGGTCGCGAACGTCTTTGGAGTGCAGGCGAGTGGTTTTATCGCGTGGGTGATGTGGCTCGGGATTCACATCATTCAGTTGATCGGCTTTCGCAACAAACTCTTCGTGCTGATCAACTGGGCGTGGGATTACTTTTTCTACGAGCGGGCCGCGCGCCTCATCACCCGCGACTGACCCCGCACGACGCCACTCCACCCGCAATCGAGGCACCAGCGGTGCTCGACCGCGGGCATTAACACCCGCAGGAGCGAATGCTTGATGAGCGCGAGGTGTGCGCCGCAGCGGGGACACTCGCGCTTCGCGGGCAGCAAGAAATAGACGAACGTCGTGACAACGGCGGCGCGCAGCAGTACGGTCGCAAACAACACGACCACGATCAGCATCTAGGCTGCTTTCTCGCGCACGAAGGCCGCAATGCGCCGCTCCAACTCCAGAAGCTCGACTGGCTTCACGAGCACCCGGTCGCGCGGCACCTCCGCGAGGCCGCGGCTGGCCAGGTGCGTGATGTCGCCCGACAGGAAGATCACCCGCTCGGCGAGTCCAGGACGCTCCTGTTGCAGCCGTTCATACAGCTCGGCGCCATCCATCTTCGGCATCCGGAGGTCGGCGAGAATCACATGCGGATCGAATCCCTCCTGGAGGCGCGCCAGCGCTGCCTCGCCATCCCCCGCATCGCGGATCTCGGCGCCGCGCTTGGCCAGGAATCGGCCCATCGGCCGGCGAATCAGCTCCTCATCATCCACCAGCAGCACGCGAATCCCGGAGAGACTCTTCGCTGCGGCGGGCGCGGGTGCCGGGGCCTGCGGGGCGGCCACCGGAACAGTCGGGACCGCCTCCCGCGTGCTCGGCAGCCACACGAGAAAGCTGGCCCCCCCTCCTGCCCCTCGGGGTTCGGACGCCTTCACCAGGTCGAGCTCACCTTCCGCTTCCCGGACCAGTTGGCGCGAGATGTACAGGCCGAGGCCGGTGCCGCGGATGCCCTTGGTGCTCGCGAAGGGGCGGAAGAGCCGCTGAGCGATTTCGGGGGCCACGCCGGGGCCGTTGTCCGTGACGGTGACGCAGACGCGGCTCCCCGTGTCGTCGATGAAGCTGTCGACGTTGAGGTACCGTGGCGGCTTCACGCCGCGCAAGGCGTCGAGTGCATTGCTGAGCAGATTGACGATGACCTGTTCCAGGCGATTGGCATCGCCGACGACCGTCGGCAGCTCGGGATCGAGCCGCCCGCCGATCGAGATCTCGTCGATGGTGAAGCGATAGGACACGAGGTCGATGGCGCTGCGGACCACGTCGTTCATGTTCACGGTCGCACTGCGCTTTTCACCCGCGCGCACGAACCGCAGCAGGCCCCGCAGCAGCTTCGCGGCACGCTGCGCCTGCCGCAGGATGCTCTGCATTTCGTTCCGCTGTTCCGCCGGGAGGTTCCCGTCCGCCAGCCGCAGCTCGGCGTGGCTGGCGATGGCCATCAGCGGATTGTTCACCTCGTGCGCCACTCCGCCCAGCAGCTCGCCCGCCGCCGCGAACCGGCCCTGCTCCTCGGCCCGGTCGCGCAACACGCGCGTCATATGATTGAAATGGGTCCCGACCGTCCCCAGCTCATCGTCCCGGGACACCGGGACCTGCGTGCTCAAGTCGCCTTCCGAAACGCGCCGGATGGCACGCTCGATTTCGGTCAGCGGCGTCCAGATCCGCCGTCGCACGATGAACAGCGCGACCGGCAGCAGCACCGCACCGACAATGAGCACGACCACCGCCATTGCCGAACCAAGATTCCCCGTCAGTGCGAGTGTCACGGCCGCGCCGTACACCATCGCCGCGACGACGACGCCCACAATCAGCACACGAAGGCTACTAGACGGATTGCGCGACACGGCCTAATCTCCCCGTTCCCAACTCGCACCAAGGTACAATCAATGCGTTCCTTGAGCATCCTCCTGACATTCGGCGTCGTCGGCGTGCTCGCGTGCTCCCACGGCCCGGCCCCAACCCGTCAGGTACCGCCCGCCCAGACGCATCAGGATACCTCACGGACCCCGTCGGGCGGGGGCGGTGGGGGACGTCAGCAGGCGCCCGACGCGGCCGCACCAAAACCCTACAACCAGGTCATCACCGCCGGCGCGACAACCGACTCCGGTGTGTTCACCGTGCATCGCATCGGCGAGAAGGTCTTCTACGAGATCCCGAAAGCGATGTTCGGCCGCGAGTTTCTGATGGTCGCCGACCAGCGCGGAACGATCCGTGGCGTGCGCTACGCCGGAGAAGAGATCAGCAACCGCATCGTCATGTGGGAACGGATGGGGAACAAGGTCTTCCTGCGCATCGTGTCCTATGCGATGCGCGCCGACAGCGCGCAGCCGGTCGCGCGCGCAGTTCGGCTGTCCAACATCGCGCCGATCATCATGAGCTTCGACGTCGCGTCGTGGCACACTCCCGACAGCGCCGCGGTCATCGAAACAACGAAGCTGTTCACGACCGACGTCGCGGAGCTGAACTTGCACCAGTTGGGCATGCGCATTCGCCGCATGGATCCGTCGCGCTCCGTGGTCGATCGTGCGCGGTCGTTCCCGCGCAACGTCGAGGTGAGCGCGCTGCAGACCTTCGAGGTCGACTCCGTGCCGGGTCCCGCCGGCGCCCCGCCGAACCGGTCGCTCAACTCGATCACGATGTTGATGAATTACTCGATGGTGCTGCTGCCCGACAAACCGATGATGGCTCGGCTGTGCGATGACCGCGTGGGCTATTTCAATCTCTCGTTCGAGAATTACGACGACGATCGTGTCTCGGGCGCGCGCCGGTGCTTCATCAAGCGCTTCCGGCTCGAGCCGAAGGATCCCAATGCCGCCGTGTCCGATCCCATCCAGCCGATCGTCTGGTACATCGATCCCGCAACGCCCGCCAAGTGGGTTCCCTGGTTGATCAAAGGCGTGGAGATGTGGGAGCCGGTGTTCCGCGCGGCCGGGTTCAGCAACGCGATCACGGCCAAGGTCGGGCCGACGGACAATCCCAATTTCGATCTCGACGACGCCCGCAATTCGACGATTCGCTGGCTGCCATCCACCATCGAAAATGCTTACGGTCCGAGCGTCAGCGATCCGCGCTCGGGCGAGATCATGAACGCGAACATCGGCTTCTATCACAACATCACGAGCCTGGTGGAGGCGTGGTACTGGACGCAGGCAGGCGCCGCCGATCCGCGCGCCCGCACGCTCCCATTCCCCGATTCGCTGATGGGCTTGATGGTGGCGTACGTCGCCACCCACGAAGTCGGTCACAGCCTGGGCCTGCGCCACAACATGGTGGCCTCGACCTACTACCCGGTGGACTCGCTCCGCAGCAAGTCGTTCACTTGCCGGATGAAGGGGACGAGCCCGTCGATCATGGATTACGCGCGTTACAACTACGTGGCACAGCCGGGCGACAGCGCGTGCCTGATGCAGGGCTTTGGGCCGTACGACTTTTTCGCGATTGATTGGGGCTATCGACGCATTCCGGCGCCGTCACCGGACGCCGAGCGCCCGATTCTCGACTCGCTCGCGCGGCAGCAGGATGCGCAGCCGTGGGACCGCTGGATCGGCGACGGCGAGGCGGTCGACCCGCGGATCATCACCGAAGCGCTGGGCGATGACCCGGTGAAGGCGAGCGGCTACGGCGTCCGCAACATCAAGCGTCTCGTGCCGATGCTGATTCCCGCGACGACCGGCGACCGGCTCGACAACTACGACCGGCTCGACGACATGTACACGGAGCTCATCGCGCAGTGGGCGCGCGAGATGAACCACGTCGCGGTCGTGGTCGGTGGCGTGTACCAGTTCACCAAGTACGTCGGCCAGACGGGTCGAGTCTATCAACCCGTGCCGCGCGCGAAGCAGGCGGAGGCGGTGCAATTCCTGAACGACAACGTCTTCACCACGCCGTCGTTCTTCTTCGATCCCGAAATCCTGCGACGCATCGAGCCTACCGGGTTCGTGGAGCGAGTGCGGGTGCGCCAGACAGCGGTTCTGAACCTGCTGTTCCAGGACTCACGACTGTCGCGGCTCACTGAGCAGTCGGCAACGCAGCCAGGGTCGTACACGATTACGGATCTGTTCGGCGACGTGCGGGGCGGCGCCTTCTCGGAGTACGCGGGCGGGCCGGTCCGGGTCGACGAGTATCGCCGCAACCTGCAGCGCGCCTTCGTCGATCAGATGGAGCGGCTCATCAGCACACCGCTCGTGACGGCGCTGCCGCCCGGCTTCACGCCGTTCCCGGGCTTCAATGCGCCGCCACCGCGCCCGGCGGACGCCCGCGCCCAGGCTCGGCTCGAGCTGGTCGATCTGCAAGGCACGTTGCGCGTGGCGCTGCCGAGGGCGGCAGATCGCACCACGCGGGCGCATATCGTCGATCTGCAGGCGCGGATCAATCAGATCCTGAACCCGCGGTGATCTCGTCTGGGATCCACAAAAGGATATGGGCCTCGCGGCGCTGGGCGCGTTACTCTGCATGTGTCTGACTGCCCTTGTAAGACGGGCTCGGACACCTCGACCGGTACTGTTGGCGGGGAGGGAAGCATGACTCGGACGGATCGTCGGATCGTCGGATGGACGGATGGAGTTCGCATGGTTCTGGTGATCGCGGCGCTATCCGCCAATCCGGCCATCCGCCAATCCGCCGCACAGTCGTCGTTCGAACAACGCCTCCTCGCCGTCCCGGATACCGCCAGCGTCCGCCAGATGTCGCGCGACCTGTCGGCGGTGCCGCACATGGCTGGGACGCCGGCGCAGGCGACGACCCGGGACTACGTGATCGACCGGATGAAATCGTGGGGGATCGACGCGTGGAGCAAGGAGTACACGGTGTATCTGCCACAACCGGACACGGTGGCGGCATGGTTCATCCCGCCGCGTGGGGCGCCACAACGACTGTCGTTAGCAGAGCCGGGGACCGGTCCGCAGATCCCGCCGTTCAACGGCTACACCGGCGACGGTGACGCGACGGCCGACGTCGTCTACGTGAATTACGGGCTGATCGAGGACTACAAGACACTCGACTCCCTCGGCATCAGCGTGAAGGGGAAGATCGCGATCGCGCGCTATGGCCGCTCCTTCCGCGGCATCAAGGCGCGCGAGGCGCAGAAGCGGGGCGCGGTCGGCTTGATCGTGTACTCCGATCCACTGGAGGACGGTTACTTCCGGGGCGATGTGTACCCCAAGGGGCCGATGCGCAACGCGGACGGCATCCAGCGCGGCAGTATGATGAACGGCAACGGCGACCCCACCACGCCGGCCTGGTCGTCGGTTGAAGGCGCCCGACGTGTGCCCGAAGATTCGCTCGACATCCCGAAGATTCCGATCATCCCGATGAGTTACGGCAACGCGCGGCGGTTTCTCGAACCGATGGCGGGTCCGGCCGTGCCGCAGAGCTGGCAGGGAGCACTCCCGTTCCACTATCACGCCGGCCCGGGACCGGGGCGCGCGCGGTTGCACGTCAAGACGGAGCGCGGCGCTCGCGCCTTCCATAAGATCTGGAACACCGTCGGGATGATCCGGGGCAGTCGCTGGCCGGATGAATGGGTCGTGGTCGGCGGTCACCGTGATGCCTGGGGGCCGGGCGCGCGCGACAACGTGAGCGGCACGGTGTCGGTCCTCGAGACGGCGCGCGCGTTCGCCGCGCTCGCGCGTGACGGACAGAAGCCCGCCCGCACCGTCGTCTTCGCCACCTGGGACGCCGAGGAGTGGGGCCTCATCGGCTCGACGGAATGGGTCGAGGAGCTCGAGGACACGCTGCGCGCCCGCGTCGTCGCCTACCTCAATGAGGATGGCACCTTTTCCGGTCCAACCTTCGGCGGCAGCGGCTCGCCGTCGCTCAAACCGTTGCTCCGCGCCGCGGCGCGGGTCGTGCCCGATCCGGTCGGGCCCGGGACGGTCTACGATGTCTGGCTGAAAGCGCACAACGGCGATACGACGGCGCTGACGATGGGCAATTTGGGTGGAGGCTCGGACTTCTCCGGCTTCTACCATCATCTGGGGATTCCGGCGGGCGGCATCGGGTTCGATGGGCCGGACGGCATCTACCACTCGATGTACGACTCCTACGACTGGATGACCCGCTTCGGCGATCCGGGATACAAGGCGCATCGTGCCGGCGCGCAGCTCGTGGCGGTGATCATGGGCCGGCTCGCCAACAGCGATCTCTTACCGCTCGACTATGCCGCCTTCGGGACGGAGATGAACGGCCTCGTGGTCCAGCTCGACTCGGGGATCTCCAAGAAACAGTGGACGCAGTCGGTCAACACGCAGCCCTTGAAGGACGCGCTGGATCGCTTCACCGCGGTCGCGCGCGCGTTCGGAACCGAGCGGGACAATGGCATGCGCGCCGGCGCCGTGGATTCCGCGCGCGCCCAGCGAGTCAATCAGGCCCTGATGCTCGTCGAGCGCCGCCTCACGCGGCCCGATGGTCTGGTGAGCAGGCCCTGGTTCAAGAGCCTGCAATTTGCGGCAGACATCGACAACGGCTACGCCACGATGGCATTCCCGACCGTCAATGAAGCCATACGCTACGCGGACGCCGCCGCGGCCAACCGGGAGCTCGGCGATCTCGTGAACAGGATCGACCAGGCACGCGCCGCGCTCGTGGAAGCGGCGGCTGCGTTGCGCTAGCGCGAGAGGTTCCGTACTCTAGACAGGTCATGGGGAGAGAAGCATGGACGAGAGCCGGACGCGCATTGTCATCTACTACTCGATCTGGGCCACCATCTGTGCCGCGGGGGCTGGGCTCGCCGTCGCGCTGATTCACACGTGGTTCTTCAGCTACAATCCGGGCCGGTCCGCCATCATTGAAACGCTCTTCAGCGGCGCCGTGGCCGCGGTGGGGATCGCCGCGGCCCAGGGTGCGCTGGCGCTCGTCACCGGGAGCCTGCTGGCCCGGCTCGGACGCACGCTGCAGTTCACCCTGCTTCTCGGGTTAGCCATCGGGCTGTTCGACTTCGTGATGTACTTCCTGCAAATGGCGGTACCCGCCACCGAGCTTGGGTGGATCCCCGATATCGCCATCATCGTCGCGGTAACGGTCGCCATTACGGTCGCCGGATCGCGACGCCTGGCCGCCATGGTGTGACCGACCAGCAAAAGGACGTCATCGAGCAGCTGGAGCGTCGGGTCGCGACGCTCGAGAACATCGTGCGCCGCCTGGCCTTCGTCGCAAACACGTCCGACCAGCTCCGCGGTATCCGCTCCCCGACACCGAAGCCTCACGACACCCCGGCCCCGGCCTACGCGCTGGTGCCGGACACGCCCGCCGCCGCCCCCGCCACCCCCCGCCGCGACGACCTCGAGCAGTGGTTCGGACAACGCGGCTTGCTGGCGGTCGGCGTGGCGGCGTTGCTGATCGCCGCGGGGCTCTTTCTCAAGTACGCGTTCGATCGCGGCTGGATCTCGCCGTTGCTGCGGGCGATCGGGGCTGTCGCCGTCGGCATCGCAGTGGCCGCCTGGGGACATGATCGCATCCGGCGAGGAATGCGCGGGTATGGGGCCGCGATGATCGGGGCAGGGGGCGGTCTCGTGTATTTGGGTCTGTGGGCGGCGGCGGGACCGTACGCGCTCATGGAGCGCCGTGTCGGCATCTTGCTGCTCGCCCTGACGACTGTGGCGGTCACGATGCTCGCGCTCCACCACGAGATCGAAGGCCTGGCCATCTGGGCGCTGGGCGGCGCGTACCTGGCGCCGATGATCCTCGCGACCGCACCCAATCCCCGGGGCTTTCTCGGCTACCTCGAAGTGATCGGGCTCGGCACGGCCATCACCGCGTACGCGATGAACTGGCGGCCGACGTTCAACGTCGCCCTGTTCGGATATCTGATCCTTGCTTCGGCGGGAGCCGCGCCGGCCATCGCGACACCGCTCGGTACCTGGCTGGTCGCGGCCGCGGCGCTGCTCGCGCTGCACGTGACGCTCCGCCGTTCCTGGCCCGAGGCGCGGGTCGGCATCCTGCTGATCGCCTGGGTGATCCTGGCCATTGGCCTCGACGGAGTCGTGGGATCGGACAGCACGCGCTGGCTCGCTCTGGGTGCGGCAGCAGCCGTCACCGGCGTCCTCTGGTGGCAGCAGCTCATGCGCGACCCGTTCAGTCGGGAGACGGAACGCGCCCTCGGAATGAGCGACGTGTCCGTCGAACGCCTCCTGTTCATCGTGAATCCGCTCGCGTTCATGCTGCTCGCCAACATGGTCGAGACGCGCCTCATTCAAAACTCATTTCAGGTCGTCCCAGCCGCGCTCGCGGCAGCGTATCTGCCGGCGGGCTGGGTCCGCCGCAGCGCGTCGCACCTCATCACCGGGTTTTTGCTCGTCGCCTTCGCCATCGTGTTCCCGTGGCCGGCCGCCAGTGTGACGATCGGATGGACCGTGCTCGCCTTGACCGCGCTGGCCGCCGAACGAGAGGCTGGAAGACCGGGAGGACGTCACGCGGCAGCGGCCTTGGCGGCGGCGGCGTGGGTCTGTCTGTTTTCGGCGGCTCTCTCGGTGCGCGAGTATCAGCCCTCTGTGTTCACCGACAGCTGGGCGCTCGCGCTCTATGTCGTCGTGGCCGGCACCGCGGTCGCGGCGCGCTGGTGGGGAACCCCGGGAAAATCGGTCTCGCTGATGTGGGCCTTATCCGGCTCGGCCGTTTTTGCCGGCGGGTCGATCCAACTTCACGAATACTTCGCGCGCATGGCACCGCTCGCCGGTGATCTCGCGCTCAGCGTGTGGTGGCTGCTGTTTGCGGGGGGGCTCGTGTTCCTCGGATTCCGCCTCAATCACAAGCTGATTCGCTCGATCGGGCTCGGCGTGGCGGCGTTCGCCGGGCTCAAGATTGTGCTCTACGACTTGGCGAAACTCCAGGCGCTGTATAGAGTCGGATCGTTTTTTGCACTCGCGATGATCGCATTGGCGGTCGCGTACGCGTACAACCAAAAGGCACGAGTCGGACAGCACCCCGTGGGGTAGAAGACGCTAAGACGCTAAGACGCCAAGACGCCTGAGGCGTCTTAGCGTCTTGGCGTCTTCTAACAACGTAGTGCTTACAGTCTGGGAAGCGTGATGCCCTTCTGTGCTTGATACTTTCCCTTCTTATCCTTATAGCTGATCTCGCACTCATCACCCTCGTCAGCAGTAAAAAATAGAACCTGCGCTATGCCTTCATTAGCGTAGATTCTGGCCGGCAATGGCGTCGTATTCGAGATTTCCAGTGTCACAAATCCTTCCCATTCAGGCTCAAATGGCGTCACATTCACGATGATCCCGCACCGCGCGTACGTGCTCTTACCAACGCAAATCGTCAGACAGTTGCGTGGGATGCGGAAGTACTCCACCGAGCTGGCCAGCGCGAACGAATTGGGCGGCACGATGCACACGTCGCCCGTGAATTCGACGAAGGATTTCGGATCAAACCGTTTCGGATCGACCACCGCCGACAACGCGTTGGTGAAAATCTTGAACTCGGGCGCGACCCGCATGTCGTAGCCGTAAGATGAAACGCCGTAGGAGATCACGCCCTCGCGGACCTGCCGGTCGGCGAACGGTTCGATCATTCCGTGCTGCTTGGACATTTTCGTAATCCAACGGTCCGATTTGATTGACATGCGGCGGCAATGTAATGACGTCAGCTTGACTTATGCAGAGCCTTAGTGAATTTTTTCACGAGCGCCATGCAGCCCTATATCCCGTTCCTCATGCTGCTCGGTCTGGCCATCGTCGTGGCAGCGTCGATGATCGTATTATCGCATTTCCTCGGACCGCGGCGCCCGACCGAGATCAAGGAGCGGCCCTACGAAAGCGGCATGCCACCCCTCGGCAGCGCCCACGAACGGTTCTCCGTCAAATTCTACCTCGTAGCGGTGCTGTTCATTCTCTTCGACATTGAAACCGTCTTTTTGATCCCCTGGGCGGTCATCTTTATGGGGAATGGCACGGTGCCCACCGGCTTTCTGTTGGTCGAGATGCTCGTCTTCATCCTCGTGCTCTTCGTTGGATACGTTTACGTCTGGAAGCGCGGAGCGTTCCAGTGGGATTGAAGCCATGAAGCGCGTCGGCGAAGTCAAAAGCTCGAATTATCTTCTCACCAAGTTCCAAGATCTCGTGGACTGGGCCGTGAACTCCTCGCGCGCCAATTCGCTGTGGCCGATGCCGTTCGGCACCGCCTGCTGCGCCATCGAGTTCATGGCGACCGCCGCCAGCCGCTTCGACTTCGCGCGGTTCGGGATGGAGCGCCAGGCATTCTCCCCGCGCCAGGCGGACGTGCTGATCTGCGCCGGCCGCCTGCCGTTCAAGCTGGCGCCCGTGATCCGGCGCATCTACGACCAGATGCCGCAGCCCAAGTGGGTGATCTCGATGGGCGCCTGCGCCTCGACGGGCGGCGTGTTCGACAATTACGCGATGGTGCAGGGCATCGACACGATCGTCCCCGTGGATGTCTATGTCCCCGGCTGCCCGCCGCGCCCGGAAGGCCTGCTGTACGGCATCCTGCTGCTCCATAAGAAGATCAAGGGCGAGTCGCTGTTCGACGCCGTGAAGCGGCGCGAGGAACAGCCGCTCGACGACAAGGGACTGCGGCTGCCGCCCGAGACGATCGACGAGATCTCCGAGCCGTTCGGCAACTCCGTCCACCAATTTCGTTCGTCGTGACCTCTTCTTCCCCGGTTCCCGGGGCTCTTCGCACCGAAGTCGCGCGCGACGGCGAGACGATTGTGTTCGTCGCCGCCGACCGTCTGCTCGAGGCGATGACCTGGCTCAAGGAGACGCCGGGCCAGGAATTCGATTATCTGGTCGATGTGACGGCCGTTGAATTCCGCGATCGCGAGCGCCCGCTCGAAGTCGTGTACTTTCTCAGGTCCCTCAAGCGGCGCGCCGACATTCGGATCAAAGTCGAGCTGCCGGCCACCGCCGAGCTCGCCGTCGATTCGGTCTGGAGCCTGTGGCGCGGCGCCGATTGGTTGGAGCGCGAAGTCTTCGACATGTTCGGAATCACGTTCCGGGGCCACCCCGACCTGCGGCGCATCCTGATGTGGGAGACCTACGCGGAGGGCTACCCGCTGCGGAAGAGCTTCCCGCTGCGCGGTCGCTTCTCCCGCGCCGAGCAGGTGCGCCAGGCGCTCAACGTCAATCCGGAAGCGAACTACTCGCTGGAAGAGCTGTCCATCGCCGAGGCCGCCGGCGATCTCCCCGACGACATGCGGGACCGGTTGCGGCGCGGTGAGCGCGGCGTGATTCCCGAGCCCCCCCCCCCGACGGCGGCATGAGCAAGCGGACCGTAGAGCTCGAGCTGGCGACACCCGGTATAGACGCCGAGGGGCGCCCGGCGCGCGTCCCGCTGACGGCGAGCGGCGAGCCCAGTCTCGCCGAAGAGCATATGCTCGTGAACATCGGCCCGCAACATCCCGCCACCCACGGCGTGTTGCGGCTGGTGGTCGAGCTGGATGGGGAGACCGTCGTGCGCTGCATCCCGCACCTCGGCTACCTGCACTCCGGCTTCGAAAAGCTCGGCGAGTACCGGCACTACAACCAGATCATCCCCCTGACGGACCGCACCGACTACCTGTCGCCGATGTCGAACAACGTTGGTTTCGCGCTGGCGGCCGAGAAGCTGATGGGGATCGAGATCACGCCGCGCTGTACCGTGCTGCGCGTGATCGCCTGCGAGATGAGCCGGATCATCTCGCACATGGTGTGGCTCGGCACGACGTCCATCGATCTGGGCGCCTTCACACCGTTCCTGTGGGCGTTCCAGGAGCGCGAGCGGATCTACGATCTCCAGGAGATGTGGACCGGCGCGCGCCTGACGACGAGTCTCACGCGCGTCGGCGGGCTGATGGCCGACATTCCGGACGGGTTCGTCGAGAAACTGCGTCACTTCACGCAAACCTTCCCGAAGACGCTGGCGGAAATCGATCGGGTGCTCACGCGCAACGCCGTGTGGGCGGGCCGCACGCAGGGGGTCGGGACGCTCACCGCGGCCGAGGCGATCAATTATTCCCTCTCCGGCCCGATGCTGCGCGCGAGCGGGGTGGCCTACGACGTCCGCAAGGACAAGCCATATCTGGGCTATGAGACCTACGACTTCGATGTGATCGTCGGCGAGCACGGTGACGTCTTCGACCGCTATCTCGTGCGGTTGGAGGAGTGCCACCAGTCGAACCGGATTCTGCAACAGACGCTCGACCGGTTGCCGGACGGCCCGATCAATGTCGACGATCCGCGCGTCATTCTTCCCTCCAAGACGCGCGCCATGAGCGACATGGAAGCGATGATCTTCCATTTCAAGCAGGTCATGGAAGGCGTGAAGGCGCCCGTGGGCGAAGCGTACGTCGGGATCGAGAATCCCAAAGGCGAGCTCGGCACCTACCTCGTCTCCGACGGGACGGCGAAGCCGGTGCGCTGGCGCATCCGGCCGCCCTCCTTCATCAATCTGTCCGCATTACCCCGGATGGCCAAAGGCCATCTGCTGTCCGACTTGATCGCGATCAACGCGTCCGTGGACATCGTAATGGGTGAGGTCGATCGATGACGGTGCAAGAGGACTATCAACCCGTCTTCATCGGTAGAGTGCTGGAAGAGCTCCAGACGGTGCTGGGGCGCTATCCCAACAAGCAGGCCGCGCTGCTGCCCGCGCTGTGGATCGCACAGCGCGAGCACGGCTGGATCTCCGATCGGATCATGGCCGAGGTCGCCGAGGTGCTGGGCGTGACGCCGGCCTATGTGAAGGGCGTCGTCACCTTCTACACGATGTATCACCAGCATCCCGTGGGGAAGAACTTCGTGCAGGTGTGCACGACGTCGCCCTGCAACCTCTGCGGTGCCGAGGCGGTGCTGAAGGCTCTGCTCGCGCAAACCGGCGCGGGTGATGCCGGCGCGACGAGTCCCGACGGCAAATGGACGATTGTCGAAGTGGAATGTCTGGGGGCCTGTGGTTTTGCGACCCCTGTCCTTGTCAATGACGATTTCGTTGAAAATGTCACGCCCGACAAAGTCGCAGACCTGGTGAGGAAGTACCGGTGAGCCGAATGATCGATGTCCAACGCACAATGATCATTGGTCATTCATCATTGATCATTGGACATTCATAATGGGATACCCGCACAAGTCACATCCCAAAGAAACGGTTGTGCTCTCGCAGTACTTCGGCGATGCCGATGCGCGCACGTTCAAGGGATGGACGAAGCGTGGCGGCTATGAGGCGTTGGCTCAGTCCCTGAAACTGGACCCGGTCGCCGTCACCGACGTCGTCAAAGAGTCGGGACTGCGGGGCAGGGGCGGTGCGGGGTTCCCGACGGGCCTCAAGTGGTCGTTCATGCCGAAAGAAAAGAAGAAGGCGCACTACCTGTGCGTGAACGCGGACGAGTCGGAGCCCGGGACGTTCAAGGACCGCGAAATCATGCGGTGGACGCCGCACGCGCTCCTCGAGGGCACCGCGATCGCGGCACACGCGATCCGCGCCGAGGTGGCGTACATCTACATCCGCGGCGAGTTCAACGAGCCCTGGACGATCATGGAGCGGGCGCTCGCGGAGGCGAACGCCGCGGGCGTGTTTGGCACGATCAAGATCCATCTGCATCGCGGCGCCGGCGCGTACATCTGCGGCGAAGAGACCGCCCTGATGAATTCGATCGAGGGCAAGCGCGGGAACCCGCGCATCAAGCCGCCGTTTCCCGCGGCGGCCGGGCTGTTCGGCCTGCCGACGACGATCAACAACGTCGAGACGCTCGCCGCCGTGCCGCACATCATCAAGCGCGGCGCGGGCTGGTACAAAGGCCTGTGCCTGTCGAACCCCAAGAGCACGGGCACGAAGCTCTTCTCCGTCTGCGGGCACGTGCAGCGGCCCGGCAACTACGAAGTCACGATGGGATTCCCACTCAAGGATCTTCTCTACGATATGTGCGGCGGGCCGCCCGCGGGCCGGACGCTCAAGGCCTGCATCCCCGGCGGCTCGTCGGTGCCCATTCTCACCCGCGAGGAGACCGAGCAGACGTTGCTCGATTACGAGGGCTGCGTCGCCGCGGGCTCGATGCTCGGGTCGGGCGGCGTGATCGTATTCGACGACTCGGCGGATATGGTCTACCAGATCATGCGCCTGGCACGCTTCTACGCGCACGAGTCGTGCGCGCAATGCACGCAATGCCGCGAAGGCACCGCGTGGACCACGAAGATCATGGAGCGGATTCTGGCAGGGCAGGGGAAGCCGAAAGATCTCGATCTGCTGCTCGACCTCTCGGAGAACATGACGGGGAAAACGATCTGCGTGCTCTCAGACTCGTGCGCGGCGCCGATAGTCAGTGGCATCAAGAAATTCAGGGGAGAATTCGAGGCATACCTGGCGGGGAAGAAACAACCGATGATGGTCGGATGAACCGTGCGCTGAAGCGCCGGCTCGGCCAAGACACGCGTCCTAAAGGACGGGCCGACATTCGCGTCCTTCAGGACGCGCGCTCTCGCCGAGCCGGCCCTTTAGGGCACGGTTCCAACGAATGGGCACACATCATCTATGTCTGATCAGCTCATCAACCTGACGATCGACGGCGCACCGGTTTCCGTCCCCCCCGGCACGCTCGTCATCGAGGCAGCCAAGCAGGCAGGCGTACTCGTACCGCACTACTGCTATCACCCTGGACTGCCCGTCGCCGGGGTGTGCCGGATGTGCCTCGTCGAGGTCGAGAAGGCACCCAAGCTGCAGATCGCCTGTGCGACGACCGTCACCGAAGGGATGGTCGTGAAGACGCAAGCCCCGGCGGCGAAGGACGCGCGCCAAAGTGTGCTCGAATTCCTCCTGATCAATCATCCGCTCGATTGCCCGATTTGCGATCAAGCGGGCGAATGCGAGCTCCAGGACTTCGTCTTCCAGGAGGGCCAGCCCGGGACGCGCTTCGGCGAGTTCGCCAAGCGGTTCAATCCCGTCGAGGACTTCGGCCCC
>WNFU01005822.1_pt1 | contig 15153 bp, 13 predicted proteins | sample 5400121 | NCBI WGS metagenome assembly WNFU01 (sample SAMN13153360, study PRJNA577476) | soil metagenome | isolation source: 100 cm soil or saprolite under grassland replicate 1 | place: USA:California | collected 2016-06-15
ATTTTCTTTGGCTGCTGCGCCTCGGCTATGACCGCAACAGCGAGCAGCATCATCGCACACAGGATTGATGACGCCGCGGCATTCTTCATTGCGCATCTCATTCTTGCGGTTTTTATCACGGATACGGAAGCTGAGAAAACTGTTATTTACGGCGGAATGGAAACCATCATCGAGGGGAAAAAAGCTAAATTCGACGTAGGATTGAACTGTACGACGCTTCAGTTCTAACGTTTGAAAAAGTTGCAAGAAGAAAACGCTTTATTAGACCGCTTTAACCTGATCGGAATCGAGCACCCTGCGTACTTCTTCGAGAAAATCCTTCACGCTGATTGGCTTGGTCTGATAACCGTCGAACCCTTCGGCCAGCATCGTCACGCGGTTGTACGTCATGGCCGACGCTGTGATTGCAATAACGGGTATGCTTTTCGTTTCTGCTTCGGTCCTGAGTTTCTTTAACGCGGTAATTCCGTCCATGCCAGGGAGCTGGATGTCCATGAGAATGAGGCTAGGAGATTTCTCGATTGCGAGCTTAATCCCCTCCTCGGCTGTCTCGGTCTCGATGGTCTTGTAACCCTTAGCTTGGAGCACGTCACGCACGAGCTTTCGGTTCTTCTCGTTGTCTTCGATGATGAGGATCAGCTCGCCGGCCATGATTCTTTCAATATCACTGCTTCACAGGGCGTATTTGTCTTTCCTGGAGGCTCCGGGATTCCACTCTCAACTTGGTGCCTTTACCCTTTTACGCTGATTGCATCGGCAGGGTGAAAGTGAATCTACTGCCCTTGCCCACCTCGCTCTCAACCCAGATTTTTCCCCCGTGCAGCTCGACAAACTTCTTGGCCAGAGTTAAGCCGAGCCCCGTTCCTTCCGTCTTATGCGCATAGTCGGTGCCTACCTGGCGGAACTCCTCGAATATCTTTGGCTGATCCTCGGGGGCAATCCCAATGCCCGTGTCGCTGACCGATATCTCTACCGAACCATCTGCGTGCCTGGCTTTAATACCAATCCGTCCGCCCTCTGGAGTGAATTTCACCGCGTTGGATAACAGATTAAGCAGAATCTGTTTGATCTTGCGCTCATCTCCAACGTAGTCGCCAAGACGCTCGTCAACAGTAACGTCGAGGTTGATGCCATGCTTTGTGGCTCGCTCGCGCACAAAAGTGCGTGCGTTCTCGATCGCCAACGGAAGATCGAACGTAGCGACCTCCAGTTCCATTCGCCCGGCCTCGACCTTGGAGAGATCGAGTATCTCGTTAATCAGAGATAAGAGATGACGGCCGGAAGAGAGAATGTCGTCGGTATATTCGGCTTGTTTCTCATTCAGCTCGCCGAACATTCTCTCTCCCAAGACTTCCGAGAAACCGATGATGGCATTTAGCGGCGTGCGCAACTCGTGCGACATGTTGGCGAGAAATTCCGACTTGTGGCGGTTGGCGGCCTCGATCTGGCGGCTTTTGTCCTCAATCTCGCGGTAGAGCCGGGCATTCTGAATCGCTAGGGCTGATTGCGTCGCGAAGGTCTGGAGGAGGTTGAAGACCTCTGGCGCAAAGCTCCCCGCCTCACGACGGTAAACCGTTAAAGCGCCCATAATGTGGTCTTCGAAAAGAAGCGGAACGGCCAGGAGGGATTGATAACCCAACTGAGCCAACATGGGGCGGATGCGCGTGACCGCAAGCTCCCGCTCGCTCAGGAGATCAACAACTTGCACCGGTGCCCTTGTAGCGGCGGCTCGCCCGGTTGCCCCTTGGCCGAGCTGGATCGGAGTTGTGCGATACACCTCGACCAGTTTTTCTTCCATCCGGTAGCTGGCTCGAAGATGAAACTCTTCGGTGGCCTCGTCGTATTCATATATGATACCGCAATCGGTTCCTGAAAGTTGGACCGCGTGGCGCACAATGGTGCTGAGCACCGTCTGGAGATCGAGAGTAGAGCTAACGGCTTGACCGACCTCACCCAACGCTTTCAGTTCTCCGACTGATCGCGCCAGCTCGCCGGTACGTTCCTGCAGTTCCTGAAACAGCCGCACATTCTCAATGGCGATCACAGCCTGGTCAGCGAAAGTCTTCAGAAGGGCGATTTGTTTGTCAGTGAAAGGTCTGACTTCCGTGCGGCGAATCACAATGGCCCCAATAGCTTCATCTTCGCGCAGCAAGGGTGTAACAAGAATAGTGCGAGTGCCCGTCCTCTGTTGGAGGAGTCTAGATTCCGGAAACTCCGTGTCAAACTCGGCTGTGATGTCATGAACATGAAATGTTTTCTTCTCAATAATGGCCCGACCGGTTGGGTCCCCTCGACTGATGGGACGGACACTAGACGTGTGGGGTATTGATCCACATCCCGCCACGCGCCGAATGAATTCGCCTTCCACCCGTACGATTTGAGCATCTGTTGCGCCGCACAGCCGTGCAGCGTTTTCAACGACCACATCCAGGACCGGCTGAATATCCGTCGGCGAGCTGGCGATGACACCCAAGATTTCACTCGTGGCGGTTTGCTGCTCCAACGACTCCTTCAGTTCTTGGAATAGCCGCACGTTCTCTAGCGCGATCAACGCCTGATCGGCGAAAGTCTCAAGAAGTTTGACCTGCGCCGGGGTGAAGGGGCGAACTTCGGTGCGACGTGCGGTCAGTGTTCCAATGGGTTCCTCCTGCTGACGAAGGGGAACGATCAAGAGAGTGCGGGACGGTATTCCGGTTCTCAACGTTGGGAATTCATCCTGGGCGCGGACGTCGTGAACGTGAAGCGTGCCATGCTCTCGCATCCAGCGAAACTGTGGCGTATCAATAGACCTCACGGGGCCAATGGGTATCGGACCAAAATGAGCACGCGGAATCATAGCGTTTCCGTCGCGGAGTCGCAGCACGACGTCATCAATCCCGCAAACCCGGGCCGCGCTCTCGACAATAGCATCGAGCACCGGTTGCACGTCCGTCGGCGAGCGGCTGATGATGCCGAGCACCTCGGCGGTTGCGGTCTGATGCTCCAGGGCCTCTCGTAATTCCGAATTGCGCTCCTGAATCTCTTTAAACAATCGCACGTTTTCGATGGCGATAACTGCTTGGTTAGCAAAAGTCTTGAGCAGAGCGATTTGCCGGTCGGTAAAAGGACGAACTTCTGTTCGGCGAATTACAATGACACCGCGCGGAACCCCCTCACGAAGCAGCGGCGTGACGAGGATGGTCCGAGTACCCGTAAACTGCCGGAGCGCAATACTTCTTGGAAACTCCGTCGCGAATTCAGCTGTGACGTCGTGCACGTGGATCGTTTGTCGGTCGATCACGGCGCGACCCATAACAGTTTCTCGACTCACCGACTCTTCTGCTTCTGGAACGGTCGGAAGTGAACCGTAATGGACGACTCGATGAAGGACATTGCCATCAAGACGACGAATAACAGCATCGTCTGCTTCACACAGCTTTGCCGCATTCTCCGCAACGACGTCCAATACCGGCTGTATATTTGTCGGTGAGCTGGCAATCACCTGCAGGATCTCGCTCGTTGCTGTTTGCTGCTCCAGAGCCTCCGTCAGATCGCGGTTGCGATCCTGCAATTCTTTGAACAGTCGCACGTTTTCACTTGCAGTTGCGCTCTCCCGCTGCAAACATTCGGCGAGTTGCTGACGTAGCTCCGCATTCGTCTGCGCTTGTTTAGCCGGAGACGTTTTCACCACGGGACGGTGCAGTTTTGGCTTTTTATTCTTAGATCCTCTTTTGGTCGTGCTTGCCATAAACGCAAAAACTAAGGGAGATAGATGTTGCACGCGAGAAACTAGATCGGGTTACATTGTGGCAACCGCCTCTCCCAACGACTGAGCTGACTTTTACTGCAGGTGCTCAATAGCGTCAATGAGGAAAATCTAACCTCGCGAGATTGGTGTTTGGCATTGGTAAGACTCAGGGAAAATCGATGCTCCCCAGAATTCTCAGCCCCAAATCACGCAAACCGCCACGAGAATTGCCAATGCTCTGCGCAGACCAGATGAATTTTAGATTTTGTATACCTGACTGGCATGAATGACATTGATTGGGCTGCGGCAGCAGCCGTGGCCGCGAAGGCAAACCGAAAATTCTAATATCTGCTTCCGTTTGATGACGAGATCGCCGAACGGATCAAGTTGCTATCGCAGCTTACCCGAATGCGCCACAAGCAAAGAGAACGTTGCGCCTGGATTCCATTCAGGAGAGGGCGGTGTGAGTCCGACCGTGGCGCTCCAGTCATTGACTACGTCAAACTGAATTGAAGGAGAATTCAGTTCAATCCTAACACCATCGGTTGCTTGTTTCCGTTACTTGATCACCTTATCCGCCCGTGTGAGCACTCTCTGCGGAATCGTGAGAGCGACCTGCTTCGCTGTCTTGAGATTGATCACCAGCTCGAACTTCGTCGGCTGCTGAACAGGCAGATCGGCTGGTTTCGCGCCTTTGGGGCGCTGATAGCGAATGGCGTGCGACAGCTAGACGCAAAGGCAAATTATGAGCTAAGCCCGGGGGTGATGTTTAACGGCGGCCGATTATATATCCGCACAATTCAACTAACCATCGCGTCAGTCTTGACCCGTTCTGGGAGCTGAGTGGCAGCAGTTTCGCGATTTTTTTATAACTCGTCGAGGCCTTGAATCCATTTGGCGAGTTGGCTTTGACGGACACGCCACTGGCCTCCGATCTTAAAGGCTGGAAACTGTGTGCGCTGGATCATGCGCAGTAGCGTTCGTTTTGACACGTTCACCACCTGAGCAGCCTCATCGAGAGTTAGCATACGCAGCGGATCGAGATCGTTTTCCATAGGGATTCATAGCTTCAGCAATGCCAATGCCATGAGATTTGAGGCGCAACCCGTCCGTTTGTTGGGAAAATAGACCGTTGGCGTTCAGCCCTGGCGCCAAAGCCTTGGAAAAATTTCCCGGCCCAACTTGCGATTCCCGACTTACAACAATTTAGCTGCTTATCGCCACACTCCACATCGTTTAACATAAGCAACATGCTCTTTGATCGGCCTACGTGTCGGCATTGTGGCAGCAGTAGTGTGCGTCTATCTCATCGCCGGCATTATTTTGAGACACTGCTCGCATTGATTCAGATCCGCCATTTTCGGTGCCGGGATTGTGACCATCGTTTCTGGGACATCTATCGGCAAGCGGCCCCACGCGGCAACGCCGCGAAGAAAGTGCTCATAGTGGATGACAATCAGCACCTGAGGCAAATTCTTGAGACGTTTTTAACATCGTACGGTTATCGGGTTTCTCAAGCGGCAACGGGTGCTGAGGCCATAGAAAAGGCTATTTCTGTGCAGCCGAATTTGGTTGTCATTGATCTGCAACTTCCCGATATGAGCGGCGCAGAGGCGGCTCGAGCGATAACCCGAAACCCGGCAACAGCGCATATACCTGTTATTGGCTGTAGCACATTTCTTGGTTCGGAATTGCGCGAAACCGCGCTGGCCTCAGGTATGGTCGATTACTTCCAAAAACCAATTTCGGCCGATCTAATTAATGCGAAGGTAGAAAAATACATACTGCCCGAGGCAAGGGGGCAGGTTTCACGAGCGGTCTTGAAATTCGCGCGACGATTCATTTTTCATCACTCTTCTCCCCATGGTCTGCGGTGAGAAGTTGGCCTGAGCATCTCCCGCTGCGGCAACCTAAGCGTCATGGTGCCTTGGATGTAAAGTCGATGCTGCAGCGCCAATAATTCACGCCCAAACTCGATGCTGCAAACGCTAATAATTCGCGGCAGCCTTTCACAGTTATGATCCAGCAGGCTGAGGCACAATTGGTGAATTAACGCTCTTTAGTCGCGCGCCTGTCTGCGCATACGGTGCCGATATTCGAACCGCTGCCGGAGGATGGAGGCCCGCCCTAGAGGATCGTAGTCGCACGGTCCATAGAAATCGATCATGTCTCCCTCGCTCGGATCTTTAAGCACAGGATGATCCGAAAACAACGTAGCCTCGCTGATCGCCGGAAATTTTAGATGACAACTGCCGGAAGGGCTGGGCGCTTTTGAAGTAACAACTTCGGCCGCCGAGACGAAAGAATCGCAGAGGACGAGTAGTCCTGCACAAAATATCACTGATCTGAGGCCGTCTGCTTTGACCATATCCATACTCCTCCCTTCTGCGTTTCTTGCCTTCACCTGCGTTTGGATCTTCGTTTGACTGCATGAACGACGCTTCAGTTCGATTAGCCTGGTAGATTGGACTGATGGAGAATACAATTCAATTTGAGCGCTAACGTTTGAGTTCAGGGGCAGGCCGGAGCGGTGAAGCCGCGTAGGGTACCCGAAGCGCAGCTTCGGGTCGTCCCCTGGGTTAGCCATCGGTCTTGGATTTCTCAAGGCGATCTTCAAGCTCCCCAATATAGGCAGCAAGTGTGTTCCCAGACTGCTCGACAAAAGCATGGAGGTTCTTTTCAACAGACTCGACTTTCTCAAGTACCTCGGATTTTGATTCTGCGTGCAGTAGAGTTTGCTTCGATAGCTCGGCCTCTAAGAAATTACGTAATTCAGTGAAGCGTGATGCTTCCGCTTGATCGACAAGCTCTCGATTTGCCTGCAATTCGCGAGAATGTCGGCGGGTTTCAAGAAGCGCGGAAGATTGAAGATAGACGACATAAACGAGAAAGAGGGCGGTAACAAACATCAGTAACCCGAGCATGACAAGTCCCAGCGGGATTTGGACCGTTGTAAAGCCGAGAGACAACTCGGTTGGCGTAATAAAAGTGCTCCAGTTGAGAACCGCAAATCCGGCGGCAACTGCTAAAGCGAGCAGTAGCAACAGACTGGAAATTTTCATGGAAGGTACCTCCGACAACGCGAGAAATGGCGCAAGAAAAGGATACTTAGAAAGTCAGCTATGGCAGAACGCCAATCACCAAAGGGACGCCTTCAAGATGGCTATTAAGTGAGCTGTTTAGGCCGTGCCGTTGCCGGGCCGCCTATCCCAACCCTACACGGGTTGAAAGACTATTTATTGAACTGTATCGCTTATTTGTGACTGTGAAAGTCAAGCCAAGTTTTCTGGCAATTGCCGCCGACATGGCGGCCTATCCCACTATTGGCCCACAGCCTATTTTGTCTGCTAGACCAGAGTCAAGCCTCTGTAATCAACGCAGGATTGAACTGAACGACGCGTCAGTAAAAAGAGGCGTAGGATTTGGCAGAAGGAGAATACAGTTCAATCCTGGCGTTTTCCATCCGGCTGGCAACGGTCACTTGATCACCCTGTCCGCTCTCGCCAGAACGTTCGGCGGAATTGTGAGACCGATTTGCTTCGCCGCTTTCAAATTAATAATAAGCTCAAACTTCGTCGGTTGCTCGACTGGTAAGTCAGCAGGCTTGGCTCCTTTGAGGATCTTGTCCACGTAGGTGGCGGCGCGCCCCCACAAGTCAGGGACGTTGACCCCGTAAGACATGAGCCCACCGGCCTCCGCAAACTCGCCGTCCGGATAGATCGCCGGCAACGTGCTCTTGGCTGCAAAATCCACGATCCGCGTTCGGTAAGTCGCGGTGAGTACATTTCTTAGCGCGATAACGGCATTGGCACGCTCCTTTTTAACAGCGGAGAATGCACGCTCTAGATCCTCGACGGTGCGCAACTCTAACGGTTGAAGCGTCACCCGTGATGCGGCGGCCGCTCCCTTCATATCCTCCAGTATCAGCGCGTTCTGATTGGTCCACCAGAAGACGGCAACGCGGGAGATCTTGGGGAATGTTTCCTTGAGTAGTTCTAGCTGCTTTCCGCCCAACTCTGAGACAAAAGCGGACAGCCCAGTAACATTTCCACCAGGGCGCGCAAGGCTGGCGACCAGCCCATCATTTAAAGGATCGCCATAGGTTAGGACAATGGGGATGGCATCGGTAGCTTTCTTAGCGGCTCGCGCCCCTGAGCCTGGTGCCACGATGACATTTACATTGAGACGCGCCAATTCCGCTGCAAAGTTCGACAGCCGTTCAGGTGCTCCCTCAGCGAAGCGGTAGTCAGCGGCGATGTTCTTCCCCTCAATATACCCAAGCTCTTTCATTCGCTGCCAGAATGTCTCCAGGAGCAGCGAGTCGGCAGAGCGGGAACCGCCAGCTAGAAACGCGATCCGTGGAACCTTTGCCGGCTGCGCCGCCGAAAAACGAGTCGGCAGAAGGACAGTAAGCAGTAAGCAAACAAGAATCCTTCCAAGCATGGTCCTGCTTTTGCTGACTGGTGATCGCTGATTGCTGACAGCTTTCACTTGATCACCTTGTCCGCTCTCGCCAGAACGTTCGGCGGGATCGTCAGGCCGATTTGTTTGGCAGCCTTAAGATTAATGACGAACTCAAACTTCTTTGGCTGCTCCACCGGCAGTTCAGCAGGCTTGGCCCCTTTCAGGATTTGTCTACGTACGTCGCCGCGCGCCGAAACAAGGCGGAACGGTCTGGCCCATATGTCACAAGACCGCCAGACTCTGCGAATTCTCTTAGGTGATAGATCGACGGCAGCCGACTCTTTGCGGCAAGGTTCGCGATCCTTTTGAGATTCGTAACGAACAGCGGATCTGGCATGATGGCAAGAGCGCCAGCACGTGCCCCGGTCGCGTCTTCGAATGCTTTGTCGAAATCGTCGGGGCTTCGCACCTCCAGGGAATGAAGTTGCAGATTCAGCTGCCCTGCGGGAAGTTGAATTTCTTTCCAAGCCAGCGGCGACGTTGGACCCTCCGGATTCCAGAGCACAGCCACTCGAGAGAGCTTGGGAACGGTTTCCTTGAGCAGCTCAAGGCGTTTGCCAGCCAGATCTGGGGACATTTGGGAGAGTCCCGTGACGTTACCGCCGGGACGAGCCAGACTCTTCACGAGTCCGGTTGTAACGGGGTCACCAGCAGTCGCCATAACGACTGGAATTGTCTTGGTGACTCTGTGGGCTGCCAGAGCATCGGTGTTAGTGTGAGCGACAATGATGTCGACGTTGAGACGGACGAGATCAGTTGCGAGTTCAGGGAGTCGGTCGGCTCTGCCCTCCGAATATCGATACTCAATGGCGATGTTCTTTCCCTCAACCCAGCCGAGGTCACGCAGACCCTCCTGGAATGCCTGGTGCCAGACCGCGGCACCGGAAGGAGCAAACGATGAGAGAACACCTATCCGTGGGACCTTAGCTGCCTGCTGGGCTTCGGCGAAAGAAACAGTTGTCAACATGACAGTTGCCAGTAGCGGGACAAAAATTATTATGCTCATTAGTTTCGCTCCCGTGTTTCGCCGACAACTGATAACTGACTACTGACAACTGTCATCTAATTACTCTGTCCGCTCTCGCCAGCACGTTGGGCGGGATCGTGAGACCGATTTGCTTCGCGGTCTTTAGATTGATCACAAACTCGAACTTCGTCGGCTGCTCCACGGGGAGATCGGCGGGCTTTGCGCCCTTCAGGATCTTGTCGACGTAGATCGCGGCGCGGCGGTACAACTCGAAACGGTCCGCCCCGTAGGACATGAGAACACCGGGCTCCGCAAGTTCCCTTGTGTCCGAGATCGCTGGCAACCGGCTTCTTGTTGCCAAGTCCGCGATCCGTCGTCGGTTATCAAGAAATATGGTGGCCGCCTGTATGAAAAGAGCAGTGGCGCGGACCGTGCTCGTCATCTTCGAGAAGGCGCTCTCGAAATCGTCGGGACTTTGCACCTTGATGTGATGAAGCTCAAGGCCCATAGCCGAAGCCGCTGCCTGCATCTCTTTGAAATCAACTGGGTGGGCGGCATTTGCCTCCTGCCCGAGAACGGCCACCCTCCGAGCCTGAGGAACAACTTCTTTTAGGATCTCAAGCCTTTTCCCACTAAACTCCGGAACCCTGATCGTGAGCCCTGTGATGTTTCCCCCGGGCCTCGCGAGGCTGGCGACAAACCCCAGAGCGACGGGATCACCTACCGCCGGGAAGACGATGGGAATTGTGCTGGTGGCGTTCTTTGCGGCTAGGATCGTCGGCGTTCCACCCGCAGCCACGATGACGTCAACCTTAAGTCGGACCAACTCGGCGGCGAGGTCAGGCAGCCGATTGCGCTTCCCCTCCGCATATCGATACTCGATGGCAATGTTCTGCCGTTCTTTGTACCCGAGCTCGCGCAGAGAAGCCCGAAATGGCTCGGAACGGGTGGATTCTAGAAGATGATTCAACACGTGAGATTACAAATCGGTCTCATTCGTGTAGTATAGAGGTTTTCAATAGACACTTCTCTACTGGCGGCAGGTACTAGCTACTGAGACGAGAGTTCCCTCCATGACTCGATGTCGTTTAATGCGGTATTGGGGGCTTTTTGCCCTCGTGGCGGTCTGTTGCGTTTGCCACCCCGCATCGGCCGATACGCTTCATGTGGGCACCATCGGACAGTCGCCGGCGCATGAGATCCGGGATTTTTTGCCTTTGGCACACTATCTGGCGATGACGCTAAAGACTGAGGGGGTGGGCGATGTCAAGGTCGTGGTGGCTGAAAGCCTCGCGGAAATGGCTGCTCTCACGCGTGCGGCAAAGGTCGACCTATTTATAGACAGCGCTTTCCCTTCCATGGCGCTGAACCAGCTCACGGGAAGCAAACTTCTTTTGCGCCGTTGGAAACGGGGTATTGGTGAATACCGCTCGGTGATCTTCACCAGGAAGGACAGCGGCTTGCGCCAACTAACAGATCTCAAGGGCAAAACCATAGCCTTTGAAGAGCTTTTTTCTTCTACCGGCTACTTTTTTCCCAAGCTGGCGCTGGTGCAAGCAGGTCTAAAGCTCGCGGCAAAAAGAGAGGCTTCGGATCCGGTTGCGGTCGGCGAGCTCGGCTATGTGTTCAGCAACGACGATGAAAATACCATGATATGGGTGCTTCGCGGCCGGTTGGGCGCTGGCGCGATCGATGATTCGACCTTTGTAAAAAAGGCGCGGACGAGAATCAACGAACTTGAAATTCTGTACGAGTCGGCACCTATCCCGCGCCATTTTGTCAATTATCGCCAGGGCTTGCCGGAAAATCTCATTGCCAAGATAAAAGAGACTTTGCTCTCCATGGACAAATCCGAGGCAGGGAAAACGGCCCTGATGAAGTTTCAGAAAACCGCCAAGTTCGATCCCGTTCCGGACGAGTTTAATGACCTTGTCTCCAGGTCTGCGCCGTTTCTGCGCCGGGAGCTGGGCCTCAAATGAAGCTCGGCATCCGTGCCAAGCTCATCTTTTTCGCTTTTGGCGTCGTATTGGCCGCCAGCGCGGCGAGCGCCGGGTTGATCTATCTTCAACAATTCCGGGAAATCCGCAACACGGCCGAAAGAGCCGCCACGGACGTGGCGGCTCTGATCGCGGCATCGGCTTTCGATGACCTCTATCGTTTAGATGTTTCCACCAGGCTGCGCGAGAAGTTGAAGGCCACGCGGGCCAACCCCGATATCAGCTATACATTGCTGATCGACAGCGACGGCATGGTTCTCTCCGACGGCACATCGGAAAACCCCCGGCGCGACCAGAAACTATCCGACCCGTTCAGCGCGCTGATGATGAACTCCGCTGAATGGGTGACCCATTTCGAAGCGGATCTGTTGAAAGTGGGCGGACCAGTGGTGGGTCCCGATAAGCGGCGCGCCGGTTATCTTCAAATAGGCTTTTCCCTAGCGCGAATGCAGGGTGACTTGCGCAACGCGATCTATACTATCATTTACTCAACCCTTATAGCCCTCGCAATCGGCGTTATTCTGGCATACCTGCTCGGCACTGCGCTCAGCCGGCCCATCCAGGCCATTGCCCAAGCTTGCGGCAAGATCGGCGCGGGCGAGCTGCATACGCGGGTGCCGGCCGGTCATTCGGATGAATTGGGTTTGGTGGCAAATTCGGTTAACGCCATGGCGGCCGCGCTGGAGCGCAGGCTCGAGCGCTTAAAGAGTGGGCAGGCGGTCAACGAAGCGATCACCGCAACGCTTGAGCTTCCTGCCGTGCTGGAAATACTCCTCCGGAACGTCGAGACGCTTTTCCCCCCAGAGTCGATCGTTACCGTGCAACTCATCGAACGCGAGGGAAAGGAATTTGAATACATTGCATTGCGTAACGTTAATGAAGAGGAATGGACGGGCGAATACGGCAGGCGCAGGCCGATTGCTTCGTCGGATTTGGCAATGCTGGTAGCCGAGAATGGTGGATTTATCCAAATTCTCGATTTACGGAGTGATCCCCGGGTAAAACGTAAAGAGTTTCTTACCCAACTTGGCCTGGTATGCTATTTCGGCTTATTACTTGGCCCGATGGACAACCGGCTTGGCGTGTTAGAGATTTACACCCGACAGCAGCATGAGATCGGTGCCGATGAGTTTGACATTCTGCGCGATCTCGCCCGCCAGGCTGGGGTCGCCATTCACAACTCGCAACTCTATCAGGCGGTCAAAGATGCCGAACGAGCATTGGCGGAAAGTGTCGAGGGTCTACGGCGTTCCAATGCAGAGCTAGAGCAGTTCGCCTATGTGGCATCGCATGATCTGCAGCAGCCTCTTCAGGTAGTCATCAATTTCACTCAGCTACTGGCGCAGAAATATAAGGGGAAGCTCGACAAAGATGCCGATGAAATCATTGGCTACGCTGTGGAGGGTGCCAAGCGCATGGGGGTGTTGATCAAGGACTTACTGGCTCTTTCGCGCATCGATCGCCAAGGAAAAGAGTTTGCTCCGGCAGACTTGAACGCCGAACTAAGGCGTAGCCTTTTTAATCTAAAGACCGCAATTGATGAAAGTCTCGCGCAGGTGACGTATGACAGTTTGCCCGTGGTCAGGGGGGATCAAATCCTGTTGGCGCAACTGTTGCAAAATTTAATTACCAACGCGATTAAATTCCGCGGCAGCAGCCCTCCGGAGATTCACATCGGCTGCGAGCACAATGGAAACCAGTGGCTATTTTCGGTGAAGGACAACGGCATCGGTATTGATACTAAATACGCGGAAAAGATCTTCCTCATCTTTGAGCGCCTGCACAACCGCCAGGATTATCCCGGCACCGGCATCGGACTCGCGATGTGCAAAAAAGTCGTTGAGCTTCACGGCGGTAAAATTTGGGTGGAGTCGGAGTTGGGCAAGGGTTCGACGTTTTATTTCACATTGCCGGCATAGGCTTAACGGCTTTAATCTTCATAAGGGCATGGTGCCGGTCAGCACACCCGGAGAGGCATGTGCAGAAATTCCTCGTGCGAACCTACACCGCGGACTCCGTTACGTTTAATGGTTCGAGATTAGGTTTGCCGGCGAGAATCCATGACTGCAACAGCAAGCTGTACCACTGCAAAGACGATTGATAAGACAGCAGTTTTCTTCATTGCACACACCATTCGTTATGTATCAAGCGGGCGGTAGTAGAGAAAGTGACATTTACGATGGAAAGCGATAGGTATTCGTCGAGGGGAATGACGAGATTTTAGCCTAAGATTGAACTGATCGACGCTTCGAATCGATTTTGTTAGTGGTCCACCGAGAGTGCCGCATTACGATTTCAAGCTTGACTCGTCGCCGCTTTGGGCCTCGGGCTTTTTCTCGGCTCGATCCTGCCCGCGTATCCACATGGCGGCGGACTGGATTCCTATGGCTGTCATCACAACCGCAAGACTGTAAGCACACGCCCGTTACTAACGTATGCCGAGCAAGCGCCTATTTGACCGCCGCTATGGCAAGGGGGCATTCGCCCGACTGCGCTCGACGCTCGAAGATCCACAATTCGCTTTCGAGCACATCGCCAACAAGTTCGGCTTGACGAGGCAGTACATCGCCCAGGTCGGCAAGAGATTAGGGATTGACGGAAGGCGACGACGACGCGAGCGCATGTTATGCCTTGAGCCTCGCATCATCAAAGTAGAGTACCCGCCGAGCATTCGGGCTGTCATAAAAAAGATTAGGCGTTCAGGTAATCAGGTGAGTCCATATGTCTTTCCTCCAAACCAGGCAAACGTCGCTTGGAAATCCCAAAAAATGGTGGTCGTGAACGGTGTGCTTTGCACTATTCAACTGCGCAAGGCCGGCACAAAGTCACCAAACGGTCGTGAATATGCTCGTTGTGATGTTAACGGCGAGGTGAAGAGAGCCAAAGTGGCGCTCTGGGCAATGAGAAGTGGTCGGGTAATGAGGGTGTACGTCATTCCGCTAACGATTTGCGAAAAGTCTCGTCTGTCTATATTCCCATTACAGGTAAATACGCCGTGGGCAACAGTCACAAACCCCGCAAAGATTGGACCCGCTACGAGGATGCGTGGCACCTGCTTTGAGGCGCCAAGCCAAGAACTAACTCCGGTTCGCCTCGGCACGAGGTTCACACATGATGTTCGACGACGGCAGGACGAAGTAGGCCAGTGACTTGGAGTAGAAGGTTCTTGTTAAGAACGAATCATCGTATAGACTCAAGGAGTGATCCTTTTAGTTGAAGACGACGACGCCACTCGGTATAGCTTTGCTCGGCTCATGCAGACTGCAGGGCACGAAGTTATGGAAGCAAGGAACGGAGACGAGGCGTTAGCCCTTCTTGCTAAACACGACTTCGACCTTGTGATCACAGACCTCGCAATGCCGAAAGTCACCGGGTTCGGCTTACTCACTGAGATGCGATTAAAATGGCCCGAGATCCCAGTGATTCTTGTTACGACCTACCTCTCCCCAGACGCGGCTAAGGCAATCTTGCGGGAGAAGGTCATATTCCTGCCAAAGCCGCTCGATCCTGAGAAATTGATGGCCTCTGTTGAACGCTTCAGCTCGCCCCCGCGTGAGTAGACGAATGGCAACCTCAGAGCGATCCAAAAAGGGGAGTCTTGAGAGTTGATCAACGGTTCGCAAGCTCCAGTGAGTCGAGCGCAGCGATTTATTTCGGCGTAAAATCACTTCCAAATCGCCGATCTCTTTCATTGATCGATCGAGATGGTGTTGTAAAAGGTCCGCAAATTGGCGACAGAGTCTTGCGTTATGAAAGAGCAGAGTGCCGGTATAATTCTCGTTTTTATCTTCGATGACTAGATAGCATTTACGCGAGTCAGCGGCCGCGTGAACGTAGATCAAAACCCCAACTTCGCCATTCACTGCCTTAACACCGCCGCCAATTCTGCTTTGCATCGCAGCCAGTTCGGAGCGTCACCCTTCATCATAAGCGAATAAGTGTCACATCCTGCCGAGCCAGTGCCACTCATTGACATCGATTGAGGGAGTCTGTTTTCG
>WNFU01005826.1_pt1 | contig 15150 bp, 18 predicted proteins | sample 5400121 | NCBI WGS metagenome assembly WNFU01 (sample SAMN13153360, study PRJNA577476) | soil metagenome | isolation source: 100 cm soil or saprolite under grassland replicate 1 | place: USA:California | collected 2016-06-15
AGTCGAGACCGCCAAAGGCGCTGATGCAAGGAGGCTGTCGGATTGCAAGGTGAATCCCTGACTAAAAGCCTCGAGTTGCCGGTCGTAAGCGCAGACCAGGGTGCAGATGAGCGGGAGCGAGAGCCGCAGAACTCCATCGCGCACTTTCCTCAACGAGTGTCCGGGCATGGTGGATAAGCACCCTTAAACCACCGGCAAAGTCGAGCCCGAACGATTTGCAGGTTGGTGGAGCAGGACTCCATGTCTCCATGAAAAGACTTCCATCCCGGTCGTTTCTGCGGTAAAAAGATAAATTCCGACTCATTATGAACAGGAATCTCATGATGGTGTGGTGCGGCAGCCGCCAACATCATGGAGCATCACTGTCACAGGTGAAACTGAATCAGCCCCGCGAACTGGTGCGCGGGAAGGCGGCGCAGCGATTCTTCGCGTAACTTCATCATAACCAAAAAACTCCATGAAAACAACACTTAATGCACTCCGGCTGTTGGGCTTGGCGCCCCTGGCACTTGCGGCCACGCTCCAGGCACAACGCACGACCTACGATGAGACCAAGACTCGACAAGCCCTGCCTCTGGACACCCCCCCGGTCATCGATGGAGTTGCCGAGCCCGGTGAGTGGGACCAGGCTTACAGCAGCGACTGGCGGGTGACCTACGACGCCAACCTCACAGATCAGATTCGCGGTGGCAACTTTGGCGACGTCAGCGGGCCATTGGCCGCCGGCCCAGATCTGGGTTTCCAAATTTGGGCGGGCTACGACAGCACTAATCTCTACATCCGGGTGCGAGTCACCGACGATGTGATAAGTTCTGACACTGTCGAAGCCGATTCCGCGAACGGCACATTCTGGGTGGACGACGCAGTGGAGGTGTTCATTGACGGGGACAACAGCAATAACTCGACGCGTAGCACCGACCTTTATGTCGATGAAGGGAAGGCCTCGACGAACAGCTTCCAGTTCGCCATTACGGCCAACAATGGGTATTTTGAATGGCAAACTTTTGTAAACGCAGCGGGAACCTCCGCATACGGAGTGGACAAGGCTTGGTTTGCCAGGACCTCCCCTTTGGCTGACGGCACCGGATATGACGCGGACTTCCGCATCTCGCTGGCGGCTATCGGCAATCCCAAGCCGGGAGACATCATTGGTTTCAACGTCGCGGTTGACGACGACGATGACGGTGGCCCGATCGAACGGCAAGTCCATTGGTCTGGCACTCCGCACGTTGAGTCCAGTTGGGGCAACCTCCTGTTTGGCCGTCGCTCCTACGACGCCCCGAAGACAACGGCCGCCCCGACGATCGATGGAACCATCGCGCCTGGGGAATATGCCGGGGCGCCGGAGATCAAGATCGCTTCGCACACCGCCATATTCGACATTGGTTCCGGGGATGACGCCTTCCCGCCCGGCGACAACGGTTTTTCAGCCTGGGTCATTCATGACGCCGACGCGATTTATGTGGCGGTCGATGTGCTGGATGACCAGGTTGTAACCGACACCGCTGCTGCGGGCAGCGAGGACGGCACCACGTGGGAAGACGATAGCGTCGAAATTTTCTTCGATGCCGATCTCAGCCGTGATGCTGGTCGCGGGACGCAGAATTTTGAAGGGCAGTACGTTTTCACGGCGAACGGCGCCTGGCGCGATAACGAAGCGAACAATCCGACGTTCGGCGCGGCCAATGACTGGTTTGCTGCTACTTCGAAGACTGCTAGCGGGTATCAAGTCGAGTTTAAGATAAAGAAGTCCGCCCTGTTGAACCCGGCCGACGGGACAACCCTCGGCTTCCACATTGCCCAGAACGACGATGATGGTTCGGGGCGAAAGGCTCAAGTGGGGTGGTCGGGCCGCGCGCACAACGAATCTACCTACGGCGAGCTAAAGTTAGTCGGAACCGCGCAGGCGGTCACGATCACCGCGAAATTGGTGGGCGGCAAGGTTGAGCTTACCTGGCCCGGTGGCGGGTCGCTCGAAACGCGGGCCAGCTTGAGCGCCGGCAGTTGGGCGCCTGTGGCGGGCGCGGCCAGCGGCATCATGGTCGACCCGACCGCCGTGGCGGGCTTTTTCCGGCTGCGGTTGTGAGTCCGCTCAACTCCTGGATGAAATCTGCTTGGGCAGGCTGCCGAGTCCTTTCAAAAGAAATAGTTGGTTAGGGAGAGAGACCGGACGTTGGGTCCGGTCTCTTTTTTAGAACGAACGGTTCCTGGAGAAACGCGGTGGTGTAACTTGCATGTTAAACCGCTTTAACAAGAATTATAGACCCCAGCCGGAAACCTGGAGACGCCGGCGGCGAATCCGGCATCGACAAACCGAGCGGCTGGCGGCGGTTCGGTGGACTGAATGGTTCTGTGCGATTCACGCAATTCGGGCTGGCTCCTCTCAGGAGAACTTCGCGAAAAGCTTTGGGTATCGCTTTCCCATCTCTACATCATCTTCAAAATCCAAGCCATTTCCGAGGTCAGGGAGATTAATCGGAGTGATGGGCATTTCAGTTCCCGTGACAATTTCATGCGCACGACTCGCGACGTACAAGATCGCTCCGCATTGAACATTTTCTTCAAGGTTGGGCGATTCGGCGAGCGAATCCGGTTCGGCGAGAGCCTTCTCGAAGACAACCTTTCCCTGTACGATCAGCCAACCACGAAAGTAATCAAATCCATCATCGGAACAGCCGCCGCAGATCAGGTATGCGGCGCCCCAGAGGTTCCACGTATAGGAGGACGAGAGCAAGTCGGTCATATGCCGCTCAAAATCGATAATCTCTTCCGGGGACCGGTTCGCGAGTTTAGACTGTATAGTCTGCGCTTGTTCGCCTGGATGGCTGCCAGATCCCGCTTCTTCGATGAGACGCCAGAAGTCGTCACGATTCATTAAAGTCCCCCCGGGACCCGTAGCACACAACGCCGCAACCCATCGACCGCGGCAGCGCCAAGACGGCCTCGTATTCACGCCAGACGTTCATCCGCTGCTCTTGGTTCGCTCCAGTGAACCTCATTGCTACCCTGGTCGCGAAGCGGACAGAGTTAAATCCACGGAATTGTCCGGCCTGCGGTGCCGGCGATGATGCACGAAAACGCACCATGTCGTACAGCACAAGAGCACCAAATGCAAAGGCCAAGCCGGTACATCGATCCAGTACGCCTCCCCGGTAGGCCAGTCGAAGTCGCGGTCGTAGTAGATGCCGGAAGGCATATCCTGGTGTGCGATTGCGAATGTGAAATCAGCACAGCCGCCTGACCACCGAGACATGGGCGGGAACATGACCAGTGCGACGAAAAGTTCCATACCGCAGATAACGGCCCAGCTCTTTGGGTTCATGCTGCTCCTTCCGCCGGACGCCCGATCTCGGCGACCGCCGCTTGCGAAAAAGATCGTGCCGGAAGCGTTCGTTCAAGTTGCCGCACGACGCCGAGCCGGGAAGCAGAGCGGAGGCTCGCAGGACCGACGTCGTTAGCTTCTGGATGTTTTTTCCGGAATAGCGAACTCATAAGTTTCTCCCAGAACCCGGCCGGTATCGTCCAGAGGATACCTCAGGCCAATCTTCCTCATAAAATCACACATCTGCCAACAATCATGAAAGTGGAACTGATCCTCGGGGAACGCCTTGCCCGGGGCCTCCTCATCCAAATCCCAGTGGCGTAAATACGGGCTGATCGCGTCAATTTCGACGCCGGGAATGCGGGAAGCAATGGTGGCCGCATCTCCAGACCATGACGCCCGCTCCTCGTCGGGAATGCCATCGTCCCAATACTCAGGCAACGGATTGAACTGTGCTACCTGCTCGCCCCTGTCGTACAGCACAAACATCCAGAGATCCTCATCGTGGATGTGGAATGAGAAGACGGGAACGCTCAATTGTGAGGAGAGCTGTCGCGACGCCTCGTCCCATTCAAGGAACTCCCACGGGTAAAGCACGCTGCATCTCGAGTTGTCATCCAGTATGCCTCTGCCGTGACATATTTGTCGGGCGAATCCCGATCGTGCAGGCTGCTGGCAAAAGTGTGGATGTGCGTGTCGGGTAAACCTGCCCTGGTCCAGATCGGATCGAAACAATGACAACCTTGTGGCTGCCAGATACACGTAGCCGTTATCGAGCATCGGAAAAGTAAATGCCTCACAGGCGTTATCGAGAATTTTCAGGATTTCTGCCGGGTCGAAATGGATCGCTAGGCGGCCGTGGTGAGTGAACGAAGCAAAAGTCTCTCAGCTCTCGTCAATGTCCGCTCCGTCGGGGAGTGTGGGTCAAGAACACGCTCAAACATCTCGTTCTCTGGTGCGGCCACAAATCCAACCAGCAAACTGTACGGCTGAAAAACTGTGACGTCGATGGGCAAGCCGGTGTCAGAAGCAAAACGTCTGGCACGCTCGTCGGAACTGAAGAAGGGCAGTGCCTGTCTGCCATCCCTCTCGTAATTGAAGGTGAACACCGAGTCGTCGTCCCCAATCTCTGACACGTCAATCCTGTGAGCCGCGATGATATCGAAAGCTGTCGGATCGGTGATACTCGGTATCGCCGGCGTGCCGCGTAGGCCAACTGCAAGAATCCAAATGTCCGAACTCGCCAGATTGGTGATGACCGAGGCTCGACGGATGGGCTTTTTGGGCCTCATTCCGAGATTTCTGGGCTGTAAGCGTGCTGCGCACCCTCCCAACCAGTGAGCCCAAAACCCTGGCTGAGGCTCTTTGTTTTCCAAGCCTCCGCCAGCCGCCACCGCAGCAATTTTGCTCGGCTAAAGGCCGGCATGTACGTAAGCCTGGCCTTCCAAGGTCGAGGCCGTTCCGGAAAATTGACATGAATGCTGATGGACCTTTCAGTGGAATTCGTGAAACCAAGCGGGACATTGCCAACGAATACCCAGTTCGTCCCCAGGCGAGCCAACAAATCAACGGCGTAAAGGCGAACGCGGCCGGGCGCGTCGTTGCGAATGTCAAGTGTAACACGGCTCGAATCCGCCGACCTTCGCGCGCTTACAATCGTGACAGGGGCGCGGCCGCTTTGCCAGAGCACAGTCGCAACCAGGGTTGCCGTTGCAATCAGCAGAAACGCGAACGTTGCGCGAGTAAGTAGCCTGCTACGCGCTTTCACACAAGAGGCTTGTAGTCAGACTATGACAACTATCAAAGGATTCAGCCCAAAGACGGCGAGGAGAATCGAAGTGGCCAATGCGAGGGCGGAGAAGACGGATACAGGAGGCAGTTCGAAAAGGTCAGGACCTGACTTTTTGTGGCTGGCATACTCTTTCATGGTCTTACACTCAGTGCGATGATTTCGGGGGTCAAGTCTCGATGCGATCCAAAGGCCAATCAAGCCACCACTTGCTTTTATCTTCATGCTGCGCCCGTTACCCCTGCACTTTCCCCCGCTCAATAATGCCGGATCGGGGATTTATCCCTCGGTTCCAATCGAATGACGACACGATTGGTTTGGCCAGCCTTCAGCGTGACTGCTGCCTGGCGACGCTTGTCCCCACCGGGTGTCACGACGGCCGGAAGGGCGAATCGTGGATGCTCAACCCCAAATTCGCTGACCTCCACCGGGAGATTCCGGAGCACGGCAAGCCCAGAACCGTCACTTGTCGCGTTGAAATCCGGAACCGTCTGCCACCACGCACTCCCGTTTGCAGCAGGCTCGCCGCGGATCCGGTCCGCCATGTGGTAACAATCGCCGGTCAGGATTGTGGCCGCCCATTCGCCATACCGGACATTCGGCCACGCGGAAACCTGCGCATCCTTCAGCGGATTTCCCTTGTCGTCCAATACTTGCACTTCCAGGTAAGCGGTTGGCTCCATCCCCATCGTTATCTCGACGTCGTTTGTCCCCAGCACGTGTTTCTGCGGATAACGCAATCGCTGAAACTGTCCGGGACCATTCGTGCTGACGAACCCGTTGCAAAGGGCGACAATTTCTAGTTCTCCCGCCGGCAAGGGTCCGATGTCAAATGTCCCGTCGCTGCGGATGGTCGTCCACGCGTGCCATTGCGGGGGTGAATCTCTGGGTTCCCCTCCCAGAGGCCAGACGTGGGCCACGACGCGGCCGTTGTCGATGGGCCGGGGCTCCGCGGCGTCCAGTTGGCCATGGACCGCCACGCCGCGTCTGAGATCCGTCACGACTTCGTTGGTTTGGCCGGCCACGGCCGTAATATTGATGACGTCGCTGAACCAGGCGCATCCGTTTGAATCGAATTGAACGGCACGGACTTTTTGGGGACCGGGGCCAAGCTGCCGCGTGGCGACGACTCCGGGTTGCGGGCGAATCCAGAAACCGGACTCTTCAGAGACCTGACCGGAGACTTGCGCGAACACGCGGGCGTCCGTCGATGGGGTGGAGCCGGGTCGGACTGACAGATGGAGAATCGCACCTTTCTGCAGGACGACCGGGTCGGGTCGAGATATGAAGGCCTTGAACCGAATTCGACTCCCAAGATAGTTCGCCCATTCACGCCATGGAGCTCCAGCGGGCGGCTCGGTCGCCACCGTGCGAAACGGCCGGTCAGGCACATAGTCCGGGTGGCGGACTGAAAAACTGATCTGCCCGGTTTCGATACCTGGCTGATGAATACCACAGGCTCCGAGGAATCAAACCCCAACGCGGGCGGCGCTAAAGCGTTTGGTTCGGCGGCGTGATTCTCGTTGCGTCAATTCTTCTCCGGCCAAGATCTCCATCCGCGCAGCGACGGCCGGGCGATGCCGCTGCGACTTGGAACTTTATCCGCGGATCGCACGGATGGGCACGCAAAAACATTTGGGTAAACAAAGTCGATCGCCCCTTTGCGCAGGGAATCTTGTCCTGATCTCCAACGGCTGAACTCCCGCAAGAGGAGGCGAAGCCACCCAATTCATTATTCCTTGCGGCGCCGGTCCTGACGCGCCAGAAGTCGAAGCTCCCATGACTGAGCCAACCATGGCAATCACCCGCCAGGAACTTTACGAGAAAATCTGGAAAGGCCCTCTGAAACAAGTCGCCGAGGAACTGGGGACCAATTACGTCGAATTGGTGCGGGCCTGCGAAAGTCTGAACGCGCCGAGGCCCCCGCAAAGCCATTGCCAGCGGTTGAAACGGGGACTCCCGATCGAGTCGGTCCCGCAATACGGCATGATAGAGATCGAGAATGCAGATGGCCTGAGGAAAGTTCAGCCGAGCTAGTTCCCAGACCCAACTCGCTCCGTTCCCAAGGAACACGACGATCCGCGCCGAGCCAATGCCTCGGCGTTGCGCTTCGTTTCGGATCTTCAAGCCAGAGGCTTCGGCCGGCTCGAAACTGCCCACGTAGGTCGTAGAGTGATGATCCCTCAGCGGATGGCCCTCTTCATCGCTGAGGGGCTGGGTAGAAATGACGGGTGGAAACCCTTGGGTTGCTCCTGGCCATCCGCACAGGTAGCGGGGTGGCCTGTTGGAGTCCTTTCTTGTTACGAACCAGAGGAAGCGCTTGGCCGCGCAATCGGTCGGCGACCTCGGAGTTCACCCCTGCCTCTTTCACTGCTTTTCAGCCAAGAGCACTTCCACTTGCTCCTCCAGATTATGCCGGACTTCAGTCAAACGCAGGTTACCCCGACGATCGACCAGCCACATCGTCGGGATACGAAAGATGCCATACTGCAACGCGAAACGGTTCTCCCATCCCTTGCCATCGAAATGCTGTGGCCACGGCAGACCCTTACCGCGGATGAAGCGGCTCAGGGAGGATTCCTTATCGTCGAGGCTGATGCCCACTATCTCGAAGCCTTTTGCATGAAGCCGCTCGTACGCTGCCTTGATGTTCGGGGTCTCGGCCACGCAGGGCCCGCAGTCTGTGGCCCAGAAGTCCACCAGCACCACCCTGCCCCTGAGCGCCGCCAGATCGACCTCGCGTCCGTCCAGCGCTGTGAAGCGGATGTCCAGCGGCTTGCCGATCTGAAAGGGCTTCGTACCGGCCAGGACGTGCCGGGCCATAGCCTTCACTGCCGCAGGCGCTCCTTCCAGGTCGAGGATTTCCTGCGCCAGCCGCTTTTGTTCCTCGCCCTTGGCGCGCTCCGAGATCGCCAGCAACAAGGTGTAGCCCTTGCCATTCTTCGGAAATTGTTTGATCACCTCGCGGGCCGCCGCCTTCGTCGCCTCCTCGTGCTCGTTGAAGAACGTGCCGGGACGTTCGAAGAATTCCTTCATGCCGAGCTTCTTCATCACCGCCAGATTGCCGGACGCCAGCAACACTCCCACGCGGTCATCCTCGGGAATTGACGAATCCGCCAGTGTGGCGGCGACGAACCGCTTCAACTCCCCTTCGCTCGCGGCATGGCCTGCCGCGACGGCCCGGCACAAGGCGAGCGTCGCCAGATAGCGTGCCTCCCCGGCGAACTCATTGGTTGGAAACCGAGCGGCAAAACCCCGCGCCTCCTGTGCCAACTCCAATGCCCCTGTGCGAACCTTGTCCTGAAACGCGGACAGTTCTTCCGGCTTCGGCTCGCGCGCCTTCCAGTCCGGCTGCGGATGCAACGCTCCTTGCAGCTTCTCGACCTGCGCCCACGCCGCTCCTGCATCAGCCAAATTCCCAGAATCCTCCGCACTCCTGCTGGAAGTCGGGCATACAGTAACAATGGCGACGAACAGCGCCGACAGCAAGTTCTGCAAGACGCGACAGTTCATGCGAGGAGCGTCATTGCATAAGGCACAAAAGTCCACCAAAACCCGCATTCCGGCACGCCAGTCCACTTCCGCAGATATGCCACTTGAAAACTTCGCCGTGCCTGAATCCCAACGGTGCGCCCGACACCAACCCAAATGGACGGTGGGCAGAATAGAGCGACATTGCTTGGGAGCCAGCGTTGAAAGTAATGAACAACCCCCAACTGCTGGACCGGGATCAAATGGCATGTCAATCCGCGTTGCCGGTTCGGTCCTTGGATTCTCCTCGCAGCCTCATGCCGCCTGAGGCCGCATGGAGCTTTTCCACCAGGTCCAGCCGTTTGAACTCCAGGTGGAGGTTATGGTTGCGGTGCCATTTGAATTTGAAATATTCGGTTTCCCCGGTTCCGGTTCTTGAGGCCTCGATGATTGCGAGTTGCTGGCCAGAGAAGATGAGTGGATGCGGCATTCACATCAAGTTTGCGAAATGCTTCTGGCCTATTACCAAGCGACGCAAGGAATCCCCGCACCCCGTCAAGGCTTGTTAGCGTTCTGCAACTGCTCAATCATTCTTGCCAGCCGGTCCCGGTGCGCCAACAACGGACGAGGGTCAGTGGTGAAATGGGTCAGATCCCTGGAAACCTCCGGGGGGACCAGCAACAGGCGTCGCGCCTCACTGAGCAAGCTGGATTGCCCACCCGCCGCTGCGGCGCGCTCGGTTGCCTCTTGCAGGAGCCAAAGGTACTCGTAGTCTTCCATTCCATCGCGCAGGTTTTCCCAGCGAACCGAATTTACCGGGCCTTCAAGACGCGGACCGGAGTTGGTATCGAGGCTTCCCCGGGGTGGGTAAAGGAAGCGTCCGTCGCCGTTACCCCAGACTTCCGCGGATCCAGAGGCGAAACTGGCGCCGGCGACATAACTCATCGGATCCGCCCAAGGGTCTTGCACGGTTGGCGCATCGTTCGAATGTGAACTTGTCCAACAGACCGTGTTCCAGATGAGAATTCCCGTGACACCGTATTGCCACGACTGCCACGGCCAAAGTCGGAGTTCCGTGCCCGGATGGTCGATGAATTCGGTCAGATACGGGGCGTTTGGCACGTTCGCTATGTACCACCAGGTCTCTTCACCTGCGGCGCGTCGTTCGGCCATTTGCCCCGGGGTCCAGAGGGACGTCAGACCACACCAGATATCGACATGACCGATCAGCTTGGGGTTGGGAGTGGCCGTCAGCATCCTCCGGATGCCTGGCGCGGCTGCTTTCAGTTGGTCCATACCCGCGGCCACCAGTTCGTAATCGGCGGGCCTCGGTTCGTCGATCCAGTAGGCGTAAGCTGCGTCCAGCCACTGACGTTGATTGAGGTACTGCTCGAATTGAGTCAGGTAATCGCGGAACAGCGCGTCATATTCCGGCGTTCCCTGCTTGACACCGCCCAGTTCGGCCGGGATGCGCTTCTGGGTTGGACCCGACGGCATCCCCTGCAAAGGGAGTCTGAACGTATTGAAGCGCTGCTGGTCAAGCCACCTTTTCGCCGCCGGCTCGAACCGGCTGAAGTCGATCTGAGCACGCCGATTCGCGCCTTCGCCGGCGAAACGAACCTCCATGGGAGCGTAGTCTGAAAACGAGAGCGGGCTGAGTCGGTGCTCGGCAAAATTGAGGAGGAATTTCTCGTAAACGGCTTGCTTGTCCTTCCGGCGCGATAGTCGATGGTATTGATTGATGGCGCCGGCGTTCAAGCCCAGTGCGCTTTTCAGATGGGTCTCCCGAGGCAGGGCGAAATCATATACCTGGACGGCGACGGGAACCGACACCGAGCCAAAGGTGGTCTGCATTGCAGGTCACCGCGGTAAGTTTGAGCCGCGAAATGGCCCCGCATTTTGACCCGCGATTGCCTCCGCGCGCCCGCCTTGATTCGATGTTGAGTTCAGTAACCCAGTTCGGCTTTCCTTTGCGCGGCCGTTGGCAAGGGCTCCTTCTTCTTCACGATGGCTTCTTGGCCCGCGTCTTTCACTCTTCTGGCTTCAACCGCATTGAATTCAGTGTTCGCCTGATAGTCGGGTGGGACGTCCCCTTCGGCATAGATTGCTTCCACCGGGCATTCGGCCACGCAAGCTGTGCAGTCAATACAGTCGTCCGGGTGAATGACCAATTGATTGTCCAACTCGTAAAAGCAGGCCACCGGGCATACCTCCACGCAGTCAGTGAACTTGCACCCGACACATTTGCTCGTTACAACGTGTGACATAATTGGTTCCTGGATACAGCAGTCAGGCGAAGGGTCATAGCCTCCGCCCGAATTTGCAAACAGATTAAACAGAATCCTCATTTCACTCCGTGAATGTGCGCTGCCTGGCGGTCATTGGATTCGTGGGCCTCACGGCCCTGGGTGCGCTCGGCCAATCTGATGAATCCGCTCCCCGTCGCGCGTTCGGCGGCATCCAGCCCGCCCTCTCACCCGACGGGCGCGTCATCGCGCTGTCCTATCAAGGCGCCATCGGGCGCATACCCAGTGAAGGCGGCGAGTTGACCCGGCTGACGCGGGACGAGGGGTGGGATGTCGAACCGGCCTGGTCGCCCGACGGACAACGAATCGCCTTTATCAACGCGCCGGGATTCAACGTCGGCCCCGTTCGGCTCATCGCGGCGGCAGATGGTTCGCCTGTGAAGCTGCCGAAGGATGTTCTGGCGCGAGGGCGATTGCAGTTTCATCCCGACGGAAAGCGGCTGCTCGGAATGTTCGCGCTCACCGGCCAGCCGGACCGCCTGCAGTGGTTTGACTTGACCTCGGGCGTATTGACGGCGGTGAGCGTCGGGCCACTCGACACCTCTCAACGCGCCGCAATGCAATGGGCGTTGTCGCCGGATGGAGCGACGATCCTCGTGGCGACTTTTCAGGATCGTCCCGGCGAACAGGACGGGAATAACGGCCCCTCCGCTGACTTATGGCAGGTGCCTTCCGCGGGCGGTGGTCCGCAAAGGATCACGCGTTGGCCAAGCCGAATCTATCGTCTGCGCTGCGACGCCGAAGGACGCGGCGCGTTCGTGGTCACCGACCGCGGTGTAGCTTACAATGATCTCTGGCACATCCCGTTGAATCGTCCGTTGGAGGACGCGAGGAAGATTACGTTCGGTCAGGCCGATGAAGATTGGCCCAGCGTGAGTGCCGATGGTCGCTGGCTCGTACACACGGAGAATCACGAGCGGGCGACGGCGTTGGTGCGCCTTGACCTCAACTCGGGCCAACGCCGGACGCTCAACCTCGACCGTGTCGAATTTGGCGAACCCACCGGCCGGCTGCCCCTCGTTCTCGCGGACGCGCACACGGGCGATCCACTCGTCGCGCGGATCAGTGTGAAGCAACAGGGCGGCAAGTTCCATTTTCCGCTCGACGCGCTGTATCGCATCACGAGCGGCATCGGCCATTTCTATGCGCGGCACAAGGCGGAACTGACCGTACCGGCAGGCCGGTTCACGCTCCAGGCCTGGCGCGGGCCGGAATATTTCGTTCACACACAGGAACTCGAAATTGCCGCCGGTGAAACGCGCGAAGCCGTGCTGGCATTGGATCGTTGGATCAACCTGCCCGAGACCGGCTGGTTCTCGGGCGAAAATCACATTCACGCCAACTACGGCTATGGCGCGTGGCATAATGATCCGACAACCATTCGCGAACAATGCGAAGGCGAGGACCTGCACGTTGCCAACGTGGTGATTGCGAACTCCGACGGCAACGGCGTGTTCGACCGGGAGTATTTCCTCGGCCAGCCGGAACCACTCTCATTGCCGCGCACGATCATCTATTGGAACGAGGAGTTCCGCAGCACGATCTGGGGTCATCTGACGCTCGGCAATTTGAGCCACCTGGTCGAGCCCATCTTCACCGGCTTCAAGGACACAACGAATCCCTGGGACGTGCCGACGAATGCCGACATTGCCGAGCGGACGCGCGCGCAACAGGGCACCATCAGCTACACGCATCCGGCGTCGAATCCCGATTCACCTTACGACGGTGCCTACTCGGCGAAGGGCTTGCCGGTCGATGCCGCGCTGGGCCGGATTGATACGCTGGACGTAATGGGCTCCGGATATGGTGCGTCGCAGCGACTTTGGTATCGTCTGTTGAACTGCGGTTTCCGGATCCCGGCGGCGGCCGGCACGGACGTGTTTCTGAATCGGATCACGAGTTATCCCCCCGGCTGGGGGCGTTGTTACGTCAAACTGCCAAATGGCCTCAGTTACGCCGAGTGGACGCGGGGCCAGAAGGCAGGGCGCTCCTTCATCACGTCCGGGCCGATGCTCGAATGGAGCGCCGAGGACCGCGCAGCCGGCGACACGCTGCGCCTGGACACGCCCCGCAAGGTGCGAGTGCGCGCGCGCGCGTCGTCGCAGGTTCCCATGAAGAGTCTCGAACTCATCTTCAACGGCGGAGTCGTATGGACGAACACCACGGCTACCGGCGAACGCGAGTTGGTGCTGGATCAGGAGGTGAATCTCAACCGTGCCGGCTGGCTGTCCGTCCGCTGCACCAGCGCGAATACCGCTCTGCCTGGCGGTTCAACCCTCGCCGCACACGGCAACCCGATCTATGTCGAGATGCCCGGCCACCCGTTCGAATCCCGCGCCGATGCCGAGTATTTCCTCGCCTGGATCGACCGCCTCGAGGCCGACCTGAAGAAGCGCGACCGCATTGCCGGCAGCTGGGATCATGTGAAGACGCAACTGGATGCGGCGCGAACCGTCTATCGGCGATTGGCGGGCGCTCCACCACGTTGAACGGGCCGTTTGAGTTAGTTGCCTTTGCAGGGACAACCCTCAGCCACAGGATTCCGGAGAGACTTGTATTGAATTATGCGGATGCTCGAGTTGGGCGGCTTCATCGGGCGAATTCGCATGTTCGAGATTCATTCGGCGGCGTGAGTTTCAAACGAGGAAATCAGGTAACGATCGGATTGGCCTCACCTCGGTCCTGTTCAATTGTCCAAGAACCGACATACCGAGTTACCGATTGTCTCAGAACGTGTCACCGAAAGCTGGAGCGACTGAAATCAAGGCAGGTTGGCGCGCTTAAAGTCAGGCGTCGCGCAGCCAAGTGAATCGGTCCGGAACCAACTTCGGAACAAAAGTTCGCAAGTTCGGGTCCCGGCCGAGCTCCAATCCTCAGGCAAGGCAAGTGCTTTTAGCGTGAGAGAGAAGTCGGTGCCCGACCCGCTCAATTGCCTGACAATCATGGCCCAGATGCCATTACTGACGCGACTGACCGCGGCGGCGGAATTCCCGCTTGCCGTTGAGGCGAGCGCTTTGTACCGGTTCGAGTTTGAGCACAAACCTTTGATGAACTTGCGAATCGTATTCGTGATGGCGGCGCTAACGCTCCTGGTCCCAAACGCGAGCGGGGCCGAAGTCACTTCCCGGAGCGAATACGAAACGAAGGCCGGCTTCATGTTGAATTTCGCCGAGTTTGTTGAATGGCCGCTCCACGTTTTTCCCGATGCCGGCGCGCCCATTGTTTTGGGTGTGATCGGCGAAGACCCGTTCGGGGACGTACTGGAAAAGCTCACGGGGAGACCCGTCAACGGGCGGAGAATTGAAATCAGACGGTTCAAGGGCGCTTTGGAATTTCGCGGCCAGGAAATGCCCGGCCGCCGTCAGGATGATCTGGCGACCAAACGCGGCCGAAAGCTCCAGGAGCTCAAGGGCTGCCACATCCTGTTCGTGAGTCCGTCCGAAAGGAATCTTTTGCCTCAGGTACTGAAGCAACTCAAAGGCGGGGGCATCCTGACGGTGGGCGAGACTTCGGAGTTCATCCAACAGGGCGGCGTCATTGGTTTCATTCGCGTGGGAGGCCGGATCCAGTTCGAGATCAATCTTTCGGCCGCCCAGGAGGCGCAACTCAAGATCAGTTCGAAGCTGTTAAATCTCGCCCGATTGGTGGAAGGCGCTCCGCCGCCGGAGAGGAACTAAGATGCGTTTGCTGCGCCACGTTTCCATCCGTCGCAAATTGATGGTGATCATCCTCATCACCAGCACACTCGCGATGTTGCTGGCGTCCGGCGCGTTCGTCGGCTACGAGGTGCTGCGGTTCCGGGAGGGAATGGTCCGCGATCTCACGATCAAAGCGGACATTGTCGGCTCCCAAAGCACGGCCGCGTTGAATTCAATGATGAAGCCGCCGCCGCCGAAATCCTGAACAAACTGGTCGGCGAAAAGCACATCGCGGCCGCTTGCATCTACACGCGCCCCGGAAAGGTCCTTGCGACCTACCAAAGGCCGGACCTCCGGACCGGGTTCGTCCCGCCCGAGCACCGACACGAACAACACGTATTCGGCGCCAACCACCTCGAGGTGTTTCGCCAGATCGCTTGGAAAAACCAGGCCGTGGGTACGCTGTATTTGAAGTCCGACCTGTTGGAACTGACGGCGCGTCTCCAACAATACGTCAAGATCGTGTTCGTGGTTCTGTTGGTCTCGTTCGGCGTCACGTGGCTGGTTTCGTCCCGACTCCAACAGATCGTTTCCCAACCGATCCTCGACCTCGCCCGCACCACC
>WNFU01006580.1_pt1 | contig 15145 bp, 9 predicted proteins | sample 5400121 | NCBI WGS metagenome assembly WNFU01 (sample SAMN13153360, study PRJNA577476) | soil metagenome | isolation source: 100 cm soil or saprolite under grassland replicate 1 | place: USA:California | collected 2016-06-15
TTTGGATGGCTTCGGCAAGGCCGCGCCTTCCGATTGGCGATCGATGCAGGTCTCTGATCAGGGCGCGGATGGCGTCCGAGGTTTCCTGCTTCGTTTGGAGGATGCCATCGAGATCTTTCCCGACCGCGGTGGTGTCGCCTTGGGTCAGCCGTTTCTTCGCCATCTGTGCCTGGAGGTTGAGGCGGAAGAGCATCTGCGCGAGGTCGTCGTGAAGGTATGCCGCGATCCGCATGCGTTCGTCTTGCCGCTCCTCGGCCATGCGGTTCGAGAGCGCCTTCAGCACCCGTTGGCGATCCTTCAGCTCCTTGTGGGCAGCCTCCAGCGCCATGGTTCGAAAGAACATTTGTCGACCGAAGACGAGAGGAAGGATGAACGCCGCAACACCAAGGAAGCGGACGCCTGGAATCGAATATAGGCGAGCGATGATAATGCCTACGGATGCCAAACCAACATAATTCAGGAGGAACTTCGCAGGGCCGCCTAGGCGAAGTTGGCGAAAGGCCTCACGAAGCGAGAAACCATGGACGACTCGCATCGCGATAGAGACGAAGAAGACGTTCACAGAATAGTTCGCCGCAACAGCGCACAGAGCACTTGCAACGAGCCGACCAAGGCTTGAGTTGATAGATCCAAGTGAATGAAATGCAGCACTGCCTGCGAGGGTTGAGAGCGCGATTTGTGAGCGGTTGAAGAGTGATTTTCTTGGCGCCAGTTTTCTCCTTACTTCAAGGGGGTCGAAAGATCCAATGAAGGCGACAAATGCTGCGGCTAACGGCGCATACAGAATGGCTACTCCAAGCAAGATTGGAAAGCCGAAACTCAGCTGAAGCTTACCCGAGACGGGCACGGGTAAGAGCTGGACCACGCTGAGACCGGCGATCCAAAGTAGAAGTTCGGGATGAGCCAGGACCCCCGGGTTCCTGACAAGGGAAACGGTAAGTCCCGTGATGACGCCCAGTGCCACGCTCCAAAGAAAGATGGAGCTTGTCACCGATTCGTCACGGTGTGGGGGAGACTCGGCCACCCTTTAGCTCCGGGTCGTCTCAGGAAGCAAATTGCCAGCTTTGCTCCAGAATCGTCGTCAGCTTCAACTCGAAGGACAATCGGTCTCTAAGGGGATCGCGCTCCGCCCTACAGCGAATGCCGTAGGGCGTTCGCGGCGCTTGTACCCCGCAGTTAGGGGAGCCATACTCCGCCTAACGGCCTAGGGAAGGGAGGGGTGCCAAGTGAAGCTGGTTCGTCGGATCGCTACGGCGATCGGAGCCATAGTTGCCTTGCTCTTGGCAGGCGGGGCCAACTGGCAGATTCATTAGGGGCGGACCGGCCACACCCAGGCCGGTCCCAAATCGGTTCTCTTTCTGTTGAGGCTGAGGACGTGTCTCTTTCTTGAGTAACGTCTCCTGAGACTAATACGAGGTGGGAACCGTCCGCTTGGACCCTTGGGCTTGCTCCGGTCCTCTTGAATTCCTAGGAACGCGCACGCGGAGGGTTGAGCTGTGCACTCGACTCCGCGAGCATGCGGGGCCGACAACGAGCCCCTTCGAGGCCCTTTGTCAAGCAAAGCCGAACGGTCGCTTGGCTCGCTCCCTGAGGGTATAGATACTGGGTGTGCTCTGCATGGCCCGGAAATCAAAGCATTCTCAGTTCTCTCGTGCGCCGGTTGCTATCGTCAGGGTGAAATTGGAGCCTTCGCCTGGACTGCTCTCCAGTGCGAAATAGGCGCCTACAGCGGCGGCACGCTCTCGCATGATGTGGACTCCAAAGTGGCCCTCTGGGATGCTCATGGGGTCAAACCCAATGCCGTCGTCCCGAACGGTTAGCTCCACGCCTTTCGGATCCTGTCGAAGCAGGACCCATACGTTGTGCGCCTTTGAGTGGCTGAGAGCATTAGTCAATGCCTCCTTGGCGATCTGGTAGATGACTAACTCGAGGTCGGGATTGACCTCGACAGGTTCGACTTGATCGTGGATTCGGCATGCCGACCGCTCAGCCAGCGACTGTAGGAACCGCCCAAGGGCCGGCCCCAGCCCGCCTCGGCCGAGCGCCGAGCGTCTTAGGTCTCCGATCAGTTCACGCAGCGTTGTCGAGGCGAGGTCGGCGCCCGTGAGCAACTCTGGGAGATCTTGATCGAGCTCGAGCAGGCGCCCAGTCGCCAGATCGTTCTTCAGGACCTCCGCCATCAGCGTCACTTTGAACAGCGGCTGTAGTACCTCGTCGTGAAGTTCGGCAGCGATCAACCGTCGCTCTTCAGACCTCTCCTGTCCGATCTGGCGCGATATTTGTTGAAGAGCTTGCTCACGGGACCTGTAGGCCTTAGCAGTATCGACCAGCATTTGACTTCGCGCGAGCACTTGGCGCCCAAGCAGTGTCGTAGCTAGCAGAGCCAAGAGCGCGAACGGCCTCGATTCCTCATAGAGTGCAGCAAGAACCGCGCCGAGGACTGCCCATAGGATGAGGGTTACTACGTTGTCGTAGATGCTTCCGACACGGAGGCGCAAGATGACATATCGAAAGGAATGACCTCGATCGGCCGAAACTGCCAAGCCCACGAGGATGCAATTGGAGATATAGAGGACGAAGAGGGAAAGAACGGCGACCGCAAGAACATAGGCCGATGACGCGGGCCGAGGCATAAGGGCATGGGCTACCAGCGATCCCAGAAATGCGTTCAGGCCGAATTGACTTCGATTGAAAAGAGCCTTGGTGAAGCTAACCTCTCCGGTGAGCTCCTTTCGGTCGAATGCCGCGATGAACGAAACGAGGGCAATCTCTGAAGGCTGCAGCACCAACATTCCCGCAATCTTTACGGGCGTGTCGGGAGAGAAATCGAGCTTGGTAGCTTTCCACACCGACAACGGGAGGAGGTTGGCCAGAGCGATCAGTATCGCCCAGGGAGCAAGATCAGCTAGGTCCGACCGGATGAGGGCAACATGAACCAAGCCTTGCCAGGCAACCGGTGCGAGACAGGCGAGCGACAGCAGCCAGAGAAATGGGCGCGGGTCCCGTGGAGCAATCCTTGACGGCGACTCAGCTCGGACTGCTTGACCTGTTGCGGCCACCAGCTCCCCCTTCTCCCCTCAGGGGATGATGGCCGAGCGATCAACGAGCGGTCAATGGGGAGACGGGCCAGGCCTTTCGTATCTTTCGGTCCCCGGACGGGGGATCGCTCAGGTCCCCCGGATGGGGTCGGAAAGATTCACATCAACCTCGAACGGAACGACCCACGATCGACCGGTAGACCAAGAGCGCGATGATCGCTCCTACGATCGATCCGATGAGGCCGGCCGGGCTGAAGCTCGGGTTCCCCGACTCGAAGAGTTGGCCCAGGAACCCGCCGATCAGTGAGCCGACCAAGCCGAGAACGAGCGTCCCCAGAACCCCCATGGGATCTCGCCCGGGCACCACCAGCCGAGCCACCGCTCCGGCTGCAAGCCCGACGATCAGCCACCAGATGATGTTCATGTCCTCACCTTTCCTGTTGTTGGCGGCAAAGGTAATACCCACCGCAGGGAACGCCGAACCGTACCGTTGGGCCGGCCCCAGGGCGCTGACTCCCGTCTAGGTCGACAGCTCGCCGACCATCCCGAGACCCTTGTGGTACTTGCAGAAGAACTCGAGGAATCCTGACTGCGAGAACGTCACGGTGACGTCGGCCTTCGTCTCTGACTGGACGTCCTGATCGATGCTCTGGGCCTCGAGCGTGAAGTTGTGGAGTGCGCTCCCCTCGTTGCTGAGCTCGATCTTGAGCTTCAGGCCCGGCGTGCCCTTGAGGACCGTCGGCTTGAAGTAGAAGTTGTCCAATTCCAGCTCCAACTCGTCCTTCCCGGAGGCGCTCTCCGTGCCCTTGTCGTTGGCCGTGTCCGAGCCGATCGTCGTCGTCCCCGATCCCTATGAACCACTCGGCGACGCGGTATTCACCTTCGCTGACTTCGAACATGCCGCAGCACCATGCCCAAGCACAGCAGCACGACCAGTACCACCCCAGATCCTCGAGGTGCGCAAGCGGTCTCCTCGCGATGGTTCCGAGGTATCTACGAGGGAGACCCGCCTCCAGCTTTTCCCCTTGGGATGACGCTGATCATCCCGTTCGGCTCGGCCACCGCCAGGCGAACATCCTCGAACCGATCGAGGCCCTCCCTGCGGACCGCGGAGAGAAGGTCTTGCTCCGTCATGAGCTCCTTCTTCAGCGCCTCCGGTCGAACGTGCCCGTCATGGATCAGGATCCTCGCCTCACCCTCGACCAGGCGCTCCACGCCGCGTCGCCGGTACACCGCGTAGGCCAGCAGGAGATTCGCGCTCAGGAGGACCAGAGCACCGAGGAGGCCACCGACCAGCGAGTTGTCGTTTCCGATCATGGCGTTCTGCAGCATGTTCGAGAGCGTGAGGAGCACGATGACGTCGAACGCGGTCAGCTGGCCGAGCTCTCGCCGCCCGAAGATCCTGATCGCCACGAGCAAGAACAAGTACACGGCGATCGCGCGGATCGCTCGCTCCTGCCACGAAGAGCCGATCGAGACCAGGTTGTGCCACATGCCGGACCTCCTCCCGGGAACCGTGTCGTAGCGTGCCGCTAGTATCGAATTCAGGGCACACACCCGCTGGACCCTGTATGGGAGGTTGTCAGCGGCCGGCGGTAGAGTGGCCGGATGCTCGAGACGTTCCATCCGGCGGTTCGTGTGTGGTTTGAGCGCACCTTCCCGGACGGGCCGACAGCGCCCCAGACGGGAGGCTGGCGTGAGATCGCCGCGGGCCGGAACACGCTGATCGCGGCCCCCACCGGGTCCGGGAAGACGCTGGCTGCCTTCCTGGTATGCATCGACCGGCTGTACCGAGCCCACGAGGGCGGCGCCAGCCTCGGAGATGCGCCGCAGGTCGTCTACGTCTCGCCGCTGAAGGCCCTGGCCGTGGACATCCATCAGAACCTGGAGACGCCCCTCCGGGAGATCGCCGAGGTCGCCGGTGAGCTGGGGCTCAGTGCGCCGGAGCTTCGGGTGGCGGTCCGGACCGGCGATACCGCCGCTTCGGAAAGGGCCTCGATGCTGAAGCGCCCCCCGAATTTCCTGATCACCACTCCCGAATCGCTGTATCTCCTGGTGACGGCGGAGCGCAGCCGGGCGATGCTCCGCAGCGTCCAGACGCTGATCGTGGACGAGATCCACGCCGTCGCGGGGAACAAGAGGGGATCGCATCTCGTGCTCACCCTCGAGCGCCTTGGGCACGTGGTGGAGGGCGCGCCCCAGCGGATCGGGCTGTCGGCCACGCAGCGACCGATCGAGACCATCGCGCGCCTGCTGGTCGGGGCCGGGGCCGACCGGTCGGATGGTGAGGGTTCCCCGCTGTGCGCCGTCGTCGACATCGGGCATCAGCGCGCCCTCGACGTCGCCCTCGAGCTTCCCGACGACGAGCTCGGGGCAGTCGCCTCCGCCGAGCAAATGGGGCAGATCCTCGACCGGATCGCCGAACACGTGAAGGGTCACCGCACGACCATCGTCTTCGTGAACGCTCGCCGGATGGCCGAGCGGGTCGCCCACCAGTTGGGCGAGCGCCTCGGCGAGGATCAGGTAGCCGCCCATCACGGGAGTTTGTCGAAGGATCGGCGGAGGCGGGTCGAGTCCCGTTTGCGAGCCGGAGACCTACGGGCCCTCGTCGCCACGGCCTCACTCGAGCTCGGGATCGACATCGGGCCTGTGGAGCTCGTCTGTCAGGTTGGGTCTCCGAGGAGCTTCGCGACGTTCCTGCAGCGAGTGGGCCGGTCCAACCACACTCGGAGCGGGACGCCGACCGGCGTTCTCTTCCCCACCACCCGGGACGAGCTCGTCGAGTGCGCGGCGCTCCTCCGCGGCGTTCGGGCCGGGCGGCTGGACGCGATCCACCCACCCCTCGCGCCGCTCGACATCCTGGCCCAGCAGATCGTGGCGGAATGCGCGGCCGAGGAATGGACGGAGGACCTCCTCTTCGAGCTGGTCCGGCGGGCGGCTCCTTTCGCGGCTGTCTCCCGAGAGGACTTCGACGAGGTCGTCGAGCTGGTCGCGGAAGGGGTCCGCACGGGACGGGGCCGGCGGGCCGCCTACGTGCATCGCGACGGCGTGAACGGGCGCCTTCGGGGGCGGCGGGGCGCCCGGATGGCCGCACTCACCTCCGGGGGGGCCATCCCCGAGCTCGGCGACTACCGGGTGGTGGCAGAGCCGGACGACACCTTCGTCGGGACCGTGAACGAGGACTGGGCCATCGAAAGCATGGCCGGAGACGTCTTCTTGCTCGGCACGACTTCCTGGCGCATCCGCCGCGTCGAGCCGGGGACGGTCCGGGTTGTGGATGCGCACGGCGCGCCGCCGTCGGTCCCGTTCTGGCTCGGGGAGGCACCGGGTCGCACAGAAGAGCTTTCGGAGGAGGTCTCGAACCTCCGGGCAGCGGTGGGCGAGCGGTTACTGGGCCGAGACCCGGATGGGGCCCGTCGCTGGCTCGAAGAGGAGTGCCGGATCGACTCCGCGGCGGCCGGCACCATCGTCGCCTACCTCGGGGCGGGCTTGGCCGCGCTGGGCGCCCTCCCCACGAGGGAGACCATCGTCCTGGAGCGGTTCTTCGACGAGAGCGGTGGGATGCAGCTGGTGGGACACGCGCCGTTCGGTGCTCGCCTGAACCGGGCCCTCGGGTTGGCTCTCCGCAAACGCTTCTGCGTGACGTTCGATTTCGAGCTGCAGGCCGCGGCGAGCGACGACGCCGTCCTGCTCTCCCTGGGGCCTCAGCACAGTTTCCCGCTGGAGCGAGTGCCCAAGTTCCTAGCCTCCAGGACGGTGGAGGAGGTGGTCCGGCAGGCCGTGCTCACCTCTCCGATGTTCGCAGCGCGCTGGCGATGGAACCTCAACCGCGCGCTTGCTGTGCTCCGGATGCGCGGCGGGCGAAAGAACCCCGCACCGGTCCAGCGGATGGAGGCGGACGACCTGATGGCGGCTATCTTCCCCACCCTTGCCGCGTGCCAGGAGAACGTCGCGCCGGGCCCGCTGGAGATCCCGGACCACCCTCTGGTTCGGCAGACGCTCGATGACTGCTTGCACGAGGCCATGGACATCGACGGCCTCCGGGAGCTCGTCGCCAGGATCGAGTCCGGCCTCGTCCAGGTGGTGGTACGAGATACCACGGAGCCGTCGGTGCTCTCGCACGAGATCCTCAACGGCCGGCCTTTCACGTTTCTGGATGATGCGCCGCTGGAGGAACGTCGGAGCCGGGCCGTACATCTCCGCCGGGGCCTACCGGTAGAAGAGCGCGATCTGGCCAGGCTCGACCCCGACGCGATCGAGCGGGTACGTGAGGAAGTGTGGCCCGACCCACGCGACGCGGACGAGCTCCACGACCTGCTCATCAACGTCATGGGGCAGCGCGCCGTGGAGGATTGGCGGTCGTGGTTCGACGAGCTGGTGGAGGACCGCCGAGCCGTGGTGCTGCAGACGCCCGATACCCTCCTGTGGTGCGCGGCCGAGCGTCAGACCGCGCTGGAGCTCCTCTTCCCCCACGCGGATGTGGCGCCCGATCATCGGTCACCGATAGCGGCCCCTGCCCTGGATCGAGACGCGGCGGCCGCCGAGATGCTTCGGGGGCACCTCGAATACCGGGGACCGTCGACCGTTCCCGAGCTCGTGGAGGCGACGGGCCTCCCGCAGTCCGATGTGACCATCGCCCTCGCTAGGCTCGAGGCCGAGGGGTTTGCCTTCCGCGGGCGCTTTACCACTCCGGACGGCCCGGAAGAGTTCTGCGCGCGCCGACTCCTCGCTCGGATCCACTCGTATACACAGCGGCGGTTGCGGAAAGAGATCGAGCCGGTCACGGCTCAGGACTTCATGAGGTTCCTGCTGCGATGGCAGCACGTCGTGCCTGGGACCAAGATGGAAGGACGGCTGGGTGTGCTTGCGGTGGTCGAGCAGCTCCAGGGCTTCGAATTGGCGACGGGGGCCTGGGAGACCGGCGTTCTGGGCGCTCGGGTGGAGGGCTATCGGAGCGAGTGGCTCGACGACCTCTGTCTCGCCGGCGACGTCACGTGGGGACGGCTGTCGATGCGGGAAGCCGAGGTGGACGAGACGCCTCGGCGAAGCGGGATGACGCCGTCGAGGGCCACCCCCATCACCCTCGCCATCCGGGCCGACCTGCCGTGGCTCCTGCAAGCGGTCCGCGGATCCCGGAGGCCGTCCTCGCCCGGCCCCGGCCGAACCAGAGACGTCATCGAAGCGTTGGGCGCGCATGGCGCCCTGTTCCAATCCGACATCAGGACCCTGACTCGACGGCTCCCAGGGGAGGTCGAGGAAGGGCTGTGGGACGCCGTGGCCCGAGGCCTCGTCACCGCCGATGGGTTCCAGGCGGTCCGCTCGCTCCTCTTCCCCAAGCGAACGGTCAGGACGGCGGATCGTCGCCGCCTCCGGAGAGGAAGCGCGGCGATCGCGGCCAGATCGGCCGGGCGCTGGTCGCTGTTGCCGGCCACGGTGGCAACGGAAGACGCCGATGAACTGGCCGAGGCCGAGGCGGAGCAACTCCTCGCCCGGTGGGGCGTGGTCTTCCATGCCCTTCTCGTGCGCGAACCGTTCACGCTTCCCTGGCGCGAGCTGCTCTGGGCGTTGCGGCGCATGGAAGCGCGAGGGGTCATTCGGGGCGGACGATTCGTCACCGGCGTCACGGGAGAGCAATACGCCTTGCCGGAGGCCGTCGATGTCCTGCGGTCGGTGCGAAGGCTGGAGCGAGGCGGTGAGACGATCCGGATCTCGGCGGCAGACCCGCTGAACATGGCCGGGATCCTGTTACCCGGACCGCGCGTTCCGGCGCTGCCGACGAACTCGCTCACGTACGTGGACGGCGCGCTGGCTTCGGCCGACGCTCTCGCCCCGTCGGGGACTGCTCCTCGCTGACTGAAGGCATCGAACTTCGCGGAGAACCCGGCGCAGAGCCTACCGTCGGACCGCAGTGAACAGGGTGACGACGCCGCCGGTCATCGGCCGGGCGGCGGCCCGGTCGAAGCCCACGTCACCGAGCAAGTCGAGCACCTCCTCGGCCGGAGGGAGCTGCGCGAGCGAACTCACCAGGTAGCGATAGGCACCGGCGTTGCCAGCCAGCGCGCCGAGGGTGGGTGCGGCCCGGGAGAAGTACGCGTCGAACAGCTGGCGAAGCGGCGGGCTCGACGGCTCGGTGATGTCGAGGAGCGCCACCCGCGCCCCCGGCGCGAGCACTCTGGCCAGCTCTCCCAAGGCCGCCTGCAGATCGTTCAGGTTTCGCAGCAGAAACGCGCTCACCGCGGCGCTGACCCCCGCGGCCCGAAAGGGCAGTCTGAACGCGCTCGCCTGAACGAACGACCCTGGTGGGATCCGTCGCCGGGCCACCTTCAGCATCTCCAGGCTGAGATCGAGCCCGACAACCCTGCAGCGCCCGGCGAGGAGGCGCCCGAGCTCGCCGGTTCCGCACCCCAGATCCAGCACGATGTCCCCCGGCCGGACGGCCATACTCCGGGCGGCCGCCCGCCGCCACTTCCGGTCGAGGCCGAACGAGAGTAGCGCGTTCACCACGTCGTAGCGGCGGGCCACGGAATCGAACATCGCTCGTATGTCCGCCTCTGGAGGTGCGTTCGGCCGCCCCGGCCGCGGTGGTGTGGAGGGCATCGGGCCATGGTGTCGAGTTGCGTGGCCGGGCTGCAACTGGCCTTCTCTAGACTTCGATCGTGGCCAGGGAGCGGCGCGCGCCGACGCGCATCCTCATCGTCGGCGGAGGGTACGTCGGCCTGTACGTGGCGCTCGGCCTTCAACGACGGCTGCGCAGAGACGAGGCCGACCTCTTTCTGGTCAACCCCCACTCCTTCATGACGTACCAACCCTTTCTTCCCGAAGCGGCCTCCGGCTTGATCGAGCCGCGCCATGTGGTGGTGCCGCTGCGGACCGTGCTCAGGCGCGTGCGACTCATCACCGGTACGGTTCGGGGCCTGGACCACGCTCGCCGGATGGCCACGGTCGCGCCGACCGAAGGACATCCCTACGAGCTGGCGTACGACGTCGTGGTGGTGGGCCCCGGATCCGTGTCGAGGGTCCTGCCGGTGCCCGGCCTTGCCGAGCGAGCGGTCGGGTTCAAGACCGTCACCGAAGCGATCTTCCTTCGCAATCAGGTGCTGTCGAGGATGGACGTGGCCGAGTCCACGGACGACCCGAACCTGCGACGGCGGGCTCTGACGTTCCTGTTCGTGGGAGGAGGCTATGCCGGCGTGGAGGCCCTGGCCGAGCTGGAGGATCTGGCCCGCGACGCCTGCCGCTACTACCGGAGCGTTCGGCGTCCGGACATGCGATGGGTCTTGGTGGAGGCTGCCAACGGCATCCTCCCCGAGATCGGGTCGGACCTCGGCGAGTATGCCGTCCAGAGACTACGGCGCCGCGACATCGAGGTGCACCTCCGGACGAAGCTCGAGTCGGCCGAAGGAGGGCGAATGATCCTCTCCACGGGCGAGAGCTTCGAGGCGGACACCTTGGTGTGGACGACCGGCGTGCGAGCCCATCCGGCGGTGGCCCGAATGGGCTTCCCGCTGGACGAGCGGGGACGGGTGCTTGCAGACGAGTTCCTGCGGGTGCGAGATGTCCTGGACGCGTGGACGGCGGGTGACTGCGCCTCGGTGCCCGACATCATCACCGGCGGCGTGACTCCGCCCACCGCGCAGCATGCCCTGCGCCAGGCCAAGCAGCTGGCCCGCAACGTCGCGGCCACACTCCGAGGCCGAGGCCCCCAGCCATTCCGCTATCGGCAGCTCGGGGCCCTGGTCTCGCTGGGGCGCTACAAGGGAGTGGCGCGAGTCATGGGGATACGGCTCCGAGGGTTTCCCGCCTGGTTCCTGCACCGGACCTACCACCTGTCCCGGATTCCCACCGTGAACCGAAAGGTCAGGGTGGTGCTGGACTGGACGGTGGCGCTGTTCTTCCGGCGAGACGTGGTCCAGCTCGGCTCGCTTCAGCATCCACGAGACCCCCTGCGGGAGGCGAGCGAGAGTTAGCCGCCGGGGCTCACAGCTGGGAGGCGAAGGCGAGCCACAGACCCCACAGCACGAGGATGGCCACCCCCACGACCTTGCCGGCGCGGCCGCGAGCCAGGAAGGCCGTGGCCACCACGGTGTACAGAGCGGCCGACGCGAGGAAAGCAGTGGCGCCGGCACCGTCCACCTCCAACGGACGGACCAGGGCGGCCAGGCCGAGCACGCCCGTGGAGAACGAGGCCAGCGTTCCGAGGAGGTTGCCGGTGGCGAGTTCGGGAATCCCCCGGCGGACCGGGAGGACCTCCAGGAAGACCTCGTCCAGGCTGGCCAGCGCTCCGATGATCGCCCCGCCCACGAACCCCGCGGCCAGTCCAGTTCGGGACAGCAGGCGCACGCCCCCGGTCACGAGGACGCTGGCGCCCGCGTACACCAGCGCCAAGCCGCCCACCAGGAGGACCAGCGGAGGCAGACGCGGTCCTTCTTCGGCCTCCCGGACGATCTCCTCCGCTTTGGCCTGGGCGCTCCGGCCGTCCAGGAGCACGATCCCGAGGTAGATGCCGTAGACCCCGATCAGCGCGCCTCCCTCAGGCCTGCTGACCACCCGGTCGGCGAGGGCTGCCGCCCCCGCCAGGAGAGTCGCGGCGGGCAAGAGAACCATCTGCGTGCTGGGGGACGCGATGGGCCGGGGGGCGAGCAACAGGGCCACGCCGAACGCTGCGGAGAACAGGAAGACCACCGTCCCGAAGGCCTCGCCGGCGGCCAGGGCGGTTTGCCCCCGCCCCGACGCGATCAAGACAGCCCCGAGGGATTCCACGTCGACCCCGAACAGGAGGGCTCCCAGGAGGAAGGGTGAGATTCGGCGGGCCTCGGCCAGCCTGCCGGCTCCTCGGATCGCCGCCTCGGCCCCTACGGTGAGGACGCCGGCCCCGGCCACCAACAGCGAGATCGCCACCAGCATCGCGGCGCACTCTAACGGTGAGTCCGGCTAGACGGTGGGAATTCGCCGTACTCGTTTGACATCAATGAGGGCTCAGCGTTGAATGTTCGCCCGCACGCGTTCGGAGAAGGGAGGTGGTCGAATCCCTGTCTCGTTCGCCGGGAATCGTTCTTCGTCAATCGAAAGGGGCACGATGTCGAGATCGAAGGTCCGTCTCCTGTTGGGGCCGGCGCTGGTTCCGGTGCTGGTAACGACGTTCCTCTTCGTCGGGCAGTCCCAGCCGGCCAGCCCCGCGTCTCAGATCAAGAGCAAGGTCATCAAGGCCGAGTTGAGCTACGAGCTGGGCCAGGCCAAGCGTCCGAAGTGGGCGCAAAAGGTCTCCTCGGGCGCCATGTACAACGCCCTGATGGCATCGGGCCTGCTCGGCCACGCCGCTCGAGGGGCGAAGCCCGCGACGCCGAGTCTCTCTACCACGGATACTCTCGGGTGTCCCCATACCTTCACCGGCGGGACCGGCGGCAACAACACTCGAGTCAACCAGGACTGCGGCCTCCGTCGGCAGGCCGAGGAAGTCATCGCGGTCAATCCCACGAACCGCCGGAACCTCATCGCCGGACAGAACGACTCCCGGGTGGGGTTCAACCAGTGCGGGTTCGACTGGAGCTTCGACGGTGGTGTGCACTGGGGAGACATGATCCCGCCGTTCCACCAGGTCCTGCTGGGCAACGGACACGTCGGCGACTTCTGCAGTGACCCAACCGTCGCCTTCGACTCCCAGGGAAATGCCTTCGCCGGCGGCATCGAGATCAGCATCGACTTCCTGGATAGCGCGATCCTGGTGGGGCGCTCGGACGCCGGGATCGGGGGCGCCTTCTACCACAATCCGGACCAGTCCGACCCCTTCCACCAGTACAAGAATGATGTGATGGGCGTGGTCGTGGAGACCTTCGATGAGACCGGCTGTGTCTTCAACGACAAGGAACTGATGGCTGCCGACGCCACCGCGGCCAGCCCCAAGGCCGACAACGTGTACATGGTGTGGACCCGGTTCGACTTCTGCACCGATGAGGGCGTCGGGGCGCACAGCCCGATCTACTTCAGTCAGTCCACCGACGGCGGCCTCAATTGGTCCGAGGGGATCGAGATCAGCGGCTCGAACAAGAAGTTCTGTACCGTGTTCAGCGGCGAATCCGACCCCAACGCGTGCGACCAGGACCAGGGTGGCCACCCCGTGGTCGGCCCGGACGGCGCGGTGTACGTGGCGTTCAACAACGGCAACACGCCGGTCTTCCCGGTCAACCAGTACATGGTGGTGAAGTGCCCGGCCGGATCGGACTGCAGCCAGCAGTCGAGCTGGACCGGACCGGTGAAGATCAGCGACGACATCGCGGCGGAGCCGTTCAACTCGGTGTTCGATCCGGTGACCGGTTGCCCGGCGGGTCGGCAGTGCATCCCACCGAACGGCTATCGGGTGGGCGACTTCGCTTGGGGTTCGATCTCGGTCGACAACTCGGGCCGGCTGTACTTCGCGTGGACAGATGGGCGCAACATCGGCCCGCCCTGCGACACGCTCGACTATGCAACTGCCCAGCCTCCGTGCAACGTCGACGTGTTCTACTCGTTCTCCACGGACGGCGGCGCGACGTGGTCGGGTGCCTACCTGGTGACGGCCAACGGCGGGGAGACCGCACAGTGGCAGCCCTGGAGCGCCGTCACACCGTCTGGCAACATCCTGTGGATCGCCTACTACGACCGGAAGTACGGCGATTGCGAGTTCGACGGCTGCAACGACATCACGCTGGCGAAGGTCACCCAGCCGAGGGGATCCAAGACCATCACCTACTCGCGGCTCACCACGCGGTCCATGCCCAACCTGGTGGTCGCCAACAACCCGGTCCAGGCCGGATTCATCGGTGACTACATGTGGGTCACGGTGGACCGCAGGGGTATCCCCTATGTGGTGTGGGCCGACACCAGGAGCAGGGGAGGCGCGGTCGAGGAGGACGTGTACTTCGGCACCGGCTAGTCCACCTCGGTTGCCCGGAGTGCGGGCTTGGCCTCGCACCGGGAGAGGAGATGAGCGGAGGGGCCGGCGAGATCCTGCCCCTCCGTTTCGTCTAGTGGTCGCTCCCGCTGGTGAAGTTGAAGCTCGAGATCTTCAGGGCAGGAACCCGGGAGGCGGCGAAGAAGAACTCGCTGGCCAACTGCGATTCCCTGCCGATCATCTCCACGTTGGACAGGGCCTCCAGGATCGATTGGGTGAACCGGAGGTTCTTCACGGGATGCCGGACCTTGCCGTCCTGGACGAGCCACGTGCCGTCCCTGGTCATGCCCGTGATCACCGTCTCGATGGGGTGCACGATGTTCGAGTAGTGGAAGCGGGTGATCAGCAGGCCTCGCTTCGTGGCCGCCACCATCTCCTCGACTAAAGCGTCCCCGGTCTGCAGGAACAGGTTCAAGGGGAACGGGCCCTCCGGGTTGGGCGGCGGGAGGGCGTGGCCGGTCGACTGGGTGCCGGCCATCTTGGCGCTCCGCCGGTCGTGCACGCCGGAGCGGAACACGCCCCGTTCGATGAGTGATACATGGCGCTTCGGGGTGCCCTCGAAGTCGAAGGGGATCCCGATCGTCTCCGCGGAGAGGGCGTCGTCGTAGAGGTGGATCGACTCGGCGCAGACCCGCTGGCCTTCCTTGCCGGAGAAGGGTGACCGGCCTTCCACGATGGCCCGGCCCCCGAAACCCATGTAGGAGAGGAAGGCCACCAGCGTGTCCACGGCCATCGGCTCCAGCACCACCTCATACCGTCCGGGCTCGAGGTCGTGGGGCTTCTGGCTGTCTCGCGCCTTCTGGAAAGCCCTGCGCCCCACGGTCTCCGGGTCGATCTCGTCCACGCGCGCGGCGGCCTGCTCGGCCGTCCCTGCGCCTCCGTCACCTCCGGAGACCACGGTGGACAGGCTCGTCTGCGTGTAGGGCGCGTAGCAGAACTGCCCCTCGGAGTTCGCCAGGGCCACCTCGACCGCGCCGGTCTCGAAGGCTCCCGCCCCCCGGAAACCCCCGTCGAGCCGGCCGATCAGGGCCGCCACGCCGTCGGCCCGCTGCTCCGGCGTCGTCTCTGCGGTGGCGGGATCGTAGGCGCCGGGCCGCTCCCGGACCTTCGCGGGCGGAGTCAGGCCGGGGAACATTGGGTCGGGGACCGCCACCCTGGCCATCTCCAGCGCGCTCCCGGC